>JAESGD010000069.1_pt1 | contig 112458 bp, 82 predicted proteins | sample 9269581 | NCBI WGS metagenome assembly JAESGD01 (sample SAMN14515903, study PRJNA621661) | algae metagenome | isolation source: Cyanomargarita calcarea GSE-NOS-MK-12-04C and co-occurring heterotrophs from... | place: USA: Grand Staircase Escalante National Monument, Utah | collected 2007-12-30 | reverse complement strand
GCTTGGATGACTTTCAGACGGAGGTCGTAACTGTAGGGTTTGGGCATCGAAATAAATGCGATCGCACGTAAGGAGCATTTGGGATTACTTCCAGTTTATACCATAACCGCCTTGGCGGTTGCTATATATGCCATTGAAGAAGGAAGAAGGAAGAAGGAAGAAGGAAGAAGGGGGGGTTATGTATGGGGATTCTGACCCCAACTCAAATGACCATTACCATTGAAGAAGGAAGAAGGAAGAAGGAAGAAGGAAGAAGGAAGAAGGAAGAAGGAAGAAGGAAGAAGGAAGAAGGAAGAAGGAAGAAGGAAGAAGGAAGAAGGGGGGGGTTATGTATGGGGATTCTGACCCCAACTCAAATGACCATTACCATTGAAGAAGGAAGAAGGAAGAAGGAAGAAGGAAGAAGGAAGAAGGGGGGGTTATGTATGGGGATTCTGACCCCAACTCAAATGACCATTACCTTTTTAATAATGGAATAGTAGTAGAGATGTAGCCCCCCCCAACCACAGCAAAAAGGAATATCGAGTTAGTTGTAAAGCTTTATGAATATTCGTGATTGCGATCGGATGAATCGCATCTCCCAACAGGGGTTTATATTTAGCTACTTTGCGATACCAATTTGTACCTCCCATTTGTACACCCAAGATAGCAGCATAGGCACATTCACTCCATCCAGAATTAGGGCTACTATCGCGAGTTGCATCCCGCTGACAAATTCGCATTATATGCAAGGGTTTACATGATATCAGAGCCAGAGTCATCACTGTTAAGCGACAAGGAACCCAAGTTAATGCATCTTCTAATCGGGCGCTAAACCAACCTAAATAAGTATAAGGCGCTTCCCGATAGCCGACCATTGAATCAAGAGTACTTGAGGCTTTATATGCTAAAGCCAGGGGAACTGCACCTACATGAGGTAAAAATGCGCCCAAAATGGCATAAAAAAGGGGAGCCATTACCCCATCGGTAGCGTTTTCTGTTACTGTTTCTAAGACTGCTCTTAAAATTTCTGCTTCTGTTAAATTTTCTGTATCTCGACCAACATAATTGCTTAACATCGAACGAGCATCGTCTATCTGTCCTAATGTTAAAGGTTGTAAAACTTTATCAGCGGCATCAGCTAGACTGTTGAGTGCAAAACAGCTTGCTAGAAGAATACTTTCTAATATTATTCCCAAAAGCGGATGCAGCCATCTGGCAGTTTGAATCATCAAATGACCATATTCAGCGCTACCGATTATCAAGAAAACGCCTAGCACAATTCCAGCTATCCGCTGGGTTAAGGAATTTTTACACAATAATAGAGCAAATTTGGTAAACCGAGAAATAACCCAGCCCATAATTTGGACTGGATGAGGGAAACCCCAGGGATCGCCAATTAAGTAATCTAGAGTCGCAGCAAGGATTAAAACAACAGCTGATGTCATTTGTGCAAAGTCCTTTGTTCTTTGTATGATTGTCAATGACCTGCATATGCCCAATCACTAATGGCTAAGGACTCTTGATTAAACAATAAAATTTGCTTCTTCCCCCGACGAAGCTTGCCGACTACGAGCATCGTAATAAAGGTCTGCCAGAGTAATACTGTACAATGATTCTTTGAGCTTTTGGTGCAGTCGCCGCCAAAGACTGAATGTCACCCAATCTTCAGCTTGTGCGGGTTCGACAATCTGTTCGGGTGATTGGGTAATAGTTTCCCCCACAGCCTCTAAAATTTCTCCGATAGAGATTTTTGCAGGTTCTCGTGCTAGTTGGTATCCGCCCTGAGTACCGCGAATTGATTTGACTAATCCAGCACGCCGCATTTCTATTAGTAGTTTTTCTAGATAGGTCGCAGGGATATCTTGACGAATTGCGATCGCTCTTACAGACGCTGGACAATCCTTATGTTGTAAGGTCAAATCAAGTAACGCCTTGACGCTATAGTGTCCTCTTGTCGTTAATTTCATTTTTATTAGTCCTGCGTTTTTTGTCATGAAGCCTTCTCAGTGCTAATGAGTAATGACTAATGACTAAATCCGGGTTGGATCAGTTTTGCTTATCATTCTCTACCTGAAATATCAAAGAAGTGCAAGTAGACAAGTATATAAAGCTTAAACTTCAGGAAACTTAAAACTTGTACCTGACTGACAGTGCCTTTTTGGTGTTATTCGGTTATTAAATTCATCTGTAGTTGTCAGTGTTCTATATTTCGTGCGGTGGGAGTAACTTCGGGAATATCGCAAGTATTGTCATTCACAAAAAATATATAGTTATCATCATTGTCAATAAAATATATCACCCTAAAGACAAGGAAATTGTGCAACTATTCCGGATAAAAGTGTAATATAGTTGGCGGTGGCTAAAATAAAAACAAAATAATTTTGTTCTTTTGAGCTACTTGTCAGCTAAAATAAAATCGATTCAACCACTTCAACCATTCCTAAATCCACCTAAGTTGATGCCTAAACTGAAAAAAATTGAACCCCTAGTCGGTGAAGAACTGCTCAAGAAAGTCAAAGAGCTTGAAACCCTTAGCAAGGAAGATAAAGCCAAAGAATGTGGCTACTACACCATTACCAAAAATAATGTCGAACGTGTCAACATGATGAAGTTCTTAAATGCTCTCATTGATGCAGAGGGCATTCAGTTAGATACTTCTCCCAGTGCAAATGGACGTGGAGGACGCAGCGCTAGCTATAGAATTAGCGTTCAGTCTAACGGGAACTTACTGATAGGTTCAGCTTATACTAAACAGATGGGTCTTCAACCAGGAGATGAGTTTGTAATTACTTTAGGTAAAAAGCACATTCGCCTCAGACAAGTAGACTCAGAGGAAAATCTTGATGCTGAACTTATAGAAGCTACTGCTTAAATAACTTGTTCATTTTCAGGCACTCATGTTGCTGTGTAACCGAAAAACTTATCTACGTTTCCCCAGCAAGAATGCTTTCTCCGACATTAGTTATTAGTCATGTTGCCCCAAAATTGCTTCTTATAAATTCAGGCATTTTTGCGGCATCCAGGGGGAGTTACAACCAGGTAACATACCTGCGATTCCAAAAATCCATGTGGAATTAACAGATAAACACACATACAGCAATCATCTTCATGGCATGCGATACCTTCGTTGTTGGTTTATCCATCTCCAACTTACTAATAGCTAATAATAGGGCAAAGTGTTTGGGGTAAAATTAGTCATTTTCCCCCAAAACTTCGATTTATTTTGGACGAAGCAAAATTGCTGCGATATTTTTTGCTGCTTGCTTCGTCCAATAATGTACTTACTAACTTAAAGGTATGCCTGTTTTTGGTAGCAGTGGTAAATAGTGTCGAATAGCTTTCCGTGTGACAGCGACATTACAACTGAGTGCAATTTGTTCGCTTACGAGTAAACCTAAAATTCGTTCGTAGTTGTCTCGGGAAACCACTGGTAACTGATGTAAGCCTCGAAGAGCCATTCGATCTAAAGCTTCAGATAAAGGTTCATCTCGAAAGGCATAAAGGAGTTCGGTAGTACAAATATCAATCAGAGTTTGACTCGATAAAATACTTTGGATTTCGGTTGGTGAATCTAGGTATTGTTCCCAAACAGAAAGAGTCCGGTTGATATCTTCCAAAGAAACGATACCAACTAACTGTTCGACATCATTAACTACTAATGCACTGCGAGTGCGATCGCGTGTCATTTCCAAAGCGGCCTCCAACACCTTCATAGTTGCAGGGAGCTTCTTCGGTTCGCGATTCATTGCATCTTCAACCAAAATGTGCTGTAAAATTTCTGCCTGTTCATCTTTCAACTCTGAAAGACCGATCTGCTGTAAATTTGAATTAAAACTGGGTGTAGGTTTCATCCGCTCTATTAGCCAAACACTCAAGCCCACGGCCGCCATTAAGGGTAAAACAATCCGATAGTCGCGAGTTAATTCAAATAAGAGTAAGATTGAGGTTAAAGGCGCTTTGACACTGGAAGCTAAAACAGCGGCCATTCCGACCATTGCATAAGCCGGGGAAGCGGCCATCTGCTCGCCAAGTGATGGGACTAATAGAGCTAACGTTTTGGCATAAGCGCTTCCTAGGGAAGCACCCAAAAACATTGCAGGTGCAAACACACCTCCAACAAAACCACTACCAGCACTAATTGCCGTCATTACTAGCTTTAACACTAACAACACAACTAACAATAGAAGCGAAAACTCTTGATCCTGAAGCATCGCTTGGATAGTTCCGTAACCGATGCCCAAAATTTGAGGGTAGTACAAAGCTGCGGTACCAACTATGACACCACCAATAATCGGATGAATGGGTGATGGGATTTTTCCCAACCAGCCAAAACCTGGAATTTTACCTTTAAATCCGGCTCTTGCCAGCCGAATTGACTGGGTATAAGCAAGGGAAACTAAACTTGCCGCCAAACCTAAACCAAGATAAAGCGGTAATTCTAGAGGACTGCGGACTTGGTAGACAGGTAAAGCAAATGCTGGTTGTCCCCCCAAACCGATCTGAGCAACCAATGCCGCAACTACTGCAGCGAGTAACACCACACTGACGGCGGAAGTGGCAAAAGATGCTGTCCCCACCAATACGACTTCTAGGGCAAAAAACACCCCTGCAATTGGGGCATTAAAGCCAGCCGCCAATCCAGCTGCCGCTCCAGCACTCAAAAGCAACCGTTGCCGTTCTTGAGAGACTTGTAACACCTGAGACAGCAAGGCCCCAAAACTTGCGCCAATTTCCACACTCGGTCCTTCAGGTCCGAGGGAAGCTCCACTCCCCAAAGAAACAGCGGCCGCCAGCATTTTGGTTACTGGTCGTAATTGTTGCTTTCCCTCTTTTTTTTGGGAAGCAGCGACCAAAGATGCCAGTCCAGGACCAAAGTCTTGAGTGCGCCAACGCATTAAACCAACGATCAGTCCCCCCAGTGCCGGAACACAGGCTAAAGTCCAACGACCCCAGTGAGCGATCGCCCCCATGAAATTTTCCAGCATCAATTGATGAACTAGCTGGATCGAATAGTGAAACGTGACTACCCCCATACCACTGCCACCGCCAATCAGTACGGCTAAAAGCAGCACAATGGTTTCTGGGGATGGTTGAAAACGGTTAATCAGATAGCTCAAACGGGCGGAAGGAGTGGGTATAGCAGGTTCTTCTGCCACCTTCCTCAATTCAGTCGGAGTCAGGAGTGTCATTGAGGGCTGGTTTAAATGTAATAAAAAATTTAAATTTTCAAATCTTACTTCTCATTGTGAGCCATCATTTAGCAACCAGACAAGTAGAGAAGTTGGACAAAACTTTTCTACTCGGCTTGTACTAGTAAAGGGTACTTTTACTCATTAGTGGGTAAATAGTTTTCATAGCGAAGGTAGAACCGGAAAAATAACTCTTTTAACCTTGGATCGAAGACGAATGGCACCCTCGTGAAGCCGACGGAGAAACACAAGGTGACTGAACTAGAGCAGGGGGAAAAAATAGGATCGTTAATATCGACGAACGAAGTCCCATGCTTTCTTGCAATCTGGTCTTTTATTCGTGCGAATTTATTCGTGGAAATTCAGAACTTAAACGGTGCCTCTTCTCCCCTGTGAGAGCGCAAGAATACCCCGGAGCCTATGCAGGTAATTACTAGTGTATCCGATTGATTTGCAAAGCTTTGGTAAAAAATATGCCCAATGCTTAAAATTTTTCTGTGGATAATGCTTAAATGGTAAAGAACTGAGGAGGCATAATGTTAGCAGCAGCACTTTTTGATGGCAAGCAACCAGTCATCCTCATGAAAATCTCGCTATACTCGTGTTGCAGCCATTAGCCATTAAGTCATAAAAGTAGAAATATAATTATATGTATTATTGACTGGCTGATGCTAGAACGTCCGACGGGAATCTACGCGGGTGTTTTTCATTCATTGAATATAGCTATTTGTTAGAGAGCGACTAAGTGGACTAGGCGGACGAGGTAAATGAATACACATACATTTGATAATCATTATGTTACTTGCCCTATTTGCCAGAGAAATGCTACGCCAAAACCCGTTAAGACGAGCATTGGATTATTTACCTGTCCGTATTGCCAGGAACGATTAGTCGTCTGTCATAGTGGTCATTACGTCCGCGACCCATTCACCTTAAGACAGATTGCTCTAGCATCGGCACTACGCCGTCAAAGCCGACCTTTAGCTAGAATTTTACGAGATTTCATCCTCTTCAAGCGTCCTTTAATAGCCCTAGTTGTAGGAAGTGTCATCCTCTTAAGTATGTTTACAGCCACCCAACAAACCACAAACACCGATCCACAAATTATTCAAAAAAGAGAGGCTAAAGAATGATAGTGGTTGGTTGTTAATGGTTAGTGGTTGATTGCAAGGGGGGTAAAAAATAATTCTTTTTACCCTTCACCCAATAATTACAATGGATTTGTATCTTTTGTAACTAGTGTCCAACCTTCAGCACGATCCAGCGTCTTTACTGAGGGTAGTTGGAGATTTTGGATTGCAAATTCATCAAGCAGAAAGTAGGCTTGACTGTTGTACTGCCAATAATATTGCAGTTTTGCAGAAGAAGCCGGAACAACCGTGCGTTTGCTATAAAAATCCAAGGATGGACGGCCTTTGTGAAAAGATGTGTAAATCTTTGTGACTGCGGGATTGGCTCGTTGGATCATCGCAGCGACTGGTTTGACTGGATAGGGTTCGTTGAATTCCCCAACCCAGTAATTAGATTTCATTAACAGCAGTAGGGAAAGATAACTTCCCCAAAATAGAACTTTCAGGAATTGTCCGTCACCTCGCTCTGCCAAAATAGCTGTTAGAGACATTGTGCCAGCTACTGTTGCCAAAATTAGCTGTAAGTCCGATTTTGGGACTGCACCCCAGCCAAAAGAAATGCTAGCAGCGGTTGCCAGGACGGCGAGAACAGCAAAAGCAGAGGCTAAAGGGCGGGGATAAGATGATAGTAGGGGCAAATTATCGTATTCTGCAACTTTCCTGCCAATTGCCAAAGCCAAGCTGGGATAAATCGGGAACAAATACCAAGAAAATTTGGTCGCCATCAAGCAAATAGCTAGTAGGTAAACCCCACTCCATACAAGTACGAGTTTCGCCCAGCTAAGGTTGCGATTTTCCCAAGTTAAGCGCAGGCTAGGTATTAAAAACAACAGCCAGGGCCATGTGTACTTGAAGATTTCCAATAGATAGTACCAGGCTGGTTCCTTGTGACCTTTGAGGGCAAACCAGATATGATTTACTACGGCGATATTGATCAAGTCTTGACCGTAGTACATCCACTGGGCAGTATACCACCAAGTGGCGGGGGCTGTACCAATGATGATTCCCGTCCACATATACCTATTGGTTAGCAGCCGTGGTGTATCCCAAAAAAGAAATATACCTAAGATCGCACCCAGCAATATGCTTAAAATGCCTTTTGTCAAACAAATTAACCCAAGAAAAATACCAGCACCAAGGCAATAACGCAAATCTCGGCGCGATCGCAACACGCACAACATCATCAATAGGAAAAAACATACCGACGTCCCATCTAACATCGCTAACCGTCCATGACTCACCACAGGCAGCATTGTTAGATAAATCAAGGCGCTGTAAATTGCACAAATGCGTTGGTGAAATATTTCTCGACCAATACAATACAGCAAAGGTATCGAAATAGCTGTTAAGATTGCTCCGGGTAAGCGTGTAGTCCACTCATTCACGCCTCCCAACAGGTAAGCCCCTGCGATCAATAAGTGCATCAATGGCGGCTTATTATGATATGGTTCACCTGCCAATGTTGGATAAAGCCAACTCATTGAACCAGGTGGAGCAAACCTAATTTCACGGGCAACTTGTGCCACAGTGGCTTCATCCAAATCTCGTAACGGCAAACCTCCAAGATTTATGGTAAAAAGCAATACTGCTCCCACAAGCAGCACTATCACCCATACCCAATCAATCCATTTGTCAACTACCCGATACTGTTTTTCTAAGCGTCCCCAAACAAAACTTCCTTCTCGCATATCTTAAAATCATCTTTTTACTGCTGCATTGATTACACACAGACGTTTGCACGGGTTGACTGACAAAATGAAGAATTATGCTCTCACCCCTAAAGACTCCCCTAGTCTGAGGGTTAGGGTGAAGCAGATTGGATAATAAATAAATTTGTCAGTCAAGACGCTTGGAATTATTTCAGGTTGCCTCCTTGGTCACAACCGCAAGTGTTTTTTCTATTGCTGAATTTTAAATTAACTCAAATTCTAACGATTGGTGATAATTTTTTTGTCAAAATCAGCAAAATTTATTTTTTTGGTTTATTTAACAAGTATGTGTTTTTCAAAAAAATGTACAAATAATAACAACCAAAATTCTTAATTCAAGCTATTGAGGAAAAAAGAAATGAATTTACCTTTTATTTTAGATGTCAGTCTAGGTTTAATCTTTATTTACCTTATTTTAAGTTTGTTGGCATCAGAAATTCAAGAACTGGTTGCTACAGTGTTTCAGTGGCGTGCCGAACATTTAAGAAGGTCGATAGAAGTTCTATTGTCGGGTGATGCTGAAAACTCCGAAGAAGCCAGGATTATCCAACTCGCAAATCAAATTTATGCTAATCCTTTAATTAAAGGTATTAATCAAGAAGCAAAAGGATTTTTAGCAGTTTTACCACGGAGATTTACTTGGTCTATCGCTTCATTTTATCGTGGATTTAAAAAACCGCAACCTGGATTTCAGGAAACTGTAAGTGTTTTTGGAAAGGAAAATCACAGCGGTCCTTCTTATATCCCGGCAGAAACTTTTGCAACTAGTCTGATGGAAACCTTGCAGATACCAACATTAACTCAGAAGCTAACAGAATCCCGGCTAGAAAGCTTTAAGAATCAAAGTTTAAATGAAATCCAAGATATTATATTTCAATTACAAGACCAAGCAATTGCTGATGATCATTTTCCTCAATTCCTCAGTACTGTTTATCAGGGATTTGCAGGAGTCCAAGCAGACTTTGAACAAGTTAGTTGGAATTTTCAACAAAATGAAATTAATTTGAATGATAGTATGACTCGCATGGCAGAAAGTCTTGATAGATATATAAATTATTTTCAGGAGGAGATGCCTAAAGATGAATTATCTGGTAAAGCTTTGCGACGACTGCAATTTATTAGAAAAGATGTTTTTAATGATGTAGAAAAGTCAATTTCTATTGGCAGATTGCGTCCTAATATCAAAGAAGTTGTACAATTAGTCAACACTGGAAGCAATGTTTACAAAGAATTTACAGCCGCAATCCAAGATCAAGATAGTGAAACTTATCAAAACCTTCACAAGGTAATCCAGATGTTACCTGATTCTGTAGCAAAAAAACTTGATGTTTTGGCAGACCGTGCCCAGACAAGAGTTAAAAATACAGGAGAAAGTATTGGTACATTGCGGCAAGAAATTGAAACATACTTTGATAGAACAATGGATCGGGCTTCTGGTGTCTACAAACGCAATGCTAAAGGTGTAGCACTTTTAATTGGTTTCGGGCTGGCTGTGACTGCGAATGCGGATGCATTGCACATGGTTGAGAGACTCTCAAAAGATTCAGCACTGCGAGACACTATTACTAATAATGCCGGGGAAGTGTTGAGGCAAAATCCGAATAGTTCGTTGGTAAATTTAGAGAATTTGAAAAATCAAGCGGAACAGGTGTTAACAGATGTTTCTTTACCAATTGGTTGGACTGATGTCAATTTAAGACAACAAATTGGTTGGGCACCTCGGCAACGAGAAATATTTCCTGTATTCAAATTTTTGAGCATGATTTTGGGTTGGATAATCAGTGGTGTTGCGATTGCTATGGGTGCGCCATTTTGGTTTGATTTACTTGGTAAAGTTGTAAATGTACGCAATACGGGGAAAGCACCTGCATCTAGTTCTGATAATCAAGTTAAATGAAAAAGTGCATCTATCTGCTGCCGATAAGCTGCTATTTCTGCCTGAAAATCATCAAACGTCGGATCGTCGGCAAAAATACCTATATGCTTTATCCAGGGATCAATTTTTTGTTTCAAGCGCTCAGAATCTATATCAATCGTAATCATCTCCCCATTTTCTAATTGTTGCTCTAAGACATCCTTAACCAGAGCGATCGCTTCCTCTTTAGTGTCGCCCTCAACCATGCAGTTAGGGATGCCAACAACAGAAGCGATAAACTTTTTGTCTGGACGACTTTGGACAAAAACTTGATATTGCATAATAATAGATTATCCTCTGTTTCTTGATATTAACTAACTTACAACTTTTTCGTGTCTACCATATTTAGACTACCTTATGCGAAAGTTACAACGTATTGTGGTTGATTCTCATCGTTTGTATAAATACAACCTTCAATTTCTGAAAAATTTTAAGACTTATTTTTAATTTATTATAGTTAGTGACTGCCGACGCTTCTTGTCCATAAACTAAATTGCACAAGGCAACTTTAACAAGTTAAGTCTAACTTAAGCATAAGTTAACTAATTCATAGAAACTGTACTGATAGTTTGCAATAATTGTTTAGCGGTGAAAGGTTTAGATAAAAAGGCTTTGATGCCTATATCATTTGCAGCATTAATTTTGTCAGTAGAAGCCAGCCCACTGACGGCAATAATTTTGACAGCAGGGTTAATTTTTTTTAAGGTTCGGATGGTTGTTAACCCATCCATTGAAGGCATAGCCATATCTGTTAAAACTAAAGATATTTTGTCGCGATATTCTGCATATAATGCGATCGCCTCAATTCCATCACAGGCTGTTATTGCTTGGTAATTATGACTTTCTAAGGATATTTTGGTAATATCGCGAATGGAATCTTCATCATCTACAACTAAAATTAATTCTCCGTTACCCTTTGGTAATTCCACCTCTTCACGATCAATAGTTTCTCTACTCTCTTGTGCTGGTAAATACACCTGAAATTGGCTGCCTCTACTTACTTCGCTAGAGACATTGATAAAACCACCGTGGCTTTTAACAATTCCCAGTACTGTAGAAAGTCCCAACCCTGTGCCTTTACCGAGTTCTTTTGTGGTAAAAAATGGCTCAAAAATGCGGTCTAAGATTTCCTGGGGAATGCCAATACCAGTATCAGCAACGGTAATTACAATATAGGAACCAACTCTCGCATCCAGGTTCATCCGGACATAATTTTCATCAATTAAGAAATTCTCGGCTGTTATTCTCAAAGTTCCGCCATCTGGCATGGCATCACGGGCATTTACGCATAAATTCATGATTACTTGATGCAATTGAGTGGCATCACCGGAAACTGTCCACAAGTTTTGCGGTAGGAGAGTGTTAACTTCTATCGATTTAGGGAATGTTTCTTTAACTACTTGTTCAATTTCTCTAATTAAATGCTTGAGTTGCATCAACGTGCGATCGCCTTCTATCCCACGGGTAAAAGATAGCACTTGCTTGACTAAATTTGCTCCGCGTTTGGCGTTGGTTATTAATATTGGTAAAAGTCGCTTGCTCCGCTCATCATGCAACTGTGTTTCTAACAGTTGTGCGGTCATCAAAATCGGTGCTAGAACGTTATTTAGGTCGTGGGCAATCCCGCTGGCCAAGGTGCCAATACTTTCCAATCTCTGAGCGCGGAGAAATTGCGCTTCTAATAGTTTTTTTTGCGTAATATCAGTGTTAACAACGAGAATAGATTGTGATTTTTTATTAAAATCATGTACTAGTGTCCAACGGCTCTCAACAGTGATATTTTTGCCGGATTTTGTTATTTGAGTTAATTCACCTTCCCAAGAGCCATTTGTCACAAGAGCTTTGAGAGCTTCTTGCAATTTTAGCAAACTTTTTTCTTGCCAAATATCCGATGTTTGTTTGCCGATCGCATGATTTGCAAGACAATCGTACAAACGTTCTGCAGCTTTATTCCAAAATAAGATTTTGTTATCTAAATCTCTGACAAAAATGGCATCTGTGGCAACATCCAGCAGTGCTGCTTGTTCGCTGATTTTCTGTTGTGTTTGTTTGCGCTCAATGGCATAACGGATGGAACGCTCAAGTAAGGGTGCATTCAACTGGCTTTTTTCGAGATAATCTGCTGCACCTGCTTTCATGGCCTCGATATCAATGTCGCGATCGCCCAGACCGGTAAGTAAAATAATCGGAGCTAAGTAACCCTTATTTAAGGCTTCGCGCAGGAGTTCCAATCCATTATGCTCGCCCAAACGGTAATCTACAAGATAAATATCGTGTTTGGATAAAGCGATCGCCTCTCTTGCTGCTTGAAAATTATCCACCCATTCCAACTCGCAACCAGTTACCTGAAATTCACCAAACCAATCACGAGTTAGAATATAGTCATCTTCATCATCATCAACCAGAAGAACTCTGATTGGAATGTTCTGCATTTGTTCCTCCTACTGCTATAGGCAGTTCCACGATTTCAAACCAGTATTTGCCTATCGTCTTCATGACCTCGACTAAAGATGCGAACGTTACGGGCTTGATAATGAACGAATTCGCGCCTAAATCATAGGTACGACATATATCTTCTTCTGCTCGGGATGTCGTCAGTACAATTACGGGAATTTGTTTGAGATTGGTGTCGGCTTTAATTTCTTTAAGTGCCTCACGTCCGTCTTTTTTGGGCATATTTAAATCTAACAAAATCAACCCCGGACGGGGCGAATTTTTCCCCTCCGTGTACTTACCACGGTGATACAAATAATCCATCAACTCTTCACCATCCCTCACGATGTGCAGTTCATTTGCCAAGCGACTTTCTGCTAGGGCTTCACTAGCCAACATACAATCGTCTTCATCGTCATCAGCCATCAATATTGTGACGGTTGTTTGCCGACCCTTCACTCTGCATTGTCTCCTTTGCGATGGTGGTTGTTATGAAACAAGTATTAAATTGCAACAATTAATGGACTAAAGATGCAATATCGCCAACTCTCTATGGGGTTATAATAGACTGTTTTGGCTAATTGGGAGTAGGGAATAAGGGGGAGTTAGGAGTTAGGAGTTAGGAGTTAAGAATTATAACTTTTTAACTTTTCCCAACAGCACTCCTGTTGAAATGCGCAATATCGTGTCTCTACAACTACCGAACTCCTAACTCCTAACTCCTAACTCCTAACTCCTAACTCCTAACTCCTAACTCCTCCCTCCTAACTCCTAACTCCTAACTCCTAACTCCTAACTCCTAACTCCTAACTCCTAACTCCTCCCTCCTCGCTCCTCATAGTGTGGAATTCCTGGGCAATGTAACAATAAATTTCGCCCCATTACCTGGTTGGGTCGCAGCGGTGATAGTACCGTGATGACGTTCGGCAATTTTGCGGCAGATAGCTAAACCGATACCAGTACCTTCGTATTCGCTGCGACCGTGCAGGCGTTGAAAAACGTTGAAAATTCGGTCTAAATACTTTTCATCAAATCCAATTCCATTATCTTCTACTACAATTTGACACTGTTTGACACTGGCCATTAGATCGGATTCATTGTTTAAATCTTGACTATAAATTCTTACAAAGGGTGGAACTTCAGGTCGGTGAAATTTCAGGGCATTACCGATTAAGTTTTGTAATAATTGCCTCATTTGTAGCGGGTCGGCGTTAATGGTCGGTAACTCTTCTACGGATATTGTGGCGCTGGTTTGTTGGATGCGTATTTCTAAATCTGATAAAACTTCTTGTGCGATCTGAAACAGATTCACTGGAACGAAAGGCTGTGCCCTTGTGGTGACTCGCGAAAGTGCCAACAAATCTTCGATTAAAGCTTGCATCCTTTCGGCGGCGTTTTGCATCCGCATTAGGTAATCACGACCTTTGGGAGTCAGTGCATCTTCACAGGTGGCTTTGAGACGATCGCCAAATGTTTTAATTTTCCGTAGTGGCTCTTGCAAATCGTGGGAGGCAATCAGAGCAAATTGCTGTAGTTCTTCATTGGAACGGGTGAGTTCTTGCCGTTGGCGAGTTTCTTGTTCTAGTATCTGGCTTTGAGCGAGGGCAATGCCTATTTGATCTCCTAGTTGTCGCAAGAGTTCGATTTCCCACTGAGTCCATTGCCGGGTATGGGCGCATTGATGGGTTATCAGCAAGCCCCAAAGTTGATTTTTAAATATAATCGGTACAGAGAGGTTGGATTTGACACCAAAACTTTCCAAAAATTGCACATGACAAGGGGCGATATTTGCTTGATAGATGTCATCCATCGCCCGAATTCTTCCCTGACGGTATTGCTGGATGTAATTTTTGCTAAAACAATGGTCAAAAATTCTTTCTTTGAGAGCAACCCGCAAGCCAGGAACCACTGCTTCTTGCACTACCGTTCCGGAGCCATCCGACCACACCCGAAAAATCAATACACGGTCAGCATTGAGTAATTCTTGCACCTCTGTCACACTGGTTTGGAGAATTTCTTCGATGTGGAGGGATTCGCGAATTTTGAGGGTAATATCGGCAAAGAGTTGCGATCGCATATTTTGACGTGCGAGTTCTTGTTGGGAGCGCTTGCGATCGCTAATATCCATCATCGCGCCAATCATCCGCACTGGCTTGCCTGTACTGTCATGAACAACATAACCGCGATCGAAAATATAGGCATAAGAACTATCGCTACGCAAAAAGCGATATTCATTTGACCAGAATTGCTCTCCACTAGCGATCGCATTTTGGAGATCGGCAACTATTCTTTGCCTATCATAAGGGTGTAAACGGTCACGCCACCAATTCCGGTTACCTCTGACTTTCTCTATGGAATAACCAAACAGCGTTTGTACGCTTTCGTTCCACCATACCTCCGAGGTATGCAAATTCCAGTCCCAGACAGCATCATTGGTAGCGCGGGCAAGTATCTGAAAACGCTCTTCGCTCTGACGCAATTTTTCCTCCGCTAACTTGCGCTCAGTAATATCCGTATAAGAGCCAGACATCCGTACTACATTGCCTTTTTTATCCCACAGCGCTTGACCCCGATCCAAAATCCATTTGTAAGTGCCATCCTTACATAAAATTCGATGTTCGCTGATATAGAAGGGGGTTTTCTTCGCAAAGTGGTCTTGAATTAACTCTGTCACCCAGGCAATATCATCTGAATGCACGCGGTTCGTCCATTCGTTTATTGTGTTGGAAATCTCCCCCTCTTCATACCCCAGCATTTGCTTCCAGCGAGTCGAGAAAAATATTTGATTGGTTTTCAGATTCCAATCCCAAATACCATCATTATTACCGCGTACAGCCAATTGCCACCGGAGTTCGCTTTCCCTAAGTGCATCTTCTACCAACTGCCGCTCAATTGCTGTCGCCAAAACATTCGCAACAGCTCGCAAAAAGTAAATATCATCTCTGCTAAAGCTGCGGTGTTTGGTTGTATGTGCCCCAAGTACACCAAAAGGACGTTCTCTACCGTGAATGATCACGCTCACACCGCTAACTACTTGATGGTCATGCAGCATGTGTAAGTCTGTAAATCGGGTTTCCTTTGCGAGGTCATCTACAATCACAGGCTCAGTCGAATTTAGAGTGTATCCAGCTTGCGAATCCATTTCCACACCAACGGTGGCATATCCCACAAGTCCTTCGTGCCAACCCACTCCAGCCCGTAACAGAAATGCATTCCCATCTGGGAGTAGTTCCAAAAGCTTGCAATACTCAACTTGTAAACATTGCGCTACTAGGGTGACAGCTTCAGAAAACAGCGTGGTTAAATCTAAACCAGAGAGTGCCAGTTGACTGAGTTCGGCGACTATTGCCTGCTGCTTGGCTTGAACTTCCAGAGTCTCTTCCACTTCCTTGCGCTTAGTGATGTCCATGTCTATCCCAGACATTCGCACCACTATCCCACTTGTGTTACGAAAAACAACTCCTTTGTTTGCCATCCAGCGAATGTTACCATCAGGCAGCAGAATCCGATATTCAATATCAATATTGCATTCTCCTGGTTCTTGCTGTAGCGATTCCATCACCGATTGGCTGACAAAGTTCCGGTCTTCAGGATGAACGCATTGAAGAAATGTTTCATAGCTAGTATTAAAAAAGCCTTTTTTTAAGCCTAAGAGGTCTCCTAAATTCTTTGACCAAGTAATTTTATTATTTAAGATATCCCAGTCCCAGGTGCCCATCCTTGCCGCTTCTAATGCCATTGTCAATTGGGCTTCCCTAGTTTGCGCTTGCTCAGTTTGCTCCTGCAATTCCTTAAGCGTCTGACTGGCTTCCAACATCCGACGCACCCGTTGACTTAATACTGACCATTGAATTGGTTTGGTGATGTAATCAGTAGCACCAACTGCAAAAGCTCGTTCTACGGATGCTTGGTCGTAAAGAGCGGTAATCATTAATACGGGCGTGTTTCCACCACCGGGAAGTGTCTGCAATTGTTGACAGCAGGTAAACCCATCCATGACTGGCATCATGGCATCCAGCAGAATCATATCTGGGTTTTGGCGAGTATATATGGCTAATGCTTGTTGACCATGACTTGCCTCCACCACCTGGTAACCCACTTCTTCCATCAACTCACGTAGTTGAAACCGGATTAAATCATCGTCATCTACAACCAAAATTAGCTTTGTCATTTGATACTTGTTGGTTGTTATTTGTTATTTGTTAGTTGTTGATTGGTTGTTGGTTGTTAGTTGTTTACCCATAACCACTAACCACTATCCAATAACCACTAACAACTATCCAATAACCATTAATGAAAAACTTGATGCAATTTCTTCAACAATTCTTGTGCAGTGTAGGGTTTGGGTAAAAAGGTTGCAAGCTTAGATGCTTTGTCTATTGGTACTTGCTCCCTTGTTGCCAATCCGCTGACAGCAACAATACGCAGTAATGGATTCATAATAAGTAAGGTGCTAATCGTGGTTGCACCATCCATATTCGGCATCATCATATCGACAATTGCTCCTTTAATTTTATCTTTATTTTGGGCGTAGAGTGCTATTGCTTCAATGCCATCACTAGCTACGATCGTTTGGTAATTGTGATTTTCTAATGAGGCTGCTGTCACTTCTCGAATTGCGGCTTCGTCATCCACAACTAAAATATATTGTCCTTGTCCGGTGGGCATTTCAACTTCTTCTACTTGTTGGGCGATCGCTGTCTTAATTCCTGGCAAGTAAACTTTAAATTGCGTACCTTTGCCTAGCTGGCTGGATACGGTGATAAAACCACCATGACCTTTAATAATCCCCAGAACTGTTGATAATCCCAGTCCAGTACCTTTACCAAACTCTTTGGTGGTAAAAAATGGCTCAAAAATTTTATCTAACAGTTCCTTTCTCATGCCAAATCCGGTATCTGAAACCGTCATCACAATATAGGAACCAACTTCAGCATCGAGATGCATACTGCTATAATTTTCATCAATGAAAATATTTTCCGCTTTTATTTTCAAAGTTCCACCGCTAGGCATGGCATCACGAGCATTGAGACATAAATTCATTAACACTTGATGCAGTTGGGTGCTATCACCACATACTGTCATTAAATCCGGTTGAACTTCTGTATAGAATTCAATCGATTTTGGAAATGTTTGTTCGATAATTTGCTTCATTTCCAATATCAAGTGCTTTAGCTGAAATACAATGCGATCGCCTTCAATTCCCCGAGCAAATGAAAGCACCTGTTTCACCAAATTTCCGCCGCGTTTGGCATTGTTTTCGACTATATCTAACATCTTACTATCGCGCTCACTAATACCCTTACTTTTTAGCAGTTGCACTGACATTAAAATTGGCGATAGCACATTATTTAAATCGTGAGCAATACCGCTTGCTAGAGTACCAATACTCTCCATGCGTTGGGCGCGTAAAAATTGCGTTTCTAACTGTTTTTTCTGGGTAATATCTGTATCGACAACTAAAATTGATTTTGCTTCTTGATGCTCGTCGTGGACTAAAGTCCAGCGACTTTGAACGATTATATCTTTACCCAATTTTGTCGTTTTCTGTAACTCACCTTGCCAAGAATGATGCTCCAAGACAGTCTGATAAATTTTTTGGTATTGCTGCGGTAAATCTCTGAACAAAAGTTCATTCGCATTCTTACCAATAGCTTCTTCTGCCTGCCAACCGTACATTTTCTCAGCGCTGTTATTCCACAATAAAATGTTGTTAGACAAATCTCGCAAAATTATGGCGTCTGTCGAAAGATTAAGTAATGCTGCTTGTTCCCGCAGTTGTTGTTCTGCTTTTTTGCGGGCTGAGATATCCTCAAATATATACAAACGTCCCAAATATTTATCATTTTCATCCCGGACTTGTGTGGAAAAACGCCGGATGGTACGCCCGTCATTAAAGAATATCTCGTCTTCAATTATATCGCGATTTGCTTCGCTTTGTAAAGGTTTGCAAGACTCCGCAAATGCCGGAATATCTGCAATAAATTTCAGACAATCGGGAATAATATCCTGATTTTTTAATTCCCGGCATTCGATTCCCTCTTTTAGATGTTCAATACCCCAAATCTCACAGAAGCGATCATTTAAATATAAGATATCGTCAGTGCGGTTATCTACAACATAAAAAGCTAGGGGTGAAACATCTGTCATTGAACGCATTAATGCTTCTTTCCAGCGCAATTTCTCTTCCGCTTGCTTGCGATCGGCAATATCCTCAATTACATAAGCAAAACGCGGCGGACTCCCGCAACATTCAGGAATTGCAGAAACAGTAGCCCTTAAACATCTTTCACCTTGGGGGGTATTTTGTAAATATTCAAAACTTACAGGTAATTTTGTTCGTTTTGCCTCAAGATAATAAGGAATCCACGAACGGACATATTTTTGTCGTTCAAACCGATCGTTGGCAACGCAACTTTCCATTCCTTCTGAAGTGAGTCCAAAAAAGTTCGCGATTGGTGCATTATCAGAAATATGTACAATGTCATTATTCCTAATTTCCACACATCCCATTATCATCGGCGCACTCTCGTAGAAACTGCGAAGGATACATTCGTTTTGACGCAGTGCCTCTTGTGCTTCCTGGTACTCTGTTTTGATGTTTGTCAATTCAGCTACATAACGCCGAACATCTAATTGTCTGACTATCAAACGACTAAGCGATCGCAATGCCTCGACCTGTTCTGATGTAATATAACGCGGTATGCGATCCGCTATACACAGTGCCCCAATCGCTTCTCCCCCTGGTGCAATCAACGGTACACCCGCGTAAAATCTTAAGTGGGGTTCAGAAGTAACTACAGGATTCTGAGCAAATTCTTCCGACGCTAAGGTATCAGGAATAATTAAAACATCGCCCAATTCCATACAAAGGGAGCCAAACCCAACATTTCGTGGTATTTCCTGGAAATCCAACCCCACCTTAGCCTTGAACCACTGACGGTTGGAGTCAATCAAATTAATCAACGCGATTGGTGTGCCACAAATCTGCGAGGCTAAATAAACCAAGTCATCAAATGCTTGTTCTGGCAAAGTGTCGAGAATTTGATATTTCCGGAGAGCCTCGACCCTCGCGGATTCTTTGTTACACACTAAAGATTTCATTAGATTTCTCCTTGAAATTGACCTCATCATGCTCGAAGAACGAGAAATTTTTGAAGCTGTCTTTATTTCAAGGGGGTGGTTTTTTACCCCTGATTGCTATAAGTCTGGTTTCAAGCGCCATAAACATCTATACCTATAGTTCTGAGCGATAAACACCACCCTAGAGTCTGCCTGCAAAAGAAGCCGAAACTGAAAAGTCGCCTTTTGGTCAAGTGGGCGTTCGCGGAGCGCCTTTTTGTCGGTCTTTTAACATCGTCAAATTATCTACCACTTATTGTAGATAAGTTTGTCACTCTAATTATAGTAATATACCTTAGGGAGGATGACGGAGTTATTTATCGATTTACGTAAATTTACTTAAACTTTATATATTTTGCGTATTTATTCTCATTTCATTTTTACGGAGAAAAGGAGTGTAAATACAGGAAAAGCCTGTTAAAGCTTGCCTCAGAATTCAGTAATACTGTATAGATTTTTTATTTATATGTTTGTTAGGAGTTAGGAGTTAGGAGTTTGGAGCTTGGAGTTAAAAAATTCACAACTCATAACTCATAACTCCTCACTCCTAACTTTCTTGTACCTCTCCTCAAAAGAAGGAAAATAGATGTAGCTCTGATAAATCCCAAACAATACTGAAGAAGTAATATGAACTCGGTTGTGAAAACGACATTTTCCTCTACGATCAAACCAAGGTCTGAAGATAGCTTTGGTATTAGCTTTGCGCCATTATCTGTTGAGGAAATTTATAAGTTAGCTGATGAGGGAGCAAATGGTGCGGTAGTGCTGATGAGTGGGATGGTTCGCAACCAAACCGACGGCAAATCAGTGCTTTCTCTGGAATACCAAGCTTACGAACCGATGGCATTACAAATATTTTATCAAATTGCTGCTGATATTCGTTCTCAAACGCCTGATGTTAATCGCATCGTTATTTATCATCGCATCGGACGCTTGCAAATAGGGGAAATCAGCGTTTTAGTCGCTGTCGGTTCTCCCCACCGTTCTGAAGCTTTTGAAGCTTGTCGTTATGCGATCGATACTCTCAAGCATAATGCACCCATTTGGAAAAAAGAACATTGGATCGATGGTTCTAGCACCTGGGTAAGTATCGGGGCTTGTGAACAACAATCGGGTGACTCTTGCTAATTGCGTAAAATTGTCAACCTGTATAAAATCAAATTTCATATTTTGTTCGATTTACCGGAACGAAAGGTAGTATTAACCGAATATACTAAAGACGGTTTGGAACTTTACTTTTAAACGCAGAGGCTCGCGCTCGGTAAACGCGAAGGTACGCAGAGTTTTTGTTCAAGTTTCTGCTAGACTCAGAAGCGGCAAAAATAGCAGGAAAAATCCGGACAGATTTAGCGGCTAGGGGTACACCTATTGGTTCTTATGATGTACAAATTGCTGCAATAGCTTTGGCTAATGATTTAATATTAGTTACGCACAACACACGGGAATTCGCTAGGGTCAGTGGTTGCTTCTTGAAGATTGGGAGTAATAAAGTGGAGTTGGATTTCAAAAACTATGTCAATAGATTATAAATACTACGCATTAATTGTGCTTTGAGCTACAAAATCATTTTAGCCAAATATAATTTCTGAGACATCTTTGAAGGGGGAAATAATGTTGAATAAAAGATGTATTTGTTACTTGTTCTCTAGAAACAATATCAGTTTCGTTACATTTTGAAAGTAAAAAATAATGCTAAAAAAAAGCATTTTTTGATACTTTGTAATTTTGGCTAAATATACTTTTAATAACAACTAAAAAAAAATATTATAGGCACAATGAAAAGCAGAAAGAAATACTGATGATTTGTGCCTGGAGATAAATAATGGTTGCGCTCACAGAGAACGCCCAAAAACGGCTAACTATCCAAACAGTCGAGATTGCTCCTAACACAACGGCGATTAGGTCATTGGATTGGGATCGCGATCGCTTCGATATCGAATTCGGTCTGCAAAATGGTACGACCTACAATTCGTATTTAATTAAGGGTGATAAAATCGTCTTGGTAGATACTTCTCATACCAAGTTTCGCGATTTATATTTAGAGACACTCAAAAGTCTTGTGAACCCCAAGGCTATTGATTATATCATCGTCAGCCATACAGAACCAGACCATAGCGGCTTAGTTGAAGACGTTCTCCAGTTAGCGCCCAGAGCTACCGTACTAGCATCAAAAGTTGCACTTCAGTTTCTGGAGAATTTGGTACACGATCCGTTTTCCAAGCGGATTGTCAAGTCAGGCGATCGCGTGGATTTGGGTAAGGGGCACGAAATTGAATTCGTGAGTGCGCCTAACCTCCACTGGCCTGATACAATATTCAGCTATGACCGTAGAACCCAAACTCTATTTACCTGCGATGCGTTTGGGATGCATTACTGTAGTGATGATACTTTCGACAAAGACCTAGAAGCGATTGAGGCAGATTTTAGATTTTACTACGACTGCTTGATGGGTCCAAATGCTCGCTCGTTAATCAATGCCATGAAGAAAATGAGCGAACTTGGCAGAATTAACATTATTGCGAACGGGCACGGACCGCTATTATACCACAACTTGGATATTCTGCGGGAGTGTTACAACAGTTGGAGCCAAAAACAAGCTTCTTCTGAAACAACAGTGGGATTGTATTATGTCTCCGATTACGGTTATGGCGATCGCCTAGCCCAATCAATTATTCACGGAGTCCAAAAAACTGGAGTAGCCGTGGAAATGATTGATTTAAGTTCAGCGGACAACCAAGAAATCCAAGAGCTGGCAGGTAGAGCCGCTGGGATCATTATTGGGATGCCACCAACCAAAGCCTTAGCCGCTCAAGCTGGAATCAATTCCTTGTTATCAGTTGTCAAACCGAAGCAAGTTATCGGCTTCTTTGAATCTTACGGTGGGGATGACGAACCAATCGACACCTTGCGCAGAAGATTTATTGACCAAGGTGTGAAAGAAGCCTTCCCAGCAGTCAAAATTAAAGAAGTTCCCACATCTGCCACATTCCATCACTTGGAAGAAGCCGGTACTGATATGGGACAAAAGCTGGTACGCGATCGCAACATCAAGCAAATAAAAGCCCTTGATGTAAACATGGAGAAAGCCCTAGGACGCATTAGCAGCGGGCTTTACATCATCACCACCCAAAAAGATGATGTCAACAGTGCCATGTTAGCATCTTGGGTAGCTCAAGCCAGCTTACAACCTTTAGGATTCACAATATCTGTCGCTAAAGATAGAGCGATTGAGTCCTTATTGCAAGAAGGCGATCGCTTCGTTCTCAATGTCCTAGAAGATGGAAATTATCAGGAACTCAAAAAGCACTTCCTGAAACGGTTGTTACCTGGTGCAGATAGATTTGCTGGTGTCAAAACCCAAACAGCGAAAAACGGTTGCCCAATTCTTACTGATGCACTTGCATACATGGAATGCGAAGTTCAGAGCGCGATGGAATGTAGCGACCACTGGATTGTATATTGCACAGTTGCAGATGGTAAAGTCTCCAACCCCAACGGACTAACAGCTGTTCGTCATCGCAAAGTAGGTAATTACTACTAAAAGTTAGTGGTTAGTGGTTAGTGGTTAGTAGTTGGTGGTTATTGGTTAGGAGTTGGGAGCAGGGGAGTTGGAAGTTGGGAGTTAACCTATAATTCCTAATTCATAACCGATAACCCATAATCTATCCATAACCAATAACCAATAACCAATAACCAATAACCAATAACTATTCAAATAAAGCTATCTTTCCCACCTCTCACTCCATACCTATGAGCCATACCAATCCTCGCGACGTGCAGTATGTATCAATTGCCACGAACACAACAGTACTGAGAGCGCGCAGTTGGACACGTCTGCGGTTTGAAATTGAATACGCACTCGCTAGGGGTACTACGGTCAATTCTTATTTAATTGCAGGTGATAAAACAGCAGTTATTGACCCATCTCCAGAAACTTTTACCGAAATTTATTTAGAAGCATTGCGGCAATGCTTGGATTTGAAGAGTTTAGATTATGTCATTCTCGGTCACTTCAATCCTAACCGACTGGCAACTCACAAAGTGCTTCTCGAATTAGCACCTCAACTCACCTTTGTTTGTTCCCTACCTTGTGCAGCCAATTTACGTGCAGCTTTCCCAGACAAGGAGTTAAAAATTCTACCGATGCGGGGGAAAGAAACCCTTGATTTGGGCAAAGGTCATGTTTTAAAATTTATCCCTATACCCAGTCCCCGTTGGCCGGAAGCACTTTGCACCTACGACGAACAAACCCAAATTCTCTACACGGGTAAGATGTTCGGTGCCCATATCTGTGGGGATGATGTTTTTGATGAAAACAGAGAAGCTTTCAAAGAAGACCAGCGATACTATTTTGATTGTCTGATGGCTCCCCATGCAACACATGTCGAAGCTGCACAGGAGAAAATTTCTGACCATCAGGTAAGAATGTATGCAGTTGGTCATGGACCTTTGGTACGTTACGGTTTAATTGAACTGACCAAAGAATATGAAAAATGGAGCCGTTCTCAAAGCGATCGCGAAATTTCAGTTGCCTTACTTTACGCATCAGCTTACGGGAACACGGCAACTTTAGCACAAGCGATGGCACTGGGCTTAACTAAGGGTGGTGTCGCTGTCAAGTCTATCAACTGCGAATTTGCGGAAGCTGAGGATATTCGCACTGCTGTAGAACAATCCGATGGCTTTATTATTGGGACTCCGACCATCGGTGGTCATGCACCCACACCAATTAATACCGCTTTGGGTACAGTCCTGGCAACTGGTGACAACAGCAAACTTGCTGGTGTTTTTGGTTCCTACGGTTGGAGTGGTGAAGCAATTGATTTAGTGGAAAACAAACTCCGGGATGCTGGATATCGCTTTGGGTTTGAGACATTCAAGACAAAATTTAAGCCCACAGATGTAACCCTCAAAGAATGCGAAGAAACCGCTATCGACTTTGCCCAAGCCTTGAGAAAAGCCAAAAAACTGCGGGTACCGCAACAATCGGCTACTCCAATGGAACAGGCTATCGGTAGAATTGTCGGTTCAGTTTGCATAGTTACCGCCAAACAGGGAGATATTTCTACCGGAATGTTGGGTGCGTGGGTATCACAAGCTACCTTCAACCCACCAGGTTTAACGATTGCGATCGCCAAAGACCGGGCTGTTGAATCATTGATGTATGCAGGTGGTAAATTTGCTTTAAATATTATTGCAGAAGGCAATCAAGCAGAGTATATGCGGCACTTCCGCAAGACTTTTGCCCCAGGAGAAGACAGATTTGCCGGGTTTATCACAACGACAGCGGATAACGGTTGTACGATTCTTGCAGATGCGATCGCTTATCTGGAATGTACCGTCAGCCAGCGGATGGAATGCGGCGACCACTGGGTAACATATGCGACTGTTGATAATGGGAAGTTAATTCAACCGGAAGCTGTGACTGCTGTTCATCACCGGAAGACTGGGACGCATTATTGATTGTCACTTGTCATTTATGACTGGAGTTAGGGAGATGTTTGTTTTAACTACAGACATCTCCTAAATTTTTTATACCTGAATTATGCGATCGCGGTCGCATATTTTCGTCTCAACTCCAGTCATGACAAACTTAGTATCATTCGGTATCATCAGAATCGGATCTATCAGCTAATGCCTCTATTTCTTGGATTACTCTTCGCGCTTGTTATTAAGTTTTGCTAAGTTTTGAAAAAGTGCGATCAATTCTTAACTTCTAACTTTTTATTCACACTTCTTTGCAGTTATTTACATATTTTGCCTCGCTCTATTGCAGTTTGTAACTCTTATTTGGATCTCAAAGGAATACTCCTTTAGACTGATTTAAATAGAAAAATATTTGGGATATAGGCAAATGCAATCGTTAAACTTCATCTGTCACGATTCTGTTGTTGCTATTTCGTTTTTGGCTTCTATTCTCGGTTTGTTGTTACTGTGGAATCCCAAACACCAAGAAGATGATGCCGAAATAACAGAATTAATTTTGTTTAGAATGAGTTTTTCTTACTGGCTAGTTTACTGCCTTGCTTTTGGCATTGAAAAAATAGTTTTACCCCATTGGGAAACTGTAATCATGACTTTGAAGATTACAACTGCCCTGTCATATTTCTTAACATTTTCTTGTATCGTCAGCCTGCCATTACATAAATTTGCAGTACATGAGATTGAAGAATAGCCAATAGCGGTCATTTCATCGCGATCTCTAACGCTTCTTCGAGTAATTCTTGATCCAAAGTGGTGAGGATAAATACTTCTTGGACAGTCTTACCTTGGCGTGCGATGACCTTGAAGCCCCCCCGAATGGGTACAGAGATTCGCAATTGCATTTTAGGACAATGACCCCTTGCTCGCCCAATCACTCCCGGCGTAACAGTGTGAATGCCGTCGTGTTTACACAGACGTTCTAAAATACGGATTAGACCAGAAATGTGGGTTGAGTGATTCCAGACTAATCTGCCATCGGAGGGTTTGACCATTGTATTTAAGCTACTTCTAAAGGAGCCATTGTCAAACCAGCACGACGTAACTGTTGGTGGTACAGTTCCGCAGGCTCTTGGGGACCAACCCAAACGATCGCCTGACCCTCATAGTGTACCTGATTGGTGAGATCCCAAGCGCGATCGCCCGTCATTCCGGGTATATATTTCACCAAACATTCAGCAACATGCTGAAATGTATTAAAATCGTCATCCAAAACAATGACTTTATAATTCGGGTAAGGCTTGCTGAGGACTTGATTAGTCCGTTCCGGAGCTACAGTTGGTGCTGTCGCCATCCCATAAACAGCTGCTGAAAGTGCCGTAACCATAGAACTTAGCCAATAGATTTGACAAAACTACACTACAAATAACTAGTTTAGTCCATAGTTAGTGGTTAGTAGTTAGTAGTTAGTAGTTGGTTGTTGGTTGTTGGTTGTTGGTTGTTGGTTGTTGGTTGTTGGTTGTTGGTTGTTGGTTGTTGGTTGTTGGTTGTTGGTTGTTGGTTGTTGGTTGTTGGTTGTTGATTGTTGGTTGTTGGTTGTTGGTTGTTGGCTGCTGCCTCTCACAACTAACTCCAAACTCCAAACTCCAAACTCCAAACTCCAAACTTCAAACTCCTAACTCCAAACTCCTAACTCCAAACTCCAAACTCCAAACTCCAAACTCCAAACTCCTAACCACTAACAACTAACCACTAACCACTAACCACTAACCACTAACAACTAACAACTAACCACTAACAACTAACCACTAACAAATATCTAATTACCGCCAATCATCCCAATTTTGGTTGAAAATCGATGTATCGGGGAAGGCGGTGGGGTTACCATTTTTCTCCAAGAGTCGCTTGAGTGCTTGGAGTTGCGGTTCTGCTTTGGGTAAATCGTCAACCAATTGATAGGGGGCAATATCATTATTTAGAGAAAAAGCCGCAACAGTTCCAGCAGCAGCCCCAGCAGACCATTCAAAGGAATGAACCCGGTATGCGGCGGCGGCGATATGACTGGTAGCGATGCTTTTACCGCCTACAATGAGATTATCGATTTTTTGAGGTATCATCGCCCGCAGCGCAATTTGGAAGGGATAAGCTTGTCCAGCACCGCGTCTTTCGCCTGCACGTTCGGTGTTTCCAGGGGCTTCTGGAGGGCTTTTAGTCATACAGGGATGGAAGTCAATTGCGTAGTGACCGATACCTATAGAATCTGGGAAAATAGTAGAACGTGTCCGTCGCATCGCTTTATCGGTAGGTGTTTTCCCGGTGAGGACTGACGTCGCCTCTAACCCTGCAAGTGACGCTTTTAACCTACGGTACATATCAGGTGGAAGTGTCTTGCGGTAATATTCGTCATTGTAGTCCCGGCGAGAAATATCGGTTTCCCAGATTGTAAAACCGCTCGGTTGTCCCCAGCTAGGACGACCAATCACCCGTCTACCTTCGCGCATATAGGGATATTTTGACAGTCCATGCGCTGTTCCCATTGGGGAGTCTAACCCTAACAAAAAGCGGTTATTTGGTTGCGCTTGTTTGACACCGTTCCCGAGTTGGGAGTCTGTTGTCCCAGCGGTCAACCAATAAAAGTAGGAAAGCGATATTTCCTCAGCTTTCGCTAAACTTTCTGTCCGCAGTCCTCCCATCCAACGGTCTGGTGTTAATTGGCCGGTAGATTGGAGTTGCTGGCGGCTATAAATTAAGTTGTCTTGGGAGGTTCCGGGACGATAATCGTTACCCCATGTCCAGTTTTGCATGGAGATGTCTCCTGGTCTGGGTGCAGTGAATTTCACCCCGCCAAATGTCGTTGGCTGTCCTTTCCCTTCACTAAAAATGCGTCGGTAGGTAAAAACTAAATCAAAACTCGCCAATCGTTTCAATTCATAGCTGAAGTAGGGCGAATATTGCATATAGTATGGGGGCATTGCGTGTTGTTGCACGTCTTTGGTTGCCTCCATTGCAAAGGTGTAAGTAAAACCTTGGGGACAAAATGGGTCATTTTCCGTACTGGAAGAAGAAGGTTCTAAGTAAGAACGTGCATCAATACCGAGACGGTAGGGGACATCGGCAAGGGCAATAATTTCTCCAGTTTCGCTAGCGTCTACAACATACCACTTCGGCGCGTTTCCCTTATTTTGTTTTGGGACGAGACGGATAATCGTTTTGTTAAATTTAGACGAGTTTTCGTAGCGATAGGAGTCCTCAATGGTTTGAGATAAAAGAAAAGTGTTGTTGGGTGTTGAACCGATTGGTTGATGCCCGATAGCGATCGCGCTATTAATTATTTTGCCCGACTCACTTATTTCTAAATCTTTGATAACCGTGTTAGGTAGCCATTCCAACTTCCCCCTACCACGTTTTTCCGCATCTTTAAGTTGAGAGAACAAAACTGAGTGACCGTCACGGGGGAAAAAGCACGAATCACTTACCCAGCATTCACCAGGATTGAGGTCGCCATTATACTTCTTCTGAATGCGATCGCGCAATTCTAAATAGCCACGAGAGTAAAATAACTTGGCTCGTTGGGTTGGTCTTTCATCTAATGCTGATGTCCCCTGAGCAGAAATTTGTCCTCCCAACCAGTCGGTAATTTCGGTCAAGCACACCGTTCGTCCTGCTAATAACCCCTCGTAAGCAGTAGCAGCACCAGAAAGTCCTCCACCTACGACTAAGATGTCACAACTCAACGTCTTGTCAGGATTCCGAGGTGGTGCGGCGATCGCTGTCGGAAGTGCAAGGGATGAAAGTAAACTTGAAATGAGAGTAAAAAAAGATAGCGAGCGTTTCATGGTTGGAAAAATCCGTTCAACTCCTATGTCACCTTTTAGACGCTACCATCCTCGAATTGTTCATCTCAAGCTTTTTCCCAACAAAAATTTGTATGGACTGAAAAGTTACCTGTATTTTGCAGACAATAAAAACCTCATAGCAATCAAATTATATTGAACAATAAAAAATCATCTATCTTAGGATATACTTTATATAACTTAGGGAAATTCTCTGGGTATCTCTGCGCAACCCTCTGCGTCTAATAATATTTTCAAGGTGCGTTAAGCTTTGTTAACACACCCTGCAACAGAAAAATTCAACCAAACCAATGAGAAGGAGCCAAACCTGAGTCAAGTTCCTCGGCAACTTGGTGGTTGACCTCTTGTTCCCTATTGTGTAAAATTTTTTCAATTCCTTCACGAATCACGGATTCAATACATAACTGTTCCTTGAGGGACGAAGAAGGTAAAGAGTCGAAGCGAATAGATGATTTTTGACCTTCTTCTAAAACTGTATAACAACTAGAGACTCGACTCAGAACATGAGCAATTAATTCTTGACGTAAATCGTGAATGGAGAAAGCTTGCTGATGGAGATCGTGAGGATAAGTTTCTAAAACATCTCCAACTGCTGCACTTACTGCAGGCAATGTTAAATTAACTATCGTTTTCGTCATGATTGGTTGCTCCTTACCAAAAATAAACAGTTTCTGTTTTTAATTTAGGAAAACAATTTGAGGAACTTGTGAAGAGCGTTTTAGCTTAACTGAAGTTTATGAAAATTTGAGTCGAAATATTGACAAATCAATTTACGTAGGGGCATTTTTTATATGCTGGTGCAAGATGTGAGTTAGCCATCTATTCAGTGGATTTACCTAACGTGTAAGCTTTCCCAGTGAACAAATCGCATTCATATTGACCTTTAATTTCATCGTTGTAAAATTCGCCAAGGTTGTCAGACAAATAAAAATCCTCCCAAGTATCTTCGTCTACTCCCGAATATTGATAGACTGCACCGTTGTGAAATTCAATTTGTAAAATTTGTTCGTTGCTATCGTACCCCACAGCCGCAGCACATGACGAGCTAACTGGTAGCATCGGAATTTCAGGAGACTCTAAATCAGCTATAATATTGCTAAGTTGTTCTAATCCTTCATAAGCTTGCACCGGAGCGGCAATTTCGATTAACTCTATCTCAAAGCCCCGATCCAGCAATAATCCCAACTGACCGTTAGAATGAGCGATCGCTAATACACTGCTCAAATCTACCTTCGATAGCTTCATTATTTTGCTCTCCTGTTGAGGACAGAGGATTTCAGTCTTCTGCAACACCGAAATCCTCTATAGTATACTTGTACTACAGGAGCGATTTTTGGTCAAGCTTTCCAGCAGAAAAATATTATCTATCCGCTTCCTTGTTCGGTTTAATACCCCGACCTTATATAGGGGGCTAGTTTTGATTTGGGGTCTCAATCCACATATACAGCATATTTCATCTTTGTTTTGTGAAGTACAATTTGGCGTATTTCTGCAGCAGGGTGCTGGTAATAAGCCAGAAAAATATTATTCCAGGGAATTTTTCCACTGGTTAGGAGTGGTGGAGTTGGCAGGATTTGAGTTAGTTTCTCAAATGTGGATGCGTTGCTACTCGGTTTTGTCATGCTTCAACGTTGCACAGGCGATCGCCCTAAACATCTGTGTTTAGAAATGATATCAGGTTCGCCTAAATAAGCTACTGAAAAAGGCTGGGTATAATATTACTCCCAGTTTAATTTTTGGATATCGGTTTTTTGCAGCCATTCCTGCGTGCGTCGCATTCCTTCATCCAGGTCAATTTTTGGTTCATAACTTAACAGACTTTGTGCTTTGGCAATGGAATAAGCATGTGGCCGAGTGATAAAATCTAAGGTCTGCGGCAGAATATCAGCTTTTTTCCCAAAAAGTTTCTGTCCTTGATGGCGCAACTGGAGCAGAAGTTTGATTTCATCTTTTGGTAGAGAACGGGGCTCCGGGAAACCTGCAATTTCAGCTAATCGCGTAAAATATTCTTTCCAAGAAGTTTCTAGCCCATCAGTGATATTAAAGGTTTCTCCGTATGCTTCTTTTTCTATGGCGAGAAAGATCGCATCGATCAAATTGTCAATATATACATGGTTAATGACTCCCCGTCCGTTGTTTGCCAACATAAATAGTTTTTGGCGCATCAGTAAAAGCGGACGGACTATCCAGAAAAGGCTTCCAGGTCCATAAACATCTCCTGGCCTGATAATGATAATCCCGAAATCTGGAGAATTCAGTTGTAAGAGTGCTTCTTCGGCTTCTATTTTCGTCTGACAATAGGGATTATTCTCGCCACGGAGGGGGCCTGATTCTGTAACGCGATCGGGATAATTAAAGCCGTAGACCATAACACTGGAGAGATGAACAAAAGTTTTTACACCAGCATTCTTAGCAGAATTCGCCATGTTGACGGTTCCGCCAACATTTACTTCCCGAAAATGTTCGAGTGATCCATCTTCTTTAGCAAGGGCAGCCGTATGCAGAACTATATCCACTCCTTGGCAGGCATCAAGGGCAGTATTTGGATTGGTTATGCTGCCAACAATCACTTTTGCGCCTAGTTTTTGCGCTTTTTTTGCCTTAAGTTCCGAACGTTGCAGCCCATAAACTTTCATCCCTTGCCCTAGGGCTATCTCGGCAGAACGTGAGCCAATAAACCCGCCGATTCCAGAAATGAGAATGGTTTTGTCTTTGATGTTCATGCCTAATAGGTTGTTTGTATTGAGGAACAATAGAAACTATTCAAGGTGGGTTGGGGCTCGTCGGACTTCACCCGTGGAAATATTGATTTGAGCCGCAACCGCTAACTCAGGTACATTAATAACACCTCTGAAGAAAAAGTCGTACAGAAGTTGCCACCCCCTACAAGTGAAAAACTGTTCGTAAAGTGATGGTCTAGCTGCTGGATAGAGTTGCCTCCAACGCAGAAGATCGGCACGGGTCAAGCACCAATCATCACAACGGTATTGGTTTACCAAGAATCCAGCCTTATCAAGTAACGCAAATATATCCTCGTAACTAAATGCATGGAGGTGGTAGCAATCAATATGCCTGGTTTCACCTAGTGGTACTGATAGCAGCAAGTCACCCTGGGGAAGCAGAAGGCTGTGGAGACGTTCGAGGAACTTGCCGGGATGGGGGACGTGTTCTATTGTCTCAAAAGAAACAACAACGTCGAACTGCTCGTGCCACTTGAACTGCTCGGCATCAGCGCAGACAAACTCTACGTTGGTTTCAGGGTAATGCTTCTTAGCATATTCCACCGTAGTCGGGCAGATATCGACCCCTACAACAGATCTTGCACCTGCGCTCGCCAGCATCTGGCTGCCGTATCCTGTACCGCAGGCAATATCCAGAACCCGTTTCCCTTTTACATAACGTGCCGCAGTCTCGTAACGTCGCATATGGATATCGAAAAGCTTTTGACTTGCCGGATCGTTTGGTATTTGTTTGGGAATGAGACGTTCCCATGTGAAGGGAAAACTCTCTGAATCTTCTACTACTTCAGCAGTGGAGTTACTTTTGCCTGATTGGTTTTTAGGGAAGTTATGTTCGTATTTCATCGTTTGTATCCAATTTAGCTTACGCAGGTAATACCAATTCTGTATGAAGATGCACATAATCAAGACCCCCCTGTAGTCCCCCCTTGGCAAGGGGGACGGCGTAGCCGGGGGGTAATATATGCAGCTTCACAAAGAAACGGTATAAGCTATCCTGAACTGGGTGAAGGGGCTTGATGCAAAATATAAGATTACTGAGCAAGTGAATATTTCATCAAAATGCTGATTGTTGTATCTTCTTTCAGCAAAAAACTTGCATTTTTAAACTTTGGCACACCCGTTTTCGCTGATACAATTGGATTATTGGAAATACCAAAACCTTCTTGCGGAATACCAAAAAAGTCTCTATCGAGTTTGTAATCTCCATTTTGATCGTCAAGTACGGCAACAGCATAAGTTCCAAGTTTCAAGCCAGAAAACTGCTTTGTTACGGAATTTCCTTTTACCTGAGTACAGCCACTTTGGACTTCACTGGTATCACTTAGAGGAAAACCTCGTTCATTGGAGAAAATTCTGAAGCAAATCTGACCCTTTTGGTGACTTATTCCATTCACTACAATAGTAAGTCTTGCAGTAGACTCTGCATTCACTATTCTAGCCAAGCTGATGCTTGCTAAAGTAAGCAGTAAAAAAGGACTGAATTTAGATGCTTTAACCATAATCTACCAGTTGTAAATTTATGAGTTTTGCTCTGTTCGCTTAATTTATTAAATTCAGTTATCAAAAAGCTTTGCTTTCAAAGAAGCAAAATGCTTTCCACCTAGTTCAATTTGCCCATTTTCACACCCATCTTTTAGTCTTTCTACTAAATAATCCAAATCATGAGCGATGAAATTTGTGCCATGATCTGGTTCTGTCAAACTCGCCAAGGCTATATCTCCTCCATGTTGATTTGCCAAGCTAGAAATACTCAGAAAATTGAATACACCTGATTCATATGTTCCACAGGGTACCGAGGGGTTGTGTGCTCCAGCGCAATATTCATTTGGTCTAAACCACTCAAATGCTGGGTATCCGTGAAAATGAACAATTGGGGCACCATTTTTAATTAATTCTGGTGCGTACAAAGCCGCAGAAAGAGTAATGGCAAGCATTACATAAATATCATAAGAAGGTTTGATGTCTACCATCTCTGGATGAATTCCCTGTGGTAGTTCAAGAAATAACTTTTCTTTCAAACCAATCCTAATGATATCGCTGGCAATATTTAAGTCTGTTTTGTTTGAGCCGGAACGAGAACTGACCAGCCAAATATCAGGAATTTGCTTGAATACATATTCTCCACCTATCTTCGTTTTGATATAACGTCTACCTTTTTCGTTTTGCTTTATTTCATCGCTACTAAATCCCTCAACAGATAATAAACTTTTCCACTCATTCTCAGCTATTTCCGGCTCTCCTATATATTGTGGAGGTTCAGCATAAGCCACAAACCCATAAGAGACACCTGTCCTCCCATTCACGATGACATTGATAATATCTCTATGGGACTTTCTTTTAATAATTTCAGAAAGCTTAAAGCCTGGAGGGAATAGACCTGTTGATGCCAGTTCCTTACCTAATTTTACCAATTTAGAGGCATAAGTAGAGCTATGAGGATTGTAATGCCCTAGCTCAAATCGGTTTAGTAAAAGTGGAGCGATTGGCACAAAAACTTTAGGTATCAGCGAATTTGAAACAAAATGTCTAATTTCCTTTCTAGAAAAAATAGAATCGGAAAGATTCATATTTAAGATAGAAATATTATCTTTAGACACTCCAATCACAATTTCGGAAAACGTTCTTAGTAAAGTGTTTAAACCGATATTTATCTTTTTTTGATAAGGAATTAAGGGGTTGACAAATTCCTTATCTAGTTCAGTAATTACAATCACCTGAGTATTGGTCGGGTCTTCAACGTATTTGGCTGCATAGTCTTCGGCCCAACTACTCAATTTAGCAATTCTTGTCACAGATATTTCTCGATTTTTCAAAATAAAACGAGAATAAAGTTGATACAGATTTTCAGCGATAAACACCCCAATTTTTCTTATGAAAGAAGGAGGTCTTTCAACATCAATAACAGCATCAATCTCTGCTCTAACTCCCCTGATTTTAAAGCTGTTCTTCCAGTTAATTATAGGGAGTGTGATTTCATAGCGAAATTCTGTTGTTGCTTCCTGCCAAGTTAGAATTTGAACACCATAGTCTTTCAAATTAACTTCCAATTCTTCTCGAAATTGAAGAACCGTTTCATTTTTGTAGCCATTCGGCAAGGGTCTAAATGTAACCCTTAACTTTTGAGCCATAACTCTGGGATCAATAACGGGTGGCTTAAAATACACAGTTGATTTATCGCCAAATCCTCCAATTAAACGACCGATTGTTTGCAAACTTAGTCCTTGACTAAGAGGTATACAAGCTCCGTTAACAGTGGCATCCATTTGCCGTAAGAATATCAGTATTTCTGCTTTATGAGCAGCCAATTCTACTTGGATTTCGGGTGTAATTACCCCTTTCGGAGAACGAATATTTAGCTTGCCGTTATCCACCCACAAATGAACACCTTGTTCAGTGAGATTTGTTAAAAGCTCGGATGCATTCATAATTTTAGAATCTCCCAATCTTTATTAATATTTTGGTTTGTAATACTTTTTCTTTTAACCCGTTTTACTTGCCTTGATGAACTAGTAGTAATCTATGTCATTAATTATGGGTGGGGTTGCTAGATCCCCGACAACTTTTACGAAGTCGGGGATCTAAAGCTCCTACGGTGATAGAAAAACGATGTTTAAATCTGAAAAACCTCCGAATCCGAAGCTTCAAACTCTTCGGCTAAACGCTGAGAAAGTGCTTCAATAGTGGGGTAATGCCACAGCACAATAAGAGATAGCTTAAATCCAAGGAATTTCTCTGCTTGACTGGCAAGAATCATCGCTTGAGCAGAATCCAATCCGTAACTGTCTAAAGGTTTTCGGACATCTATCTCATCGGAAGCAACTCCTAGCTGCTCTGAAATATTAGAGATTAGCCAAGCTTTGATTTCTTCTGCTGTATAAGACTGCTTTGGGATTGAATTGAGAATAGATCGGCTCATTTGTATACCTCCGATTTATTTTGAATTTGAGATTTTAGATTTTGGATTAAATCTAAAGTCTTAAATTGTTGTTTAACTGGTTTCATAGCTATTTGTTGACCCACACCAGGCATGGTTCTGAGCCATATAGGTTTCTGTGGTATTAGCCCCGCATCTCGCTGCCAACTAGCCATTTCTTGATGAGTCCAAGTCCCTGCATCACTTGTGAGCGCGAAGAACAAATCCAAAAGAGCGCCAAACTGACCTCCTTGGTCAGGCTTTTCACGGCGGATTAACTCTTGGATTACGAGAGTCCCTCCTGGTCGTAGCGCACGGACTACACGCTGGATAAGTGCGCGATTCAATGACTCGTTAAAGTGGTGAACTAATTGGGAAATGAAAACTAAATCGTATTTATCTTCACCCAAGTCTTCCGTAAGTGCATTTCCGCTCCAATGTATGACTTGCTCCCCCATTTTCTCCTCAGCCAGAATTGGTGCCGCCTGTTTCACTGCAGAGGGTAAATCGAGGATGACCGCATGGAGATTGGGATAGCGCCTACAAATTGCAACAGAATAGTATCCATGAGAGCCACCAATATCTAGCATTTGGCTAGCTCCCTTGTTCAGTATAATGCGACGCGCCACCTCCCCAGCAGAGAGTTTGGCACGCGAACACATACCTCGTTGGTAGAGCGATCGCATTTCTGAGGAACTTTCTGAGACATCAAAATCTGGGTGTACGTTCAGAGGCTCACCACTGTAGATAAAATCCTCCAATCTAGTTATTATTTCTGCCTCGACCAAACCAAAAAGCACACTATCATATTGAGATTTTGGACTTTCCTTCAACAACCATTTACGCGCCACTCGGGAAAGACTGTAGCAATTACCACTTACACATAGTAATTTGGAACCGACTAGCGCATTCAAAAGCTTGGACGTTGCACCAGGATGGATACCACAACTCCTGGCAACATCTTGCGCTGTGAGTGATGATGATGCTAAAGCTTCAAATATTCCAACCTTGGTGCCAACCATGATAGTTCTGACAAGGATAGAACCGAACAACGTTTCGCCTAGGGGAGTTGGTACAAAGCCCAGCTTCAGAGCTAAATTCTCTAGTATGTTCTCAGCGATTATACCAACGCGCATTTGACTACCTTTATAAAAAATTGTTAATTACCTCATTCCTCACAGGCAACGGATCTGGAAAACTGATTAAAGAACTTAGTGTTACTTTGAATAGCCTTGCTAATCGAGCCTCCTGAAGCCATGACACGCATTTCCCGGTTTACAGCCCAGGTGTAATCTAGTTTGTCAAAAAACCTGCGAAGCTCGCTTAGTAGGCGTTGGTGATACTTCAAATTCAAATGCAAACCTTCATGCTCGTGACAGAAGCACTTTTCTATCCAAGAGAGTGCTTCTTGAGATGACATACCAAATACGGGTGCCCGTAGTACTTTGTAGACTGATGCCATGACAAAGAGTTTGTCTGAAAAAAAGCTTCCAATTGATCCAGCAGATAATCCATTGAGAACCGTACATTGCATCATGTAAATTGAAAAATTAGCCATGAATTTCTCGTAGGCTGTTGGTTTTTTGAAGTCCTTGTACAGTTCTTGAGCAATCATCTGGGAAATTGTCGTGTGGAAAGATTCATCCAAGAAATGGTAATGGGAGATAGCAGTAGGGGCTGGAATAAACTCACCTTTGTTCTCTAATTCCCTGAAATATTGGGAACGTTTATACTCTGTCTGCTTAAGAATCATATTGGCAATGAAGCGGATGGCGTAGTACTGGGACGCTAAGAAAGGCGTACTTCCCCAGTTCAAGCTGAATATCTGTCGGATCGGACCGGGTGATAAATGCGCAACCAGACCCTGTTGCATCATCTTGGTATCATTTCCTATGAGGGGATTACCCATTACGGCCTCCCCTAGCAGGTTCATCTCCGTCGTGTTACCAATTGTGCGAAAGGCATGAATGTGGTGGCGTTCCTGGGAACTTTCAACATCTAACTCGTGGCAGAGGGTTTCGTAGTCACCTAGGCTGTTAAAAACGCTGCTTGTAATTTGATTGTAAAGAATTGTATTAGTTTCGCTAGCAGCAGTAACATTGTAAAGTCCAGTCCAAAAAAGATGATTAAGAGCGATTTTTTGCGCGGATGAAGCTACTTCATAGAGTGGAGTTCCATAAAGGATTGAAAACTCAGGTTGACTCCAATAATGTTCTCTGTCGATGCTGTAGTTGAAGTTCTTATCTAGCTCTTTTATTTTCTCAGTATAATCGGATTCGGTGTTATTTTGATAGGTGATTTCAGTCAGTTTTAAATGCTTTTTCATTTTCAACTCATGTAGGGTCGAAGATTGTTCTATTGTCTTTGATGCTTCGGTGTTAGTTGTCATATGTGCCTCTTCAAGATTGGTAGAAAATCTGATTTTTGGGGATATGAAATTGAATTTTCAAGTCTGACCCCATGTAAAGCCCCCTAAATCCACGCCACATGCTACAAGTCGGCAGAGCCAAGAAAGGCAGTGGCTCCCCAACTTTGGAGGACTTTGAATTTTCTTCCCGAACAGAATTGGGGGCAGGGGGGCAATTTTGATATCAGTTCGCATATGCGACAGAGCTGGAAAACTGATTAAAGAACTTGGTATTACTTTGAATAGCCTTGCGAATCGAGCCTCCTGAAGCCATGACACGCATTTCGCGGTTTACAGCCCAGGTGTAGTCTAGTTTTTCAAAAAACTTGCAAAGATCCCCCAGGAGGTGTTGGTGGTACTTCAAATTCAAATGAAAACCTTCGTGTTCGTGACAGAAGCACTTTTCTATCCAAGAGAGTGCTTCTTGGGCAGACATTCCAAATACAGGTGTCTGTAGTATCCTGTAGGCTAAGGGGATGATAAAGAGTTTATCTGGATAAAAGCTTCCAACTGCCCCAGCAGACAGTCCATTGAGAATGGTACGTTGCATCATGTAAATTGAAAAATTAGCCATAAACTTCTCGTAGGCCGTTGGTTTCGGGAAGTCCTTGTACATTTCTTGAGCGATCGCCTGGGAAGTTGTAGTGTGAAAAGATTCATCCAAGAAATGGTAATGGGAGACGGCTGTAGGTGCTGGGATAAACTCGCCTTTCTTCTCTAACTCTCTAAAATACTGGGAACGTCTGTGTTCTGTGAGCTTGAGAATCATATTGGCGATGAAGCGTAAGGCGTAGTATTGAGATGCTAAGAAAGGCGTACTTCCCCAATTCAAGCTGAATAAATGTCGTATGGGGCCAGGTGATAAACGCCCAATCATACCATTTTGGATTTCCTTGGACTCATTAACTGTCAGGGGATTGCCAATTATTACCTCGCCTAGCAGGTCTATCTCCGTCATGTTACCAATTTTACGAAAGGCATGAATGTGCTGACGTTCCTGGGAAGTTTCTACATCCAATTCATGGCAGAGGGTTTCGTAGTCACCTATGTTGTAAAAAACACTGCTTGTGATTTGATTGAAAAGAATTGTATTAGTTTCGCTGGCAGCTGTAAGGTTGTAACCACCGACCCAAAAAAGATGATTGAGAGCTATCTTTTGCGTAGAGGAAGCTGCTTCGTAGAGTGGGGTTCCGTAGAGGATTGAAAGCTCTGGTTCACCCCAATTACTATCTCTGTCGCTGCTGTAGTTGAAGTTCTTATCCAGTTCTTGTATTCTCTCAGTATAATCGGATTCTGTGTTCCGGCGATAATTTATTTCAGTTACTTTTAAATGCTTCTTGACCTTTACCTCCGGTAGGGTCACAAATTGTTTTTTTGCCTTTGATACTTCATTTTTATCTATCATATGTGCCTCTGAAAATTGCTAAAAAACCCTATTAGTTAGGACTTATGCAAGATGTGGTCGAAAACCTTATGAAGAGGGTAGTGGTAATAGTTACGTGATTGGTGTTGCTGTTATATGTAACCGCTGTACACCTCCGTAGATATTGCCACTACATTCGTTATGTTTTGCGTAAATCCTACTAGTGTAACTTTGGAAAATCAAAGATTTGATGGTGCCAAGAAGTTCTTCGCCGAAAGGTCTAAACCAAGAGTCATTTCAGAATTCTTCAACAGGTCATTTAAAATCAGGGCATTAGTAGCGTCAGCAATTCCCTGACTGATTATGGGGGAGGTGAATGCAATGGGGTCAAAATTTGTACCAGTACTCAAGTCTGGCACAGTTCCTGTTAGACTTTTAACACTATCACCAATGACGTTGTTAGTTTCACTCAGAAGCTTTGGAGCAGTACTCAAGTCTGGCACAGTTCCTGTTAGGCTTTTTGCAGTATCATCAATGACTTTGCTAGTCTCACTCAGAAGCTTTGTACCAGTACTCAAGTCTGGCACAGTTCCTGTTAAGCTTTTAACACTATCATCAATGACGTTACTAGTCTCACTCAGAAGCTTTGGAGCAGTACTCAAGTCTGGCACAGTTCCTGTTAAGCTTTTAACACTATCATCAATGACGTTGCTAGTCTCACTCAGAAGCTTTGGAGCAGTACTCAAGTCTTCCATAGTTCCTGTTAGGCTTTTTGCAGTATCATCAATAACGTTGCTAGTCTCAGTCAGAAGCTTTGGAGCAGTACTCAAGTCTGGCACAGTTCCTGTTAGGCTTTTTGCAGTATCATCAATGACGTTGCTAGTCTCAGTCAGAAGCTTTGGAGCAGTACTCAAGTCTGGCACAGTTCCTGTTAGGCTTTTTGCCGTATCATCAATGACGTTGCTAGTCTCAGTCAGAAGCTTTGGAGCAGTACTCAAGTCTGGCACAGTTCCTGTTAGGCTTTTTGCCGTATCATCAATGACGTTGCTAGTCTCAGTCAGAAGCTTTGGAGCAGTACTCAAGTCTGGCACAGTTCCTGTTAGGCTTTTAACAATATCATCATCAAAAACGCTATCATTCTGGGTTATCAACTTTGGAGTAGCAGTCAAGTCTTGCATAGTTTCTGTTAGGTTTTTAGGAATATCACCACCGAGGCAATCGTTCTGGCTGATTAACTTTGGAGTAGCAGTCAAGTTTTTCATAGTTTTTGTTATGTTTTTAGGGCGATCGCCACCGATAAGGTTGTCATTCTGATTTATTTTTGGAGTAGCACTAAAGTCTTGCAGAGTTCCTGAGTTGGAGTTAAGCTTGGCTACCCAGCTATCTACCGATCCAGCATTAATACCCCCAAAAGAACCCTCAGTAGTTCCTGTTACGAATACGTGGCCCTGGTTGTCAACGGTAATACTGGTGGCAACGTCAGATTCAGAGGTTCCAAACTGTTGAATCCACAATTGGTTCCCGTCAGTGTCGTACTTGCCAACCCAAGCATCAGCTGACCCGGCATTAGTTTGTGCCAAGCTATTGTTGGTATATCCGGTTAGGAAGATATTGCCATCGCTATCGACCTTCATGCCAAAGGAGCCATCATCACCGTCAGTGCCAAACTGTTTTATCCACTTTTGGTTACCATTACTGTCATACTTGGTAACCCAGGCATCATAAGACCCAGCATTCTTTCCGCTCAAATCGCCTAGAGTCCATCCAGTTATGTAGACATTACCCTGACTGTCTATGTCAATTGCTTTGGCGAATTCATAATCCTTAGTGCCAAACTGTTTAATCCACTGCTGGTTACCATTGTTGTCATTTTTAGCAACCCAGACATCATAAAGCCCAGCATTTTTTCCGAACTCGTCGCCTAGGGCCCATCCTGTAGAATAGACACTACCATCATTACTGACTGCAACACCATAAGCTTCGTTAAAAGTAAGACTCGCACTCCCAAACTCTTTAAACCACTGTTGGTTGCCATTGCTGTCATACTTGGTTACCCAAGGTTTATCCGCGAAAACACCGGGCTGAAAAAATAGTCCTTTTTGCTGTTGGTTGACACTAAATCCACTGAGATAGACATTGCCATCGTCATCGAGCTTTATGCTAAATGTTGCATCAATAAGCTCAGTCCCAAACTGTTCAATCCACTGCTGATTGCCATCGCTGTCATACTTGGCAAACCAGACATCATAATTTCCTTGTCCTTGATTGGGTTTGCCCAAATCACCTTTGGTCATTCCCACCAGGTAGTAGTTACCTTGTTTGTCGGTGGCGACGTTCGTGGCAAAGTCAGCATTGGAAGTGCCAAACTGTTTAATCCATTGCTGGTTACCATTGTTGTCATACTTTGCCACCAAAACATCATTAGACCCAGCGTTGTTGACTTTTCCCTCATAGCCACTGGTCGCTCCCGCAACATATAAATTGCCATTTGGATCTGTGGCTGAACTTAGAAGTACGTCAAGACCGACACTCCCCAATTGCTGAGTCTTCTCTATTACTGGTCCTGGTGGCGGAGTATAACCCTTGTACTGAAAGTAGTTAGCCTCACGACTCAAATGATAAACCCCAGGCAAAACGGCGATTAGGTCAGGTACAGTTCCTCGATTCCAAAATATCGCTGTTCCCACAGGAGATTCTACTAATTGGTAGTCCTTTGAGATGCCGTGTAGCTGAATGATATCCTGCTTGGGGTTGAAGTCTAAAATTGAAGCAAATTGCTTTAAACCAAAGTTGAGTCCTTTGCTGTCGGCATAGTAAAGCTGTTTCCAATCACCAAGAACAAATCTGTCGCTCCAATTAAGCTGACTCCTCATCAATACTGACATTGGGTCACCGTCACCCACCATAAAATCAATTTGCGGTCGATCGGAATTATCAGCACCAAGGTTTAAACCAACAATGGTATCGTTCCCTGAGCGACCCCACATCAACTCGGTGTCTTGACCTTTAAAGAACAAATCGCTGCCAGGTGTGGTTACATTTAAAACTCTTAAAAAGGAAGCGTTTATCTCACTTTCTAATTTGGTGAGTATATTTTCCATATATTCAAACCTGGAGCAGGACTTTAATGTCTGAGCGATTGGATTTTCCTAAAATTTGACCGAGCAATTAATTTTAGATTTTGCGGAAACCGCCTAACTTTCCGAAAAATCCAAAATTTAAACGGCAGTCAGGTGCATATAGGCATATGAGAATCTAGCGCTTTCAGGAACCAAGCAAAATATTTTATCACCTCGTTGAAGTTTTCCTGATGACATCAATTCCTCCAACATCACAAAGATAGAAGCAGAACCTGTATTACCCTTGGAAGTTAAGTTTGTAAACCATTTGTCGTAGGTAATATTTATTCCAATTTCCGCCATTTGCTCATAGAGTTGTTCTCTAAAAAACTCTGATGAATAGTGAGGCAAAAACCAATTAATATCATCTGAATTGAGGTGATATTTATCTCGAACCATTAATAAACCTTTTTGACCATAGGGAATAATATTTTCTCCTAGAAGTTTGGCATCCTGCTTGAGAGAAAAATAACCTTGTTTCCATAGTTCTTCTGGATTTTCAACATCTCGCCAGCCTTGTAAAGAACCATCTGCTCTCTTCACACCTCCCCCATACATACAAGTTTCTAGAACATTCGCAAAAGAAACCAGATCAACCCAGTCTATTCGGAGTGAAATCCCATTTTCACGAGGTGTATCCGTTATCAACACTGCTGCAGATGCATCGGAAAGCATCCACCTTAAAAAATCTTTCTCAAAAGCTATGACCGGTTTTGCTTCTAAATCCTGAATTTTTGCGTCTATTTCTGGTTGAAAGTAAACTCCCCTTAATGCCGCTGAAACAAGTTCCGAACCTGTTGTCACAGCATTTTTAGTTAAACCCGCAGATACGTCCATATATCCATATTTGAATGCGGTTACCCCCGAACAGCAAACACCAGATGTACATACCACCTCACATGGAGGAGATCCAAGTTCCCCATGCACCATTAGAGCGTGGTTGGGAATAATCTGATCTGGAGAAGATGTGCCACAGACCAAGCACTCTATGTCCTCCAACGGGAAATTAGAGTTTCTTGAAAGAACACGCACTGCTTCGGCTGTTAATTGGGCATTATTATGAGTTTGCTTGTCAGTCTTTGGATCTATGGCATAATATCGAGATTTTATACCGTTATTTTTTAGGATTCGGCTCTTGGCTCTAGAGGGCTTTCCATTAATTAACCCAAGAACATTTTCTATCTCCTCATTATTCACTGGTTGATTAGGGAGAAAAACTCCTAGACCTGTAATGTATGCTGCAACCATGACGAACTCCTGACAACTTTCAAAAGGTTTAAATCATTTAAATCGACCAAACAAGTAAAAAGTTAAAAGGCAAAAGGCAAAAGAAAGAAAGAAAAACGTTGTAGGTTCCTAAATTTATTTATGAGAATTCTCTTTTTACTTTCAACTTTTCACTTTTCACTTTTCACTTTTCAATTGAAATATCGCTAGCTTCTAACTAATCCAGATGGAGATTTCAGAAGTTCAATATAATGCGATATTTTTTTATCAATCAGTGGAGAAAAGAGAACTTGAAAGACTGTAGAAATTAGAAGGACAATAGGAATAGCAAATACGAGTTGAACTGCAAAGATACAGATTATCGGCAGTCTACTCCAGCTTCCCTGCTTACCAAAAAAACGAGCTATTTTTGCCCAGGGACGATATAGTACTCGTCCAATTAGTTCCGGGATGACATAGCGTGGATTGACCTCAACAGCATTAAGACCTCTGAGCAATGGCTGATTAAACGGATCGTTCAAAGCTGAGAGATTGTTTGCTATCTGCCTCCCGAATCTTGATAATGCATCAATCTCGCGATCGCGCACTCCCCCTGGAGGCAATACCCCCCAAAGTCGATCTTTTTTCCCGGTCAACAGTAACCTGGGTGTGGTAATAAATGTAGCCAATGGAGTACCTTGGTGAGTAAGGACTACATTGTCGATATGAATACCCCCCACCTCAGAAATCATTCTCTTCATAGTTTCTGAGGCTGAGTGCCACATATTTCGACATACCACTAAAGTAATAACTTTCGTATCCTCCAGAACTTTTGCATACTGAGATTTGAGAAATCCCTGAATTGGTAAGGATGGTGCCAAAAACCAAACCTGATAAGCAAGAATCACTAGATCGAATTTGTCATCTTCATCAAATTTCGGCGGAGAAATTTCCGGAGGCTCCCCATTAATACATTCTGGGAAAACATCAAAAAACTTATATAAGTTCCAAGGATAAGGATAATCAGCTTTTGGTTTGATGCACTCAAAGGAAAGCTCAACTTCTGGTATATTGAGACATCTAACAAAAGATTTAGCAGCGCGAGCCACATCCCCCGAATGTGAGTAATAAACTACCAGTAAACGTTTCATACATTTTGATTTTGGTAATTTCTTGAGGGCATTTCATTGAAAACATGATTGTTTTGCAACCACTTTCGCGTTCTTGCCATACCTTCATCCAAAGTAATTCGTGGTTCGTAGCCTAGAACACACCGCGCCTTTTCAATAGAGTAGGTATGGGTTCGAGTAATGAAATCAATCGATTCGGGTAGCAATTCAGCGTTTTTACCCTGTTGCCGGATGGCAGTTTTTGCGACTAGGGCTGGCACAGAAATAACGGGTTGAGAGCGATCGCCAATTTCTGCCAGTCGCGTGTAATATTCTTTCCATGTAGTTTGGCAGCCATCGGTGATATTGAAAGCTTCACCGTATGTCTCTTTTTCCATAGCGAGAAAAATTCCGTCTATGAGATTATCCACGTAGACATGGTTGCAAATCCCACGACCTCCATCTATGAGGACAAACTTTTTTTTTCGCATTATTTCCAGGGGACGGACTACCCAAGCATCGGCATCCGGACCATACACATCCCCCGCTCGAATTAAAATCACTCCAAAATCGCTTGGATTGTTAAACTTTAAGATTTCCTTTTCGCTCTCTATTTTCGTTTGGCAGTAAGGATTGTTCTCGCCACGGAGAGGTCCTGTTTCCGTTATATTGTTTGGAAACCGGAAGCCATAGACTAGAACACTAGAGAGGTGGACAAAGGTTTTTACACCTGCTTTCTTCGCTGCTGTGGCTGTCTTGACTGTTCCGTCCACGTTCACCGTGCGAAAGATATCTATAGAACCACCCGCTTCATTAAAAGATGCTGCGTGAAAAACAATATCTACACCCTCGCAGGCTTTTTCTAATGCCATCTCCGAGTTAGTGCTACCCACAAAAACCGTAGCTCCAAGCTCTTCTGCCTTCCTAGCTTTTTCTGCCGAAGATTCTAGCCCGTGCACCTTCATCCCCTGCTGTACAGCGATTTCTGCCACCCGCAGTGAGATAAAATGGCCGATTCCAGTAATCAAAAGAGTTTTGTTTTTTAGGCTCATACACTCTTTGCCCGATTGCGTGAGGTAAATTTATATCTGGATTTAGCAACGCCGAATTTTCTTATCTATCCGGGAGCAGGGGGTCTTGTATCCCCATATATAAATCAAATCTCCTCCTTCTTCCTTCTTCCTTCTTCAAGCCATTGGTTCGCTTTTGGGGATAAAGCGAGGTCGCTCTGCAAAGACTTGAGAATAATTATTCTCTTCGCTCAAAGCCCGTTCCTCAGACCGGATGCGTGTGAGCAGTAATAAAGCATTGGCGAGGGTAAAGAAAATTGACGTAATATAAGCTGTATGAATCAAAGGAACTGCGGCAATCTCCAGAATGACTCCGAGATAGTTAGGATGGCGCACATAACGGTATATACCTTGATTAACGGCTGGGGCATTGGGCAGAGTCATCACTCGCACAGTCCAGCGATTACCTAGTGTCAAAATTGCCGCGTAACGCAGGCTCTGCCCTACGAGCAATCCAATGAATCCAACGACTGCCAATCCTGGAATAAAGGGACGGTCTAACCAGAATACTTCTATCCCCATCGCAAAAATCCAGCTTGCATGCAGTAATTTCATCACCCAGAAGTGTTCTGGCGCATGCTCGCGTCCTCCTTGTGCAATAATCCGAGCTTCATTCCCCTGGCTCAGGCGCATTTCCAAGACTCGCTGAAGCAAAATAGACGTAATAATCCCTAGGAAAATTACTTTAGTTGTCAACATTTGTACATCCTCCTAAAATACTCTAGACAGTTTTTCTCTGCGTTATGTCAAGTTCGGATGATTGCTCCCCTTCCGGTCTAAAATTACCTCTTTTCTCTCTAACATGCAGGGTACGAAGAAATAAGAGATTAAAAACCGCAGTAGCCGTTTCGGCTTCCCGGAGGGTAGGACGCAGATAAACCTGTACCTCATCCGGATGGCAACCGCTATAAGGTTTTCAACATACCAAGAGCGAAAAATGGTATTACCATTGCAAGAGAATAACCTCTTCTGATAAGCCAGGTCCCATCGCTATCATCAAGCCATAAGTACCCGGTGGAGGCGGTTCTTGTGTAGTTAAGAGTTCGTTAAGCATATAGATTACTGTGCCTGATGAAATATTGCCAATCTGTGCTAAAGCATCCCAACTGAGTTGTAGTGTTTCTGGAGCAAGGCCTAACTCTTCTTGTATACCCTGAAGCACCTTGGGGCCGCCGGGATGCACAATCCAGCGAGATATTTGATCTATAGATAGATTATGATCTGCCAGGAATGGATCGATCAGTTTTCGCAGTCCATCTTTGGCAAAGTCCGGCACCTCAGGTCTGAGGATATTTCTCAAGCCTGTGTCAACAATATTCATCCCCATTAGGTGTTCGGTATTGGGAATCAACATTGACCTGCTATCGACCACCCGAGGTTGTCCAGGTTGGGCTAAAGGATGGTCGCGACCAACCAGCAAAACTGCTGTTGCACCATCGCCGAACAGCCCTGCTGTAACGATATTGGAAATTATATCGTTGTAGACGCCTGGATTGTCTGGCAATTGATTAACCAATGCTTGCATATCCAATTGCAGGTAACCTTGCCAGAGAGATGAGCTAATCTCGCCAACAAACATAATTGCTGCTTCGGTGGGGTGACCTTCTAGGTAATCAGCGATTCGAGCTACCCCTGCTGCCCCACCCATACAACCATATCCAAACATTGGTAACCGCTTCACATTCGGCGAAAACGGAATCCTGTTCATCAACTGGGCTTCAAGGGAAGGAATAGCGATGACGAGCGATACGGAGGCAAGTAGTGCAACATCTTTAGGGTGGAGTTGAACCTTTTGCAGCAACTTCTCCACGGCTCCTTCAAAGAGATTGAGGGCGGCTTCTGTAGTTACACGACTTTGCACGGCATTACCGGGCATATCATAGAAGGTGTCAAGTGGCAAGCTAAAATAACGACCGTTAATTTTACAATTGCTAAAAAAGCGGTCAATCAAATCTAGATCAAAATCCAGATCCATAGCCATGCAGTATTTGCGTAGGGCTGTGGCTAGTACTTCCTGACTGTAATAGTGGGGGGGGAAGTTAGTTGAAGTAGCAGCGATAAAGACCATAATGAAGGAAGAAGGAAGAAGGAAGAAGGAAGAAGGAAGATGGGGATTGGGACATCAACTCAAAACGAAAGACCATAATGAAGGAAGAAGGAAGAAGGAAGAAGGAAGAAGGAAGATGGGGATTGGGACATCAACTCAAAACGAAAGACCTGAATAAGTCGGGGTATTAAACCCTCTGCTCCCGGATAATGATTTTTATTATTGTTACTTGAGTACGGGCTTCTGAATTTCCTGAGCGATCGCCTGTAAAAGTTGCTGACGATTGGCGTGCAAAAAGAAATGGTCACCGGGAAACATTGCCACCCGGAAGTCTCCATCGGTTTGATCGCACCAGGCAGCAAGTTCTGTTTGACTGACTATGTTGTCCTTTATTCCTCCAAATGCCGAGATTGGACAATTAAGCCGCTCCTCGGTGGCATAAAAGTAGGTTTCTAGAATCGCAAAGTCTGCTCGCAGAGCAGGCAAAAACAACTGCATCACTTCCGGATTTTGTAAAACCTCTTCCGGGGTACCATTGAGGCGACGCAGTGACTCCAAAAACTTAGAATCGGGCAGTCGATGAATTGGTAAATCCAGATCGAGTATATGAGGTGCGCGGCTTGCGGAAACAAATAAGTGAATCGGGGAGGGCAAATTTTGTCTGCGGAGTTCACGAGCTAGTTCAAAGCTGATTAACGCTCCTAAACTGTGACCGAAAAAGGCAAAGGAAATATCTAGATAAGGACTTATAAGCGGAACTAGGGTCTGAATTAGCGGTGCTAGACGAGTAAAGGGAGATTCCCCCAATCGCTCTTCTCTCCCAGGTAACTGAATCGGGCAAACTTCTATCTCTGGTGGTAGCTCTTTTGACCAAGAATTAAAGATTGAAGCACCACCTCCAGCATAGGAAAAGCAGAATAGACGCAAGCAAGCTCGTGGATTTGGCTGCTTGCGGCTAAACCAGAGATTGGGTTGAGAAACCTCCTCTTGTGGTTCTGGCAAAGCTTTCCCCTCGATTAGCAAGATAAGCTGCTGGACAAACTGAGCAACATTAAGACCAACGAAATACTCTAGAGCAATAAATACTTCTAAGTCTTTTTCAATCCGTTTCTTCAGTTCAATAGCCATCAACGAGTCGAGTCCCAGGCTATAAAGAGGCACATCCAAGTCCACTTTAGCGGCAGACAACCCCATCACTTTGGCTAAAAGTGCCCTTAGATAAGACTCCAGCAACTGCTGACGCTCTTGTGGTTGTGCAGCCAAAAACTGAGCTTTAGTGATACTAAACTCTAATTCTAATTCGGTAACATTGACGGAAGAAACAGCAAAAGAGGAAGAAACAGATACTGAAACATTCTCTTTTCCCACCCAGTAACGTTCTCGCTGCCAGGGATAGGAAGGTAAGGACACACACCTTCCTCCTTTGGGATAGAACTTATGCCATTTTATTGGGTAGCCTAACGTATATAGGGAACCGAGAGAATGCAACATGACAAACTTCTCTGCTTCCTGTCGTCGTAGAGAAGGTAGCACAACTCCCTCCCCAGAGCTAGCCCGCAGACATTGGGAGATGTTCATTGCCAGAACTGGGTGGGGACTCAATTCTATAAATAGGTCGTGCTTGGTCTTTCCAAGTTGCTCTATTGCTGCGGCAAATTGTACTGGTTCCCGAATGCTGCGTCTCCAATAGTCAGAATTAAACTCTCGACCATCCTGTGCCTTACCTGTAATTGTGGAAATAATCGGGATTGATGCCGCTTGCGGATTGATTCCCTGGAGCGATCGCATATATTCGTCTTGATATGGCTCCATCTGAGGGCTGTGGAAAGCATAATTGACTGGCAGAAACTTAGAGAAAATTTGCCGTTCCTCAAGGGATTGAATCACTTCCTCCAGTGCGGCAGCCTCCCCAGATAAAACAATGGAGGTGGGACTGTTGATGGCAGCAATGGACAGACGGCCTGCATAAGACGCCAACAGATCCTCTACTTCCAAGGCTGACAAAGGAACTGCCGCCATCTTCCCTAGACCCATCCCCTGCTGCATTAGGCGACCCCGGTGGAAGACAACTCGCACCGCATCTTGCAAGCTAAGTGCCCCAGCGACATAAGCGGCAGCGACTTCTCCAAGGCTGTGTCCGACAATGGCACTAGGTTCTACTCCCCAAGAGCGCCACAAAGCTGCTAGAGCAACTTGCAAAGCAAAAATGGCTGGTTGGGCAATCTCTGTTTCTCCCAAACGGGACTGGGATTCATCAGCGGTTAGTTCCTCCATCAGTGACCAGCTAGCTAGTGGAGCTAGTAGAGCGTCACACTGTTCTAGGGTCGCTCGAAAAACCCTTTCAGAGGATAACAATTCGCGTCCCATCGCCCACCATTGCGGTCCTTGACCCGAAAAGACAAAAACTAGCTTTTGGTGGTGGTTGCGTTGTTTGTGACCGGAAGATAAACCAGGAATAGCTCCAAATAGCAAAAACCCATTTAAGGATTTGGTTAGTTCGTCACGGTTGTGAAATACTAGGCTTAGACGGTGGTCATTGTGACTGCGCCGTATGCTAGCAGTGTAACAGATATCTTCTAGAGATACTGTGGTGTTAGCAAAAAATTCCTGATACTTTTTAGCGAGCGATCGCAGAGCTTCTGGGCTACGGGCAGAAAGTGGTAGTAGAAGAGGCAGGGGAGCAGGGGGAATGCCTATGTGCCGCTTGCGGTTTAAGTCCCCATCTATACCGTTCTTGGTTGGGTGCAACTTTGCGATCCGGGTCGAATCTGATTCTGTATTTGTCCCCCTGCTCCCTGGCTCCCCGCTCCCTTGCCTAGCTTCAAGAGGGGAAAATTCTTCTAGGATGATGTGGGAGTTGGTGCCGCCAAAACCGAAGGAACTAACTCCAGCCAAAGCAGCCTCGCCATTATCAGACCAGGGTTCCAGAGTCTGTTGCACCTTCAGAGGAAGTTTGTCAAAGGGGATATAAGGATTCGGTTTTTGGAAATGCAGACTTGCTGGTATTTTTCGGTGCTGTAACATTAGCGCCACCTTAATCAGACCGGCAATGCCAGCCGCTGACTCTAAATGACCGATGTTAGTTTTGACCGAACCCACAGCACAACGGTTACCAGGAGGGCGACCTTCAGACAATACAGTTCCCAAGGCTTCCGCTTCAATTGGATCTCCCAAGGAAGTGCCTGTGCCATGAACTTCGACATAGCCAATTTGAGATGCTGCGACTTTGGCGTTCCCCAAGGCTTGGCGGATGAGTGCTTCCTGGGAGGGGCCATTGGGAGCGGTAAGCCCATAGCTGCGACCATCCTGGTTAATGGCTGAACCCTTGATCAGGGCAATAATCTTATCCTTATCCCTTTTCGCATCCGACAGACGTTTGAGAACTACTATACCGCAACCTTCCCCCCGGACATAACCGTTGGCGCTGGCATCAAACGTCTTACATCGCCCATCGGGAGACATCATCTGAGCTTGGGAAAGGATGATAGTTAATTCGGGAGACAGAAGCAGATTTACACCACCTGCCAAGACCAGGTTAGACTCTCCACTGCGTAAACTCTGACACGCAAGATGCACGGCAACTAATGACGAGGAACAGGCAGTATCAATTGCCATACTCGGTCCCCTCAGATCAAACATATATGAGAGGCGGTTAGCTGCGATACTAAAAGCATTCCCTGTAGCCATGTAGGGATTAATTTCGCTGTAACCCTCTCGACAATGTTGATGATAATCGTTGCAGGAGATACCAACAAACACCCCTGTACTACTGCGGGCGAGCTGTTCTATTACCTGTCCGGCATCCTCCAGGGCCTCCCAACCCACCTCAAGTAAAAGCCGTTGCTGAGGGTCTATGTACATCGCCTCACGGGGTGCGATTCCGAAGAAATGGGGGTCAAATTGATCCACTTGTTCCAAAAAGCCGCCCCAACGAGTATTCATCTTCCCCTGAGCAAGTTTCGAGTCGTAGAACCTGTCTACATCCCAACGGTCTGGAGGTATCTCAGTAATCGCATCCACCCCATCAGACATCATCTGCCAAAACTTCTCTGGGTTCTTGGCACCAGGAAAGCGACAACTCATGCCAATAATTGCAATTGGTTCCATCTTTAAGCCTCCGCATCAACTAAGGAGACGGACTCCAAACTATCAGCCTCCTGAGCTAGACGCTGAGACAGCAATTCAATCGTGGGATAGTTCCACACTAAGGTCGGAGACAAGGGATATCCAAGCCTCTTCTCCAATTTGCTCAAAATAACCATTGCATCGACTGAATTTAGGTCGAAGCTTTGAAAAGGTGCCTCAACATCTATGTCGTTGGGATTGATGTCCAACTTTTCGGCAAGCAGGGAAACTATCCAGGCTTGAATAGCTTCAGCAGTCCAAGATACCGTAACAGGCTCAAAACTCATTTTGATACCTCCGATGTCAGTGGGATTGGACGGTATTGGCCCAATTGAATTGGTACTTGTAGCCCCTGGATTTTTAAACTTTGCATTCGGTATAAAAATGTGGCTCCGGTCATTATGTGGTTCGCAACATCCACGACTTTCCGATTGTTCTGTTCAGCCATGTAAGAACCCCTCACCCAGTCATTAAAACTGCCCATCGCAGGTCCACACCAGATTTGATAATCAATTTCCCGACCTTTTTCTCCAGAGTTAGACCAGCGGGACGACAATCCGAGATACCAGCGGAAAATGAGAGCCATCTTCAGTTTCGGATTCTTAGCAGCCCTAATTAATTTCTCGGGGCTTTGTTGTGACAAATAAGCTGTAGTATCCTCCCAGACGGTTTCCAGACTTTTTTTAAAAATTTGTTTTTCTAATTTTTCCCTTTCTTCCAGGGGAATGTCTTCAATTGAGTCATAGGTTTTGTATAAATCAAACAATTTTTGTGCCCGTAGCCCAAAAAGAGTCCCTCTTTTGAGGACTTGAAGTTTTACCCCCATTTCAAACATATCTGCTGCCGGAGCCATCATCACGTCAGCCATCTCGGCTTGAGCAAGCAATTGTTTAGTATATTCAGAAGTCCCGGCTTCAATGCAGGACTGGTTAATAGAGCCGGTCATAATATAAGCAGCACCCATCATAAACGCAGCTAATGCTGATTGTGGAGTTGCAATTCCTCCTGCAACTCCAATTCGGACAGGTTTGGCATAACAATATTTTCTTTGAATTTCATCTCTCAATTCCAAAATAGAAGGTAAGAGACAGACCAAAGGACGATTATCTGTATGACCCCCAGAATCAGCTTCTACAGTGATATCGTCTGCCATTGGAATTTCTTCCGCTAGGCTTGCCTGTAATTGACTGATTAAACCTTGTTCAACAAGTTGTCGGAGAATTTTTGTAGGAGCCGGTTGCAGAAATTTCGTTGCAACTTCTCTACGAGAAATTTTGGCAATTATTTTATTTTTTATTTCAATTTGATTGGCTGGATTCAAACTTAGTCCAGCCGCTCGGTAGTAGACAATGTTGTCAGTTAAATCCATGAAGGCAGAAGCTTCTAGGGTTCTGACATCATATTTGAGATACAAATCGACTGCACCCCGTTCAATTCTAGGTTCATTGGGACTGTGGAGCAAATTAAAAACATAAGGGCCTTGCGGCAGAGCTTCTTGAATGCGCTTAATGGCTGCTTCGACACGGGAAAGAGATAAACCTCCAGCACCAAATGAACTCAAAATTCTCTGTTTCCCTAGAGTAATGACCAGTTCCTCAGAAGCAATGCCATGAGCCATCGCACCAGTGGCATATGCATATTTTACCCCATGAAAGTCTAGGAAAGTTGGATCGCCTAATTGTTGAATCGGCAGTGGTGGAACAGCCATTAGCATTTCTACCTGTCCGATTTTTCCATTATTGGAATGGTACAAGTAACCTTCATTGGTTACGCCAATTTGCCCTTCAAACCTGATAATATAACAAGGTTTATTTATATTCAGTAGTTTAAGTTTTATCCCTTCTTCATCAAATGATATGGAATCTAAAGAACCTTGCCAGACTTGATTTTGGTTGTGAAAAAATTGTGAGGTTTTTAGACTATTGGCGCTTTTCTTCAGTATAGCTTTGTAACCATTCACGTTTTTAATCCTCTAATTATAGGAAAGGTTTTAACAGGAATTTGGGTTGATAAGTTTTTCTGCTTTTTTAGATTAAATTACTCATTTGGTCTGTTTTTGTGCCCTTGATGTCACGGGATCGGAGGTTAGTAGTCCACCACATTAATTTTGTGAGGGAAGAATTGAACCGCCAAGTACGCCAAGTACGCCAAGGAAGAGAAGAGAATAAATATTGATAATTTGATTCATCCATCAAAGTTTGTGTGACAGACTACTAATCTCGAAGCAGTACAAGGTTACCTGTATCTCTCTGTTTTCTTTCTACCGAAACGGAAGGCGTTCAGCGCCTATGGCATACTTGGCGTACTTGGCGTACTTGGCGGTTAATTAAATAGGTATTCTTTGATGGAAAAAGCAGAGAATCTCACTCCTGTATTTAGAATTGCCATATTAAGGGAATAACTGTTTGCAAAAATCCATCTGAAGCTGAATTAGAGCGCTTATTTGGTGTAGAGATTCCTGTCGTGCCTGCAAAAAAGCCGCGTGGGATTTGGTCATACTGGAAGCATTTTGACTCAGTTTTTGGTACAAAGGATTGCGTAAATTTGGTAGTAGAGATTCGCTATCCTCGGTGTGAGTTGTCGAAACAGAAGGCAGAATGTATTGAGAATTGTCATGTTGCTCTAAAATAACTTCGTAATTTTGTAATTGTTCTTCAGGTTCAAAAATCGCAGATTCGCTATCTTCGGTGATATTAAGCTCAGGTATAGCCTCCAAAAGAAAGTGATTTATAGTCGAGACATTTTCGGGACTTTTTATCCCGTTTTCGAGCAAAGATGAATTCATTTTTTCAAATTCCTTGAAATGTAGTAATATTCAACCCAAAATTACCGATATTGTCCATACCAAGGACTTCACAACCGAGAATTTGAAGATGTATCCTTGACGGTTTTCTGGCTCAATGATGTGGAATTAATCTCGCATCTGCCCAAAGTTATATTTTTGACTATTGACTGGTTTTGAATAAAAGTTTCTGGCACCTGAGAATACAGTGGTGATAAATCCATCTCAACCCGATGGCTCAGGAGCTTTGCTAAGAGTCTGACAATAGAAGTGCGATCGTCTACACTTCTTTTATTTATTGACGCTACGACGTGTTCTTTCGGTTTGAGAGTTCTGTCAATCCATCTCGAACAGTTACTGCCGGCCCCAACTTCGATAAATATTCTGGTGCCATCTTCGTAAACACGGTTAATTAGCCGAGGAAAATCAATCTGTTGACACATGACTTTGGCGATGTTGTGACCAACAGTATGGCTGTCACGGATCTGAATGGGTTGATACTCTGCTGCAGAATAAAAAACAGTATCTGTTACATTTTGGAGCGGTAAGGTGTTTAGTTTTACGAGTTCATCGTACTCAGAGTGCATTGGCTCGCAATGAATTATATGCTTACCGGGAATCCGTAAAGCATCGCAATTTAAGGTTTCAATCACTCTCAAGCAAGCTTTTGTATCACCAGCAATCACAACTTCTTCTGGTGTATTTATCAGAGCTAAATACACCCGATTCTCATGTTTGAGACATTCTCTGACTTGGGATGGAGTCGCCATCAGAATATGATTGCTCCAAAACTCTTCGCCTGCATCTTCCAGTATTTGAGGCAATCCCCAATACTCACGAGCTGCGTTCTTGGAACCTGATAGCCGTGTTTTAAATAGTTGAGATGAGTTCAAGTTATCGCTACCTTCGCAAAAGCTAGTCCAGATCCCTTGAGCAATCATCATACTAGTTTCCCCTAGGCTATACCCAAAGGCACATTGGGGCTGGATTTTGAAATAATCTTTCAGAATTGTAGTGAAGAGTCCAGCAAAGCCTGCTTCAGATTCTAGCATTGCTATTGTATCATCTATCAATTGCTGTTCCAGGGTTTCCAGTTGCCTTTTGGAAATTTTATTTAAGCTTCTGGGATAGAGAACTTTCTCTATATTAGCGACACGGCTGTAAACGCTCCTGATTACCAGGTCATCATAAATTTGGGGAAACAAGCGGAAGAGATTCCGACCGATTCCGATATAAGAATTGAAGGCACCAGGGTAAACGAAAGCGATTTTGCCTTGGCGACCTAGTGGTTTTGCCGTAAAATAACTGCCTGTAGGAGTTTGCCAGTCTTTCTTGAGATTAAAGGCATCAGCAATACCCTTAAGAGAGTACTGAATTTCTCGCTTCAATTCATCTTTATTACGTCCGAGTATTGCTAATGCGTAAGTTGAATTTTGCCGTTTTTCAAAAGCTTCAAAAGTTTGAGTGGCACAAGCTGATAAGGAAGAACAATCTTCGATATTTTGTTGGAGAGCGTAAATTTGATCTAGTAAGCTAGAACGATCTTCAGCGGCGATCGCAAAAAGATAAAAAGGTGTTTGCTCTAAATACCTGCTGCTGTGTTTTTTCTGATTTGGTTCTTCCGACAAAATTAAATGCGCGTAATTTCCATCTATCTCTATGCTGTTAATGGCAGCTATTCTTTTAATGGCTCCTTTTTCTAAAAACCAGGGTTTTGATTCAGTAGCAACATAAAATGGACTTAAGTGCCAAAATGAACCCAAAAAATCTAAAGGCTTGGGGGCAGACCACTGAGGAACTGCGGGAATATAACGATAATACAAACAGAGCGCTGTTTTAACTAGACTGACTATTCCCGAGACGGCATAGGTATGACCGATATTGGCTTTTACACTGCCGATCGCACAGCTTAAGTTCGGTTCATAAGTCTGATAAGCCTGGAGCAAACCCTTGATTTCTGACTCATCTTGTTGTATAATTCCACTACCAAAAACTTCTAAATAACCAATGTCTTTTGCTTTGATACCTGCTAACTGGAAAGCGTGTTGACTAACTTGCGTTATTGCTTCCCAGTCAGAGAGTGGCGAGCAACTATCGAGTTTGTTAGAAGTATTTTCTTCCAAAAGACTGATGGCATCAATCACCGCATAAATGCGATCGTTTTTTCGTTTTGCTGTTTCGTGGAGTTTCAACACTACAGCGGCGGCACCCTCACCGACTATCCAGCCATTGGCATTTTGGTCAAAACTGAGGGTATTTACACCTGTGTTAACTTTTGCGATTTGATTTCGCAGTAAAACCCTAGAAGCCTCGCCAGCTAGTTCAACGGCACCCACAAGCACAGCATCGACTTCTCTAATAGAGAGTAGCTTTTGTGCAAGATCCAAGGCTTTGCAAACAGAATTTTGTTCGGCTGTCAGTGTGAATGAAGGCCCAGCGAAATTCCACAGATTGGAAATACAATTAGTCAGGACGTTTTCGTTGTTACATTTATATTGACTGGTTCCTATCAGGTTGTAAATACTATCTTTCGCAATACTTTCGAGTTCAGGAAAGTGTTCAGAAAGTAACTCCCCTCTTTCCTGAGAATGGCTAAGAGAAACTTCTGCTGGCGTAACAATAACAATTGCTACCCTGGTTCCTTTATTAAGTCCTGCATCTTTGAGAGCATTATCAGCCACCTTGAGCATCAACAGTTTTTCATGGTTTAATTTCTCCACTTGCTCAGACGGTATTTTGAAACGCAAGGCATCGAGTTCAAAATCTTTGATATATGCACCATCAGGTGCTACACTACTTTCAAAATTGTATTTTTTAAGTAAATTTTCTTGCTTTTCTACTCCTTGCCATCGCTGAGACGGAACGGGAATAAAGTGCTGAGTTCCCTCATAGATACTGCGCTCAAAAATATCCAATCCATTGGATGTTCCTAAGTGAGTATCCATTCCGACTATGGCAATTTTGGGAATTTGAACTTGTTCAGTTTTTACCATGAGTTAAATCCTCTTGCCAATTGCTTATCTTTAGCGGCTATAGTGTTGAGAGAGTTACTTTTGCAAGACATAGCACAGGTATTCAAGGTTTCTATTTTGAAATGCTTCATAGACTGGAGTTCCTTGGCATCCTGCAAACCAATTGGCAACTATGTGTAAGTGTTTGGGAATATCTTGGTTAATGATTGCTAGCTTTCTCTCGTTCTCCAAATCCATAGCTTTCAGAATATTTGCAGTAATTCTTTCTGATTTTAAAATTTTAAAACCGGATGTTTCTAGCAACTTTGTTGTTTTGTCAATTGCGTCTTTGGGTCGGAAATCAGCAAATAAAAAGTGCCCATTTGGACGAAGAACTCTATAAACCTCGGTAAAAAAGCGCTCCGTTGAACCATAACAGTGTGATGATTCAACATTAACTACAGTATCAAATGAACAGTCATTAAATGTTAGAGATTCTGCATCCCCTACACGAAAAGTTAGTTTTGGAACAGAATGATATTTTTGACAGAATGAAATATTACTTTCAGAGATATCAATCCCTGTCATTGTTCTTGGGTGTAAATAACGTGTAATGTATGAAGAACCTCCACCACGTCCACATCCCACTTCAAGAACATCCAATCCAAAGAGGGGAATAGCATTTGCTACATGATGATACAGTTGAATGCAGTAACGTTCTTTTTCTTCAGAACTACTCAATTCTAACTGTTTTGCATCCGGTTGTAAATCTGTATACCCATAGTTTATAAAAGCAATTTTAATATTACCAAAATTGGATGCGAATAAGTTGTACCAAGTTTTCCAGAGAAATCTTCTAAAGGGATAATCGTTTGGGCGAGCGATAAAGTTGTTTAAGATATTTACTGGTCGAGCGACTAAGCTATTCAACATATTTTTAACTCCAGATTAATAGGTAAGCTGTTGCATATTTGGGCGGACAGGGATGCCCAACGCCAGGTGCTACAACGGGGGGGAAAATAAGCAACGCACTGGCTCCCCTACAAGAGTTAGAGGAATTCAGATTATGTTTAAAAACCGCAGTAGCCGCTGTACGCATTCTTGGAGGGTAGCAGGCTGATGAACCAGGGTGAACCTGTAACTCATCCGGATGGAAACCGCTATATTACGGATTATAAAAACACTGTTTTGACGATTTGGTATCAGCTATCAACTTTTATTAATTGGATTTTGGATTATTAAATCCAAAATCAGAAATTGGTTGATCGCTTTTATCTGGTTATCAAGCTGTTAGGTAATACAGTTCCCTTTGCCCCAAGCATACGTGAGTATATTTGTCCTTGAAGGTTGTGTGCTATGACATTAGCAACTACAGCCGAGTCTGTCTTTGACTGAATTTCACAAGACATATAAAAGGTTTCATCAAATGGAATCTCTGCGAACTGTTCAAAATGTTTGATTTCTGAAGGCAAACAACCTTCTTGATGAAAATACTGTGTCCAAATCCACAGGGGATGTATGTTAACGTCAACAATATAAGGGTTGAACGTTTGGACTGGAAATTGCCCTTGTTCTCTATCTTTGAGAGTTGGTAAAATGCATTCTATCGTTATCTTTTCAGGGCTAATATTTAAGACCGTTTTTACGCCTTGAAAAGATTCTCCATGAAATAAGCTTGATTCCCCACTCTGATAAAATGATGTACTAGAATATGGGGTTGTTTCATCTCGTTCTAAATTCAACGATTCATAGCTAGGAGCGACTGGAATTTGCCGTTTAAGCTTCAGTTGGGCACTGAAATGATAAAGAGTTTTTTCGGAGTTATTGCTCCATATCTTAGCATGAAACTCGATTTCATTGTTACCATTATTATCTGTTTCTTCCAAGTCTAGAGTGTATGCATTCCCAAGATTTTCCTCGAATACTATTCCCTTCAAAACTTTGAAGTTTTGGCAGCTAAAGAATTTGTAACCTGGATAGAGTTGCTCGCAGGTATTGGCAATCCATGACATCGCACAAGTAGCTGGGAGAACAGCACGATTGGCAATTACATGGTCTTGTAAAAATGGATTGGCTGCTAATGTTAATCTACGCTGAATGCGAAACTTTTTCAACTCGCCAGTTAATGCTTCAGGTGTGTATTTTATGGGACTGCCAATCACTATCTGCACTACTTCTTGATTTGCCCCAGCCAGTTCATCAACTAACATTTGAGTCCCAATATCAATCGGGATAGTCTCGATGTTTCGCTCGGCAAAAGCTTTTTTTAATTCGGGACTTACCATGCCAGCATCCCAAGGACCCCAATTAATTGTAACTACGTGACAATTTGGATGGTTGCGTTTTACGAGATGTGCTGATTTGTTAAGGATTTCATTAGCTAGAGCATAATCAGATTGACCGGCATTTCCGTAAAAGCCAACTACTGAGGAAAACAGGACTAAATGATTCAGTTGACTGGGTGTCACGCACCGAAGCAAATTTTCTAGTCCTTTAACCTTGGCATTGTAAACCGTTTCAAAATCCTGTTCTGATTTTTTCTCAATGCGCTTATCTGCTAGATTGCCAGCCCCGTGAATGATTCCTGTTACCGCACCCAAGCGCTCAACTGCAGTGCTGACTTGCTCAGAAAGAGCTAGAGCATCAGTCACATCCACACTCAGATATTCTGCTTGTCCACCGGAAGAAGCAATCGCAAAGAGGGTTTTTTCAATTTGCCGTCTGGATGAAATACTATTAAACTCTCGCTGTACCATGATTGGTGTCGGCTTTTCTCCTGTTGTCAGGAAATTATCCACGATCCGCTTTTTTAATTCCGCTTCACTCAAGCAACCTTCAGCCCATACAGGTTCAGGATATGCTTTAGAACGACCCAGCAAGATAAATTTGCATTTATAAATCTCTGCTAGTTTGATAACGCACTCCGCAGTTATCCCTTTAGCACCACCACTGACGAGAAAAACTTGGGATTGGTCTGATGGTTGACTGTTAACGATTGACGGTGAACTTTCAGCCACCAGTGTTACTCGACATAAAGAACCATATCCAACTTCAACCAGCAATCGGTTGGGGTCGTGAAGTTCGGCAAGGATATACTGTACCGATCGCTCTGCATCTAAATCAGGACTCAAGTCAATAGCTCGGCAAAATACAGGTTCCCATTCCAGATTCAAGGATTTAGTCAGTCCAAACAATCCACCACTAATGGCTGCGAAGTTGGTTTTTCTTCCGAGTCCTAACTCACCATCAAGACGGGCAATGGTAAGGAAACAACTACGTCCCTGACGTGCAGCTTGATTCAACGGTTCTTTGAGATGTTTGGCAATCAGAAAAACATGGCGGAGGAGGGCTTTTTCTGCTTCCAAATAGCGGACATCATTGCTGTTATTGTCATGATTTGCAGGATTTAAGTGAATAAACGCGGCAATTGGGCCATAATCAGAGGCGATCGCTTCTAACTGTTGTTTCAAATGCTCTTCGTTCCAATCTGTAAGCACAACCCGACTAATTCCTTCAGGTAAAGGTGAGTGTTGTGCTAGTGAAGTTTGGGGAAAACTTAAAACAACGGTTTTCCAACCACGTTCTGTGAGACTCTCAACTAGTTTAGAGGTGGTGAGGGAGCCATCATCGGTAAGCAAGGCAATATGCTTATCGGGTAAGGTAAAATCCAAGATATCGGGTTCTGGAAGAACTTTGAGTTTTACTGGACTGCGGAGAATATTCAGAGATTGGGAAGAAGACGTGGAGAAAATTTCCTCATATCCTGGTGTTCCAGTGTCCCCGTGTTCTTCTTCCACGCCTATGATAACCGAGTCAACTGTCGATTGCATATACTCAGCTATTTGACCGAGGGTACGCAGTTCTGCCAATTCTTCAGGATTTGGCTTTGGAAAATCGGGGTATAGTTCTAGTAGCGCTCCCAGGATTTCCACACGTTTGATGGAATCAATCCCTAAATCTGCCTCCATATCCATCGAAAGCTCCAACATCTCCACTGGGTAGCCCGTCTTATCACTAACGATGTTGAGCAAAATATTATTGAGATCCGCGAAATCAATGCCTACTTCTGATGTGGGTGTATCTAAAGATGAGACAATAGGGAACTCAGGAATATCAGTTTCAAGAGATTCTTCCTTGATTTCCTTCAGAGGTGTCGGCGCTTCGGAGATTTGTGATACAAGAGTCTGCATGTACCCAACGATTTGATCGAGGGTGCGTACTTGAGCCAGTTCTTCAGGATTTGGTTTAGGAAAATCGGGGTATAGCTCCAACAACGCTCCCAAAATTTCCACACGTTTGATAGAATCAATCCCTAAATCTGCCTCCATATCCATCGAAAGTTCCAGCATCTCCACTGGGTACCCTGTCTTATCACTGACGACGTTTAGCAGAGCTTGACTTAGGATAGCTCCATCAATAGGTGGGGTGCTGGGGAGGTGGGGAGGTGGGGAGATGGGGTGATTGGAGGTAATTACAGCCCCATTGCTTGAACCGTTAGTTGAAACTGGTGCAGGGCTGTTTATATACCCGTTGCCAGGTAAATCTTCCCATGAGTTTTTCTCAACAATAGGGTGAACAGTAGTCAGTGGAGTCACTAGAGAGGAGCGATCGCTAACAACTGATGTTTTATCAGGCACACTTTCTTTAGTATAATCACCAGGTTTCAGCCCCTCATATTGTCGCTGGAGCAATTGGAAAAAGTTTTTGGTGTATTCCGTTTGATGGTTTAGATATTGCTCGTGAATACGGAGGGTTTGGGCTTGATGATCGTGAAACCGCATCATGCTGCGCTCTGAGCTTGCCTGTACAACTGAATTCCTTTCCTCCTGCACAGAAGCTTTACCATTTCCCAACAACGAATTCTGCTGCTGCGTCAGTTGAAAAAAGGTTTTGGTATATTCCGTTTGATGCTCCAAAGATTGTTCGTGGACATGTAAAATATCACGTTGATGGCGATTGAACTCTATCAGTGTGTACTCTAAGCTGTCTAAAACTCGTTGGTAACTCTCAGGAAGTTCAGGAGTTGATTGCAAAAAGTTCATCGGAATCAGATCGGAATGTTGTGCAGGTTGTACTGTTGGAGAATGCTGTGCGCCATTGCCATTATTCCCATTACTGTAAGGAACTACCGCTGACGCAAATGTGGGTATGGATTGGGTGGCAGGAATTGTAGTTGTACTAGTGTTTAATTTCACTTGATGCCCATTTTCCAGAGCTTCTTCAAACTTCAATTTTGTTTTTTCTGACACATAGTTACTAGCACTTAAACGGACAATTAACTCCTTTTTGTTTGGAACTTCTGGTATTTTCTGCTCCAGTTGGTAGGGATCGAGGTTCTTCAAAGGCAACCCAGCAACCTGCAACTGCACAACGGCTTCTCGAAGACAGCGATCGCTATCTTTTTGAGGACTGGCATTTAAGGCTACAGCTAAATGTGGTTTATCCTTGAGAATATCGTTCACCAAGTTAGTCAGAATGCTTTTCGGTCCAAATTCGATAAAGCAATAACCACCTTCAGCATAGATGTTTTCAATCTGTTGCTTAAAAAGTACCTGATTGATCAGGTGTTCTTTGAGGATTTTTTTAATCGCTGGAGGTTCGGTTGGATAAACCTTCCCTGTGACATTGGTGTAAACCGGGATTTTGGGCTGGTTAAAAGTAACTCTCTCAATTGAAGAAGCAAAAGGGTTCTGTGCATGAGCTACTAGTGGTGTATGAAAAGCCGCCGAAACAGGTAACAAAAAGGTAGAATATCCTTGCTCCTTGAGAACATTCTGCAATGAAGCGATTTCAGCTTTAGCCCCTGCCAGCACAACCTGATGGTTGGAATTCAAGTTAGCAATGGTGACTTGTGGGAAATTCTTAACTATTTCTTCAACTGGCCTCACATCCCCTGTTACTGCCAGCATCGTTCCGGCATCAAGCTGGGTATCTTTTGGTGCAGCCATCGCTTGACCCCTAGCTTTGACCAAGAAAAAGTAATCTTCGTCACTAAAAACACCCGCAGCCCACAAAGCTGTCAGTTCTCCAAAGCTGTGTCCGGCGACAAAATCGGGTTTCAACCCAGCCTGTTGTAATATCTGATAAAGACCAGCGCTAAAAACCCCAATCGCTGGCTGTGAATATTCTGTACGCTGCAACGCTTCCACCTGGGCAAGCTTTTGAGCTTTATCAAATACAGGAGTCGGAAAAATGGTTCTTGAGAGGGGCTGCAACCCGTCTTGACACAAAAGGCTGTCCATGAAACCATAATTTTGTCGCAAGCAAGGAAAATTAATCACAAGTTCTCGACCCATTTCCAGGTATTGAGAACCTTGACCTGAGAACAGCGCCACTACCTTTGCCTTGGTTACCATTCCAATTTTGCGGTAGTAAATCCCTTGAGGATGCTCCCAAGATTCTATTTGTGGCTGATTTTTAATCCCGTCAATACATATTTGCAATAACTTACGAGCCTCAGCCAAAGAATCTGCAACAAACCCAATTCTGGCATCTTTGACAGGAATGTCTGTGTCTTTGCACCCTGCAATCAAATTTATATAGTGCCGCTCTCCAATGGAGGATTGCAGCTGTTCCAATATATCTTCACAGCGCGACAACAACTGCTCAGGTGTTGACGCAAATATCAATATTGGCTGGGCAGTATTGTGTAAACGATAGGGACGGTCTTGCTCGTTTTGGTATTCTTCCAAGACGATATGATAATTCGTGCCACCAAAACCGAAAGAACTGACTCCTGCACGTCTTGGCGCTTCTCCTTCTTTCCGAATCCAGGGTCTGGTTTCCGTATTCAAATAAAATGGAGAAGTTTCAATATTCAGCTTAGAGTGTGGTTTCGTAATATTAATCGTAGCGGGCAATACCTTGTGGTGTAAAGCCAATGCCGTTTTGATCAGACTTGCCGCTCCTGCAGCCGCTTTTGTATGTCCAATCTGCGATTTGACACTTCCGAGAGCAATATATTGTGTTTTTGGATTGTTTTCGCCAAAAACTTCTTTTAGAGATGCAACTTCAGATGGATCTCCAACCATAGTGCCTGTGCCATGTGCTTCAATCAAACCAACACTTGCAGGATCGAAGCCTGCATTTTCATAAGCACGACGCAAAGCTCTAACTTGACCTTCAGGACGCGGCGCATAAATGCTTTTATACCGACCATCACTGGAAGTGCCAATGCCTTTGATGACAGCATAGATTCTATCATTGTCTTGTTCGGCATCTTCCAGGCGTTTGAGCAGCAACATCCCGAGTCCCTCAGCCAACATCATTCCATCCGAATCTGCATCAAAAGGTTTGGAATTCTCACTTGGGGAGACAGCAGGGGTTTTGCTGAAACACATATAAGCAAGAGCCGAGTTGTCAGTATCAACACCGCCAGTGAGCATCATGTTGGCTCTATGCTCAACTAGTTCGCCGATCGCCATTGTTAGGGCACCTAATGAACTGGCGCAAGCGGCATCCACCACACAGTTTGTCCCCCCCAAATCTAAGCGGTTGGCAATTCTTCCAGCGACTATGTTTGCCAGCATACCGGGAAAAGCGTTCTCTTCCCATTGAACATATCCACTTTTGATTTTCTCAACAATTTTTTGTGTATCTTCATCCGATAAGCCACTGCTTTTGAGAACTTTCTCCCAGATAGGATATTGCAATCTAGTACCTAAAGGCATCGCCAATTGCCTAGCCAGTGCCACACCTAAGATTACCCCAGTATGCTCCCGATCGAACTGCCTTGATTCACTGTAGCCCGCATCTTCCATAGTAGCTTTGGCAACAACCAGACTTAGCAACTGTGAAATATCTGTAACTTCAAGAATATTAGGTGGAATCCCAAATTCCATCGGGTTAAAATTGATTTCAGGGATAAATCCGCCTCGTTTGCAGTAGGTTTTGTCAGGTGCTTTCGGATTGGGATCGTAGTAATCTTCTATGCTCCAGCGGGAAGGAGGAACATCAGTAATACAATCGACCTTGCGAATAATTTTTTCCCAGTATTCTTGTAAATCTTTAGATTGCGGGAAGATAGAAGCCATCCCAATAATAGCAATTGGGGTTTGTTGCAGTTGTCTATTTATCTTCCTAGTTTCCGTTGCTTTCTCAGGCATAGTTTTTTTCATTTGTATAAGCTTAAACAGAGCTTTCTCACAATTGTTCACTTCGGCGTGCAACTGTGCTAATGCAACTCCAATCCTAGAAGCAGCCATCACTAAATCTTCACTATTGCGGTTGAAATTTTTGTCAAATATAGGACTTACGCAAAACAATTAAAAAATTAACCGCCATAGGCGCTTCGCCTTCCGTTTCGGTAGTACGCCATAGACGCGGTAGGCGCTTCGCCTTCCATCGGTACGGCTTCCGTTTCGGTAGTACGCCATAGGCGCTGTACGCCTTCCGTTTCGGTAGAGATAAGAGTTTCAGAGAGTTTTTGCGTAAGTCCTGAAATAGAAGGTATTGGAAAGTTTATTATCTTTCCACAAAAAGCAAGTTGAGATTAGCTATTAGGGAAAAAATACTTCTTCTGTAAGATTCTGTATTTTTATCTTAAAGTCGGCAACATAATTTGTTAAGCGCCTCCAAGTTCGATAGTTTAACGCAGAAAACTTAATTCGACTCGGCGTAATTCCATAAGGCTGTAGCTTGTACTTATATTAGATAGATTACTTCTCCATCGCAACTGATATGCAACTTATATGCAACAATCCGGAGTATTACTAGATGAAATGCTGATAAGTTCGCCTTTTCAGGTAATTTTAAATTAACAGAACACGAGAAACCCTCATAAAAGTTATCAAAATCGTGCATACCTAGATTCCCGACAACTTTCACGAAGTCGGGAATCTTATTTTTCGATGCTAACTATTACCAATTCTCTATGAATATTCGCTTTTTCTTTATAAATTCTGCTTCTGTCACACAAATATTGCACAGCAGGAAAATATCAAGCATTTTCTGCAAGTTGATTTTTCTTACAATAAATTTTGTTACAAAAATAGACTTATGACTCAAATCGCCGATCGCAGCTAAATAGTTAAATTATTCCGAGCATTGAGTGCCTGTTGACATACTGCGATCGCCATTTCTAAATGGTAATCGCTTAATCCACTGTTAACAGACTTGGCGATCGCTAAAGCTAGTTGCTCTGGTGTTAATTGTTTGATACTAATCGCAATTTGATCCAACGTTGTATCTGATGTATCTTGGACATTTGTAGCTATATTCACTGAATCCTTTGGTATCATCATAGTTGTAACCTGGTTGTCTTCAAATGCTACAGAAGGTAAGGATTCTGTCTCTGCTTCATAGACAGTCAACTCCTTTTTAACAGAAAAATTAGCCGAATTACAGTGTGATGGTTCTATACTTGTGCTTTTTGAAGAAATAGGAATGGTGACTGGCTTGTTAGGCTTGGACTGGAGAATTTTCTTATGGTGGTGAACAATTTCCTTAGCTTTGGTGTAGTTGATGTTCTCACCATTCGCTGCACGTTCTAGAACTTCTGCTCTGGCTTCTTGAGATATTGAGGGAGCAGCGATCAGGTAGAGAACTGAGGCAGTGATATTTAAATTCGTAAAATTTACGAATTTGAACTGCTCTGCAACTTGCATGAATTTGGTTGCGCTTGATAAACTCCAATTAAACTCCGATTTGAGCCAAGTTGTGAAGCTTCCATGTTTCAGATGCTGTTTCACCTCTATTAACCTCTGTCCAATATTGATAATATCTTGAGAAGTTCGACGCATTAACTTCTTGATTTCATCCGTGTGCTGTTGAACAATCATTTGCATCTCACTCTCTGTAGCACAAGCTTCAGGAGTTAAAGTTTGTCGATCTAAAATAGGTTCTAGTTCTAACACCTCTGATGATAAATCACTCTGATACATACAAGATTCACTCCTCTTTTCAATGGCGACCTAGGCTTCCCAGCAGCGCTTGGCTATCACACTCTGGAATCTGGAGTTGAAAGAATTCTGATAAAAGTAAAGGCTCAAATAATTAGGGTATTTTCCAAAAATAAGTTCTACAAAGAGCTTCACTCCGCGTTTCTCAAGTGTTAAAGTTATTTTTCCGAGGCTTTCAAAATCAAAATTCTTAACTTACTATCCTATATAGATGTAAGTAAAATCAACTTATGCACAAAGCATAGGCAAACCATTTAATTAGCCATTCGTTATACATGGTTAGGCTTTTAACGATTCCAAAGATGTAACAGAATAGTAGGCGAGCGCTAAAAATATTAATAAAATTTAGAATTTTGTAAATAAAATATGAAAAAATCTAATCCCGACGGCAGATGTGCGTAAACTCATAATCTATTCCACCTTGCTAAACATCTTGTCTGTCCGGGCAGGTGAAACGCCTATCCTACAATATTTATTTTGAGATAAGTAGATATGGATAAATAAAAATAATTTTTCCTTCTTCCTTCTTCCTTCTTCCTTCTTCCTTCTTCAATGGAATACTCTAAACAGAATCAGGACTTACGCAAAAAAGTTCTGGAGTAGTGGTAATACCGTAGATATTACCACTAAGGCTCTGTGGGTTTTTGAGATAATGCAAGCGTAAGTCCTAATAATTATCTATCCTGACCAAGAAAACATTTTTAGCTGCCAGTAAAAGCCTTGGACGGCAAGAGCTGCTATATATTCAGGATCGGGAGTTAGCTCTTGAAGCGACCATAAAGATGCTTCTTTTGAGTCTGTAAAAGTACGCAAAAGCATTGCTGGATCTCCGGGGATCAAGGAAACTTCAAACTGATTCAGAGGTAGTGAAAGACCTTGCCCTGTTGCTTTAATGTATGCTTCTTTACGAGTCCAACAATTAAAAAATGCTATTTGCCTTTCGCTTTCAGGAAGTTTACGTAACACTGTATATTCCTGTTCCGAAAAAAAGTGTTTTGCAAGAGAATCGATATCATCAATGGGGCGGATATATTCGAGATCGATGCCAACTTGACGTGAGAGTGTAAATGCATACAAAGCTAACTCCTGAGAATGGGATAAATTAAACTGGAGTGTACTACTATTCCTACTAGTTTCTAGCAGTGCAGGCTTGCTATGAACACCGTAAGAAAACTGAATTTGACTTGGCTCTATATCCAAATAGCGACCTAATATTATGCGGAGAATACCGCGACAGACGATAAAACGCCAACGGTCTTTTTCAAAATAAAAATTGTTAGCTCTTAGCTGTTCATCGGGTGAGAGTATTTTTGCCAACTGCTGTAAACGCCATAACGGTTGCTTAAGAGAAGCAGAAAATACATGAACTTCATCTTTTGAAAGCACCAAGTTAGCGGGAGAAGATTGCCATATATTCACAAGAAAACACAGGAAGTTAGGGAGTAGGGAGTAGGGACTAGGGAGTAGGGAACGAAAAAATATGAAATTCATCCATAACGGTTGCCGTCAGTTGAGTTGGAAACCTTTGCCCCTTTCCTCGGCTATTTAAGCAGGATGTCATTCTGAATCGGCATCTTCTTCTTCATTTTTATTTTTTTGCTGACCTTGAGCCTCAACTAATAGCTGCTGCTCAACTTCGCTAACACTAATTCCTAAATCAAAAGCTCTTCTGGTTTTCCAATCTTCCAACTCGAAATCATGTTGATTGAGCCATTCATGTATAGCAAGTCGTGCCATCTCGGCTTTGCGAAGTGTCTGACGAGCAGCATGAAAAATCAGCCGCTGGTTATCAAATCTTGCTAGTGAGATCATAAATCGTTTTAGTCTCATTCTCTCGGGGGTGCGTTCGGTTTTACTCACATACATAGATAAATGCGTTCTAACACTATTTACAAATTATAATTATCTCAATAAAGTAAAAGTTAATTGCAAAAGTTGCATATAAATTGCATATATCCTGATTTGAACACTAAACACCCATTGCGACTAACTTTACACATCTATCCAAAGGTATATTATTTGGCAAAAACATATTCTTAAATAATCAGTTTTTGCAGTTTTTTTATCATCAAATCTGTTGCATATGGGTTGCAATTGAGTATCGCTGAGTTTATTCTGTACTTGAGTGATGTAACTCATATACCTCCATACAATCTATTTTCCTATATGGCAGGTATAGAGGACAGCAGGAGAAAATCTCATTTTTGTGAAAAGAACTCCTGTTATGCTATGAGCGCAGCGTGTGTTCGCTGGACGTGCCTAATGCATAGCTTATCTTGTTGGGACATAAAATCTTAATCCGATGAAATATCCCGAAATGCTTGGCTATATTACCACTCCCTACGCAAATACCTCGCACGCTACATCTGCAAATCTGAGATGCTTCAGGTTTGAAGCTAGGGAGAATGTATATATTAGATTTTGCTATATAAATTCACCCGATCATTGCATCACTCTATACTCTCAACTAAACAATCTTGCAATTTTACTCTTTGGGGATCGCCCTATGTCCCATGAAGTGATTTTGCATGACTGGGCTGAAATTAAGCTATGAGGTGTTGCTACAATGGAATTATCGGAACTAGATCCACTTATCCCGATATTTAAATTAAGAGAAAAACTCCTTCAGTTGCCAAAGGGCTATTCTTTTTTTGAACCAGAATTATTAGAGTTTTTATCGCGACGAAGATGGCCTGATAGCAATCGTCGCATTGACCGAACGACTTTTTGGCGGTGGAGACACGACAATGGGATTGAGCATCAAAAAGTATTTAGCCGATTGGATGTCTTAAAGCTGTGCCAAATCTGTGACCACTACCGCATAGATGGGACTCGTAGCGAATACTTAGACATCGTTAAAAATAAAAAGCATAACAAGGTTATAAAACGTACTTTCGATTCGGCATCTTGCTATGAGCAAGAGCAACTGCCATAGAAGTAGCTGTTACACCCAGTCATATCAGGTTCACCTAAATACTTACGATTAGAACGACTTAAAGATGGGGAGACAGGTTGAATTTTTAATCGTAAGTAATTAGCCGGACTTAATATCAGCAATTCACAATTTAAAATTAAAATATGGTACACAAAGAAAGGCAGCCATTTGAAAAACCTTTAACTCAGTGGTCTATAATTTTGGCAATTGCTACTGCTGTAGCAACTGGCGCAGTTTGTGTCTACAGCCTTTCACGATTTCGATTCACTTCTTTCTGGCAGGCTCCTCCTAATCCAACGAGTTCTCCTGTCATAACTGCTGTCTCGGCATTAGGACGTTTAGAGCCTCAAGGAGAAGTTATTCGTCTGTCGGCTCCCAATTCTCAAGGGGGTGTTCGAGTCGCACAACTCCAGGTGAACAAAGGAGACAAGGTGCGTAAAGGGCAAACGATTGCAATTCTTGACAATCACGATGTCCGTCTTGCAGGTTTATTATATGCCCAAAAACAAGTCCAAGTTGCCCAAGCTAGTCTCAACCAGGTAAAAGCGGGCGCGAAAGCAGGAGACATCTCTGCACAAAAGGCAACAATTGCTCGCTTGGAGGCTCAGTTGCAGGGAGAAATTTCTGCACAACAAGCAACGATCGCTCGTATCAAAGCTGAGTTGCGTAATGCCCAAAGTGAGAATCAAAGATATCAGGGGTTATATAAAGAAGGTGCCATTTCAGCTTCCGACTCAGACACGAAACGTTTGAGAATGGATACTGTTCAACAGCAACTCAATGAAGCTGAAGCATCTCTCAATCGGACTGTGGAAACTATTCAAAAGCAGTTAAGCGAAGCAAAAGCCAAGCTCAAGAGTATTGAAGAAGTCCGTCCTACAGATTTGCAGGCATCGATAGCCAACATTGAAAGTGCTAAAGCTTCAGTGAAACAGGCACAGGCAGATTTGGATTTGAGCTTAGTGCGATCGCCTATCAACGGTCAAATTATGAAAATTCATACTTGGCCTGGAGAAATTATCGGCGAGCGGGGAATTGCCGAATTAGGTCGAACAAACCAGATGTATGTAGTAGCAGAAGTTTATGAAACTGATATTGACAGACTACGTTTAGGTCAATCGGCAATTATTACTAGCGATGCTTTTTCTGGCAAATTACGGGGAAAAGTCGCAGATATTGGTTTGCAAGTTGGCAAACAAAACATTTTCAATAACGATCCAGGAGCAGACACGGACAACAGAATAATTGATGTAAAAATTCGTATCGATAACCCCCTAGATAACCAGCGAGTTGCTGGTCTTACCGACTTACAGGTACAGGTACTCATTCAGATTTGATCCTGTGCGGTATTGAGTGAAGGAAGAAGGAAGAAGGAAGAAGGAAGAGGTTTATATATCTGGATTGGGACTCCAACTCAAAACGGATCCCCTGTAGAGGTCGGGGTATTAAATTCCTTGAGGAAGCGGATAGATAAAAAAACTATAAAAGAGGTTTAAAAGATGATTCTTGCTATACCTCTAGCTTGGCTACAGCTAGCTCGCCAAAAAGTTCGCTTTCTTGTAGCTTTAGCTGGGATTGCTTTTGTTGTCGTTTTGACGTTTATGCAACTCGGCTTCCAAGCAGCTCTCTATGACAGCGCAACACGATTGCATCAAAGTCTACAAGGAGACTTATTTATCATCAGTGCCCAATATAAATCATTGACATCCAATCAAAGTTTTCTGCGAAGTCGTTTATATCAAACATTAGGGTTTAATGATGTCGAATCAGTCACCCCTTTATATGTTCAATTTGCGAAGCTAAAAAATCCAATTAATGGTCGAAAATTCCCAATATACGTGCTTGGTGTTAACCCAGCAAATCCAACTTTTAGATTACCAGAAGTCAATCAAAACTTCAAAACGATACAAATTCCCGATATGGTTCTCTTTGATGGTGCTTCTCGACCCGAGTTTGGACCGATAGCAGAAAAATTTAAGGAAGGAAAACCTTTGAGAATTGAAATATTTAGTTATTATGCATTAACTGGTTATAGAGTTAAAATTGCTGGGTTATTTAGCCTTGGTCCTTCCTTTGGAGTTGATGGAAATTTAATTGTTAGTTCCTCAACTTTTCTGCACCTATTCAGAGAGCGTCCACCGCAAAAAATAGATATAGGCTTAATAACCCTCAAACCTAATGTCGATTTGCAAAAAGCTTTGGCAAATTTGTCAGCTAAGTTACCCGAAGACGTAAAAGTGTTTACTCGTGAACAATTTATTGCTTTTGAAAAAGACTATTGGACTATCAGGACACCGATTGGATTTGTGTTTAACTTAATGGTAGCTATGGCATTTATTGTTGGTGTAATCGTTGTTTATCAAATTCTTTATAGTAATATCTCTAATCATTTAGCTGAATATGCAACTCTCAAAGCAATGGGGTTTAAAAATAACTATTTATTGAGTATTGTTTTTAAACAAGCTTTCATCTTAGCAGTTTTAGGCTATATTCCTGGTTTTGTGATATCCCTTGGTCTGTACGATGTGGCAAAAAATGCTACTAAGTTGCCTGTTTTAATGAGTTTTGATAAAGCATTATTAGTATTAATTTCAGCGGTTCTGATGTGCTTGGTTTCCGGTTTTTTCTCTACAAACAAACTACGTTCTGTAGACCCTGCGGATATTTTCTAATTCCACTGATAACTCGGGACTTTTTTTTCTCTCTCGTCTGTCTTAACGATAAAGACTCAGCATTATGTCATCAGAACTTGTTGTTGTGGTTAACAATATCAATCACTATTTTGGACACAAATCATTACGAAGTCAGATTTTGTTTGATATTAATTTGACAATAAAATCTGGAGAAATTGTAATTATGACTGGGCCATCGGGTTCAGGAAAAACGACTTTACTGACTTTGATTGGCGGCTTGCGTTCTGTTCAAGAGGGAAGTCTCAGAGTTTTAAACTGGGAACTTTATAGAGCCAGTAATGAGAAATTAGCACAAGTACGTCGCCATATTGGCTATATTTTCCAAGCTCACAACTTGCTGGATTTCTTAACAGCCCGACAGAATGTCCAAATGTCGCTTGAACTACACAAACAGATTCGCCAACGAGAAGCTCGCATCAGATCGGAAGCGATGCTCAATACCGTAAGATTGGGAAACAGAGTTAATTACTACCCAACCGATCTCTCCGGAGGGCAAAAACAACGAGTAGCTATTGCCCGTGCTTTAGTGAGTCATCCCAGATTGGTTTTAGCTGATGAACCTACTGCTGCCTTAGATAGTAAGTCGGGTCGAGATGTCGTCACCCTAATGCAGCAACTGGCTAAGGAGCAGGGATGTACTATCTTAATGGTGACTCACGATAACCGAATTTTAGATATTGCAGATCGAATAATTCATATGGAAGATGGTCGGCTAATCCAAGAAACTAAGTAACCGCAATACAATAAGTTACAAAAAAGTTTAAGATTTTGGTAAATTATTATATCATAGCTCGTGAAACGAAACCGCAGATAACCCTCATTCTACAGCAGGTTCTAGCATCCGAATCGTCCCCAGACTAGCGTCTATTTCCACATCTAAACCAATCGGTAGTGTCAGCACAGTTTCCATATGACCAATTGTGGCACCGTACCAAGCAGGAATACCCAGCGGTTTGATGCAATCCCAAACTACTTCTTCCAGGGTGAGGGAACCGTAGTCAGCGTCAGGCAAACATCCAGGACATTGCCCAAAAATAAAGCCAGCAAGTCGGTCAAATAAACCTGCTATTTTCAGGTGAGTCATCATCCGGTCGATGCGGTAAATATTTTCGTTGGTATCTTCCAAAAATAAAATTGCTCCGTTCAAATCCGGTAAGTAAGGAGAACCGACAATAGCCGATAAAACCGAGAGATTTCCACCAATAAGCTTACCTTTAGCTTTCCCAGGAGTAATAATTTGTCTCCGATACTTCACTTGCATCAAACGGTTAGAATCATCATCATCTTTGAAGTTTTGAAAAGTAACAGTTTCCCCCTTGAACAAAACCTTAAGAAAATATTCTGTTTGGGTCTTGTTCCATGAGCTCAGTCCGTTGGGACCGTGAAATGTTATAATTTTAGCCTTCGTATTCAAGCCTAGAATTAAAGCCGTCAAATCGCTGAAACCTACCAAAATCTTCGGATTTCGGCGGATAAGTGAATAATCTAGGTAAGGCAAAATCCGACTGCATCCCCATCCACCACGAATCGGTAAAATAGCTGCTACATCCCTTTCGCCAAAAAACTGATTGATGTCTGCGGCACGCTCTTTATCTTTACCTCCTAAATATCCATATCGCTCAAGTAGATGAGGTGCCAGTCGGGGCACAAGTCCCAACCCACGAACAGCATCTATCACAATATCAACTTCTTCTCGCACAAATGTAGCACTCGCAGGACTGACAATCCCTACCACAGAACCGGGCTGCAAACGTTTCGCTTTCAATAGTTGTTTATTTGCGGCTTTCCCCGACTCTAACCCAGAGCCTAAAACTGAGGCAGTAGTAGCTAAACTTACGAGAAAATTACGACGGTTAATCATAAATAATCTTTGTACGAGACGCAATATGCAACTAACATGCAACAGTAACCGCAAAAAAAAACGTAAGATAGGATACAAGTGTTTAGAAAAAAATATCCAAAAAAACTCGTAGTATAGGCGAGACGGCTATCCTACAGGATTTTTTGCGTAAGTCCTGTGGGTCAAATAAATTGAAAAGAAACAAGCTCTTTGCCTCGTCCCAAGCTGCGGCGATCGCTTATGTAGTGGAAATATTACTCCAGTAACTGCGCAGAAGTAAGCATTGTTGGGGCTAAGGCATTGCAGCAAAACGTTGTAAGTTAGGATATTTTACATAAGATCCCCGACTTCTCCAATAAGTCGGGGATCTCAATGCCCACACTAAAATTATTTTGGTTGATATGACAGCACTGACATTAAACCTCAATTCTATTATTAAACTGACAAGAGAACAGTTTTATCAATTGTGTGAAGAAAACCCCGATTTAAAATTAGAACGCAATGCCCAAGGAGAATTAATTATAATGCCACCAACGGGAGGAGAAACAGGGAGAAGTAATGTTAATTTAATTCTTCAGCTAGCATCATGGAATGAACAAAATCAAATTGGCGAAGTTTTTGATTCATCAACTGGATTTACTTTACCTTCAGGGACCGACCGTTCTCCTGATGTTTCTTGGGTAGAAAATTCTCGTTGGGATGCTTTGACTAAAGAGCAAAAAGAAAAATTTATTCCTCTGTGTCCTGATTTTGTCATTGAAATAATGTCACCATCCGACACTTTGAAAAAACTTCAAGACAAAATGGATGAATATATCAAAAATGGGTGTCAATTGGGTTGGTTGATAAACCGAAAAAAACAAGAAGTCGAAATTTATCGCCCAGGACAGGATGTGGAGGTTTTAAAATTCCCTCAAACTCTTTTTGGGGAAAATGTTTTACCTGGTTTTGTACTCAATCTGCAAAAAATTTGGGGATAAATAGGGATATATAAGTAGGTCGGCTCAATAAATGATGACTGGTTTGTAGTTGCGCTACCTTACGGAAGGCGTATCCCTCACTCTTTGCTTGCGACGATCGTACCTATATGTAGAACGATTTTCAAGTATGGGCTGTCGTGCTTTAATAGTGCAGATTCATTGGGTTTAATTGATGACTCACAGTTTTGTCCCTTCTGCCTTATCTTTGTTGGTATATATTAAGATTTAACAACAAATTAGACACTAAAATCTAGGATTGAAGATCCAGTATTTCCTTACTGTACTGTGAATTTTTGTAAATACGATTTAATTTTCAAGGTTTGAATTTGTTAGATTAGAGCTATGCTCAAAATTACTTAATTTCTAACTCATTTTCTGATTCAAATACTTGGAACTACATAATAGAGGCGGAATAGTCTTTTTTGTATAGCAAAAGTAGTTCGTCGGAGAAGAAAGTTTATTTTGTCGATTTTACAAAATAAACTAATTTGAAAGTAAAACAGAATAAAAATTGACAAATTTCATAACATCAGATTGTATAAGTTTGAGTTAAAAAGTTTTTTCATATCTTGTAGTTACAAACTGATTGTGACAAAAAATGTGATTTTTTGATGTAGTGCAGCGCTCGTGGTTTTACTTTAACACATCAAACATTTAATTTAGTGGCACTAATCGCACTAGCTCAAATCACGTCAAATTCCAAGATATTTGAGAGGAGTTTAAATTTCACCCATTTAGCATTACCACTAAGTTATGACTTCAGATTGTCATGGCTTTGCGTCCTTTATATTCTGCTGACTTTTTTCAAATCAAAATGCGTTGTTGGAGATACATAAATGTGAAAAAAATTGCGATTGTAGCTAGCATATTAAGTATTGTTAGTAGTAATCTGGTAGGCTGTACAAATGCCTCTCCCAATGGCAACAGTGCTACTAACACTGATACCAAGACTGTTACCTACACAGGTACACAAAGCAAAAATGGCGATCGCGATGTAAAACTACGAGCAGTCGGTGTCACCGTTGGCGATTTAAGTAACCCCTTCTTCGTCCTAATGGGGCAGGGTGCAGAGAAAGAAGCGAAGAAAATCGGGGGTGATGATGTCAAAGTTACTGTGGTTTCCAGTGGCTACGACCTCAACCAACAAACCAATCAAATCGAAAATTTCGTTGCTGCCAATACTGACATCATTATCCTGAATGCTGCTGACAGTAAAGGAATTACGCCAGCAGTTGAGAAAGCAAGAGGTGCAGGTAAGATTGTAATTGCGGTAGATACGGGCGTCGATACAGAGGTAGATGCTACGGTGACCACCGATAATCTGCAAGCCGGAGAGGTTAGTTGTAAATATATTGCCGATCGCCTTCAGGGCAAAGGCAATGTGGTAATTGTCAATGGACCTCCGGTAAGCTCGGTAATCCAGCGAGTTAATGGCTGCCTTAAGGTATTGTCCAACTATCCCAATATCAAAATACTTTCTTCATCCCAGAACGCAGAAGGGAGTCGGGATGGCGGACTGAGGGTAATGAGCGATCTGCTGACAACCTTTCCGAAAATTGATGCTGTCTTTGCCATCAACGATCCGAGTGGTGTAGGAGTAGACCTTGCCGCCAGCCAAGCAAAACGCAAAGACTTTTTCATTGTTGGCGTCGATGGTGCGCCAGAAGCAATCGAAGCGATCGCGTCCAAAGACAGTCTATATGCTGCCACAGCTACTCAAAATCCTGGAGGGATGACTCAAAAAGCAGTTCAGGTAGGCAATGACATCCTGCATGGCAAAAAACCATCATCAGCCAACATTCTGATTCCAGTCAAGCTGATTACGCGCGACAACGTTAGCACGTTCAAAGGTTGGTAATACCTTAACAGGATGAAAGGATTTTGGATTAAAAATCCATCTCTGGGTATAAATTTTGTAAATTCATCTGTATGCATTAGCGGTCGGTTTTTCAAACATAATTTTTTGCGCTCATGGCAATAAATACTGAAACTTTGTTTACTCCTGCACCAACCACCCCTGTGTTGGAAATGCAAGGGATTACGAAACGATTTCATGGTGTACCTGCTCTCCAAAATGTCAATCTCACAATTTATCCAGGAGAGGTTCACGCCCTCATGGGTGAAAACGGAGCAGGTAAAAGCACATTGATGAAAATCCTGGCTGGGGCTTACATTGCCGATGAAGGCGAGATTCGCATTTCTTGTAGCCCTGTGAAAATTACCGATCCGGCTTCAGCACATAAGGCGGGTATTAATCTTATTTATCAAGAACTGAATGTTGCACCCAATTTAACCGTTACCGAAAATATTTTTATGGGTAGCGAGTTGCAGCGAGGTCAATTTTTAGATCGCCAAGGTATGCAACGTGAAGCACAGCAAGTGCTAGAAAGCCTGGGAGCTAGTTTTGCACCAAATGATCTGGTTAGCACTTTATCGATCGCCGAACAGCAGCAAGTAGAAATTGCACGGGCACTCAAGGACAAAAGCCGCATCTTGGTGATGGATGAGCCAACAGCAGCACTGTCTGACCGGGAGACTGAGCGCCTATTTGAGGTGATTCGCAAACTACGGAATGACGGCATTGCCATTATTTACATCAGCCACCGCATGGAAGAAATATATGCCCTGGCTGACCGGATTAGCGTCCTGCGCGACGGTCAATACATAGGCAGTCTCACACGGGATGAAATTTCTCCACAGCGCTTGGTACAGATGATGGTCGGTCGCCCAATGGAGAATTTTTACGAACACCAACGCCAAACTAATGCCGGACAGGTGGCACTGGAAGTAAGAAATATTAGCGACGGACGCAAGGTTCAACCGACTAATTTTAAACTTTATGCTGGAGAAATTCTCGGTCTAGCAGGGCTAGTTGGTGCAGGACGCACCGAGCTATCCCGGCTGATTTTTGGTGCTGACCCCAAGGTAAGCGGTGAAGTATTCCTGAATGGCAAAAAACTGGATATTAATACGCCCAGTGATGCCATTGCCGTCGGAATTGGCTATGTTCCCGAAGACCGTAAAGACCAGGGTTTGTTTCTAGAAATGAGCGCTCGCAAAAATATTGGCATCAACAGGCTTCTTCAGGATGCCAAGGCTGGCATTGTTAACTGGAGTTTAGTCAATAGGATTGCGACGGAAGCGGTGGAGAACTTCCATATCCGGCTTGCCAACCTGGAAATCAGAGCGGTGGATCTTTCTGGAGGCAATCAGCAAAAGCTTCTGTTGGCGCGATGGCTAGCTATTAAACCGAGAGTATTAATGCTGGATGAGCCAACACGTGGTGTAGATATTGGAGCCAAAAGCGAAATCTACCGAATTATCAGCGAATTGGTTTCCCTAGGCGTTGCGATTTTGATGGTTTCCAGCGAACTACCGGAAATTGTCGGGATGAGCGATCGCGTTTTGGTCATGCGAGAAGGGCAGCTGGTAGGCGAACTTGACGACAGCCCCGGCAAAGAAATTACCCAAGAAAACATTATGCACTATGCCACAGGAGCAGCGGAGGTACTAGCATCATGAGTCAAACTTTAAAACCTGTCAACAATAGACCAAGCGAGCATCCCAGGTCACGCCAGCGTAAATCAATCAACAATCTATTGCAAGTTGCAGGTATTTTGCCGATTCTGGTACTCATCTGCATTTTATTCTCGTTCCTTAGCTCCAACTTTCTGACACCAGGTAATGCCGTTAATATATTGCGTCAGGCATCAATTAATATTGTGCTGGCAACCGGGATGACGTTTGTGATTCTGACTGGAGGAATTGACCTTTCAGTTGGGTCGATATTGGCTGTTTCTGCCGTAGTTGCGGTGCTGGTATCGCTACTTCCTGCTTTAAGTTGGGCGGCTGTGCCTGCTGGTTTGCTTGCAGGATTACTTTTGGGTTTAGTCAACGGCGCTCTGATCACCTTTTTGGATGTGCCGCCTTTTATTGTCACCTTGGGTTCACTTACAGCCTTGCGGGGTGTTGCCTTTTTGGTTGCCAATGGTACAACCGTCATTAACCGTAACATCAATTTTGCTTGGGTGGGTAATGACTATTTGGGTCCTCTTCCCTGGCTGGTAATCATTGCCCTACTGACTGTGGCAGTTAGTTGGTTTGTCCTGCGACAAACTGTTTTGGGTATACAAATCTACGCTGTTGGTGGTAACGAGCGGGCAGCACGACTAACTGGGATTAAAGTTAATCGCGTATTGCTATTTGTCTACGGTGTTAGTGGATTGCTGGCTGGTTTGGCAGGGATAATGAGTGCCAGCCGTCTTTATAGTGCCACTGGCATGTTAGGTCAGGGCTATGAACTGGATGCGATCGCTGCTGTTATTCTTGGTGGAACCAGCTTTACAGGCGGTATTGGTACTATTGGCGGAACCCTTCTAGGTGCATTAATCATTGCTGTTCTCAACAATGGTTTAACCCTATTGAATATGTCTTACTTCTGGCAATTAGTCGTTAAAGGGCTGGTAATTATTGTAGCGGTAATAATTGATAGACTCCGCAGACGTTCCAGACGCTAAAAACTCTTCTGAATCTCCGTGTCTTCAGACTGGAGAAAGTCAATAAACAAACCAAAGAAATTGAGTTAGAAGGTATGTAATTAGCATCGAAAAATTTAACGGCAGATAAGGTCATTACCTACCCCTACCAAGTTAAGCCTTATGCTGAAAAATCTTTTATACAGTTTTCCGCTCTTGTTGTTGGCATGTCCAGCAGTATGGGCAATGCCCTTAAAGGATAATGATGTTTACTTTGGCAGCTTGCAGGAACAGGTAACCTCTGTTTCCCAGCTTTCCGATGTCAAACCAACTGATTGGGCATTTCAAGCACTGCAATTGTTGGTAGAACGCTACGCCTGTATTGCAGGTTATCCCGACGCAACCTATCGCGGCAACCGTGCCCTAAGCCGCTACGAGTTTGCTGCTGGTTTAAATGCTTGCATGAACCGGATTAGTGAGTTAATTGCGACAAGTACTAATGATTTAGTCAATAAGAAAGACCTAGCAGTGCTGCAAAAGTTGCAGCAAGAGTTTGCCACAGAACTGATAACCCTGAGGGGGCGGGTGGATGTTCTGGAGGCACATACAGCAACATTAGAGGAGCAGCAGTTTTCCACTACTACCAAGTTGAATGCTCAAATCATTACTGCACTTAGCGATACCTTTGGCAGGGGAGTGGGTGGCGATCGCGATCGCTCCCAACTCTACTTTGCAGATCGCGGTCGTCTCAACTTAGAGAGCAGCTTCACAGGCAAAGATTTACTGCGAGTCCGTCTGGAGTTCGGCAACTTCTTGAATTCTAATGGCACAAGCCAGATTGCCTCTGTGACTGGTACAGGCATGACGCGGCTGAATTTTGACACTAACAGCAACAATGCCCTGGCTATTCCCCACATCCGTTACTACTTCCCACTGAGTGATTCTGTTTCCTTCGTCGTCGGTCCGGTGGGCATTGGCTACACTGACATCACAGATACCGTGACTCCTGCCACTATCGCTGATGACGGCAACGGAGTTCCTTCACTATTTGGGTCATATAGTCCTCTCTTCCGGCGAGGTGGCGGTGGTGCAGCGGCTAATTGGAACATTACTAAAGACTTGGTTCTCACTTTGGGCTATTTGGCAAATAATCCCAATCTCTCATTGGCGAAAAACGGGCTGTTTGATGGCGGCTACAACGCCCTGGCACACTTGGTGTATTACGGCAAGGAAGGAGCGCTCGGTGTTGCTTACTCTCATGGCTATAGCCCTGGTGGCAAAGTCGATCTCACGGGTGGGACGGGTAGTGCTCTGGCAAGTTCTCCCTTTGGAGACAACATTGCTACTTCCAGCAACATTGTCGGCACCCAGGGATACTATCGCTTCTCTCCACACTTCCAAATTCACGCTTGGGGTGGATATATCTGGTCGAATGCCGAAAACTCTGGTATCAGCGAGATTTCTAATGGCAGGGGTGGAACGGATTCACTTTCTGTGAGCAATGGAGATAATGCCAATGCCTGGTTTGGGGCGATCGGTATGTCATTTCCAGATGTGGGGGGTAGGGGCAACCTGCCGGGAATTCTTTTTGGTCTACCGCCCCGTGTGTCCAACAGTGACGTTCGTAAAGATGAGGACAACGCTTACCATATCGAAGCATTCTATCGCTGGCGACTAAACGATAACATCTCGGTGACTCCCGGTTTTTGGGTGATTCTCAATCCAGAAAACAATAGCAAAAATGATACTCAGTATGTAGGTGTGATTCGCACAAGCTTCGATTTTTAAATGTACATTCGTTCGGAGGTAGCTTAATTTTAGAAGTTGTCGCCCCCTTCAACAACTCAAAGGATACACAATGATGGAGAATGGAGCTATTCCCTACTCCCTAAAAAAAATATGGTTCAAACGATACGATTTCGCGTTAACAGCCAACAGACCTCAGTACCGAATGTAAGGTTTTCAGTAATTCTTGTAGCGTATAGGGCTTAGACAAAAATGTTTTAACCCCCGCACCAATCGCCACATCAACCTCAGAACTTTCGGCAAGCCCAGTGATGGCAATAATCAAGACAAGCGGATTAATTTGTTTCAATACACGGATACTAGTTAGCCCATCCATTTGCGGCATCATCATATCCATTAATACAGCACTAATTTCATCTTTATGCTGCAAATATAGTGCGATCGCTTCGATTCCGTCACTAGCTGTGAGTACTCTATAATTTGATTTTTCTAGCGATATCTGAGTAATCTCTCGGATAGTGGCTTCGTCATCGACAACGAGAATCAATTCTCCCTGTCCTTTTGGCAGTTCTTTATCGGGGGTTAACGGTGTTTGGTTTGCTGGCACTGCTGGCAAGTACACTTGAAATTGGGTTCCTTGTCCAACCACACTCTCCACAGTCACAAAACCACCGTGGCTTTTGATAATACCTATTGCTGTTGAAAGACCAAGCCCAGTACCTTTGCCTTGCTCTTTGGTTGTGAAAAAAGGCTCGAAAATTCTCGACAAGATTTCAGATGTCATGCCATTTCCTGTATCCGAAATAGTAATCACACTGTAGGGGCCAACAGAGGCTTCGAGATTCATCCCGGCATAGTTATCATCAATGAAAAGATTCTCAGCACTAAGCTTCAGAGTCCCGCCGTTGGGCATCGCATCCCGAGCATTGACTATTAAGTTCATCAGAACCTGATGCAGTTGTGTGGAATCTCCAGAGACAAGCCAAAGGTCTGGTGATACATCTACGTAAACTTCAATGGATTTGGGGAATGTCTCTAAAGCAATGTGCTGAATTTCAAATAATAAGTCCCTGACTTGCAGAATCATACGCTTACCTTCCATCCCGCGTGCAAAGGACAGAACTTGCTTGACCAAACCTGCCCCGCGTTTAGCGCTCTTCTCGATTGTTGTTAGCAACCGCTGCTGTTTCTCAGTACTGAGTTGTGCTTGCTGCAGGAGTTGAGGTGACATAATAATTGGTGTCAGCACATTGTTTAGGTCGTGGGCAATGCCACCAGCGAGAGTGCCAATGCTCTCTAAACGCTGGGCGCGGAGAAACTGTTGCTCTAGTTGCTTTTTTTCTGTAATGTCGGTGTTGACGATGAGTATTGATTGGGGTTGCTCTTCCAAATCAAGCACCAGTGTCCAACGGCTTGAGACAATGATTTCTTTACCATCTTTTTGTACCTGGGTCAACTCACCTTGCCATGAGCCATGCTCAAGTACAAACTGCGTGGCTCGTTGAAGTTGAGGTGAAGTTTCATTGAAAAGAAGCTGATGGGCATTTTTGCCAACAGCCTCAGCAGCCTTCCAGCCATACAACCATTCAGCACTTTTGTTCCAAAATTGAATTTGGTTGTCTAGAGTTTGCACGATAATTGCATCGGTGGCAACATCAAGTAGTGCCGCTTGTTCCCGGATTTTATGTTCCGACTTTTGGCGCTCAATCAGTTCGGTTTGGATCTGCTCGAAGAGTATGGATTGTTGAATAGCGATCGCCACTTGCGTCGCCAATGAAGAAAGCAAATCTATTTCCAACGGCTGCCATTGTCGTGGTTCTGAACAGTGGTTAGCCACTAGCAATCCCCACAATTGTTCCCCTTGCACAATTGGTATTACTAAGTTAGCCCTCACTTGAAGCCGAGCGAGAAAATCAATATGACATTGGGAGAAACCAGCTGTGTAAATATCCTCTACAGCTTGGGTTCGACCCTCTTTATATAGTTCACGGCAAGCAGTTTCTACAAAAAAAGAGTCTGTAATTTTTGTTCCCAGCATAGGTAACCAGCCAGAAGCTACAGATTCTACTGCCACAAAGCCGCTCCAATCTTCAAGGAAACGGTAAATGAACGTTCGTTCTGTGTGAAGAAATTGTTGGACTTCAGACACTGTGGTGCTAAGAATCTCTCCAAGGTTAAGAGATTGCCGGATACGTTGGGCTATTTGTACCACCAGTCGCTCTCGCTCTGCTTGAATTAGCTTGGCTTCCTCCTGACGCTTTCGGGTGGTCAGTTCAGCCAGATGTGCCGCTCGACTCTGACTTTCACGCCTCACTCTCTCTTGATAATTCTGGAAGAAGTCAGCTAAATCAGGCTCTTCCTCAAGTAAGGGAGCCAGATGATCGATAACTCGTTGATCTGCTTCATAGGCGATTTCGGGGTGAGTTTCCACCCACACATGACACGTCTTTACGTAAGCGATAAACGCGATCAGATGCTGGTAGTTCACACCCAGAATCCGGCGCAGCTCCTTTTGACAATGCAGAGCTTCCTCTGATGCCAAGGCAATAAATATTGCACAGTAGAGGAGACTTGTTTCCAGTGTTGAGTCTGAATCCGGCCAGACCCTTAGAGAATTAGGCCGGGCTGCTAGTACTTTCAGGTGTTCGTCAATTTCTGTTACTGTTGGAATACGAGATTCAAGCAATTTCAACACCTGCCGTGCGCTCATACCAAGGGGGCGTAAAGTACAACTGTGGCAGATCATGCAGTAAGGAACGGCACAGAAGCGCGAGAGGTAAGCAGAAAGTTTTTCTTTGAACAGGGCTGGCAAGGGATTATTCACATACGCAGAGAGTGTTTGCTGCCAGAGATTTTCCAACACTTGCGGAGTCTGTTCGGCCGGTCCAAAGAAGGGTGGGACAAAACCAAATCTAGCCTTGATTTCTGCATTAATTTGTTCGCTGGTTCGTTCTACAGTAATAGCAGGTGCAAGGTATATTATTTTATCAAGTTCTGGCAGCATTATTTTCTCAAAGAAGTGGTGTCAAATGTTCGCTATGCTAAATAATCAGATATAAAATTAATCATTTTTATTAAGCAAATAAGGAGTGGATTAAGGGCAGTAACGCTGTACAAATTTCCGATTTGGTGATAAATCCGTCTGCACCCACAGCTTCAACTGCAGTGCGATATTCACTGCCATCGCTTAGTGTTAAAACGACAACGTATGGTGCGCTCTCTTTTGCTTTAATCTGACGTGTTGCTTCCAGACCATTCATTCCGGGCATAGCCAGATCCATCAGTACCAAATCGGGACATAATTGTGGCATTTGCTCCAAGGCATCTTCTCCTGAGAGAACACGCCCGACGATTTCGAGTCGCGCATCTATCGCTAAAAAGCGGGTGGCGGATTCGAGAAACGTAAGGCTGTCATCCACTAAAAGAATACGCAAAGGTGGCATAGATTTATTGGCGGTTTATCCAGCAGGACAATTAATACAGGTCAACTCATATCTGCTATAAACTTTTAGGAAAGTTTGCCCAGCTACGCTCAACCTAATTGACACATTACGTTAACTCGTAGTGAGAACCCAATCAGGAAAACCCTGATATCCAAACAGAAAAGTCCTGATACGTCAACTATCCGGAATTACCAGCCCCATGCGAATGGCATAACGCACTAAACCTGCCACATCATAAATATCCAACCGTTTCATCAGTTGCATCCGATGGGTTTCTACTGTTTTCACACTAATGAACAGCAACAGGGCAATCTCTTTTGTTGTTCGTCCTTCCGCAATCAATTGCAAAATTTCCCGTTGCCGTGATGTTAATTGTGACAGAGAACTTGACTCATCACCTACCCGGCGCAAATAATCGCCAATAATATGCTTGGAAACTCCCGGACTTAAATAGGTTTCACCCTGACAGCTTGCTCTGATTGCTAATTCTAATTCATTTATACCAGCATCTTTAAGTAAATATCCCAATGCACCTAGACGCAATGCCTGTAACACGTATTCCTCATTTGCGTACATAGAAAGGATAATCACCCGTACATCAGGAAATTCTTTCACCACATGTGCTGCAGCCTCTAAGCCATTCATTTCTGGCATCGCAACGTCCATCAGCACCACATCAGGGTGACGATCTGCAATCAAACGCAAGGCTTCACGGCCATCCCCTGCTTCTGCAACCACTTCTATGCCCTCAATATTTTGTAGGAGCGCACGCAATCCAGCCCGGACAAGGGTATGATTGTCTACTAGTAAAACGCGAATCAGTTGTGGGGCTGTAGTCATTTAGGATTGATTGGTAGAAAGCGGGAACCAAGCGTGAATCTCAGTGCCGGATTGATGCACAGATTTAATGTCTATTTGACCACCGACAAGCAAAACACGCTCCTCCATCCCCAGTAAACCTAAACTCTCACCCCTGGTAGCTCGTTCTCGTGCTGCATGGACATCAAACCCAATACCATCATCGCGGATGATTAAATGCAGTTGAGTTTCCAACTCGCACAATTCAACTATTACTCGTTGCGCCTGAGCATATCGAACTACATTAGTCAAGGCTTCTTGGACAATGCGAAAGCAAGTGGTTTCTAGATTTGGCGACAGCTTGGTTTCTAAAGGTTTAGCCAGAAATTCTCCGATGATTCCAGATCGTTGAGTCTGACGATCTATATACCACCGCAGCGCGATCGCTAGTCCCAGGTCATCCAGTAATGATGGTCGCAAATCGAGCGAAAGGCTGCGTATCTGTTGAAGAGCAACTTCAACGATGCCAATACTTTCCTGTAATGGCAATGCCATTTCGCTGTGAGTAGATGAATATTGTAAGGTTTGCAAATTTATTTTCACTGCTGTCAACGCTTGACCAATTTCGTCATGTAATTCACGAGCAAGGCTACGTCGCTCAACTTCCTGGGCTTCGATCAACTTGCCACTTAAGGTCTGCAACCGCTCCTGCGTTTTTAGCTGTACCTCAGTAGCTCGCTTGCGTTCTGCGATTTCGGTTTTCAATTCCTTGTTGATCTGCGCTAGTTCTAAAGTCCGGTTCCTTACCCTTGTTTCTAACTCTTCGTTAACCAATTGCAAAGCATCTTCCACCTGCTGACGCTGTGTAATTTGATGCCGCAGTTCTTGGTTAGTTACTTCTAGCTGTGCCGGACTGGGGAGAGCAATTGCTTGAGGTACTAGTGGCACCAAAGCCAGTGCTGCGTAAACTGAGACAAACGCCGTTATGGCTTTGAGCAACCCTGACAACCAATAGGTTGGATACCAGAGCGTCCAGACTTCCATTAGGTGAGTAGTACCACAGGCAACAATGAAGCTACCAAACAGCAAAAATATCCAATTAAAGGGCAGATCCTCCCGTTCGCGGACAAAATAGACCAACGTGATTGGGATGGAGTAATATGCCAGGGCGATCAGCGAGTCGGATATGATATGTAGCCATATCAACTCGGGCTTCCAGAGGTAGCAGTGCCCGTGAGGGATAAATGGCCCAAAAGCAAACAGGTTTTTCCAGACTTCAGACATACTTTATAGGACAAGGAGCGTGTATTCTCGATTGAGTAGCTCAACATATATTATATATAGGTGTATATAGGTGTTTATCCCAACTCAAGGCAATTACAATTGTACTTGTAAACTCTTATCCTAGCAGGAGTTGAGAATTTTCTATTTTGGCGTTGAAACTATTTATCACCTGCGGAAGATTAAACCTTTGTTGATTCATAATAAACATCTTTTTTCCGAGGCATAGTGACAATACTGGTAAGAAGGCAAGTCATATGTAGGAGTTGTTCGCCTTGCACGTAGCTATTGTCACTACAGAGAATTTCGGCTAAAACATAATTCTTTTCCACCAGATGTCTAATGAGTTTTTTTTGTAAACATTTCGGTTTAATCCCACAAAAAGTTTATGCCTGTGAAGAAGGTTATGTCCACTACCTGGCGATATAGTTTTATGTTAAGTTTCTAAGTGACCAAGGATACAAATTCAATCCTTTCTTGCTGAGTTTGCAACAATAATGAGAATGTTTGAGGGCAACTCTCTGAAGTAATTCGACGCCACAGTGATTCCTGTTTTTGGATAGTTCAAAATGTAGGTCATACCAATTCTGTGTGAGGTTGCTCCTATAGGAATTCCATTCTTACATTCCGTATAACGTCTCTAGAGTCACCGAATAAAGCGCATTTTCATGAAGAAATGGTCATTTGTTAGAAACGAAATGGACTTGGGAATACTTAGCATAAGGCAATGGCTTAATTGTCTACCTGACCGCAAAAAGAATCAGAAAACTTAAACCGATGGCGATCGCGAGTGCCAAAATCGTTTATGGTTGCAAAAATTGCTTGATTGCAATGTCACGAATCTGCGTAACAAGGAAGATTTTATTAAGCAAGGTAAACGTTTCACCGAGCGGGCTATGTCAGAAAAAGGTGATGGGGGAATTGAAAAATAAGATTCCCGATAACTTTTACGAAGTCGGGAATCTAAGAATCATATGGACACCCCTTGATGCCTAGCAAGACGGACAGAAAGGGTGGTTTGTTTGATTAGCCAACATTCTCGGAAAGTGCCTCTAGATGAAAAGCAAGATTATTCAGCGACATCTGAATCTCACCGCTATAAGCCAACTTCCTCCATCTTGGGGATGTGGCATTGTCTAACGCGGTTGTGTCAAGGTATCTTGCAAACACTATTAGCCTTTCGGAGTCTGTTTTAGAGTTAGCCAAATTTTCTAAAAATTCTTGAGATGTCATTGCTTCCATTGTGGCGATCGCGTAAGAGTTTGAAGAATTCTTGCATACCCCCATTTTAATTTCCGATCTTGGCTGTCATTTTTATTTTAAACTTCCAAAAAATAAATGATTCATGTAGCATAAGCCTGATCCCCAGCCACTCAACCCCACCCCCTTTTAGCTGTGCTAAAAGGGGGTGGGGTTCATTTTAGTGGAAAGGTAAGTTCCAAGGGGACACACTACACGTAGTTTACTTCCACCAAATTATAAACCGCGTCACTCCCGTTATAAAGTAGAATATCCTCATACAAGAGCCTATAAAAAGGTTAAAAAATCAGGGATTATCCACTTACATTAAAACAAATATCCTCATTGATTCTAAATATGCACAAAACTATGACTGTGTACGAATAATTCCAAGGACTAGATGTTATGTAATTGAAGTAGCCACCAAAATAAGGCTTAATTCCACTTTGGATTCAGCAATTGGGGTGGCTTAGTCCTCAACAGGGATATTTTAGAGGGTGTTTTCAAGACAAGCTTTCATAAGTCAGTTCTGGGTTTGTCCAATTGGTTTCTTCTAGAAATTCACTAAATGTAGTCAGGAGTCCAGGAAATTCTTCTCTCAGATGCTTGACATCGGCTTGATAACCTTTGGTTCGATACCACTGAATCAAAGCGAACAGTTCCCTTTGCATCAGGAGTAAGAAAATCCAGGCAGGTGTTTGTTTGTGAATTACTCCAATCTCTTGCGCTTGAGAAAATGCCTCTGCCAACTGAAGAGGAGTTAGTACATCCCCTGCAAGCTCTATTTCTCTACCAATATAGGAGTCAGGATTTCTCATCACATAGGCAGCAACACGGCCCATGTCTTTAGTGGTAATAAGGTGTAGAGGTCTGTCTGGTTGAATGGAAAATGGAAAAACACCCTTGAGGATAGAAGGTCGGGTGTACTTCTTCCAAAACTCTTCCATGAACAAACACGCTCGCAGCATAGTTGTCGGTAAACCAGTCGCTTTGAGAATCTGCTCCACCTGATACTTCTGTTCAATGTGGGGGATTCCAGAATTTCTATCAGCCCCACCTGCGGAGTTATACACGAAGTGCTTGATGTCAGCTTTCTTCGCAGCTTGTGCAACTCGCTTTGCCCTCTCTACTTCTAGAGGGTCAGCCTTGGCAGAGTCCCCAGCTGTAGCATGGCAGTAAACAGCCGAAATCCCCGCAAAAGCTGCTACGAGAGAATCCTGCGAGTCTAAATTTGCTTCAAAAAGCTCGACTCCTGCATCACTTAACTTTGACAGAGAAGGACGGTTAAGGTCAATTTTTCTAGTTATGGCACGCAAATTGATAACTCCCTGTTCGAGAAATCCCTTGACCGCATTTGCGCCGGTGCCTCCAGTAACTCCAATAAGTAAAACTTTATCCGTATTCGCCTCTATATTAAAAGGAAAATTCATGACATTCACCTTAGTCATTGGTTTATGAAGCGGAAAAAATGGCTGATTTACACCTTAACTAGTTTAGCCGCCCTATCGATCTGTGGGTGTGAGATGATATTTCCAAGTTTAGATGAAGGTTTCGACCCCAAAAAGTTATACAGCGCTTCATTCAGTAATGCGATCGCTGAAATTGACCAACTCAAAAGCGGTGGTTTCGTCTGGCAAGAAACTGATATTTGGATTCGCTTTAAAAGTCAAAGTGCAATTACACTCAAAGATAGCAACAAATATCAATCTGGAAACACCAACGATATTAAACTTGAAAGCAAGCGATTTATAGAAGAGTTATCAAAACAGCAGGATAGTATCTCCAAACAAGATTTAGCAAGCTTAAATGATGTTAATAACCTCAAATACCTGAAATACTTTGGCGAGAATAACTCAGGTAAATCGTTACTTTACAACACTCAAACGAAAATTTACTATTTCCGAGTATGGCATCATTAATAGAACCGAATATTTTACTTATAGGACTTAACTTATTAAGAATTTCTACTCTGCTATTTATTGCTTTGTAACCACGCAAGTGTCCTCCCCTCTGGGTAAAAAAAATATAAATCCGATACTACTAGATAATATAGAACTATTGCACATCTGAAAATCAGAGCATGATTGAATCATACAGGGCTTTAGCACTCCAAGTAACGTGTCACGCGGTAAATCAAACGGCTGATACTCGTTCATTAATGCAAAATACTATCAAGCGCTTGGGACAACAAATCGCTGCCAGTATCGCTTTTATCGGCTCTGATTGTCGTTTAATAGTCCTCCCCGAATATTTTCTCACAGGTTTTCCGATGGGCGAATCTCTAGCTGTGTGGGCAGAAAAAGCCTGCTTGGAGATGGCGGGTGCTGAGTATGAAGCCCTCGGTAAAATTGCCCAAAAACATAGTATATTTTTAGCTGGAAACGCCTACGAACTCGACCCCAATTTTCCTAAGCTCTACTTCCAAACTTGCTTTATTCTCGACCCATCAGGCTCAATTGTTTTACGCTACCGAAGACTAAATTCCATGTTTGCCCCCACACCCCACGATGTTTGGGATAAATATCTCGACTGCTACGGTTTGGAGGGTGTTTTCCCCGTAGCCAAGACTGCAATTGGGAATTTGGCAGCTTTAGCATCAGAAGAAATCTTATATCCAGAAGTGGCGCGATGTATGGCAATCCGGGGCGCAGAGATTTTTCTGCATTCCACCTCAGAAGTGTATAGTACATCCCCGACGCCCAAAGATGCTGCGAAAATTTCACGGGCTGTGGAAAATATGGCGTATGTAGTTTCTTGCAATACAGCAGGTATAGTAAATACCGATATTCCCGCCGCTTCTGCTGACGGAGGTTCTAAAATTATTGACCATCGCGGAATGGTCTTAGCAGAGACAACTACAGGCGAAAGTATGGCAGCATTTGCAGAAATTAACCTTGCCGCATTACGACGCGATCGCCGCCGACCAGGGTTAAATAATTTACTCTCTAGGCAGCGATTTGAATTATATGCCGAAAGTTACCGCCAGTCACAATTCTATCCGGCAAATACTATGCTGGATGGAGAAGTAGACCGCAAGCATTTTCTTCAAACTCAAGAAACGACCATTGAACGTCTCGCCAAAATGGGGATAATTTGAAAGACTTTATCGGTAAAATTTATTCGGCTTACGCAGCAGCTAAATTAGCACCCACTTCTCCATAATTGCTCTTAAATAAATATTAAGATATCTGTTATCCAAGCTAAATATTTTTCAAGGGAGTAAGAGACAAATTCACATTAACAATTGAGTAATGACAAATGACTAAACCAATAGAAGTCCGCAATCCCCGCACTGGGAAATACGACTACGTAATTATCCCAGCACCGCCAAAACTTTTAGCACAGCAATGTAGTCGCATCCGCAGAGCGCAGAGAAGCTGGCATCTCTTGGGTATAGAAGGGCGAGTTGCAGCTTTACAAGAGTGGAAACAAGCGATAAAATCTGGACGGGATAAACTCACTGAAGCTTTAGTCAGCGATACAGGTAGACTGTCAATTTCGATACTGGAAATCGATACATTTCTCGCCAGCATTGACCGCTGGTGTGGATTAGCACCAAGGTTGCTGCGAGACACTATCAAAGATACAGAAATACCGTTTATCAAACTGCAACAATCATCAGAACCTTATCCTCTAGTTGGAGTGATTAGCCCGTGGAATTTTCCGCTGTTACTATCTACAATTGATACAATTCCCGCACTGTTAGCGGGTTGTGCCGTTATTGTCAAACCCAGCGAAATTACTCCCCGGTTTGTCGCACCACTGATGACAGCCTTGAACACCGTCCCGAAACTGCGGGATATATTAACTTTTATTGAGGGAGCAGGGGAAACAGGGGCAGAATTAATCGAAAATGTGGATTTGGTCTGCTTTACAGGAAGTGTAGCCACAGGGCAAAAAGTTGCTTTATCTGCAGCCAGACGCTTTATTCCAGCATTTTTGGAATTGGGGGGGAAAGACCCGGCGATCGTTTTAGAATCAGCCGATTTAGACTTAGCAACATCAGCAATATTGTGGGGTTCCGTAGTCAACACCGGACAGTCTTGTTTGTCGATAGAGCGAATTTATGTTGCAGAATCGATATTTGAAAAGTTTTACCATCAACTTGTGACTAAAGCAAGTCGCTTGCAATTAGCTTATCCCACAGTTGAAAGTGGCGAAATTGGGCCTATTATTGCCGAAAGGCAAGCAGCGATAATTGCTGACCATTTGCGTGATGCAGTAGAAGGAGGTGCAATGATTCACTGCGGTGGAGAAGTTGAAGAATTAGGTGGGGGTTGGTGGTGTCGTCCCACAGTACTCACCGAGGTTGATTGTGAGATGAAAGTGATGAGCGAAGAGACATTTGGCCCAATTATGCCAGTAATGCCTTTTGCGACAGTTGAGGAAGCCGTGGAGTTAGCAAACGATTCAATTTATGGACTGAGTGCAGCAGTATTTGCCGAAGACCAAGCAGAAGCTTTAGAAGTAGCGTATCAGATAGATGCAGGTGCAATTAGTATTAATGATGCAGCACTAACAGCAGTCATGCATGAAGGAGAGAAAAATGCCTTCAAATTGTCTGGTATGGGTGCTTCACGGATGGGGCCTGCAGCAATACATAGATTTATGCGGAAAAAAGCATTCTTAATTAAAACGAAGTCTATAAATGACCCTTGGTGGTTTAATATTTCTTGAAGAAGGAAGAAGGAAGAAGCAAAAAGGAAGAAGGGAGGTTTATATATGTGGATTCTGACCGTTCGGACTTCGGCGTGAGCGCTCACACCAAAGCCCCAGATCAAAACAGTGCCCTTTTAGGGCTAGGAAGAAAACTTCTTCCTTCTTCCTTCTTCCTTCTTCCTTCATTGATAAAATATTTAGCAAGGAGATTTTTTTATGTCTACTATTAAAGAGGAAATGCCCGTTCTTGTCCGCCATGAAGGAGATTGGATAGGTACGTATACACTGATTAATACAGAAGGAAAAATTCTGGATAAACATGAATCTCACTTAACTTGTCAATTTCCACAAAATGATGTTTATTCTTATTACCAAATCAATCGCTATAAATGGTCTGATGGCAAACAAGAGGAACATCAATTTCCCGGAACCTATCGAGATAAAACACTCTGGTTTGACACAGAACGCATTCTTGGAAAAGCTTGGGAAGTTGACGACGCAACTGTTATATTATATTTTTCTTATAAAATGATGCCAGAAATGCATTTGTATGAAATGATAAATATTAGTCCGTGCAATCGTTATCGCTCCCGCACATGGCATTGGTTTAAGAACCATCAAATTTATCAGCGTACCCTCATCCAAGAAGAACGAATGCGGTGAATGGTTAGAATAAGGATTTTAATTTTGAGGGTTAGATCCCCGACTTCTTTAAGAAGTCGGGGATCTTGCAGCACAATCAAGTAGTAATAGTCTGGGGCAAACACACCCGATAAAATCGATACTTTCCAGGTAAATCATGGCAAAAATTGACAAAATTAATTTCTCCACTCCTAGTGGATTCCCCGAATTTCTTCCTGGTGAAAAAAGGCTAGAATTATATTTACTAGATACCATCCGGAAAGTTTATGAAAGCTACGGATTTACACCTATCGAAACACCTGCAGTCGAACGTTTAGAAGTTCTACAAGCAAAAGGAAATCAAGGTGATAATATAATTTATGGTCTTGACCCAATCCTGCCACCAAATCGGCAAGCTGAGAGAGATAAGGCAGGGGAAATAGGTTCAGAATCACGGGCTTTAAAATTTGACCAAACTGTGCCTTTAGCTGCGTATATTGCCCGTCACCTAAATGAGCTTACTTTCCCTTTTGCACGTTATCAAATGGATGTTGTTTTTCGTGGAGAACGGGCAAAAGATGGGCGTTTTCGCCAGTTTCGGCAGTGTGATATTGATGTTATTTCTCGCAGTCAACTTAGCTTGCTTTATGATGCCCAAATGCCTGCAATTATCTCTGAAATATTTGAAGCAATTAATATCGGAGATTTTATTATCAGAATTAACAACCGGAAAATTCTGACAGGGTTCTTTCAGTCGTTAGGTATTGAAGAAAATAAAATTAAAGCCTGCATTGGGATTATTGATAATCTCGAAAAAATTGGTGAAGCAAAAGTAAAACAGGAATTAGAAAAAGAAGGTATTTTAGCAGAGCAAACCCAGAAAATAATTGAGTTTATTAAAATTAATGGCACAAATGATGAGATTTTAGAGAAACTCAAAAAATTGAGTCAGAATATGCCTTCCTCTGAGCAATTCAGTTTGGGAGTAACAGAATTACAAACAGTTATAGCTGGTGTCCGGAATCTCGGAATTGCAGAAAAAAGGTTTTGTATTGATTTAGCGATCGCTCGCGGTTTAGATTACTATACAGGCACAGTTTACGAAACTACTTTAATCGGGCATGAAGCCTTAGGTAGTATTTGTTCTGGTGGTAGATATGAAGAGTTAGTCGGGACATTTTTAGGTGAGAAACTACCGGGTGTTGGTATTTCGATTGGCTTAACTCGCTTAATGAGTCGCTTATTAAAAGCTGGTATTTTGAATCCATTTCCTGCGACACCCGCACAGGTAATGGTAGTGAATATGCAAGAAGATTTGATGCCAATTTATTTGAATGTTTCCCAACAACTTAGAAAAGCTGGAATTAATGTTGTTACTAGCTTTGATAAACGAGGATTAGGCAAACAATTTCAGCAAGCGGAAAAACAAGGTATTCAATTTTGTGTAATTATTGGTGCTGATGAAGCTACAGCGCAAAAGTCATCTTTGAAAGATTTAAAAAGTGGCGAACAAGTAGAAATCGGGTTGGAAAATTTGGCTTTGGAAATTAAACGGAGACTTGAAATATAGGGAGTGGAGAATCATCTGTTTAGCGTAAAGTTTCGCTATCGTAACATCAGCGACAGATGAATCACAAATTAAAAAGGCGATCGCACTGATTTCGGCAATAATTCTGCGATCGCCTATGTGGTTAACCTCTGAAAAAGGTCAAACTATGACTCCAATAGTCGATGACTCAGGATCGGAGTCCTTCGAGAGTTTGTTTTTTTTAGCTCTACGACGCTTCACCAAACTAAATACCTTATCGGTATCCGGTGGATTTATCGGGTCTTGAGAGTAATCGAGTAAATCCCCTGGTGTAATATACCGATCCAAATCCTCTGCCAACTCGTTTAGAGCATTGCACATCAAATTTAATGCCATACCGTCTAAACGTGGCATTGTTTTTGCTTTTCTAAGCGAGGACATTGCATTGGCGCTAATATCCAGCTTTTGGGCTAGGTCTTTGCCTTTGATATTGTGCCTAGCCATGATTTCTTTAAGTCTCCACCTAATCAAAGTCTGCATCATATAAGTGAACACCATTAATCTACTTTTACTAACATAAAATTATAAATCAGTTTTTAACTTGTATTTTACAACCTATAATGTTTACAAAAATTAGCATATAAAAACAAAAAGAATATACCCCTAACTTGTAAGATAATTTTAGTAAATAAAAAGCGATCGCACTAGTTCCTGGAAGAATTCTGCGATCGCCTTCAAACTAACCCCTATATAAGGGATTCAGATTTATATGATGACACAATTTCAGGGTAAACAAGCATCTGACTCTCAAGCGATCGCCGAACTCGAACGAGAGATTGCAACGGAAGCACAGGAAATAGCTCCAGAACGGAATGTTAATTTTTATTACGGCGAACTGGAAGATGCGACCGAGCAGATTTTACGTTATGCCTTCTGGCTCGCTGGTATTAAGGAAAATTATTCCAAAAGCCAGTACAAGCAGCTAGTCAAAGACCAGGGCTGGAAGGACGAGGATAAAAAATATCTGAAGGTAGCGGCAACGTTTGAAAAATTCGAGCCACTAGCTTTGCGGCACATTGAACCAGATACAATATTTCTTCTTGCCAAGAACAACAAGAAGTATCAGCCAGTTATCGAACAGTTGCAACATTTGGAGCAAGTAGACCAGGCAGTGGTATGCGAACTAATCAAAAACCAGCGTAAACCCAAAACACCCAAACCAGAACCGAGTATATGGCGAGCAACCCCTAAAGGAGAAAGGTATTGCCAAGTCCCGCCGATTTGGGAAGATGACCATTTTACGGGCATTACACTGCAAGGGATGGTGGACAAAGAAGGCTTAACACCACAGCAAATAATCCGAGAATCTCTAGAACTGCGGCAAGCGTATATAGAAGGGCGATTAGTTGAAGTTCAAGAAGAAATTATAGAAGAAGAATTTATAGACAATTTTGTGGACTACGAACACTGCGAAGCTGTTGACGAGGTGCAGCCAGAAATCGAAGAAGAATCATTTATGAATGAGTTCGAGTCTGTAGAGGTCGCAAACGTTGAAGTTAATGAATACCAAGCAGAAAATAGTCAATCAACTGGCAGCGTTAGTTTCTGTCCGAACATAGTAAAAACGGTTGATGTGCCCCGGTGGAAGTTGGGTTGGCAAGAGGGCGATCGGGTTATGGCAAATTCTACGAGCAAACCATTTGAGGCGTGGTGTGAGGGGCTGTCAGTGAGAATAGTGTCTGTATCTGGGGAAGTTGGGAAGATTCAGTTTGTGCGGGTTGTTAGGGACGATGGGGAAACGTTTGATAGTTTCGGGAACTGGATTCAAGAAGCACCGACTGGTGTAAATAAGTCTGAAATCCACGTTGGCGATAAAGTGCGCCCTAATTTTAACCCGAATCATTTTTAATATTTATTACATTTTTTAGTTGATAATTTTCCCTTACATCCATATCCGATACTTACAACAAAACTCGGGTGCTTGATATCTTTGAGAGTGCTAACCTGTCCTTTCACCGCATTAACCAGTATGGAAGTAGTTTATGTTGTTCAACACGTTCACATTATCAACGATGACGAAGAAGATGTGAAAATGATTGGCGTGTATGCTACCAAGCAACTTGCACAAGAAGCAGTAGAACGGTTATGTAAGCAGCCAGGTTTTTGCGAAACAACAGATGGTTTCTATATTGACCCTTATGACATAAACAAAGACCATTGGACAGAGGGTTTTGTCACTGATTATCGATAAAGTCCAAAACTAAAACTACCATCCTACAAGGGTTTCAGCGCTAGTGTTTGGATTTCGTAAAAATAGATAAAGTCGAGCTAAAGAGGACACCTTCGTCCAATGATTTAGTTGCACCTATAATCAAGGATTAACCAGACGATCGCCCAATTTACCCCAAGTTTTTGCCCCGACTGTACCATCTACAACTAAGCTTTGAGTAGTTTGGAATTTTTTCAAAGCTTGCTCTGTTCTTGAACCGAATTTTCCATCAATTCCACCCGTCCGGTAGCTATGAGATTCTAGAAGCTGCTGTAGAAGCATCACAGCCCCACCTTCCATACCAATACGCAGAATCGGCAATTCAACAGGTTTTGTTGTAGATTCAGTAGTTGTAGCTTTTGTTTCAACTGACATAAATTTATTCCTCCTAGGTCAAATTTCTGTATAGTTTCCGTTTTCTGTTCTTTGGATTGACTTAGTGGTAAATTTTTATGCGCGGGTCAACACTTCTAGGTTATGTCCATCAAGGTCATAGAAATAAAAACCACGCCCTCCGTTCCTGTAGTTGATTTGACCTTTATAATGGTGCATTGGGTCACTGCTGTATTCAAGTCTTGCCTCTTTGATTCGGGCAAAGATGGCATCAAATTCTTCATCAGTGACATTGAAAGCATAGTGGTGCGACTCGAATATATCTCTCTTTGCGAAATCCAACGTTAGGGTGTCATTGACCTGCACAACCGCGAAGGAATTAAGAGACGGCTCAACTTTTAGACCAAAAATTTGGGCAAAGAACTGTGCCGATACTTCTTTATCATGTACGGGCACTATGGTGTGATTTAGAGTAATCGTCATGTCACACTTCCTAATTTCAGCAGTAATCAACTCTCAGTTCAAAGTCGATAAAAGAAAAGCATTTTACTACGTTCGTATGCTTCTCTTGTATCTTATCTTTTTAGCACTGACTGGAGATGGGAGAATGCGATCGCTGTAATTAATTTTAACGATTTATACTTAAACTTAACGCTGCTGCCAGTCCATTTTATATTAAATTAGGTTAACCTACTTTAGCTATATGGAAAATAAGTATAATTATGTACCGGAAGAAAATACTGAGGACTTTTTGAATGTAGCACCAATAAAAGAGGATTGGGGTGGAGACGGTAGAGGACGCATGAATTTATCAGGAAGATGTACAGCCATCTCCAAAGAGTATATACCTCGTCAGTACCAATTCTTTGATGCAAATTCTGTACCAGAAGAAAACGGATGGCGAATAAGTGGAATGCCAGAAAATGTACTTTCTGGAAAACGGCGATCGCTAACATGGAATGAATCTGGTGCATCTACTTCCAGAGTGTTTCTACCACCAGAGTTTGAAGCACCATCTGGCATCTTTACTGCTGATTTAGAGCTTTTTGTGCTTAAGGGTACAATCCAACTGGGTGAGTGGCAACTAAGTAAGCATGGTTACTCCTTTATCCCCGCAGGAGTGAGAGTAGGCCCTTGGAAAGTTCTAGGTGGTGAAGAAGCGGAAATCTTATGGATGGAAAACGGTTTTCTCAAGCATCAAAACGTATCAAATAATCATCCAGATGCTAGGTTAGATGAATTCATCCCAGCATTAGATAGCAAATTACTACCGTGGGGCAAGACAGATACAGTTCAATTTGTCCAAGCAAGTAAGAAGTGGCTGAGAAAAGATAGTAACGGCGGTGGAGTTTGGTTAATAACTATCTTGCCACATTATGACGGGAGGTACTCAGAGATCCAATCTTACAACGAAGAGGGGTATTGCCTAGCTGGATACTGTGACGTAGGAGATTACCGATTCGTAAAAGACCACTATTTGTATTGTCCCAGCTTTAGCACTATTCCTAAGCATAGAACTGATGATGGCGGTTTATTCTTGATCCGAGTTGATAGAGATTTATCAAAGATTGGAACAGTTTTGTCATATGCACTTAAATGAAGGAAGAAGGAAGAAGAAAGAAGAAAGAAGGAAGAGGTTTTGAGTGAATAAAGCGCAACCTCATACAGAATTGGTATAACATTGGATAACAGCAGTCAAGAATTAATACAAATTTAGCGGGACAGAAGATTCTGTTCCGCTAAATTAACAAATACTTACAAACCAAAACTTCTGGCTAAATAATCCTTATTGAGCAGCTTTAATCGCAGAGTTTTGTTCTGATTTACGACGAAGTAAGAAAGCTGCACCAGCCAAAGTTCCTAAACCGAGAAGCATTCCGGGTTCGGGTACTGATTTAGATACTCCTGTTCTCGCAATCAGTTTGAAGTCAGGACCATTAAAAGCTGCACCTTCAGAAATAACTCGAATCCCACTCAATGAGGTTACACCTAATTCTTCCAGTTTCACTCCCCAATTACCTACCTTTTGAGCACTACCAATTTCTGTAGTATCAATTTGAAAACCAGCATTGGTTTGACTTTGGCGTAGTAATTTCAAGGAATTCCCAATTAGCATTCCGGTCTGATCGAAAGCTTGAATTAGTAAGTCACTATTCATGTTTCTCTCCCAGAAAAATAAACTATCAGTTCCTTGGAGATTCGCAAAAATAGCATTCTTAAAAATTAAATCCATTTCAAAAGTACCGTCATCTTCAGTATCAACAATATTGTTTAAATTGTTGTTACCCAGAAACTTTGCTAACTCATTTCTATCAGGGTCTTCAGAAGCAGTAACAGGAGAAGTCGCATTATCGCCTCTATCCGTACTCGCGGCACCACTATTTACATTAGTATTTTTTCTGGCTGTATTTGTCAAAGCTTTCACTTCTGAGACGTAAGTAAAATCATTAAATGTTGTACCGTTTTGAGTAATAGACTGCAAAAGAATGTCAGCTTTTGAGTCTGTTTTTTGGTTAACATTGGAAGTAAAACTTGCTGCTTGAGCAGAGTTAGCAGCCATAACAACTGAACCAATTACCAAGCTGATGGAAGCGATTAAATTTGTTAATTTCATTTTGATATTCTTTGGTTTTAATTTGATGTTAATTATTTGCTGATACACACAAATCTAAAAACAAGATTTAGAGGGTTAATCTGCTAAATTCTGTTTGTAAATGTTGATGAGTATTTAGAGTGATCCAAAAATAATGTTGAAAATCGCTAAAGCCTGATCATGATTGCCTGTTAACTTCTGTCACAGTCAAGTAAATCAAACTACTGTTAGAGCTAAGTTGTATGCAACTGAGGTTTTTATCTTTGGATAAGCCTATTGTGTGATACTTCAACTGCATAAAGAATGTGATTTATACTGCTTTTTTCGTAGCGAAAAAACTTAGACTATTAGTATAACTTAATACTAGTAATAAAAATTATTCTCCGTATATTGAATTGAATTTACGATTAATGTGCGATCGCTCATTAAAAAATTACATTCACTTAGGTAACGATTGTGAAATCTCGTCTCAGTCAGTAGTTTGTGATGAAAATGCTTGATTGTTGCTTTAAATTAGCTGGACACAATTGAACCGATAGTAAAGTAATGCAAGGATAAGTCTAGGAAAATACTTGCAAACTAACAGTAGTAGAGAATTGGGATTGCATAATTGGAGCGATAGCGCTCATGGCTGACTTATCAGTTCGCTATGCAATGTCCAAGGTGTGCATCAACTCATGTTCCCAAGCTTGAGGCGAACTGACTCCTAGGAGCGCGCTTGCGGTATCGCACTTTAGTAGGACTTACGCAAAACAATTAAAAAATTAACCGCCATAGGCGCTTCGCCTTCCGTTTCCGTAGTACGCCATAGAGGCGGTACGGCTTCCGTTTCGATAGAGATAAGAGTTTCAGAGAGTTTTTGCGTAAGTCCTGTTTAGAAAAACTTTACTCACAATTACCCATTTAAATAACGGCCACTGGGCAACCCCAAAACCTGCCCATTGTTGTAGATCGGATTTCCCCGCAAAAAAGTTGTTTTGACTCGTCCGGTTAACTCCATCCCTTCAAACGGTGTATACCCTTGCTGTGAATCCGACTCCGACGCATGAATAACAAAGGTTTCATTGGGGTCTAGCAGTACCAAATCAGCATCATAACCAACAGCAATATCACCTTTTGAACTTAACCCAAACCGTTGAGCAGGATTCCAACTTAATAACTCAGCCATGCGATTTTTAGACATACCGCGCTTACTACCTTCACTAAATATCCCAGAAAGCAGGTATTCTGTACCACCGAAGCCCGATTTCGCAAGCCAGATGTTATTGGGGTCTTTCAAACTGGCTTTTTTCTCGGCTGAACAACAAGCGTGGTCGCTGACAATCCAATCAACTTGGCGATTGAGTACAGCTTGCCACAAATATTCTACATCTGCACGGGGACGGATTGGAGGGTTAACCTTTGCCCATTTACCTGTAGGTGCATCCACATCTAATAACAGATGTCCCACAGTTACTTCTCGTCGGAAATTAATATGAGGAAAGGCTGTTTGCATCATCAATGCCGCTTCCAATGCTTTGCGAGAACTGAGGTGCAACAGATTAATATTCAGACAATTGGTTTCGTGTGCCAAGTAAGAAGCAATGCAGATGGCTAAACCTTCAGAATGGGGTGGACGTGCTGCACTGTAAGCTTTTAAACCCGTGAGGGTGGGATCGTTCTGGACTATTTTGGTGTAAGCGTTGAGGATTTCCGCTACTTCGCAATGGAGACTGAGGCTAAGGCGATCGCTTGCTTGTGGATACAATTCTCTAAGCTTGGTTAGACCCCGCATGATAAATTCAAAGTGAGCAAAGTCATATCTTTCCTCCTTATTAATCATCAAAAAGAGGTTTTGTTGATCGGAAAGACCATGTAAACCATAGCCACCGTAGAACATAAAGATTTTGAATGACCCAATCCCATAATTCTCGAACAGCATTTGCATCTCATCAATATGAGTTGCGCTAATTGGAGCAATATGGTAGCCGTAATCCACAAAAAAATTCCCTGTGGATAACGCTAACACTTCTGGGAAAAAATCTTTATAAGAGCCGCCTTTATTGAGATAATACTGCCCTGTACGGATGTAATTCAGGCTGGTAGTTACACCTCCCATTGCGGCTGCTTTGGTTTCGGTGAGAGCATCTTGGTCGAGGGGTTGATAGATCCCGATGTGCATATGGGCATCCACGACTCCAGGAAAGCCCAGCAAGTTTTTGCCATCAAAGACCTCTTTGGATGTGTCTGGGCTAATATTAGGGGCAATAGTGGCGAATTTGCCATCCTTAATTCCCAAATCAAGCAGTTCGACAGCATCCTGATGGGGACGAACTACCCGTACATTTTTGATAATTTTATCTAATAGGGCAGATTCAGACACAATAAACCTCAGATTAAAATGATGAGTTAATACCTTCCCAGCCTAAAGTTACCAATTTTCTTTTTAACTTCTAACATACAGCGTCCTTGGCGTCTACCGAGAGGTCAAGGACGCCAAGAAAGAAGAGTTACAGAGGGTTTTTGCATATGCCCTATGAATACAGAAAGCGATGATATCAGCGCAAATGATATTATTCCATTCAACCAAGTAACGGTTTTTTATTCAACCATCTTCAGGAGAAAAGACAATGGAAAGTTTTAACGACTATCATATGAACCCAGAGGAGTTTCCTTTTCTCAAAAGCTTTCAAGATAACTGGCAAGCGATTAGAGATGAGTTTACAGGATTCATTAATAATGCATCTGATGAAGAATTAAAATTAACTTATGATATTCTAGGTCCGAAAAGTAAAACCATTAAAACCAAGGGGAATGGGAAATATAGTGCTTTTGGTATCTTATTTCAAGGCATTTTTATTGAAGAATATATTAAACTGCATCAAATAGAATATCCCGATCGTAGACCAGATGATGCATCAAAAAAAGCACTTGCATTAAGAAAAAAATATTTTCCAACTTTGGCTCAGGTGATAGAAAAAGTCAACTTGAACAATGATAATTTCATCAGAAATGCATATTTTGGTATATTTCATCCCGGCTTAGATATCAAGCTGCATGTAAACTATAACCCCCACATGAATCGTGGCTATTTAGGACTGATTGTGCCAGAGGGAGATGTAGCGATGAAAATATGCCACGAACAACTTTATTGGCATGAAGGAAAATTCATGATTTTAGATCACAGTTATCCACATTGTCCGCATAATTACACCAATTATGACAGAATCGTCTTGGTTGTAGACTTTTTTAAACCGGATGAGCCTAGAGAGGAAGTCATCGCATTTGAAAAAGAGCAAGTCACACAACGTATGCAAGAGAATCCTTACAGCTTAGGTGTTTTTGGTAAAAGCGATAAAGCTGCATTTGAAGATTTTATTAAATATGGTTTCGCTCATCAGTTAGAGTGGGATAAAGCCTTAGAAGCTTAGTTTACATCTGCCGTTTTTACGTATAAACCATTAGTTAAATGATTTACGGTAGTAAATTAAACCTAAACAAAATTATCCAGCAGTCCTCTTCAGAGGACTTTAGCTGTGAGACCGGGACTTATAGTCCCTGGCGGACTCGTGTATACTTAGTGTTTTCTTTGTTTGACTGTATTACATACTGGTGCAAGATGTGAGTTAAATGAACGCAAAAACCTACAGAAAGTTAATAGCAAACCAACTTAGCCAAGATTTTAAATCTGCAGTTGAAATTGTCGAAATTCCTATTCCCAAACCTACAGCTAATCAACTCTTAATTAAAAACAAATTCGCTGGCATTAATGGTGGCTTTGACACCTTGCTTTGTCGTGGTGATGTTCCCTATATTAACTTAACCCCTCCCTTTGATTTGGGTGTGGAAGCAGTGGGCAAAGTTGTCGCTATGGGGGAAGATGTCGAAGATTTTCAAATGGGTGATGCTGTGATAACTACAACCCGTGGTGGTGGTTATCGACAATATCAGGTTGTCGATGCAAACAATTCGGTGAAGGTGCAAGAAGCAACACCAGAAATTTTAACCCTTATGCTAACAGGTGTATCAGCTTTGGTTGCATTGGAACAAGTGGGGAAAATGAAAAATAATGAAGTTGTTTTAGTGACAGCAGCAGCAGGGGGAATCGGTCATATTGCGGTGCAATTGGCCAAGCTCGCAGGTAATCATGTAATTGGTACTTGCAGTACGAAAGCCAAGACCGATTTGTTGACAGAATTGGGCTGCGATCGCGTTATCAATTATCGTACAGAAGACCTCAATCAAGTCCTCAAACAAGAATATTCTAAGGGCATTAATCTGATTTTTGATTGTGTGGGCAAACAAGTTTTCGACACCTGCGTGGAAAACCTGGCTATTCGGGGACGTTTAGTAGTGGTTGGTTTCATTTCCGAGTATGCTACAAATATAGAACAAATTACACAACAGCGCATTTATCACCAGTTATTTTGGAAAGCAGCTTCTGTGCGGGGTTTTCTCATGCCTCATTATCAAGAATATGCTGCATCGGCACGCGATCGCCTATTAAATTTGTTTTACAACAATCGGCTTAGAGTTGCCGTTGACCCAAGGAAATTTAACGGTATAGAATCAATTTCTGATGCTGTCGAGTATTTACTTAGCGGTCAGAATTGTGGCAAGGTAGTTGTTAGGTTTTAGTTGGAAATATGAAATTTTATGACAGAAGCTTCAGAAAATACCTTAGAAGTTGCTCAAAAAGCATTTAAACATTTCACACATGGTTTAGCTTCAGGTGAGTGGAATGCTTTTTTAGATATGCTAGCAGAAGATTTCACCTTTTGGTTTCCCATGGGAAAATACTACGGTTTGAATGTAGGCAAACAGCGTGCTCAAGAGTTTTTTCAATACGTTTCGGAACTATTTAGTCCAGGACTAACCCTCACTTCTTTGGACAGTGTTACTAGTAATGAGACAACGGTTGTTTTTGAGTTTCGTGATGAAGGGCTTTTGCTGGGACAACCTTATAAAAATCGTGTAGTAGTTGCTTTTGATGTCAGGGGAGATCGAATTTGCGGTTATCGAGAGTATTTCGGTAGTGATGGAAAGTCGAATTAGGATAAGTTCTTTTTTTAACGCAGAGGGACGCTGAGAGATTTGTGATTATTGCCATGCAATTTTTACTGCTATTATTGCTACTGCGAAAATGGTGAGGATAAAAGCATATAATGCCCATTTGTAAATCAGATTTAATTTGTCTTCACTGAGTTTTCTTTGGTTGCGCTCTCTTGAAAGTTCAATAATTAACTCATTTAATTTCGGCTTTTGTTGCTTTTGAATAAATGCCGCTAAATAATCGTGTACTAATTGATAACGGTCAGCAGGATTTTCCGGTAATATAACCACAATGCTGGATTCGACAAAAATCCGCAATACTAAATCTAATTGGCTTGTTTCTGCGGCCAAATCTACTGCTAATGATTGCAAATCTCGTTCTATTTGAGTGCGGGTTTTTAAAGGTCGAGTCCCTTTATCATCGGTGAGTAAATACAGTACTAATTCTGCTAGTTGTTTATTTTCAGCGCCGCAATCTTCTACAACTTCTTGCAAGTAACGCTTGACTAATTCCTCCTTAGGTCCACGTTCTTGATAGCTAAGGAGTGTGGAAATATTTTCTGTTTGTAGTTGTGCGCCTACTACTTGTAATTCAATGGGACGTACTTCCCCGAATTTTTCTGCTAAATCTTGCACTAATTGCTCTATCAAAGCAGGCTCTAAGTAAAAATTAGAATGTTCTGTTAAGCTTTTAATTAGTGATTTAGCATCCGCATTTGTAAAGTTACCAAGTTGATACAAAACATTTTTGCTGAGGATATCGTGGTTGATAATATTCATGCTAGGCAGATGATTGCACTCTAGTAAGTAATGTAAGTAATCTTGCCGCAATGATAAAATTATCTTCACACCAAGAATGTTCAGACAATCTCCTAAAAATTTAAAAAATTCCCTTCTTTGGCTTGCTGATTTATAAACAAAAAATAATTCTTCAAATTGGTCAAAAATCAATACTATCCGCAGATTAATTGCTTCAGCTTGACGCAACATCCCTAAGATATATTCTGGATAATTGGGAGTTATTAATTTTGAATTTTGAATTTTGTAGTTTGCTTCTACAAAGTGGTATTTGGAATTGTTAAGGATGCCTTTTTCCTCAAGCGCTACTGTCAGTAAACTTGCTAATTCCCTCTCCCAGTTAGTATAAACTCCCATTGCTATAGGCAAAACATCTTGAAAACCAATGGTTTTCTGTTTCAACGCTGGTACCAATCCCGCCTCTACCAAAGAACTTTTCCCAACACCAGAATAACCATGAATTACTATTAGTTTATAATCAGGGCGTGCAATCCTTTCTAATAAATGTTCAACATCCCTTCCTCTACCAGATGCAGTAATTTCTGGGGCTACAGTTTCTTGGATAAATGTATCTGCAAACGTCTCTACAACTTGCGTGAAAGCTGGTTTCATCTGTTTTTGTGGCTGTATTCTCCCTGCACCGATAAAGGCCCGGAAACCATACTGTTGTTCGACAGAACGTTGTTCAAACTTAGTCCGAAAAGCTTCCAGATAATGTTTTTGTTGCCAATAGAGCGATCGCAAGGCTTGCAAGATTCGGATATATTGATGTGGGTTATCTTGGCTACCAATATCCTTCGCCATTTGCAGATGCTTGAGCGATCGCGATAACTGTCCTAGATTTTGTTCCGCTTGGGCTAGTAATAACAGATATAAGCCTTGGCGCTGTTGTTGATTTACTTTATTCTTAGCAATACTATGCAGCGCTTTGTAGGCATATTGCTTTGCTTGTCCCCAACGCTGCTTACTAGAAGCAACTTCCGCCAAAAATCCATAAGCTTGTGCCACCCGTACCGGATTGCCGTAAAGTTGCTGTAAATTCAAAGACTTTTGCGCTAAGGTTTGCAGGTCATCCCAAACTTCTAAACGTTGCAGCACTTCACCCAAGGGATTGATAAACTTCGCAACTAAATTTTGATGGTTAGTCTCAGTAAATATATTGAGGCACTGCTGAAAATAACCTCTTGATTTTTCTAAGTAATTACGGCATTTGAGACCATATCTTTCAGCTTGTTGAAAATAGCACAACCCGATGTAGAAGAGGATGACACCTGCTCGGAGAAGGGGGGGGGAGAGGGGAGAAGAAGCTGCGCTTCTTTTTTGTCCCCCTTGTTTCTCCTCTCCCTGCCAAAATGTCAAGCTTTCTTGATAATGAATTAAAGCTTTGTCAATTTGATTACTTAAATAAGCATCTTGACCGCGTACAAATTCGACGCTGGCTTTCAGGGCTGGCTCTAATACTTGTCCACGAGAAAGCAAGTCTAGGAGAGCAGTAGTAATTTCCCGACGGCGCAGGTATCCCATTTGCCAACCGATGGAATAAGTATCAGATGTGAGTGCTGTGGAAAATAGAGCATTGCTATCTTCTTGCAGGGACTTGATTAATTCATCAGTAGCGATCGCAAATTCTGTAGTTGTGGCCCAACTCTCAAAATCGCTAGCTAAACGCACTAATTGCAGTAAAACTTCATCTGTTACCCACAAAACCACAGGGAAATGGAAGTTTTTTCTAAATTCCTCCCGCACTTGATTGGTTGCACTCAGCATCTGTTCTAAATCTTTCACAGATTCTAAGTAAAACACCATCAAAGCAGCAGGTTGTTTATTCGCCACTTCCCCTTGAATTTTGGTGTAAAGAGTCTTGTCTGTTTTCTTCAGGTTGAGAACATGGATGTCAATTTTGGTAAAGCTTTGCAGACGGTTAAAAATATGCGATCGCAATCTAATATAATTGCAACGCGCCAAAATTAATTTAAACTCACCCACAGAAGCTTCCAGCGACCATGCTAATTCTTCTAGGGCCTCGTCGTTGCGATAATCTTTCAATTTTTAACTCCTAACTCCTAATTCCCAACTCCCAACTCCGCTCCTCCTAACTCCCAACTTCCATCTCCTTCGCTTCAGCCAAAATCGGATTAATATCAAACCAAGATTCACCGTGGCGATCGCGATATTCAAATACCAATCGACTGCGGATGAGCATTTGGTATTCTTGGTCACCGCTGACTTTTTTTCTGATCTTCACTTGGCGCAGCAATTCCCACTCATCATCAGAAATTTGCATAATCATCTCATTGCGACGGGTGCGAATCAGTGCTTCCAAGATTTCACGAGAAAGTGGCAGTTTTCTCTCTTTTTGAATCCAGTTATTCAGCAACCGCAGCAAGTCTCGCACATGACCGCCACTAACACGACACAACCTGTCTAGGGTTTGAGGACTATCAAATATTTGCGTAAGTTTACTTATACGCTGTCTAGCATCTAGGTAAGGGAAAGCTCTTGCCAGCACCATTTGTCTTAGGAGTACCATCCCTGCTTCACAGTTGCTACCATCTTGTAACTGTACTGGTACCATTGGCAAAACTTTCGGATCATGGGGAAATCGTTGCGTCAGGTTGGCATAGTCACTGGAAAATTTTAAATCCAATGGCATGGTGTAGACGACATGACAACGTAGTTTGGTTAAATACTCACTTTGGTCAATAAACAGATATTCTGGTTGCGGACGTCCCCAAGATTTCGGATTGCTATTGATACGGTCGAGATTATCGACAATTACCACCAATCCCTTTTTGCCTATCTGCTTCAGTTTTGCGATCGCTGGTTCTAAAAGTTCTTGATTAATCGCTTCCAACAACTGGGATTTTTGAGGACCGAGATACTTATTTAGGCGATCGCGCAAGGTTGCATCGTCTTTAGTCTTGGTGGTGATTTCCCCAATCCCAAAAGCCAGGGAAAATTTTTCTTTTTCGTTGGTGACACCCACATCCCCAATACCCGGAACCTTGAGTTTCACCCCCGTAACTTCCGCATTCAAAACCCGTAGGGCACCTTGTAGCAACTCCTTGAGTTTACTAGGTTCCTCCAAGGTGACTTTTTCCAAACTCTGACTCACACGACGAGCGATCGCCAACAGCACGTCACTAATATCTACATCGGTCATTTCCAGGTCTTCGCTGGACTCAAAATACACTACATAAAAACCTTCTATCTCCAATTCCCGCTTCAATCGCAGTAATTCTGTAGATTTGCCACAACCAATATGGCCGGTAAATAACATACAGGTAGGTTCATCTGGGGAGAAAAACGTGATGTTCTCTTTCAATTCCTCAATAATTTTGCCACCACGCACCGAGGAAAAATCTATGTAATATTTTTGGTCTGCAAAATTTTCTACAATTAGAGTTTTGCTGGGGTTCGTTGCCTGGAAAAAATTACGTAAATCTATCGTCATATTCCTTCCTCGATAGTTTTTATATACCTGATAATCAAGATAGATTTACTGGCAGGTTAGAGAATAAAATTGGCAATAATACTCATTCCAAAAGTATTTGCGGCTCAGATTATACGATGGTATATTTTTTATTAAGGTTTTGTGTAGTGACAAAAAATACATAAAGCAAAGTTCAGTGTTACTACTGAAATGCTTTAACATCAGACAAATTGTCTACACCTTATTTTGTGTGAGGGAATATTAAGAGCTTTAATTACAGATAGAGAAAATAACCCTTGAAAACAAAAACTCTCCTTGAAACTATTCATCCAAGAAAGAGGAATTAAATTATCATGTTGAAGTCGCCCTACAACAATAGCGGGATGAATACCGATACGTTCTGCTAAGACCAATCAATGCTTCCATCCTCTGTAAGAGGGATGGGGTCGTCCGAAGGTTTAAATACAAGTCGTTTACCATTTTGGTAAAGTAATTTGTGATTTCCAGAAAACATATCATAATCTAATTCTTTATCGCGCCTCCCCCAGCTATGGCACAATAAAAAACGGTGATAAGAAAATATATTTAAAGGTAAGAAGAGTGAGTCCAACTGCTCAAACCGCTGCAAGTGCGCGTCGTGTGGTGTTTCCATTTACAGCAATTGTGGGTCAAGAAGAAATGAAGCTGGCGTTGATATTAAACGTCATTGACCCGAAAATTGGTGGTGTAATGATCATGGGCGATCGCGGTACTGGCAAATCTACCACTATCCGGGCACTGGCTGACCTTCTACCAGAAATCCCCGTAGTTGCCAATGACCCCTTCAACAGTGACCCCAATGACCCAGACTTGATGAGTGATGAAGTCCGCCAACAACTAATTGATGGGGTGGATATTCCTGTAGTCCAGAAAAAAGTCATAATGGTAGACTTACCGTTGGGTGCTACAGAAGATCGGGTTTGCGGCACTATCGATATCGAAAAGGCTCTATCTGAAGGCGTGAAAGCTTTTGAACCAGGACTGTTGGCAAAAGCTAACCGGGGTATTCTCTATGTGGATGAAGTCAACCTGTTAGATGACCACCTCGTAGACGTGCTACTCGACTCCGCTGCCAGTGGTTGGAACACTGTTGAACGTGAAGGTATTTCTATTCGCCATCCAGCGCGTTTTGTGCTGGTTGGTTCGGGTAACCCTGAAGAAGGCGAACTGCGTCCCCAACTTTTAGACCGTTTTGGGATGCACGCCGAAATTCGTACAGTCAAAGAACCAGCTTTGCGAGTGCAAATTGTTGAGCAAAGGTCAGAATTTGACCAAAATCCCCACCCATTTCTAGAAAATTGCAGGCACGAGCAAGAAACACTACAGCAGAAAATTGTCAATGCTCAAACTCTTTTACCTGAAGTCAAACTTGATTATGACTTGCGGGTGAAAATTTCCGAAGTTTGTTCGGAACTTGATGTAGATGGTTTGCGGGGAGATATAGTTACCAACCGCGCCGCCAAAGCTTTAACTGCTTATGAAGGACGAACAGAAGTAACAATTGATGACATCAAGCGCGTGATTACACTATGTCTGCGCCATAGACTGCGGAAAGACCCCTTAGAATCAATTGATTCTGGCTATAAAGTCGGAAAAGTCTTTGGTCGGGTATTTGGTATCGAATTAACAGAAGATGCAGTACAAACTAATGGTGCGGGAATCAAAGTTGGGAGTTAGGAGTTAGAAGTTAGGAGTTATGAGTTATCAGTAAAAATAACTCATCGCTCGTAACTTTTAATTCATAACTCATAACTCATAACCCATAATTCATAACTCAGGACTTAGTATGAGATATTGGCATTTTTGGTTAAACAGCTTGATTTTATCTAGCCAATATAACCCGCCTAGGTTTGTAGAACTAGTAATGTTAACTCTGGCGATCGCCATGCTTTTTATTTCCACTTTCGTGCCAGACCTACCATATATAGTGCTGGGTTTAAGCTTTGTGGTTGGAGCGTCTATTTCCATCTTGATTCGGGAAGCGATCGCTCCGTCACACCAAAGGAAAATTACCCAATTCACAGCACTGCTATTGCTCATTATCAGCCTCTATGGTTTTGCCGACACACTCAGGTCTTTATGAAAATAGTCCTGAGTAAGGTACTTTGATACTGAACTCACCCCAGCCCTGAAGGGCGGGGGTTCCAAGAGGCGATCGCAAGTTTCGTCTACCCTCACAGGTTCCGACTCCTCACGCGCTATTGGATTGCTGAATATCCGCTCTATCCCACTCCCAG
>JAESGD010000068.1_pt1 | contig 115302 bp, 106 predicted proteins | sample 9269581 | NCBI WGS metagenome assembly JAESGD01 (sample SAMN14515903, study PRJNA621661) | algae metagenome | isolation source: Cyanomargarita calcarea GSE-NOS-MK-12-04C and co-occurring heterotrophs from... | place: USA: Grand Staircase Escalante National Monument, Utah | collected 2007-12-30 | reverse complement strand
TTTAATCAGTAGCGATAGAGCTTGAAACTAGCGAATCCCAAGGTATCATGACCCAGATAACGTTTACCCTACGTGGGGGTGGTTTGGTTCACACTCGCCCCGTATTACTACGGTTTAGAATGATCCCTATGTTTCTCCGTCCTCTGCTACTAATGTAAAGTAAAAAGTAGCCCCTCGTTCCACAGCCCCTTGTGCCCAAACCCGACCGCCATGTCGATGCACAATCCGCTGCACTGTGGCGAGTCCAATACCGTTACCCGGAAATTCATGCATCCCGTGCAACCGCTGGAAAGGTCCAAATAACTTGTCTACGTAGGACATATCAAAGCCGGCACCATCATCTCGCACAAAGTAGATTGGGACATCCCTTTCGCCAGATATCACGCCAAACTCAATCCGTGCCTGGGTGTGTTTGGAGGTAAATTTCCAGGCATTGTTTAGTAAGTTCACTAATAACACTCGCAGCAGAGGAGTATCTCCGTCAGCTAACAATCCTTTTTGGATCGCAAACTCTACCTGCCGCTCTGGTTGACTTTGCTGTAACTCAGTACAGATTGCCCTAGCTAACAGACTCAAATCCACAGATTGCAGCTCCATATCGCTGCGGGTCACCCGAGATACGTCAAGCAGGTCATCAATCAAGTGCCCCATCCGCTGAGTGGCTGCCCGAATTCGCCGCAAGTAGTCTTGACCGGTTGTGTCCAGCAGGTCGTGGCAGTCTTCCAGCAGAGCTTGACTGAAGCCATCAATACTCCGTAAAGGAGCGCGTAGGTCATGGGAGACAGAGTAGCTAAAGGCTTCCAATTCTTTGTTCACTGCCTTCATCTCAATTATTGCTCGTTGCAGTCCCTGGTTCAGGGCTTGAACTGCTTGTTCAGCTTGCTGCCGCTCTACCACTTCCGCTTGCAGGTTAGCTAAGAATTCGGTATGCTGAAGAGCTACCCCCAGATGGCTGGCAATCTGACTTACAAACTCGATTTCTGTTACCTGCCACTCTCGGGGAGCGTCGCATTGGTGAATGCAAAGCAATCCCCAGAGGTTTTGACCCTGTAAGAGTGGTACCGCTAGGTTAGCACGTACCTGAAATTGAGACAGAACTTGGATATGACAGTCGCTCAACCCATTATTATAAATATCTGCAACCGCCTGAATCCGACCCTGCTGATAATGAACTGCAAATTGATCGCCAAAGCAATGGTCGTGGATTTTTTGCGCTATGGCTGACGAAAAAGCTGGATCTACATCCTCTGAAACAAATTCCCCATCATCCGAGCCTGAGTTTGGGTAGAAGCGAAACATCCCCACTCGGTCTGCTCCTAAAAGTTGGCGAACCTCCCTAGCTGTAGCTTGAAAAATCTTTTCCAGATCCAAAGCTTCCCGCAAGCGAGTAATTACACCGAACAATGCCTTTTGCTGCTCTACCCGGAAATACGCCTGATTGGTTTCTTGCTTCAAGTGTTGCACTTCGTTTGCCAGAATCTGCTTGACCTGCTCAAATGATGCTTCATCTCGACACAAGTCTTTTAATCTTGCTAATATCTCTGGGTTCATCGAAACTCCTACGGATACCTTAGCCGCTGCTAGCGTTGCAGGGTAAGGAGGAATATGGGCAATATTTAAGGGTTCGATGCCCTTATCTTTAGGGGTTGGCACGCAGATGCATTTACTTCCCCAGAAACATCATAATATAATTTGTTTTGCGAGTTCAATGCCCGTCCAATTGTACTTCACCAAGATGAAATATGCTGTATGAAATAGTGCCTCAAAACCCTGCTCCGCTTTTCTTGTATGCCTGGAGAGCTTTACGCGATCGCTGACAATTTCGATATTTTTCCTCTAATTGTTACTTGGTGTGTGGGGTAATTCGTCGTCTTCGTCGTCTTCGCCCTCTTCATCCGACCATGTAATTTTCAATACCGAAAGCGCCACTTTTAAACGCTCTTTATAAGCTGAGTCAAAATTAGTATCTTTTGAGGTTAATGCCGCCTCGACAAAATTGGCAGATGCCCTTGCGGCTTTATACAGCGCGTCTAGAGCTTCGTTAAAAGAGTTTGAATTTGACATCACTGACTCACAAGAATGTTGAATGAATTTAATCAACACCTTTACTATGATGCGAGTGCGGCAAAATAGCAAATGATGAACGCAAACCTACTTGAGCCAACTTTTGCGGTCTGAACGTTGTAGATGGTTTTTCTTCTTTTGGTGTTAGTAGTGTTAGTGTAAGCTCAATAGCTTGCTGTGAATGACTTTCGACAGTAACACTAGGGGTGGGAGTCACGCGATTTTGTAAGGTGGCGAAAATTAGCTATACAAGTTATCTGTATAATTAGCGACAAGCTAGCTGAGAATTTGGTGAGAAAATCATAAGAACTATAGCAGGCGAAATCTCAGTATTACAACCTTAAATCCTTAGAGTCTAATAATCTAAAGACTGATTACTCAAGCAACAATCAAGTTAATTCGAGCTACGGCAAAATTTGACATCACTGATTGAAGTTGCATAATCGGAATCTAAAGCCATGAAATTTAAAAGTTTCTTAATACTGAGTCTAGTATCTATAGTAATGGTTAGCTGTGCAAAAGAAGTTAACTCGACTGAAACTCCTGTTACTGCGAGAACACAAACTAATCCTGTAGTTCAGTTAACCAAATCTGAACAGTCAACTGCTACAAAAATGGGCCCTTTTGTTTCTGGAGAACATCCAATTCAAGGTACAGCTAGCATTACTACAAAAAGCGGTCAATCCTTTCTACAGCTTGATAAGTCGTTTAAGACTTCCAATTTAGGACCAGATTTGGTTGTAATTTTACATCGTTCAGATAACGTAATTGGTTCAACCAAGCCACCATCCTATCCTTTAAAGAAGGGAGATTACGTCATGCTTGGTCGCCTCAAAAAATTTAGTGGTGCCCAAAGTTATGCCATTCCTAAAAATATCAATTTAGCTGATTACAAATCTGCTGTTATTTGGTGCCGCAAGTTTAATGCTACCTTTGGTGCTGCCAACTTGAGCAATAGATAACACCAATTTTTGATTTTGGATCAGCCTACGGAAGGCACTCTTGAGCGCATTCCCTCGCTTAATTTAATAGATATCCCCGTCCGCCTGCGCTTTGGGGTTGTTCAATCAGTACTGCATTTTACCCACTAAGTAAGTCGGCTTTGTTTGCATGGTAAAATAGCTAAACAATATTTTTTGGGCTATCCGGAGTTACTGGAGGTAATAGCTTTTGTAAATAGTGATAATGCGATTATAAGGATAATGCAAAAACTACTATTTTCGCTTCTTTTTTTGACCGCGATCGCTGGTTGCAGTACCCTAACTACCAACGAGTATGAAGCCACAGCGCTTACTAGTTATACGTGGCAAGTAAAATATGCCGACGATTTAACTTCGCAACCATCCCCGCGTTTTGAAACCTTCGCTACTACTTCTCTACTTAACCGCAATGGTTTGAAGCCGAATGGAGCGGTTACCGGTCCCGATGACCGAGGTTTATGGTGGGCTGCACTGCCACCGCGACCAACAGTTGATGACGTAGAACGACGCAAAGAAGGGAAACAAGCAAGTCAGCCCGAATTGTTAAAATCAGTGAAGTACGAACTGACGTATCAAGTAGGCTCCGAACAAAGGACATTACCTGCTAATTATGAAGTCTACAGACAGGTAGTAAAAGCATATCCATCACGCACACCCTTAGAATTGACTTTGGGAGTCCAAGATAACTCGGTCGAGAAAGCTGAACCTGCTGGTAATTGAATACGGCACAGCAGAGGAGAATTTAAATCCATACTCTCCCCCACTGCCTAATTAAATTCCGGCACCATCAAGAAATTCTGCAATCACCCAGTCAGTATTGCAGCTTTCAACTTCTTCACTATCTAAATGCGATGCAGGGGAACTAGATTGAGTCTCTAACTCCTGCACTTGCTTCTCTAAAGCTTTGACTCTTTCAAATAAAGCACGAATCGCCTCAGCTTCCACATCGCGTAGTTTACCATGAGCCAAAGCATCAGCAGTCAAACTTTTGTTTTCCTGACGGGTGATTCGTCCTGGAATTCCGACTACTGTAGTATCGCTGGGGGCATCACGCAGTACTACCGAACCTGCCCCTATCCGGACGCGATCGCCGATGAAAATATTACCCAATACCTTCGCTCCTGCGCCCACAACTACATGACTGCCTAAAGTCGGATGGCGCTTGCCTGTCTCTTTTCCTGTACCACCAAGAGTTACACCTTGATAAATTAGGGCATAATCACCGACAATCGCTGTCTCTCCAATCACTACGCCCATTCCGTGGTCAATAAATACACTATTCCCAATTTTTGCTCCTGGATGGATTTCAATCCCAGTCAGGAACCTACTTATCTGGGAAATGAACCGAGGTATAAACGGAATCCCAATTTTATGCAGCCAGTGGGCTAATCGATGGAATACAACTGCCTGTAGTCCAGGATAGCAGAATAAGACTTCTAGCCAATTACGGGCTGCAGGGTCACGTTCATAGATTGTTCGTAAATCATTTAGCAGCATATTTGAATTATGTGTTAGTGGAGTTAGGATTTACTAGAGATAATCTACGATAATCCGATAGAGCTTTAGTGGTTAATGAACATTAATCAGGATATTATCACATCTGCTACTTTCAATACTTCTGGCTTAATAACTAGATGCGAACAGGTTCATAGATTGTTCGCAGCCAACAGCCAAGCTGTGAATGCCAAGACTTATTGAGTTGAGTTGAAAAGATTCCCGCAAGTCCTAAATTAGCCGATTGAATGAGCATTGAAGATTTTGCAACAGTGCCAATCGGTCATTCGATTTACTATATCTATTCTGATTTTACCGGGTTTTTCTTGGTTGAGAACTGTTTGGTTGTACTTATTCGGGATATTACCGATTTCTAACTATATGAAAGGATTTACTTAATTTCTACTAAAAGTGTTTTACCCAATGCTTTTGCATATCTTTCCAGAGTCAAAATTTCCACATCTTCAGGATGATTTTCGATTCCAAGAATTACAGACTCATCTAGATTTAGCCGATTTGCCAATTCCTCTAATGCTATTCCGGCATTGTTTCTTGCTTGTACGAGCATAACTCCTATTTTAAAACTGATATACCCCGATTCAAAATCTTCTGTAAATTCAGCATCTCTTTGCTTGCGTTTCTCAATATATTTATCAATATCACTCATCATTTTGTTTTTCAACCTTTTTACTTAAATAATCTTTTTTTCGCTTTTCTGCCAATTCAATTTCTTGAGATGGTGTTTTTTGCGTCTTTTTAGCAAATCCGTTTATGTGGTGGGGGGATGGGGTTACCCCATCCCCCCACGAATAATTCATGTATTACAAACTCTTGACCATTAAACCAAAAACGGACGGGCTAGGAAAAAGCTAGTAATTGTCTTAGCATCAATCGGCTCACCCTCTAAAATCGCTTTTTCCAACTCCTCGGGAGAGAAAAACACGATTTCAATATCCTCATCATCATCTTGCTTTGGTGGCATCTCCAGCTTTTCTAATCCTTGTGCTAAGAAAGCATAGATAATTTCATCAGAATAGCCCGGAGCTAAGATAAACTCTCCTAGTTTTTGCCAATGAAGGGCACGGTAACCAATTTCTTCCTGAATTTCGCGCTGTATTGTCTCTAGTTCGTCTTCGTTTGGTTCCAAAGTTCCAGCGGGAAACTCCAATACCCGTCCTCCAACGGCGAAACGATATTGTCGCACAAGTATCAGTTTTCCATCTTCTGTTATGGGTACAGCCAGAGCGCCACCAGGGTGACGAATACACTCCCATTCTCCTTCTGCTTTGTTCGGTAAACGCAAGCGATTAACTTCAAAATTAAACTTGCGTCCTTTGTAGAACAAGCGTTGTTTTAGTAGCTGTGGTAATTCTCTACCTAATGGCATAGTCAATTTTTTATGTCTAAAAACACACAGATAAACACGCAAGTTTGATTTTTCAAGATGTTTGTTCTATGTGCATGGATGGTAAAATTAATTTCCCATGAATGGGCGTACATCAGAACAGTCTACCTCTTTAACCAGTTCTTTAATTGCATATCCGGAAACTGGCTCTATCCAATCTGGGGCAATTTCAAACAGTGGAACCAATACAAAAGCCCGTTCCCGCATTCTTGGATGGGGAATCTGTAGTGTTGGCGTATCTAGAATTAAGTCATCATATAGCAACAAATCCAAATCAAGCGATCGCGGTCCCCAACGTTCGGTGCGAACCCGTCCAAGTAGATTTTCTATTTCTAATAAAGTTTCTAGCAACAACTGTGGTAACATCTCCACTTGCAGGAGGATGCAACCGTTCAAATAATCTGGTTGAGGCGGTCCAACAGCTTTGGTTTTATACCAACTCGATTTAGCTTCGAGGGTAATACCTGGTGTTGCCACGACATAGGCGATCGCTGAAGAGAAAATCGCCAAAGAATCACCCATGTTACTACCAAGAGCGATCGCACTTCTGACTTTGCTACCAGCTTTCAATCGTGTTACGACTCCAATGAACGTGAGAAATATGTATAAAAAATCACAATTGCAAATCAGAAAATATTAAAAAAAATAATGTATTGCAGTGGATTTATCTAAAAATTTAGAGGATGATATACTATCACAAACGTGGTCTGGTAATGCTAAAAATTTTTCATGGTAGTTAGGTTGCAACTACTTGCAAAAGAGGAACTGACGTGGCAAAGTTTGCCTCCTGGTTTAAGGAACGCTCGACGAAGAGTAACATTGACGCGAAAGAGCCGGGAACCCCACCTGGCATCTTCAGCGAGAACGAACATATTATATCGAACAAGGAAAACCCTGTGCCCAGCCAAGTGAAGCGTTGGCTCTCATTTGGGATATTAGGCAAACTTCCTGGGGCTGGGAAACCGCTTTATCGTCGTTATTGGTTTTGGGCAGGTTTGGGTCTTACTGGTAGTGTAATTGCTGTCAGCTATGGGGTGTCGTCAATAGACCGCACTTTGCCAGATAAAGCTGAGATAAACAGCATTATCCGCGAACAAACACTGACTATCAAAGCGAACGATGATACCATCTTGCAACAGCAAGGAGAAGCTACTAGGGAACCGTTGAAATTGGAGGAAATACCCGATAATCTGAAAAAAGCTTTTATAGCCTCGGAAGATAGAAGGTTTGATAAGCATAACGGAGTTGATGTTCAGGGGATTGTCCGAGCCGCTTTAAGTAACCTGCGATCGCAAAATGTGGCGGAAGGTGGTAGCACCATTACTCAACAATTAGCGCGAATCCTTTTTCTGAAGCAAGAGCAGACAATCTGGCGCAAGGTGAAAGAAGCTCGTTTGGCGCAGAAAATGGAAGTAGCACTGAGCAAAGACCAGATTTTAGAGCGTTATCTGAATTTGGTTTATTTGGGTTCTGGTGCTTACGGTGTCGCCGATGCGGCTCACGTATACTTCAGCAAAACAGTGGATCAACTGAGTTTAGCCCAAATGGCAACGATCGCTGGATTAGCCCCCGCTCCGAGTAAGTACTCGCCTATTGTTGACCTAAAATCGGCTCTGTCTAGACGCAATCTGGTATTGCAGCGGATGCAGGAAGATGGAGTAATTACTGCCGAACAAAGGCAAGAGGCTTCTTCTGAGGAACTTACGCTCAAACCCAGTTCACCGAAGCGATTGGAAGTACAAGCTCCCTACTTTACAACCTACATCCAAAAGGAATTGCCCAAACTTGTTTCTCCCGAAGTCCTAAAAGCCGGCGGTCTAACGGTGGAAACAACTCTCAACCCAACCTGGCAAAAAGCCGCAGAAAAGGCAGTTGCCAAAACCTTACGAAATCAAGGACGCTGGGAGAACTTTAAGCAAGCAGCTTTGGTTGCCATTGACCCCCGGACTGGTGAAATTCGGGCAATGGTTGGAGGGAAAGATTTTGGTAAGTACCAGTTTAATCGGGTTACCCAAGCACAGCGTCAACCAGGTTCGACATTTAAAGGCTTTGTTTACGCTAGTGCGATCGCCAGCGGTCTTAGTCCTTACGATAACTACTTGGATTCACCCTTAATAGTAGATGGTTACGAACCGAAAAACTACGATTCAGGCTTCCGGGGTTACATGACAATGCGAGAAGCCCTCACCAAATCTATTAATATAGTCGCGGTGAAGGTATTGATGAAAGTGGGATTTGACCCTACCATTAACCTTGCTCACTCCATGGGGATAAAATCGGAACTCAAACCTACTTATTCTTTGGCTCTGGGTTCTAATGAGGTGAATTTACTAGAATTAACCAGCGCTTACGGCAGCTTTGCGACGACCGGTTTGCACACCGAAGCACATGGTATCCGCCGCATCCTCAACCGTCGGGGAGAAGTCGTCTGGACATCTGATACTTTTACGCCAAAACGTGCCCTTGATGCTGACAGCGCAGGCATTATGACCTGGATGCTGCGTAACGTTGTCGAGTCGGGTACAGGTCGTCCCGCTCAATTAGATAACAGAGCCGTAGCTGGCAAAACTGGTACTTCAGATGAAGCCCGCGATTTATGGTTTATTGGTTATATTCCTCAAGTAGTCGCCGGTGTATGGTTAGGTAACGACAACAACAAACCCACTGATGGTAGTAGTGGTAGCGCTGCTTATACCTGGCATGAATTTATGGAAGAAGCTGTTAAGGGGATGCCCGTAGAAAAATTCCCGGAACGACCAAAATTAGAAGGTCGAAAAGGAACTATCAAAGCAAAACCCGTTAAAGCTAAACGAATTATTAATCGTGCTGTTCCCGATAAAGACGATTCAGACTCAAAGAATAATTCTAACAACAGAAGAAGGCGCACTCAGCAAGAAAATTCCGACGATAACAACGATGAACGTCCATCTCGCAGACGCAGAAGCACAAGGAGCTTCCAATCAGAATCGTCGTCGTCCCAACAAGAGGACACTCCAAGACGCAGAATCCGACGGCGATCGCGACAACAAGACAGCGACAACAACACATCCACAATTCGTTCTGGTCGTCGTTCTCTCCGTCAAGAATCAAATTCTAGCAGCAATGAAGGTGAATCATCTCGTCCACGACGACGTTCCAGAAGAACCGATGATTCCTCATCTCCAACTGTGCGATCGCGCAGACGTTCTGAACCTTCTAGCAGTGGTAGGAGTGGTAGCAATAACAGCCCCACTTCTTCCGATTCATCCAGTCAACCGTCTTGGAGAGAGAGACTTAGACCGGATTCATCTTCGGAGTAAGGCCAACTTCTAGTTATGAGTTATGAGTTATTAATTTTTAACTCCTAACTCCTAACTTATCTTATCCCCCAAATTCAAAATCTCCTCCTCTTGCTTGTTTCTTTTGGGGGATGCAGGCAGTACATTATTTTTTTTACTGTCTTAATTAACGTTGCCCAAATTAGGAGAATATACTCATGCATTTAGTGATGCAAGCCGTAGCAGCAGAACCTCATTTCCCTTTGGCTTTTGTTTTGGTATATGTCGTTGGTTTTATTGCGGCTGTAACAATTGGTTCAATCGCTTGGTACAACTCCAAGCGTCCACCCGGTTGGGAAAATAAAGAACGTCCTGACATTGTGCCCAAAGTTGAGAAAGAAGAAAATCCAGGAATTTAAAAAGTCAAAAGTTAGGAGTTAGGAGTTAGGAGTTTGAAATTAATAACTCATAACTTCTAATAACATTTATATAGCGTTTCTAAATCATTTGTGTTGGCATAAAACCGTGGTATCTAGATCCCCGACTTCTTAAAAGAAGTTGGGGATCTAAATTTTCACATCGGTCAAGCCAGCCCTTCGAGTTTACGATTTAGGACTACTACATACGAAGATGCGCTTTACTTTCCAACTGTAGAGAGGTTACACATAACGTCTCCACAAGGTTTATAGCCTCAGCCAGACTACATTTATTTAGCCCAGCCTTACACAGAATTGGTATAACTCCTAACTCCAAACTCCAAACTCCTAACTCCTAACTCCAAACTCCTAACTCCTATTAGTCTTGAACATCAACCCAACGACGGTAAAGCTTTTGAATTTGTTTAAGAATGTTATTAGAACCAGCTTGGGTTGACTCACTGGTACTAATTTGTTGTAATTTCGTCAAGAGTTTGGCTTCTTCAATCGCTACATCTCCATCGCTGTAAATTAAGCCACTGATAGCTTGGAGTAGGTTTTGGTAATCTTCAGTACTTGGGCTAGAACCTAAATATTCTTTTACCCATTCGTAGCATTGTGCTGGCTGTACGGGAATCAATTCATACAACCAAGGCTTAATCTCTGGGTCGGTAGCAATACCATTCTCTTGTGCTATTCGACGCAGATATTGCCTCTCCTCAGGCTGAATTACACCATCAATCCAAGCCGCTCCAATCAAAATTTTAATTAAGCTTTTTACGCTAGAGTTATTAACCATCTTTTTACCCTATGTCGGATGTCATTTGTCATACCCTTTGGGGAAGCAAGCTATTTTATTCTTATGAAGCCTCCCAAAAAGACGTTGACTATTGACTGTTGACCACTGACTCATGACTAAAAGTTAATTTTACAGTCGTAAACAGTATTCCCCCTTAAGTGTTAGTTTTTCTTAAGCGCACCATAAAAAAACCATCCATGTCTAGTTGGTGGGGCAATACTTTAATCCATCCTTGTGGCTTGGAATACGCTGCTAATAGTGAATTAGCACTAGGTGGCTCAATTTGCCAATGAGGATGACTGGCTAAAAATGACGCGATCGCATTTTCGTTTTCTGCTGGATGTAACGTACAAGTAGCGTAAACTAATACTCCATTTGGTTTGACAAAAGTCGAAGTATGTGCTAGTAGTTCTTGTTGCAGTACCGATAATTCTTGGACAGACTCCGGTGTTTGTCGCCAACGAGCATCAGCATGACGGTGGAGAGTTCCCAAGCCAGAACATGGTGCATCCAGTAATACGCTATCGGCGGAGTTTATAAACTGGGGAAGGCTGCGGCTGTCTCCGGTGCAAATTTGGATAGATTTTAGTTGCAAGCGACGAGAATTTTCCTGAAGTTTGCGCAGACGGGAAGCAGTGCGATCGCAAGCCCAAATTGTTCCTTTATCCCCCATTAATTCAGCAATATGGGTTGTTTTTCCCCCCGGTGCAGCACAAGCATCAATCACCACCTCACCTGGTTGGGGGTCGAGTAAATAGCCTACTAGTTGCGCACTGCTATCTTGTACGCTCCACCAACCTTCATTAAAACCAGGTAAATTTTGAATTGCACCACTGCTACCAATCAAACGTAAAGCTTGCGGTAGGTGAGGAATTCGTCTGGCTAAAACACCATTCGATTCAAAGGCTGCTTCTACTTCACAAAGAGAAATGTTTAGCGGGTTGATTCGTAAATCAATCGTTGGTGTTTGATTCATCCATTCACACAGTTGTTCAGTTTCTGGAAAACCGAATTGTTCCAACCAAACTTGAACAATCCAGTCGGGGAAACTGTGTAAAATCCCCAAGCGTTCCACCGGGTTTTCTGGCAAATTTAGGGCAACTTGGGAGGTGGAGTTCTCTGAATTACGAATATACTGGCGTAACAAACCGTTAACAAAACTTGAGAGTCCAGGAAAACCGTTTTCTTTCGCAAGTTCGACGGTAGTATTCACAGCGGCTGAAGCGGGAATTCTTTCAGATGCGCAAAGTTGGTATAAGCCTAGATGTAAGATGGTGCGTAATTCTTTTGGTTGTTGGTGGGATTTCTTTTTCGCGAGTTGGTCGATCAGAGCGTCGAGAGTGCGCTGCCTTCTGGTACAGCCATAAACTAACTCTGTCACCAAACGGCGATACCGGGGGTCTGAGTGGAGCTTATCTGTATTCGGCTCAACTTTTTGGAACACTCTATCTAAAGCAACATCAGCATAAGCCCCCTTGTGAACCTCTCGTAAGGCGATAAAAGCTAGCTGACGGGCATTGGGCTGAACCATTGGAAATTTGGGATGCGTGCAATAATCAGGATAAAACAAAATACGCTCTTGTTGAATTCCGGTATGAATTGCTAAATTTACCCTCACCCTAGCCCTCTCCCTTGGGGAGAGGGGACAAGAATTAAAAGCTCCCCTCTCCCCAAGGGAGAGGGGTTGGGGGTGAGGGTAATTCATACCTCAATTCAGCAACGCTCAAAATACGCTCTTGTTGCTGATTCAGGCAGTTTCTGTTCACGGGAGCAACTGGCAAATATGAAAAGACATATTGCTTGTAGATAACAATATTTTTCCTAGCATTAAGTAATATTAGAATTTTCGTTCTTCAAATGCATGATTGCACAAACTCAACGTCCAGTTGTGGTGACAGGAGCATCAACAGGAATTGGTGAAGCATCTGCGTTACGTTTAGACAAATTGGGATTCACAGTCTTTGCTGGGGTGCGGAAAGATAGTGATGCTGAAAAACTTAAACAGAAAGCATCACCAAGACTCACTCCTATTTTTTTAGATGTCACTGATACGGAGTCGATTGCATCTGCGGTTGAAATAGTGACACAGACAGTAGGCGATCGCGGACTTTTTGGTTTGGTGAATAATGCCGGAATTTCCATCCCAAGTCCGTTAGAATTAATCCCAATTGCAGAATTTGAACAGCAGATGCAAGTGAATGTCACCGGACAATTAGCAGTGACACAAGCATTTCTTGGTTTATTACGTCTTACGAAGGGTCGAATTGTGAATATGGGTTCGATTAGCGGTCGTAGTGCGACTCCGTTTCTCGGAGCTTATAATATCTCAAAATTTGCCCTCGAAGGACTCACCGACGTGCTGCGGATGGAGTTACGACCTTGGGGAATCTCGGTTTCAATTATAGAACCGGGTGCGATCGCGACCCCAATTTGGGAAAAGTCCTTTGCATCTGTCGATATCGCACTCAGTAATCTCCCTGTGACCGCACAAAATCTCTACGGTGATGCGATGAAGATTGTCCGAAAAAAAACGGGAATTATGGCATTATCAGGAATTCCTGCAGATACTGTAGCAGTTGCTGTTGTCCATGCGCTGACTGCTGCAAAGCCTCGGACTCGCTATTTGGTTGGACAAGACGCCAAAATCGCAGCATTCCTCAAGCATATTTTGCCCGATAAAATGTATGACCGTCTGATTTTATATTCAATGGGTTTGTAGAGTAGGACGGAAGCAAAAACTCTCCCAAACTCTGTGGACTCTGCGTAATTTTTTTCCTAGTTATACTAATATTGCAACTAACCAAAATGATGTCAACGAGTTTCACCATCTTGATTGCCGAACTAATTGTTATATGGCTAATTTTTCAGACTTTAATCAAACTTTTCAATACAGTCTTTAGTTATTCAGTTACTATTTTAGTAATTATCATTATCTTAATGTTTTTTGGATTTCTCCCTCAAGACTTTATCCAAAAAATTATGCTTCTTTTTCTTGCTTGTTAACTTTCATCTTTATTCTGACAAAGTTTCCAAGAGTTTACTTGTTTCTTCTAAATTTTACATTTGATTGTTATTTGGTAGTGTTCCTGATTTTTCACCCATACAAGGAAGAAGCTTATAAACCTTCAAAGGAGCGTTTCCCCTTGGGAGTTAGCGCTGCTTTATGCTAAGAATTAATTAAGACTTCCTCCTTCATTAATAAAAATCACTCTTCAAGACACCCTATTTAGGTAGGTCTATTACAATTCACATGCATTAGTAGAACCCGTATCTGGGTGGAATTCATCAAAACTAACCAATCCCAAAACATCGGGATTTCGCAACAATTCCTTTGCTAATAAAAACCCAGTAATTGTCCAAGTTTGATATCTCCGAGCCTCCCGACCAATTAATAATCCTCTGCTACCATCGTAATATTCCGACCATTCATCTTCCATGATGCGAGCTTCGGCAATCTCAATTGCTTTTTCCCCCAGATGATTTCTACCTGTTTTTATCGCAGCCGCTGCCAACATCCACATTAAGACAGGCCAATTACCACCATTATGATACGACCAAGGGCGATTTTTGGGGTCAGAACCAGTGACAATTCTATAATCTTCACCTTCCAAAGCGGGGAAACAAATTTTCATCGGCATATGTCCCACCAAGTTATCCCATCGTTCCTCAATCAGAGTTATAATTGCTTGCGACTGTTCTTCAGTTGCCAAAGAAGAAATAATCGCCATCAAATTCCCTAACGAAAAAAAGCGAGTATCCAATTGGGATGGGCCCACATTACCTGCGAAATAACCACCTTTTCTAGGCAGCCACATATCGAATTTATCATAAGGAAGTGAATCTGCATAAATATTAAATTGATTAACTGCTTTTGTGCCATATTCTTCACCTTTGAAGTGATAAATTGCATTCAAACGATTAATATCTATCCAATAATGGTGCCGGATATGGTGCTTTAACAAAGGCAAGCGATCGTCAATTGCGGAAACAATTTCTGTATCGCCGGCACAAACTCCCAATTCTCTTGCCGCACGCAATGCCGTATAAAATAGAGCTTGAATTTCTATGGGATAGCCAAAAATACCCATGCGACGGTCAATCATACAAGCAGCATCAGGAACTAATAGCGTCGGATACATATCAAACCTTGTTGCCAAACACAGTTCCATGATTAACAAAATTCCTTTCTGGAATTCCGGTTGCAGCGCAAATTTTATATCTTTTGTCGCTTTCACATAAGCGTGCAACAAAATAATCCACCACAAACCAGAATCAACTGGTGTCACTCTAGCGATCGCATGTTCGCCAAAATCAGCTTGCAAACTTTCTTGACCATTTTCAATTACTACTTTAAAGCTGGCTGGCATTAAACCCTTACCCGGCTTATAAGCATCCAATTGCCTTTCTTTTGACTGTAACTTTAAGGTTTCTTCCAGAAAATATCGAACAATATCGGTTCTACCCTTGATCAGAAAAAGTAATGCCGAAGAAACAAAATCCCTCACAAATACCTGGTCGTAATTCAAAGCAGCTTGCGAATCATCGCAAGCCGCTATCGTACCAATAGGACGACCTTGATAATAAACTATTGAGTTTTCTAGTAATTGCCATGCCTGTTTTTCTATCTCTTGAGATGTTACTAATTCATCTTGTGGCATCGAGAATATAACTCCTGAAACTAATATTCCTGTCGCGGTAGATATACCTCTTCTTTCTCTATTCCATAAATTATTCGTTCCGGTATATCTTATATCAAATTATAAAAATACCTCCTGAATTCTTAATCTAACTTTTTACAATATCTAATAAACAAGAGCGAATTCAAGGGGAGAGATTAGGTCTGGCAGCGATTTTCCCCTCAATGTCTCATAAAGGGCGCATTTGCCTACTCATACCGTTTCTTTGTGAAGCTGCATATATTACCCCCCGGCTACGCCGTCCCTGCTTGCCAAGGGGGGACTACAGGGGGGTCTTGATTATGTGCATCTTCATACAGAATTGGTATCACGGGCTAAGAGCATTGTTGGAAGAAGCATCCATCGGTCGCTCCCTTCTGAAGGGGTAATTAAGCTATAACTCTTGTGGGGTGGGCATCCCTGCCCGCCCGAATGTGCAAAATAAATGTGGAACAGCTTATTTCGACAATAAGCAAAAACCCCCTGCGATAACGAGGGGGCTTATCAATAGAGTTCTTACACTCATTGCCAAAAAATAAATAATTAACCGCACCCTCGACGCACCCTCGACACAGATGTCTAATGATTTAAGTGTAGAGATTCATAAAATCCAACCCTAGCGAGATGAATAGGTGTCTACACTGCCGATTTCAAACTCGCAGGCCCGAGAAACAAGCTCTGCAGGTAATTCGTCAAAACTTATTAGTGGTAAATAAGTCGGATTTCTCATCAATTCTTTTGCTAACAAGAACCCAGTAATTGTCCATGTTTGATTTTTCCTGGCTTGTTTGCCCATCAGTCGCCCTTTCTTTCCATCGTAGTACTCCGGCCACTCATCATCAAGAAGACGAGCTTCGGCAATTTCGATTGCTCTTTCTGCCAAATATGTTTTGTTAGTTTTGACTGCCGCAGCTGACAACATCCACATTAAAACAGGCCAACTGCCACCATTATGATACGACCAAGGAATATTCTTCGGGTCACATCCAGTTACAATTTTATACTCTTCATTTTCTAAGGCCGGGAAACAGATTTTCATCGGCATATCTGCTACCAAATAATCCCATCGCTCTTCGATGAGATTCATAATCGCTTGTGACTGTTCCTCAGTCGCAAGGTCTGAAATAATCGCCATCAAGTTACCTAAGGAAAAAAAGCGAGTATCCATCTGTGATGGCCCCACATTACCTGCTAGATAACCACCCTTTTTCGGCAACCATTTATCTAATTCATAATAGGGAAGAGAATCGGCATATATATTGAAAAGATTTACTGCTTTTGTGCCATATTCTTCACCCTTAAAGCGATAAATTGCGTTCAAGCGATTTATGTCTATCCAATAATGCTGACGAATATGAGCGCATAACAAAGGTAAACGATTATCAATTGCCGCTACAACATCTTGATTGCCTTTACATATTAGCAACTCACGAGACGCCCGTAATGCCGCATAAAATAAAACTTGAAGCTCCAAAGGATGCCCATATATACCCATTCGACGGTCAATCATACAAGCACCATCGGGAACCAACAGTGTTGGATACATATCAAAGCGATTTGCCAAACACAGTTCCATAATCAACCGGATTCCCTCTTGGAATTCCGGTCTGTGAACCAGGGCAAAATCTTTGGTCGAAACTACATATGCCCGCAACAAAAGAATCCACCATAGACAAGAATCAACTGGTGTCACTCTGGCGATCGCGTGTTCGCCAAAATCGGCTTCTAAATACTCTTGCTCCCCATGACATACAACTTTGAAGCTCGCTGGGATCAAACCACGACCTGGTTTATAAGCATCCAATTGCCTATCTTTTGGCTGTAACTTTAAGGTTTCTTCTAAGAAATTACGGACAATATCCGGTTTACCTTTAATTAAAAAAAGTAATGCCGAAGATACAAAGTCTCGAATAAATACCTGGTCGTAATTCAGCGCTTCTATCGATTTATCGTAGGCTGCTACTGTTCCAATTGGACGTCCCTGATAATAAATAATCGATTTTTCCAGCGCTTCCCATGCTTGACTTTCTACATTATTAATTGATATCAAATCGTCTAGTTGCATCGCCAGAATAACTCCATTTGGGTTGTGAATTTGTGGTAGATGCGCCTTAACTTACTATTTCCGCTATTCTCATCATAACAAAGACAATTATTTGAGTAGCAAATATAAGTTTAGATAACAATTTAATGCGGCAATAACTTTTATAACTGTTACTTTATTAACAGTTAATTTCTTTTTAATCAATTAGCTTTCTGGTGAACTAAAACTGCTGTCCCTTTTCACCTCAAGTACTAATATTACCGCTTAGTTCAGGCACATAAAATATATTTTTAGCTTTTTCGCCGTTCTGTTTGAAAGTCCCATATCTCTGCTTTATCAAACAAAGACATATTTCAGCCAGTATTTAAGGTTTACGTAAAGCCGATAAATGTTTAAGTATATATACTTAAACTTTGGAAAAAACATTCGGACTCCGAATTTAATTATTTGCGAGGATAATAATAATTTATAACTTTTTTTCATAATATGCAAGATGTTTTTTTAGAATCTCTATTACCACTTCTATAAAGCTGTATATTTTGCTCCAGTTATCCCTACCGCACGTCTACTTTGAGGTATAGCTGAAAACGGCGAGTGTCATGCAGTTAAGCAAAATTTCATCCTAACAAGAGATAAGCCGAAAGGTATAAATTTATTTTGGAAACATTAACGAAAGTTTATGAAATAAATTTAAGTAAAAGTAACAATCCCGTAGCTTTTTCTTAATTCAAACCAATTTAGACTGCAATAGCATTTGATACAGAAAAATTGCCAATCATCCATGCAAATCTGTCTTCATACCTATGCGATTTTCTCATAAGCTAGTCTGGGTCAGGTATTTACAGTGTATTTTGGCTAAATATCTCATCCGGTTAGCCGGGAACACTTTTTTGACCGACGTCATAATATCCATCAGAATTTCGGGAATAAATTAGGGTTGCTATATTCCCGACTCCTGTTAAAGTTAATACAAGTTACGGTTATGTCATATGTTATTTGTAATACAACGTCAGATTGTTAACCGACACGAAAATACTAAATGTAGGCGAAATGTCGATATTTACATAGTATTTCAAGCCATTTGAGCCATAAATAGCAATAGATATTTCACACAAGTAAGTGATTTTACTTAATTTTTATGTATTATATTTGCAATAAATTCCAACTTCATATCTAAATAAGTCTAATTATTGATTTAACAAAAAATTACAAAGGGAAAATGATGCTAAAAACCTCTGAAGTTGTGAAAACTCCCTCGGTTGAACGCTTGCTCAATTTATGGGCGCAGCGTTACGTACCTGAATTATCTTTAGTATCCTTAAATAATTCGTCCTCCTATGGTTCGTTGCTGGAAGCCTCATCGCCACAGGGTCGAGCCTTAACCGCCACTAAATTGAAGGATAGTATATTAAATAGTAATTGTCAGATGGCATTGATACAGGCGAAATCTCTCTACAGTTACATTCCGAACATTTTGGATTTGAATGAGGCAAGGCGAATTACTCAATTTGCCTTCCGAGTTTATAAGAAGCTGCTGCAAATTTACCTTATTCAGTCAGGATCTGACGCTTCGTCTACAGTGTGGGGAATACCAGCGATCGCCGATTTAGCGTATGCCCTAGAACCGATATTAATGGTATTTCAAGAGCAGCATATAGCATCAAAGGACTGGCGTGCCCTTGGGTTTATGACAACGCAGTTAAACTTTAGCAACAGATTAATTGAAAAAAAACTAACCCCAGACGAGAAAGTATTGCTTGCACCTTATTTAAAGTTTGTGGAAGAGCAAGTAGCGATGCCTTGGCAAAGAGTCTGTGTTACTGCTGCTTCTTATGAACTGGGTTCACCAGAATTAAAGCTTGTGGAGCAGATGATGCCAGCATCTTGCGAGATAGCTAAGACTGTTTTCGATAAACTGCTCGAATGGGTGCCGAATCATCACAGCCGTCGGGGAGAGTTGAAGGAAGCAAACGTTACTCACTCTTGCCTTCGGGATTTGAATATGTTCCAGGCTTATATCTGGCTGTGCTTTTTGAATCAGAGTATTGAACCCTTAGAAAAGGAACTGCTGCCTTTGTGTGTGATGGTGGTAGAGGGTGTGGGTATTAAGTGGGAGTTGACGCAAAAATGGTGTGAGGTATTGGCCCTTGAAATGGAGAGTCGGGTTACCCAGGAGCAGAAGGTAATGTTGCGGCCGTATACTCAGGGGATGTGTGAGGTGTTTTGGAAGGAACGCGATCGCTTGAGGTTTGGGATTTAGTGTCACCCATATCCATTCAATGTTTTACAGTAGAGTCCGAAATTCCTCACGGTCTATTTGACAATCCCGGAGTATCTGTGCTATTTGCAATTACTTCTCGTCCAGTCAAACTCGGTAGTTTTCTCATACCTCAACTGAAATTCTCTGCATACCAACAAATTCGAGTGTTTCGGCTTTGTCGTCTTCAAATTCTAAGCAAAGCTCAATAGCTTCTCGAATGCGCTCCATAAGTTCGTCTAGGGACTTGGCTTGGGTATGACATCCGGCAAGACTGGGCACGGAAGCAACAAAGTAGCCTTCGGAATCCCGCTCTATAATTACGTTAAATTCTCTGCTCATTTTTTAAATGGCGATATCAATCATATGTAATTTTAGGGTAACTGAGAAACGGGCGATCGCGTTTCTATTTTTCTTGAATAAATCAAGTAGGTTGGGTTGAGCTATCGAAACCCAACTATTAAAAAATTCCGCAAAGCACCTCTTCCTTTGCGCTCTTTGCGTCTAAGCCGAGACGGCTGGCTTCGCCTACGCGGTTCATTAACATACAGTTTTATGTTAATTGAAGATTTTGGAAGAATAAACCGCACGATGAGCGCTCTCGTCGCAAGCGTCCCGTTAGGGATACGCCTTCCGTCTCGGTAGATGCCATAGACAAAGCAACGGCTTCCGTTTCGATAGTACGCCAAGGAAGAGATGAGGGAGAAATCTAAGATATTGTGAAGTGAGGCATCTAATTTTTTTAAAGACGAAATTTTAATGACTTCCGTAGATTTTCCCAAACACAAAAAAGCCAAAGCCCTCAAACCCACCAGCCGCCGACCTGCCAAGGAACTCTGTAGCGAATGCGGGCTGTGCGATACATATTATGTTCATTATGTCAAAGAAGCCTGCGCTTTTATTAATCAACAGATAGGCGAACTCGAAGAACAAACCCACACGCGATCGCGCAATCTTGATAACCCCGATGAACTCTATTTTGGCGTTCAACAAGAGATGATGGCAGCGCGGAAGACTGAGCCGATTGAAGGGGCACAATGGACGGGCATTGTCAGCAGTATCGCCATTGAAATGCTTAGTAGCGGCATGGTTGAAGGTGTAGTGTGCGTCCAAAATACCAAAGAAGACCGCTTTCAACCGATGCCCATTATCGCCCGTACCCCAGAGGAAATACTGGCAGCCAAAGTAAATAAACCTACACTTTCCCCAAACCTTTCCGTATTAGAACAGATTGAACAATCGGGGATGAAGCGGCTGTTGGTAATTGGTGTTGGTTGCCAAATTCAGGCTTTACGGGCTGTAGAAAAAGAACTAGGTTTAGAAAAACTGTATGTACTGGGTACGCCCTGTGTAGATAATGTTAACCGCGCCGGACTACAAAAATTCTTAGAAACCACCAGCCGATCGCCTAAAACAGTCGTGCATTATGAATTTATGCAAGACTTCCGCGTTCACTTCAAACATGAGGATGGGTCAACCGAAACAGTACCTTTCTTTGGGCTAAAAACTAACCAACTTAAAGATGTGTTTGCCCCTTCCTGCATGAGTTGCTTTGATTACGTCAATTCCTTAGCTGATTTAGTCGTCGGTTACATGGGCGCACCTTTCGGCTGGCAGTGGATTGTAGTGAGAAATGATACAGGTAAAGAAATGTTGGAATTAGTCAAAGACCAACTAGAAACCCAGCCTGTGATGTCCAAAGGCGATCGCAAAGAAGCCGTGCAACAAAGTATACCCGCCTACGATAAAGGCGTTACCCTCCCGATGTGGGCAGCAAAATTGATGGGGGTGGTAATTGAAAAAATTGGTCCCAAGGGTTTGGAGTATGCACGGTTCTCGATTGATTCTCATTTCACCCGAAATTATTTGTATGTGAAGCGGAATTATCCTCACAAGTTGGAAGCCCATGTGCCGGAGTTTGCCAAACGGATTGTTAGCCAGTATAAATTACCTGAAAAATAGTCCCCCTGCCCCCTTCCCCCTTCCCCTTTCCCCCTGCCCATGAAGGTTACACATACCCCACGGCCTCCATAGCGGCTTCCAAAGCGATCGCCACATGGGTCCAATGGGTTCCTCCTTGGCAATACACTACATATGGCTCCCTTAATGGTCCATCGGCGGAAAATTCTGAGGTACTACCTTCGATGAATGTCCCCCCAGCCATAACTACTTGGCTCTCGTATCCCGGCATTTCGTCGGGAACGGGGTCGAGGTAGGAGCCGATGGGTGAATTCTGTTGGATGGCTTTACAGAAGGCGATGAGTTTTTCGGCGGAACCCAGTTTGATTGCTTGGATAACATCGCGGCGGGGTGCTAGGGGGGCGGGGTTGACTGGGTACCCTAATTTGTCAAATATGTAACCAGTGAGGTGAGTGCCTTTCATTGCCTCGCCGACCATTTGGGGTGCTAAGAACAAGCCTTGGAAGAGGACACGATTTTGGTCAAAGGTGGCACCGCCGTAACTACCGATACCTGGTGCGGTGAGGCGACAGGCGGCTGCTTCTACTAAGTCGGAACGACCGGCGATGTAACCCCCGGCGTTGACGATGGTGCCTCCGGGGTTTTTGATTAGAGAACCTGCTATTAAGTCAGCGCCCACGTGGGTTGGTTCTTGGGTTTCGATGAATTCACCATAGCAGTTATCAACGAAGCAAACGGTATTGGGGTTTTGTTGCTTGACTAGTTGAATGATTTTTTCAATTTCACTAATCGATAGGCTCGGACGCCAAGAGTAACCGCAGGAACGCTGAATTAGGACTAAACGGGTTTTTTCTTTGACCGCAGTGGATAAGGTTTGCCAATCAATCGCACCATCTGGGGTCATGTCCAATTGCCGATAGCTGATGTTAAACTCAGATAGGGAGCCTTGACCTGTACCCCGTATCCCAATCACTTCTTCGAGAGTGTCGTAGGGTGCCCCTGCTACCGCTAACATTTCATCTCCCGGACGGAGGACACCATATAAGGCACAAGCGATCGCGTGGGTTCCGGAAACGAATTGCACCCGTACTACAGCAGATCCAGCACCCATTACTAGGGCAAAGACTTTATCTAAAGTTTCTCTTCCTAAATCATCATGACCGTAGCCGGTGACACCTGTAAAATGATGTGCGCCTACACGATGGTGGCGAAAGGCATCCAGCACTCGTTTGAGATTTTGCTTGACCTGAGCGTCAATTCCAGAAAAAATCTGTAACAGTGACTGTTCTGCTTCTCGCAGCTGTTCGGTGCTGTTCATCAGTTCCTCATTCACGAAATAAATATGCGGATTATCAAATCACGTAGATTGGGCTGAATAATACAATTTCAGGTTACTGCATGACAATTGCTACCTCGACTAAACACAAAATTAACTGGGTAAATACCCTGTTTTTCGCTGCTGTACATATCGGAGCTTTGCTTGTTCTGCTTCCTGGCAACTTTAGCTGGAAAGCGGTAGGCGTTGCGGCATTACTTTATTGGGTGACTGGCGGCTTAGGTATTACCCTGGGATTTCACCGCCTTGTCACCCATCGCAGCTTTCAAGCTCCGAAATGGCTGGAGTATTTCCTTGTTATCTGTGGCACTCTTGCCGTTCAAGGTGGTCCGATTGAGTGGGTTGGTACACACCGCCTTCACCATTTGCACTCCGATACTCAAGCTGACCCCCATGATTCCAATCAAGGATTGTGGTGGAGTCACATGGGTTGGTTGATTTATCAGCCGACAGAAGACAGTTCTGAAGCTGCTCGTCTCACCAAGGACATTGCGAACGATCCAGTTTATCAGTTTTTGCAAAAGTATTTCATTCCGATGCAGTTTGCCCTGGGTGTGGTTTTGTTGTTACTGGGTGGCTGGTCGTTTGTAGTTTGGGGCATTTTTGCTCGGATTGTTTGGGTATGGCACTGCACTTGGTTGGTTAACAGCGCTACCCATAAATTTGGTTATCGCAGCCACGAATCCGGCGATCGCTCTACTAACTGTTGGTGGGTAGCGATACTCGTTTTCGGTGAAGGCTGGCACAATAACCATCATGCTTTTCAATACTCGGCTCGTCACGGGTTGGAATGGTGGGAAATTGACTTGACTTGGATGACAATTCAATTGTTGCAAACTCTCGGTCTAGCTACGAATGTAAAGCTGGCTGATAAAAAGCAGTAAGCAAGAAGTTATTAGTCCTTTGTCGATTGTTGGCAAAGTTCTAATAACTAATTACTGAGTTTTAGCTACTACTTCATACCAACGCAATTTCCGAAAATTATTGCAAAAGCTATAGTCGTAGTCGCGGAGTGTGGCTGATGTTGCTATAATCCGATAGGTAAATGTTACGAAACTTTACGGGAACTCATTTATTTTGAGTGACTTGAAAGTGAGGTGTGTTTTTCAGGTATTCATGACTACATCAATTAATTACCAAAAAGCAGCATCGGAGCTTGGAAATTCCGAACTGAAGCTGAAAGATATTATCAAAAGCTTGCCCAAGGAATGTTTTGAAAAAGACAGTCGCAAAGCTTGGACGCTCGTTATACTCAACGTCTTGATGGTCGCTTTGGGTTATGCGATTATAGCGATCGCCCCTTGGTTTCTCTTGCCCTTAGCATGGATTTTTGCGGGTACAGCTTTAACAGGCTTTTTTGTCATCGGACATGATTGCGGACATCGTTCATTTGCCAAACGTCGCTGGGTAAATGATTTGGTGGGGCACATATTTTTCATGCCGTTGATTTACCCGTTCCATCCTTGGCGGATTGGGCACAATCATCACCACGCTCACACCAATAAGCTAGACTCTGACAACGCTTGGCACCCAATTAAAACAGAAGTGTATGAAAGTTGGGGAACAACCGGGAAGTGGAGTTTTGAGCAGTTCATGCAAAAGAAGTTATGGTGGGTAGGTTCTATTGGACATTGGGCAGTTGTGCATTTTGACTTGCGTAGATACAGCGAAAAAGACAGAGACTCAGTTAAGTTGTCTGTTGCTGTAGTCGTCATATTTGCTGCTGTTGTTTTTCCTACTCTCATTGCGACAACTGGTATTTGGGGATTCGTCAAATTCTGGCTTCTCCCTTGGCTGGTTTACCATTTTTGGATGAGTACCTTTACCTATGTTCACCATACTGCTCCAGACGTTCCGTTTATAGCAGAATCGAAATGGAATCCAGTTATAGCGCAGTTATCTGGTACAGTTCATTGTGATTACCCCCGTTGGGTAGAGTTCCTTTGCCACGATATTAATGTCCACGTTCCCCATCATATTTCTACCGCCATCCCTTCTTATAATTTACGGTTGGCTTATCGCAGTTTGAAAGAAAATTGGGGTAGTTATCTGCATGATGAGTGTCGTTTTTCTTGGTCTTTAGTAAAGGAAATTACTGACCAATGTCACTTATATGTAGTTGATAGTGGCTATAAGTCTTTCAACGAGTATCGCGCTGAAGCTAAAAAGTAACTTAGTTTAAACAGCTAACAGTCTGCTTCTTCATATGGTGGGGGATACGCAACCTGCTTGTATGAACTGATAACTGATAACTGTTAAACAGCTTACTTGGAGCAGGAGCTATTGTTAAAATCATCGCTCTTGCGAGATTCTCTTGTCTTGTAAAATTTTTTTCGGTTCCAAATCCAGCAACAGAATAAAGTGCAATCGAATACAATCAATTTCAACAATCCTCAAACAGAATCATCTGAGGAATCTACTAAACTTCCCTTCTCTCTTGGTGATTTGAAAGCAGCCATCCCTGCTGAATGCTTTCAGCCGAATGTTGGCAAGTCACTATTTTATTTTTTTCAAGATATCTTGATTATTGGGCTGCTTTATGCAGTGGCGCATTACCTCGATTCTTGGTATTTCTTTCCGATTTTTTGGGTAATGCAAGGAACAATGTTTTGGGCTTTGTTTGTGGTCGGACATGACTGCGGACACCAATCTTTTTCTAAGCAAAAATGGCTGAATGATTTGATTGGGCATCTTTCCCACACACCGATTCTGGTTCCTTATCACGGTTGGAGAATTAGCCACAGAACCCATCACCTGAATACCGGACATCTCGACAACGATGAAAGTTGGTATCCGGTGAGTGAGACTGATTATAGAGAAATGGACCCAGTTACGAAAATTGGGCGTTATTATGCCTTTTTGCTGGCTTACCCCCTGTATTTACTTCAGCGATCGCCGGGGAAGAAAGGCTCCCATTTTAACCCGAACAGTCCGATTTTTAAATCATCGGAAAAATGGGATGTGATCGTCAGCAGTGTGATGACGATTTCAATGGTAGGTTTGCTTGGTTTCCTTACCTATCAATGGGGTTGGATGTGGTTGTTAAAATATTACGCCATACCCTATATTGTGTTTGTCATGTGGCTTGATTTGGTGACATTCTTACACCATACTGAGCCAGATGTGCCTTGGTATCGTGAAGGAAATTGGACTTTCTTAAAAGGTGCCCTTTCTACGGTTGACCGGGATTACGGTTTTATCAATCACATCCACCATGATATCGGTACTCATGTAGCTCACCATATTTTCTTGAATATGCCTCACTACAATTTAAAGAAGGCTACTGAGGCAATTAAACCGATTTTGGGTGAATATTACCGCAAAACTAAGGAGCCATTATGGGTTTCATTCTGGCAATCCTGTGTTAGCTGTCATTTTGTACCTGATACTGGGAGCAAGGTTTACTATCAACCCCCTACTAATAAATTAGTTAAGGGTTAAATCAGGGAACAGCGAACAGTTATCAGCGAAAGGTTTAGCAATCATGCACCAACCCATTCTGGTTCAATCGGTGTGGTATTCCACCTTCATAATTAAACTGATAACTGGTAACTGTTTTTCTAACAAATTCACATTTCATCCACGTACATATTTTCTATGACCCAGACAGCATCCAGAGTAACCTATACCAAGAATTTTGGTTTTAGGAAAGAATTAAATAAACGAGTTGACGCTTATTTTAAGTCTGAAAACATTGCCACCCGAGATAATCCGGCAATGTATTTAAAAACGGTAATGATTTTGGCTTGGGTCGCTGGAGCTTGGGCATTTACTCTGTTCGGTCCACCGTCTATGTGGCTAAAAGCTCTCGGCTGTATGGTTTTGGGATTGGGGATTGCTGGTGTTGGCTTTAGTGTGGGACATGATGCCAATCATGGTGGTTATTCTCGTCGAAAATGGGTCAACACTGCCGTCGGTTTAACCTACGATGTCATTGGTTTGTCTAGTTATTTGTGGAGATTTCGCCATAATTATTTGCATCATACTTTCACTAATGTATTAGGACATGATGTCGAAATTCATGGTGATGGATTGGTGCGAATGACTCCCTATATGGAGCGTAAATGGTTCCACTCATTTCAACATATTCTAGTTTTTCCTATATACGCAATTATCCCGATCTATTGGTCTATTGCTGATATTTATATCATTCTGTTTAAACGTAAATACCACGACCATGTAGTCCCAACACCGAAACCGTTAGAGATGTTCTACTTTTTCGCTGGTAAAGCCATCTGGGTGGGACTTTTGCTAGTAACACCAATTTTAGTCGGGTATACTCCTCTGCAAGCGATCGCTGGATTTTGCATCACGAATATGACCTATGGGGTAATGATTTGCATTATTTTCATGCTCGCTCATGTGATGGAACCAGTAGAGTTTGTCGAGCCAAATCCGGAATCAAATCAAGTTGATGATGAATGGGCAATTTCTCAAGTTAAAACTACCGTTGATTTTGCGCCCAAAAATGCTTTCGTTAACTGGTACGTTGGCGGTTTAAATTATCAAGTTGTTCATCATTTATTTCCTCAGATTTGTCACATTCATTATCCTAAAATCGCTCCGATTTTGGCGGAAGTTTGTGAAGAATTTGGGGTTAAATATCATGTTTATACCACTTTTAGGGAAGCGTTACTTTCTAATTTCCGCTTCTTGAAACAGATGGGAACTGCACCAACTCCGGGGTATATAGATATGCCTCTTGCTGAGAAGGTGTAGGAGGTAGGGAGTTTATTTTTTGATAAGCCCGGTTTCGCTGAAGTGACCGGGTTTATTTGTATATAGGGGAGTGAGTAAATTCGACCTGATAAACCGTCTTTATGCTCAAAGCCTTGTCCTACAGGGATGATATCGAATACTATCGCACTTTACTTTTCACCTGATATGAGCTCACGAGGTCAAAAATGTGGTTTATTTACCCGATAATAGCTGTAAATAAGCTTTGAGAGCAAGTTAGATAAAACTTAAAATCAAGACTTTTATTATTTTCAGTCAGAAGAGATGCTGCAATTATCAATCAAATTGCTAGTTTATTACCTAAGACGTAAAATTCCCTTACTCAGTTAAAAAAATGCTTATAATTATTGACTTATATCTTCCAAACCCCAATTCCGATATTTGTGCAAAATCTTACAAAATATCCGCCTGAAGGTCGATCTTTATTCCAGGTATAACTAAGTAAAATTGCTTATGCTTTAGAAAGCCCTTTTCAGCATAAATAATTAGTTACCATGAAGAGTAAATTTTGCTCACACACGCTGTGTGTAAATAGAAATATTTTAATTCTCATATTTATTAGTTTGTTATCTGCAACAGGATGTAGTTTACAAAAAACTCAAGCTGTGAACTCGTCAGAACAACAGACTCAGACCGTTGGCTGGATAGAGAAAGCAAAGATTCCTGGTGTTGAGAAAGAGATTAAAGCAAAGCTTGATACGGGTGCAACAACAACTTCTATTAATGCCAAAATTTTAGAAAAGCCAGATAAAGAGTCAGAATCTGGCGGAATGATTAAATTCCAGTTCAACGATGGGAAGAAAAACACAGAAGTTTTCGAGCGTCCCATTGTGCGGTGGGTTCGCATCAAAAGTCGTGAAGGGAAAGATATACGTCGTCCGGTAGTACGAATGAAACTTTGTGTTGCAGGCCGGTGGATTGAGGAGGAAGTAAACCTTGCGGATCGGGAGGATTTCAACTATTCAGTTTTAATCGGACGCAATATGCTCAAGCAAGGCAAATTAGCTGTTGATTCTTCTGTGACTTTTACCACAGAGCCATCATGCTCGGTTCAGGAGGGACAGTGAATAGGACTTTACGCGCTTTGCTACTAGCCTTATTTTTAACAGCTATCGGGTTGGCTGTTTTTATTAATAAGCTGACTGCCTCAGATGTGCCACTTTTTCCCAATCAAGCCTATAGAAGTTGGTATGTTGAGGCAAAGTTATCGGTAAATTCAAAACAATCACTGTTTTCAAAAGAGGAAGCAGACTCAACAACCATTCAACTTTATCTTCCTCAAGCATCTGAACGTTACAACATTGTTGATGAAGATTTTACTGATGGGAGATTTAATCGCCAAGTCAAAACTTTGGAAAACTCATTAAATAGGGTAGCTGTTTTCACTAGGCAAGATAATGCCGATAACAAATTTATATTTTATCGAGCAATTGTTCGTAGAAGAGATGACGCTACACCAAATACCCAGGAAGTTCCAATCTCCGGACGACGATTAGTGGATCAAGAGCTTGTTAAGTTTGGCGAAAATACCGCCAGAGTTCAAGATAATCTTAAGGAGAATCTGCCAACTGCGGAAATTAACGCTCTTTTGAACGAGGCTAAAAACAAGTCAAGCGATCGCTTATCTTTCGTAAAACAAATTTATCAAATAGCTTTGCGTACCGATGATATTCGGGTTCAAGCTATTCGCAGAAACTTGAGGAATCCGGAATCGTCCCCAGAATTAGCGGTGTTTTTATTGAACCAAGCTAAGGTGACAGCAAGGGTTGGTAACGGTATTTTACTGCGAAGTCAAGAAGTATATTCAACCGATTTTATTCAATGGCTGGAAATTCAGAGCGGAAATCGCTGGTTAGCCTTCGATCCAATCGACTTCAGTTTTAGAGAGCAAGACCGTTATTTAACTTGGTGGTACGGTTCCGACCGTGTCCTACAGGCAAAAGGTGCTAGCAATATCGCTTTAGAAGTCGTTGTTCAACCCAATACCGACAAGGGACTTACAAACTCCATCCGCGAAGGTAAGAAAGCGTCAAATTTACTGCTAGATTACTCCTTGTTCAACTTGCCACTGGCAAATCAACGAGTATTTCAGGTGCTTGTCCTAGTTCCGATCGGTGCTTTGATTATCTCCATTTTGCACCAAATAATTGGATTAAAAACCTTTGGTACGTTCACACCGATATTAATTGCTCTCTCCTTTCGGCAGACTGGTTTGATTGTTGGCATCCCGCTATTTATTCTAGTTATAATTATCGGGCTTTTAATTCGTGCCTACTTGAATCGATTGCAGCTTCTAATTGTACCGCGACTCGCCGCAATTTTGACAGCAACTGTTTTGATAATGGCTTTTCTAACAATCATCATGGGACATCTAAATATCAATCTCGGATTGTCGATTTCTTTGTTCCCAATTGTAATCTTAGCAATGACAATTGAGCGTGCAGCCGTAACCTGGGAAGAAGAAGGTGCAAAAGAAACAATAATTGCCGGACTTGGTAGTCTTCTCGCAGCTGTAATTGGGTATTTATGCATCATTAATGACTACGTGCAGCATTTAGCGTTTGCTTTCCCGGAATTACTGCTGTTAGTTTTAGCGCTGAATATCCTTGTAGGGCGTTACAACGGCTACAAGCTAATTGAATATTTCCGATTTAGATCACTACAGCGGCAGTTAAATCAAACACAAGGGTAAGCTACTATGTTTGCATCGCTTCGCCGTTCCGGCATTCTAGGGATTAATGCTCGCAACTTAGACTATATATTTGCTAGTAATCCCCGTCATCTCTATCGCTATGCTGACAATAAAATAGAGACGAAAAAAATTGCTCAATCGATTGGTGTGCCGGTTCCAGAAACCTATGGAGTTATTACATTTCAAGGTGAGGTAAAGAACTTAGAAAATATTATAAAAAAACGCAAATCCTTTGTTGTTAAACCTGCTCGTGGTAGCGGTGGTGACGGCATTGTCGTGATTAGTGACGTGACCGATGAGGGTTATCGTAAAGCTAGCGGTTCAATTCTTAAATCAGGAGACTTACAGTATCACATTTACAACATTCTCAGTGGGATGTTTTCCTTAGGAGGACAAAGTGATAATACGATTATTGAATATACAGTACAATTCGATCCGGTATTTGCGGAAATTGCCTATCAAGGGGTTCCCGATGTCCGAGTAATTATCTATCGTGGAGTTCCGGCAATGGCAATGTTGCGCCTCCCGACGCGGGCATCTGATGGTAAAGCTAATTTACATAGAGGTGGTGTTGGTGTTGGTATCGACCTCTCAACTGGCATCACATTAGCTGGCATCCAAAATGACCGCTACATCGATAACCATCCGGAAACAGGGCATTCATTGCGCGATCGCCAAATTCCTCATTGGCAAAGTATATTAGAAATGGCTGCCAAATTAGGTGACAAAACAGAATTTGGCTATCTCGGCGTTGACATTGTTCTAGATGAAGAATTTGGACCACTGTTGCTAGAAATAAATGCTCGTCCGGGACTTGCAATTCAAATTGCCAATCGAGAGGGGTTGATTGGACGACTTGAAGCAATTGATTCTACCTTGCCTAAACTGTCGGGAATTCAAGAAAAAATTGCGTTTGCACAAAAAACATTTGCAGTAGCAGGGTCTTTATAGGGAATAAGGGTCGGAACCCCTATACCCAAGTGTCTGCCTCTAAAGAAAAACCACGAACTTTTTTTTCACAAGAGGATCGGTAGAACCATAACAACTAGCTCCTAAAATCTTCCATTTCCTTGGACAATATGCTTAACAGTCGTCAGGGTTTCCAAACTAATTAACCCCCGTCGATGACCCTTTTGATTAGACATGCCTAAAAATACGGAATCTCCACGGGAAGGGTTGCGAATGAAACGCGGTGAAGCATTAATATAAGTAGTAGCGCTATTCACCCCTAAAGCAAACTGGCGACTTTCTTGATATGATTCCGTCACAATAGAATCAGCATGACCGCTACTGTACTGATTAATCCAAGCGATCGCATCTTCTAAACTTTCTACCAGTTTAAAAGCCACAGTCTTGGTTAAATAAGCGCTTCCCCATTCCCCATCTTTTACGAGTTGCAACTGAGGGAAGGCTTCTACTAATTCTGCATCGGCTTTAATTTCAAAGCCTTTTTCCTGCAAACTATTCCACAATGTCATTAGGGATGATGGCAAAGCTTGGCGATGTATCAGCACCTTTTCAATCGAATTTACTGGGTCTGGTTCGCTCTGATGGCTATCCATAATCGTCCAGCGTACCATCTCCAAGCTGGCATTCGGCGACCAGTAGAGGTAACAGTTACCCATCGCTGATTTTAAGACTGGGGCTGTAGATTGTCGCACTACCTGCTGTACTAAGCTGGAACGTCCGTAGGGAATGACTAAATTTAAATATTGTTCTTGGGTGACTAAATCTCGAATCGAAGCGCCATGTTCTGCTGTAATTAATTCTATGCAGCCAGATGGTAAACCCACATCCGCGATCGCATTCGAGAGGGCTTCGGCGATCGCTAAATTTGAATTACTCGCTTCTGTACCACCCTTGAGAATGATACTATTGCCAGTCTTGATGCACAAACCGGCTGCGATCGCTGCTAATTCGGGAAAGGCTTCATAAATAAACGCAATGACACCCAAAGGCATTAACTGGGAGTAAGTTTGAGAGTCTGAACGTTGATAGTCAGCACTCCTTACCCGTCGCAGTGGGTCTGATAACTCCCCTAACTGCTGCAAAATCTTAACAGTCGTCTCCAGCCGTTCTGGAGTCAGCTTCAGCCAGTCTAAAATCAAATCTGGCACGGCCATTTCCCGACTGGCTTCTAAATCCAAAGTATTGGCTTCTAGAATGTCGTCAAATGACCCCTGTAACGCTTCTGCCATTGCTAGCACAGCGTCACTGCGTGTCTGTCCTTTTGCCATTCCCAATTTCAGGGAAGCTAGATAAGCGCGTGCTGCGCTCTTCATCGGTTCGGGGCTATCATCAAAAGCATCCACCACTATGCGCCGCCTTGTCAACGTCTGTAGGTAAGCCAGACCATCAGTGCCGGCAGGATAGCCAGCAGCACTGCTAGCAATGCCCAAGCGATTATGCTCGAACCACTTGCCAATTTCAGCGCTAATGGCAACCATACAATCACTAACACGAAAATAATCCCTAGCGCTATAGGTAGATAACTTTCTCCCAAACGAGGACGGACAACTAACCAACTAGAACCATTCCACCGCCAAGCTCGTTTGTAGGGATAGGTGGTGGAAAGTTGCTCTAGGACATAACCGTTATCTTCAGAGACAAAAATTTGTTGACAGCGATCGCAACCAAATGCTTCTGTCAGTATAATCGGAACTAGCTGTCCCCGACGACGACAAGGACAAGGATATTCCGTATTTAGGTCAAGTTTTTCGGATTTTTGAGGTTGCACAAACTATATTACAACTTGAGCGTGTTATCTAATTAGGGGCTGTGAATATCCCCCTTGTAAAGGCTTTGGGGGTTTGATTTTATAACGTTAACTAACTTGAGCGACTGTTCTACCCAGATATATTTTTGTTAAATTCAGTGGCAAATAAGGTTTCCACTCTTTAACCAGTCACCTCTAATCAAGTGTAGTACACCCAACATCAAACGAGCTGCTTGCACCTATGAATATTTGATTTTCCAAAGGAATGATAAGCCCCTTGCCCCCAATTCAAAGGAGGAATAAAATTCAAGCTCCCCCATGATTGGGGGCTGGGGGGCAAAAAGACAACAGAACTAAATCCCCTTTTGGGGGCAAGGGGCTGGGGGCAGGGGGCAAAAGCGGATTTGCGCTTCGATAATTATAAAATCTCTTTTATTTTGATGTTGAGATTTGTTGTTTAATTGATACACTTTTACTTCATGAGCAAGAGTTAACCAGCGCCGATTATGGTTCATGTAAAGCGGGTGGAACTTACCAACTTCAAATCCTTCGGCGGTACGACTTCTGTCCCTTTACTGTCGGGGTTTACTGTCGTTTCTGGCCCTAATGGTTCGGGTAAATCGAATATTCTCGACTCATTGCTATTTTGCCTGGGACTTTCGAGTTCTAAGGGGATGAGGGCTGAGAGACTACCCGATTTGGTTAACACTACTCAAGCTGGCAAATCTCGTGCTGCTGTGGAAGCTAGCGTTACTGTTACTTTTGATTTGTCAGATTTACCTGACGATGAATACACTCCACCTCCTGTTGTTGTCGAAACTGAGAATGATGAACTCGAAAGCGCAGATGCAAAGGAAGTAGAATCTTCAACTGAAAGCAAGAAAGTCATAACTCTTAACCCGAATGAAGAGTGGAGTGTCACCCGCAGGTTGCGAGTTACTCAAAGCGGTACTTACACTTCCAACTATTACATTAACGGCTCTCCCGCAACTCTCACGGATTTGCATGTAGCGCTCAACAGACTGCGGATATATCCTGAAGGTTATAACGTCGTGCTGCAAGGGGACGTTACCAGTATTATTTCGATGAACTCACGAGAGAGACGAGAAATTATTGATGAGTTGGCAGGGGTAGCGGCTTTCGATCGGAAAATTAATCAAGCGAAAAAAACTCTCGACGAAGTGAAGGAGAAGGAAGATACCTGTCGCATTGTCGAAACTGAGTTAACTACACAACGCGATCGCTTGTCTCAAGATAAGGCTAAGGCTGAGAAATACCAAAAACTCCGGGTGGAATTCCTCCAGAAACAATCTTGGGAAGCTGTTCTATCTTGGCGGACTCTTCAAGCTCAACAGGAAAAGTTGGCGACGCAAATTCAAGCCGGGGAACAAAGAAACACCGAACTCACGGAACTACTCACAACCCTCAATACAGAAATTTCCCAGAAAACTGCCGAACTGGACGTGTTAAATGCTCATGTGAAAGCATTGGGGGAAGATGAAGTTTTAGCGGTACAGTCAAGCCTCGCTACCCAAGAAGCAGAACGCAAGCAAGTTCAGCGTCAACAAACGGAATTGCAAGCTCATATCCAAGAAACTGCAAGAAGACTTTCTCAAACTCAGCAAGAAATTCTGGCAAATCAACAATCCCTCACACAAGCACAAGAAGAACAGAATGTTCTGAGGTTAGATTTAGCTTCAAGACAAACCGAACGTGATGCCGCACAACAAGCTTTAGAAAATTCCCGTCAAGCCGCAGCGGAAATTGCCTCAGCCTCGGAAGCGTGGGTACAGCAACAAACCGCACTCAACCGTCAAATTGAAGCTTTGCTTTTAACCACTGAACCCCAACGCACCGAACAAGCGCAATTGCGAGAACGGAATAACCAATTACAGCAACAAATTGAAGAACAAACTCAGTTGATTGAACGGGATGAACCACAGCTAGCAGAAAAACAAGCTGAATGTGTCCGATTGGAAACAGAATTTAACACTTCTAGCGAACCCATCCAAAATTTAGCCCAAACCCTCGCTGCAACGGAACAAGAGTTACAAATTCAACAAGATACCCAAAAACGGCTACTTGCAGAGCAGAGGGAGAAACAACGGCAGTTAGATAAATTAGAAGCGCAAGTCCAAGCACAGCAGGAAGTGCAAGGAACCCAATCGAGCAAGGTGATTTTACAATCGGGGATGGTTGGTATTTGTGGGTTAGTGGTGCAGTTGGGATTAGTAGAACCCCGCTATCAACTTGCATTGGAAATTTCTGCCGGTGCCCGTTTGGGACATATTGTCGTCGAAGATGATGCGATCGCTGCTGCCGGAATTGAACTACTCAAACAAAGACGTGCCGGTAGAGCAACTTTTCTCCCATTAAATAAAATGCAATCCCAGCGTCTCCCCCAAGCTGGAAATCTCCGCAATGCTAACGGTTTTATCGATTTTGCCGTCAATTTGATTGAGTGTGAAAGGCGTTATGATGGTGTTTTTTCTTACGTCTTTGGCAGTACGGTGGTGTTTGAAACCGTCAACCAAGCACGGAATTATTTAGGACAATATCGCATCGTTACCTTGGAAGGGGAATTACTGGAAAGTAGCGGTGCAATGACTGGTGGTAGTATGGGTCAGCGTTCGACATTGCGCTTTGGGACGGCAGAATCTGATGCTGAGACTTTACCCATAAAATCTTTACAAAATCGTCTGGGAGAAATTGACCGAATTTTACAGCGTTGCGGTGAAGCAATCAATTCTCTTGCCACCAAAAGCAAACAACTTTCCACAGAACTTACCGAAGCACGTCAAGGAAAGCGGGAACAACAATTACAGTTAGAAGCTTTACAAAAAGAAATCAAAACTCTGAGTACGCAGTTGAATGGAGCGCGATCGCAAGTTTCTCAAAACAGGGAAAAATTAGCCACTGCTCAATCTCGCTTGGAAATAATCTCTCGGGAATTACCAGAGCAAGAGCAACAATTACAACAACTCCGCAGCACCCTTGATGAGTTGGAAGCGTCCCAAACCCCCAGCGAATGGCAACAATTTCAAGCTGCGATAAAAATTCAAGAGCAACAATTACAACAAAAAGATACTGCACTGAGCGGTGCATTGCAAAGATTGAACAGCCTGGAGACGCAACAGCAGCGCTTCGGCGAGAAAATTCAGGAAGCACAAGAGCGGATTGTTGAATACCAACAAGAACAGATAAATCAGCAATCACAACTAACTAAACTCAGCACGACTCACGACTCACTCAGCACACAAATAGCAGAAACCCGGATTAACTTAACCCAGATGGAAGCGAATCTGGGGGAAGAAAAACAAAAACGCGATCGCCTAGAACAAGAATTGCGTGCCAATTTACTGCGCCAGCAACAATTAGAATGGGAATTGCAAAAACTGCAAGAGTCTCAGATTAGCAGACGGGAGGAACTAGCAACCGTCCAAGCCAATTTACAAATTGTTGCACCAGAATTACCCAACCCTTTACCATTCGTACCCGACCAGGTAGACTTAGAAGAATTGCAAAAAGAATTACGTTCTTTAACCAAACGCCTGCAGGCAATGGAGCCAGTAAATATGCTGGCGTTGGAACAATACGAACGCACTGAAAATCGCCTGAACGAACTCACCCAAAAACTCGAAACGTTAGAAGGGGAGCGTACTGATTTGCTATTGCGGATTGAAAACTTTACCACCCTGCGCCAGAGAGCCTTTAAAGAAGCCTTCGACGCGGTAAATGAAAATTTTCAATCAATATTTGCTGTCCTCTCAGATGGCGACGGCTACCTGCAATTAGAAGACCCAGAAGATCCATTTAGTAGCGGACTGAACTTAGTCGCACACCCGAAAGGAAAACCAGTACAGCGTCTAGCATCCATGTCAGGGGGAGAAAAATCCCTTACAGCCTTAAGCTTTATCTTTGCCCTGCAACGCTATCGCCCATCACCATTCTACGCATTTGACGAAGTAGATATGTTCCTAGACGGGGCAAACGTAGAACGATTAGCTAAAATGATTAAGCAACAAGCACAGCAAGCACAATTTATAGTTGTTAGTTTGCGTCGCCCGATGATAGAATCAGCCGAACGCACAATCGGCGTTACTCAAGCGCGGGGAGCTTACACTCAGGTATTGGGAATCAAATTACAATCCACCAATACATCGGCTTGAGTTTTTTGTTACTAATAGTATAGATTAACCGGATTCGAGATCAGGACTCGGTATAGAATGACCTCTGAACAAGCAATTAGGCGTTCCGATATATTAAATACCCAGGTGGTTACCAGCGATAACGGCAAGCGGCTAGGTATCGTCAGCCAACTATGGGTGGACATCGATCAACGAGAGGTTGTGGCTCTTGGCTTGCGAGACAGCCTGATCTCTGTATCTGGTGTTCCGCGCTATATGTACCTCAACAGCATCACCAAAATTGGCGATGTCATCTTAGTTGACAACGAAGATGTCATCGAAGATGTAGATACAGAAATGTTCAGCAACTTGATGAACTGGGAAGTCATCACCGAAACAGGTGAAGTACTGGGTAGGGTGCGCGGTTTCAAGTTCAACGGCGAAACTGGTAGGATTTATTCTATAGTTATCGCTTCCTTTGGACTGCCGCAAATTCCCGACCAAGTATTGAGTACCTACGAACTTTCGGTAGAAGAAATCGTCAGTACAGGCCCCAATAGATTGATTGTATACGAAGGAGCCGAAGAAAAAACTACCCAGTTAACAGTCGGCTTACTAGAACGGTTGGGTATTGGTAAAGCTCCGTGGGAGCGTGATAGCGATGAAGATTACAGTTATCAACCTCGCACAATCGCACCAACCAATCAACTGCCAAGTGGAATCCCATTAGAGCCACCCAGAGCCAAAGTTCGGGCACCCGAGCCTGTAGAGCAAGAATGGGATGAAGACTACGTTGAAGAACGTGTAGTACCTAAAACGATGGAAGCCCGTTCCTATGAGTCGGTTCGCTATGAGGAAGAAGACGAAGAAGATAACTGGAGTGAAGCGACGGGTAAGGATAGGTATGAGCCTAAACCTTTAGCCAAGAAAGACTATGATGACGATTATGACGACGATGTAGACGGTGACGCTTGGGAAGATGCACCACAGCCGGTGAATATTCCTAAGAAGGTGAAAGAGAAACAGCCAGAATACGAAGAAGAAGGCGGGTATTAGAATCGTACCACGCCACAAAGTCGCATTCCTACGGGGATCTTGCTAAAACTGGGAGGAACCTTGCACTCTTTCCGTGTGGTTCCCCAACCCCCTTCCCCGCTTATGGGAAGGGATTTTTTTATCGTTTTTTTTTATCTTTACTCTTTTTTCATCTAAAGAATACCTATTTAATTAACCGCTATAGACACTCCGTTGGCTTCTTGAACAGTAGGGATAAGGCACTCTAGCACTCTAGCAGGGGGAAAAAGGGTTTGAGCCGTTGTTTACTTTTCTTCAGACAGTTTGGTTTTATTGTGCCGACTTACTTGTATGTAATCTTGTAGTGCAATGCTTTCCTTGGGATCGGATGGATAAAATATCCTAATCTCATGAGTCAGAGTTTCAGACAGACATTTGCTTGTATCTGAGTGAATTAAGTTAATTTCAGCCGCATTTCTTGCTTTTTACTAATGAGTGAAAGTCACAAAAATTCAATGTTTTGTAAGTTTTAATTTAGCTTTAAACCTGCTAAACTTAACTTTCTTGTTTATGTAGCTACTGCAAGGATTATACAATTCAAAATAAAAAAAACGTACAATCTTGGCAGTGGCCGTCGATTTGTAAAAATTTAGAGCTAGCGTTCTCCGCAGATAAAAGTCAGGTTTGATATTGTTCGGTGAAGGCTATAAATGTTCCGCGATTTCAAGAACTTTCAAAATAAAGTACTACATCTGGAAATTACCAAAAAGTGCCCGTTGTCTTGTTCTCACTGTTACAACGAGTCGGGGTTTTCCATGCCTCACAGCGTTGTAAACTGGCGCAGTATTATACAAGAAGCGGCTCAGATAGGATTTAGGGGGGTACAGTTTATCGGAGGTGAACCCTTTGTTTATCCTCAGCTTTACAATCTCGTCGATTATGCGCGATCGCTTAGTTTAGAAATTGAAATTTATTCAAACTTAGCGGTTCCTGTGCGTTTTGACAGTCTTGACAAAAAGGTAAAACTTGCTACAAGCTTTTACTCCTGTGAAGCCTCAATCCATGATGCAATCACAGGTGGGGTTGGTTCCTGGGAACGGACTGTTGCTCAGATCAGAAAAGCTTTGGAAGTTGGTTTTGCTCTCAGGGTTGGCATGGTGAAATTTCCCAATGATGAGAAAGAATCAGATATTATCAGCTTTCTTGAAAATTTGGGTGTCTCTCGCCGTAATCTAAAAATAGACAGAATCAGACAATTTGGTCGGGGTGCTGATAACACTCAACCGACAGTGAATGAACTTTGTCATCACTGCGGAAAAACAGCCGCCATTTTATTCGATGGAACCATCACATCCTGCCCAATGGCAAGGTTTATTAGTTATGGGAATGTAAACGACTCCAGTTTAGTAGAAGCTATCTTTTCTGAACAAGCTGTAGCAATCAGGAAAGAGCTTGCGAATAGGTTTAAAAGGTACGATGCTTCAACTTGGGAGATTTTAGCAGGGTGTAATCCTGACCATTGCGATCCGGATCTCGACGATTGTGACCCGGATCTTAACGATTGCGATCCGAATCACACCTGTACTCCAGACTTTGGTTGTAATCCGACTTTGTGTAGTCCCGATCTAAACTAATCACCACACCGATTGGGGTGAAGTCGCTTTACAGTGAGTTTGTCGTAAATAAGACCAATCGGTGTGGTGTTTCTTTTCGCTTGTATTTAAGTTAAACAGATGAAATGGCACAAACCTGTAAACCAACAGGGGTATTAATAATTACAGACTCCACACCAAAAACTTGAGCGATCGCTTCTGGTGTCAGGACTTCGGATGGTGTACCAATTCTCCAAAGTTTACCCTGTTTTAACAAGGCGATGCGGGAACTGTAGCGTGCTGCTAAATTTAATTCATGCAATACTGTCACGATGGTTAATTCTTGCTGTTGATTTAAATCTTTCAGTAGGTCAAGTAATTGCAGTTGATAGTTAATATCTAAATAAGTTGTTGGTTCATCTAACAACAAAACCTTTGGTTCTTGGGCTAGTGCTAAAGCTAAAAAAGCACGTTGCCGTTCCCCACCGGAGAGTTCTTCCACAGCGCGATCGCTTAATTTTTCCAGTCGGGTTTTTTGAATAGCAATTTCAACTTTGTCTCTATCTTCTGAGTTTAATTCCCATTGCCACCAAGAGGTATGAGGTGTGCGGCCTAAACTGACTAATTGCCGCACAGTTAAACCGGTGGGAATACTTTGCTGTTGCGGTAACAGCGCCAATTTCTGAGCAACAATATTCGTCGGTTGCGAGTGAATTGCTTTGCCGTCAAGGAGTACCATCCCTTGTTGTGGTGAAAGAATGCGACTGATTAATTTAAGTAATGTAGATTTGCCAGAACCATTGGCACCAACTAAACTCAACCATTCTCCAGTTGAGAGGGAAAGGTTAATATCTTCGATAATTGGTACTACAGTGTAACCACCAGTCAGATTTTGCAGTTCAATGGGCATTTTTCACTGCGATTGACTCGCTTATTGAGGATATGGGTAAATGAGCTATTTTTGTCAAATATTTTTTAGATTACTCTAAAGATTTCAAAGCAGTTGTATACACAATAACATCTAAATTTTAGTTTGACATCGTGTCTTTTGACACGTAAGTATTAAAAACGCAGAATAAAAAATGGTATTATTTTTGACTTTTTGTGGGCGAAACCGTGACTAAGTATTTATTTTGGCTGCCTCTAAGCGTATTGAGTTTAACGTTCGCCTTTCCTGCATTTGCTAGCGATATCAATGTAACCCAGGTAACATCAAATATCCCGAATCTAAGTGAAGTTGAGCTATCCAGCACTAATGCTCAAGTATTAACTCAACAACCAGCACCAACAACAGATACAAAACCGAATTCTGCCGATGATGCGGATATTTTCATTGACGTAACAGGTGAAAAAGACACTCTACCTGAATCTACTCCTACTTACGTCATCGAGAAAGAAGAAATTCAAAAACAGGGTGCTAAAAGTGTCGCAGAAGTGTTGAGAGGCTTACCGGGATTTGCCATCAATAATGTTGGATTTGGGGCAGACATTCATACAGGAACTTACTATCGGGGACAATCAATCAATCAATCTGTATTTTTGCTGAATGGTAGACCACTTGGCACCAATGTCAACCTCTATCATGGTGGTACTGACCTTAATAGTATTCCTGTAGAATCAATTGAGCGCGTAGAATTATATAGCGGAACAAGTTCCACCCTGTACGGTTCCGAAGCTTTTGGAGGAGTAGTTAATATCATCACCAAACAGGGTGATAGTACTCCAAAATTAAATGCTGGAGTGGAATTTGGCTCTTATGGTGAATCTAATTATCGAGCCAGTTATGGTGGTGCTAGTGGCCCAGTCAAATTTAATCTTAGTATTGACAAATACAATGCAGATAACAATTATCCTGTCCCCAAAGATTCTGTAAATCGTGGTGCTGATGGACGTTTCTTTAATGGAGACACTGCAACTACTAACTATTCAGGTAGCGTCACATACGATATAAATCCGAACAATAGCGTTAGTTTGGATGCTTACAAAATTAGCAGTCGTCGGGGTTTAGTTTATTTTGGTTTCTTTCCAGCTCTCCAGAGAGACAGATTAGACCATGATGTGTTGAATGTTGGTTTATCTTGGAGAAGTTTGCTTGGTGGAAACAAAGATTCTGTCCTCAACACCACCATCGCTTACAACCAAGATTACTTTAACACTTATGGACCTAGTGGAAATACAGTTTACCGCCAAGGTACATTAAATTCTCAAGCGCTAACTGCGAGAGTAGAACATCGATGGCAATTCGATAATAATAATTTGCTCCGTTGGGGATTTGATGCAAAAAATAACTATCTCGAAGGTGATGTTTTAAGTAATGACCCCAGAAGGATTGCTTTTAATGGCTCTCAAAATCGAGATAGATTTGATGGGGCAATCTTTGCTTTAAATACTTGGAATATTACTAAGGAAATTCAAGCAGATTTGGGGCTAAGACAAAACTTTACTAGTGATTTTGGCAATTACCTCAACCCGAGTGTAGGTTTAAAGTATACCGCTAGTCAAAATATTGCAGTTCGTGGAAGTTGGGCTTCAGTACAGCGCAACCCTGGTTTAGACCAACTATATGTTTATGACACAGTTCATGGCTGGGCACCAAACCCAGACTTAAAACCAGAAACAGGTTCATCTTGGACTGCAGGATTTGATGTTAATTTAACTCAGAATTTGACCGGGCAATTTACTTATTTTGGCAGTAGCTTAGATAACCGCTTGTCAACTGTGGCAGGTAAATGGGCGAATATTGGACTGGTAAACACGAATGGTTTAGAGGCCGCGTTGCGTTGGCAAGTCTCTCGTAATTGGTCAACTTTTCTCAACTATACTTATACTGATGCCCGCATCGAATCCGGTGGAGAGAAGGGACTACAGTTAAGCACAGTTCCATTGGAAGTGGCACAAATGGGTATCGGTTATGCAGCCAACGGTTGGGAACTTAATCTGATTGGGAGTTACAATGGTGGTTCCCGTAGAGCTTTGATTAGCAGCACTGGTAGTTCCCTAGATTTCTCACCCTCTTGGTTCAATTTAGACCTTGGTGCTAAAATTCCGATTAGTAAAAATGTGGGCTTGACATTTTTTCTAGAAAACTTAGCGGATGTCAGTTATGAGAAAGTTAATCGCATTTATCAACCAGGGTTAACTTATCGTATTGGGATTAGTTCCACATTTTAAGAACCTGCAGCCAGCCAGGGAATATAAGTCCCTCTCTTATAGCTCAAGTCCGTTAAAACGGACTAAGGATGGGGGTTTAAAACATAAAATGACACCATATAACTCCCAACTCCCAACTCCTAACCACTAACCACTAACCACTAACCACTAACTCCTAACTCCTAACTCCAACTTTTATGAGAGCCAGAATTGATAATGAAGTATTATTCCTACACCACGAGGACTTACCTGAGTTTAAAAAAGGTGGAGGAGTGGTGCGGAATTCTTACTTTTGGGCGCTAAAATCAATTGCTGGTCGTGCTTCGCGGTATCGTGATTGGGAGTACGAACAAGAAGTATGGTTTGCACTGACACGAATGCTGTTGTCGTTTGCAGAGTCTGGCTATCTGGGTTTGAGAGAAACGATCCTGGAGTTTCCCTTATCTCAGGGGGAAATTCCAAGTGTGCTGCGAGATATTTCGACTTGGGAATAGTATTAACCCAACTCTAATTTAGATGCGATTTGCTGTTGCATATTCTCCATTAAATTCAGAGTTTTTTCGTATGCAACTCTTTGTTCTTGGTGTCGAAAATATTCAACAGCTTTCTGCAAATCGGCTAGAGCGTATTGTTCGTAGCCGAGTTGATGATAAGCCATTCCCCGATTCACATAAGCTTGTCCGTTACTTGGTTCTAGCCTTATGACCTGACTAAAATCGCGAACTGCACCCCTTGCATCCCCGTGACGAACACAAGCACAGCCCCGGTTAAAATAAGCTCTGTAATCGTCGGTGTTGAAGCGAATTGCTCTATTAAAATCCAGCATCGCAGCTTGTAGATTCGCCAACTTAAAATAAGCTAATCCGCGATCGTTATAAATATCCGCTATTCCTAAGCTGTATGTCTGGGGAATCTGAGTCAAAGCCAGATTGTAATCAGCAGTAGCTCCGGAATAATCCTTCAAGTTTGCACGAGCAACACCCCGGTTATAGTAAGCTCTGAAATCATTGGGTTTGAGCGCTATAACTTGATTGTTATCAGTAATAGCACTTAAATTATCACCCAATCTGTAGCGTGCAAGTCCTCGGTTTAGATAAGCCTCCGCATTTTTTGGCGCAAGATTTATCGCGATCGTACAATTCTCAACCGCATTCTGATAATCTTGTAATTGCAGATAGGCTAAACAACTATTGCTATAAGCTGCAGCAAAATCGCTTTTCAACTGTATAGCTTTTTGGAAATCATCAATAGCTGCCGAATAATTACCCCGGTGCATTTCCTCTACACCAAACTTAAAAAATTCATGGACTTTCGTAACTGTAGAACTGCTCTGTGCAGGTGTCGCGAAACACGAAAGGGCAAGAAGGACAATCCAAAAACTGACCATGAGTCGATAGTAGCGATTCATAAACAATTCTCGCTAGATAAAATTGCAAGCAAGAAAACCAATAGGTAGAGCTACTGCCCTACCTATTCTTAACAAAAGTTAAAAATTAGTAGTCCGTCAATTCAATATTGCTAGGTGCGACTCAACACCCTACCCCTTGCCCCAATTCTGGGGGAAAATAAAATTCCAAGTTCCCCAGAATTGGGGAATTTTAGGAACTATCTTTACCCATCAAAGTTGGTGTGACAGACTACATAGAGTTAAATTTTGCTTTACTGCCAGCCCTTATCCGCTTGCTCTAACACATAAGCGGTTACGTCTTCTATTTGAGCGGGTTTTAAACGGCCTTTGAAAGCAGGCATAGCATTCTTACCCTTCGTAACTTGGTAGATAATTGCTTCTGCTGAGTACATCCCGTACTTTTCCAAAGCATCTTTCTTCAAAGTTTTGTTAGCTTGAACCAAGTTCTTGCCACCTGCATGACAAGAGGCACAGTTGGCGCTAAAGATTTTTTTTCCGCTAGCAGTATCAGCAAACGCTGGGCTACTGAAGGCAAGGGTGAAGATAGCGATGCCTACCAGTAATACTGAAACAATTCTTTTCATTTTGTGTTCTCTCTGCGACAAAAACATATTCAGTGGAATATCCTTTATAATTCTCAGTTTATCTGCTCCCTTCGTCAAAAGACAGGCTGTCATACTTCGCCGAAATCAGTTGAGATTGGGACTTTGAATTCGCGATTCAGGAATATTTCAAAGGAACAGTCATCTATTCTTAGAAAGAAACTATATGTCTTTTTTTATACATTTCAATCTCAATGAAAAACTACCCAAAGGAAGAGATTGGATAGATGACATTTTTGGAGAAATTCCGACTCCTCAATCCCCACTTCCCAACTTCAAGAGTGCCTCGTCAGCAACGCGACAAATTCGCCAATCATCTAGGATTGATGCTCCCATCCGACAATAGAATGCTTGTGCTGATTCGTTCCAATCCAAAACACTCCATTCTAAACGCCCGCAATCGCGCTCCAGTGCTATTTGGGCTAATTTAATTAAAAGAGCTTTACCAATACCTTGTCGCCGATATTCTGGTAAAACAAACAAATCCTCCAAGTAGATTCCTGGCTTAGTAAGGAATGTTGAATAATTATAAAAAAACAGGGCAAATCCGACAGCTTGCCCTTGATACAAAGCTAGAATCGCCTCGACGTATCTTGGAGAGCCAAATAGATGCTCTTTGAGTGCTAGAGCATTACCTGTGACGGCATGAGACAATTTTTCGTACTCTGCTAAACCTTTAATTAAGTCAAATAGGACAAAGCAATCATCTGGTTCGGCAAAACGTAAAGTCAAATCGCGATTAGTCATTAGTGGGATCTTGCTATGTCATTAGTCAATAGACTTCTTGCAAAAGTCTTTTTCATCTGCGTCCTACCCTTGCCTCCGGCACGCTCCGCGATAGCTTGCTTCCCCAAAGGGGTACAAGAAGGCGTACAGCGCCTACTGTGTCGAGGCTGCGGTTAATTATTTCTTTTTTGGCACTTTTGCAAGAACTCTAATAATCCTACCTCGGAGGGGATCGTGTTAGGTTGTGTTTCCAATGACTAATGACCCATGACCAATGACAAATTAATCATACCAGCCATCCTTTTAAACGCTTGGCGATGTGGGGACGACGCAGTTTGCGCATGGCTTTGCTTTGAATTTGCCGGACTCGTTCGCGGGAAAGATTGAACATATTCCCGACTTCTTCTAAGGTACAGGGTTCGCTGGTTGTCAAACCGTACCGCAATGAAATCACATCTTTCTCTCTAGGAGTTAGCACGTCGCCCAAGACTTCCCAAATCTCTTGACGCATCATGCTTTCATTCATTTTCGCTTCTGGAGAGAGGTTATCCTCATCTTCGAGCAAATCCATCAATTCCGTATCTTCTTCTTTACCGACACGGTGGTTGAGGGAAAGTGCTTGCCGACGTAACTGGTGGAGTTGGCGCAATTGTTGCGGCGGAATTTCTAAAGCCTCGGCTAGTTCTACTTCTGTAGGATTGCGAGATAATTTTTGCTTGAGTTCTCTTTGGGCTTTTTTTAGTTTGTTAAGTTTTTCAACAATATGTATCGGTAAACGAATTGTCCGGGCATCGTTAGCGATCGCTCTTGTGATTGCCTGTCTAATCCACCAGTAGGCGTATGTCGAAAACTTATATCCTTTATCTGGATCGAACTTCTCGGAAGCGCGATTTAAACCCATTGCCCCTTCTTGGATCAAATCTAGGAAAGGGACTCCCCGATTTAGATATCGTTTGGCGATTGACACTACAAGGCGCAAATTCGAGCGAATCATTTTGCGCTTCGCCACCCTACCTTGATATAGACGACTTTCTAATTGCTTTTCCGTCATCCCTAAGGAAGAAGCGACATCACTTTTGTTAACAACATTTTTCTCTGGGGTTTGTAAATTTTCTTGTACTTCCTTGACTTCCTCGACAAACCGCACTCGCCGCGCTAACTCCACCTCTTCATCTGGTTTGAGTAATGGATAACGTGCCATTTCTTTAAAAAACGCGCCCACAGCATCATCATGCTCGGTTTTGTTATATCCTGAAGGTCGGGCTGCTGCCATTGCATCCCCGTCGCGCTCCTCTGAATCCAGAGTTTCTCCAACTACGGGATCGTCATAAGGCACTATCTCTAAACTTTCAAGTGCTTGGTCTTCAATGTCAACAACATTTTCCATAATTTCCATTGTTCCCAATTCAGCAATATTCATAGTTTCCTTTAGAGACTGTTGCTTTGTTTGGTACATAATTTAGTCGCAAATGGGAGCTTTTGGCTTGATAGTTTTCTCTAACGGACAAATACACCCATTTAACAGCAAAAATACAATCTTTTGCTCAATTTTTCTCATCAACGCAAGTATTCCGAGCCGCGATTTGGGTCGAGTCTCGGGAGCTAGCTCTTCAATAATCAATCGTGGGGACTCTGTAAAAGTTAGTCCCGGAGGTTCCTGAATGTGGAAGTTAGTTTTTTTTAAGGAACCAGACTTACCACTTCAAATGCTTGCTGGCATTTACCAAAAATTTATTATCCCACTCCCAACACATATCCTTCTATTTTTTTTTGCAATTGCAAAATATGTCAAACCCCCTCAATCAAAATTTCTTTAACTTAACAAATATAAAAGATTCAGCTATCAATTCTCAATTCTTAAATCTTAGTGTATTTTAGCAATTTTACCTGCTTTCTATGCATAGTTGAGATTTGTGATATTTAAATCTTTCTACTGGTGTTTTGCATCTTTGATAACTTTTCCTTTGGATGTCAAAATGCAGGTGCAAACTAGAGCAATGTATTCGCTGGTAAAAAGCATCTCATATACCCAAAGGAATTAATATCTACCAATAGGGGGAAAAGCGCTAACCCGATTCAGCAGACTCTTACAATAAAGAAGGTCTTACCTACTATGATTTAATTCGATCCAGCCTTGCTCCAATAGCGATCGCAGCCTCCTTTTTTTTTGGAAAATTGTCTGGGGAGTTACATAAAACAAAAGTTATCAAGTATTATGTCTTATGAAAGTATTGCGAAATACATTTTCTCTTAAAGGAAGCATCTACTTAGAGTTAGAAACCCCCAGTTAATTAGGCAACGCTACAACCAAAGAAATATTTATTTGGGCTAGTCGAGAAACTATGTATATTAACGATGTCAGTTTGCCGCAAATCATAGTGGCATCCACAGTTGGAGAGTATAATTCAAACACAATTCCAAATCGCTGGGTGGAAGTACTGGTAGACTCTCAAATCCCAGTTGCAGGGGGCGAGACAGAAACTGTTAAACAAGAAAAACTCTATACCTATCGATTGCCGACTGGGTTAGAAATAAAACCAGGAGATATTTTGAGTGTGCCTTTTGGTACACAATTATTAGGAGGAATTGCGATTCGTTTGCTGGCGGAACCTCCCCTGAATCTGGCATTGGAAAAAATCAAGGAAGTGGAAGATGTTATCCAAAAGGATTTTTTTCGAGATAGCTATTGGACGTTGATGGAAAAGGTATCTCAGTATTATTACACGCCACTGATTCAAGTTATACGGACTGCACTACCACCAGGATTATTAGGGCGATCGCAACGGCGGATTCGGTTGAAGCCAGAAAGCATCCCGAATGGAGCTGAGGAATTTCTTCCTTCTTCTGCCGCTCAAATCTTAAAAATCCTCCAATCTCAAGTATCTGGAGATTATAGCTTAAAATTCCTCAGCAGGCAGGTAAAAGGATATCGCTGGGCAGTCCAGCAATTGCTCAAACGCGGGTGGGTTGAAAGTTATTTGGAAGTACCGAGATATTCCAAACCGCAGACGAAACAGGCAGTAACGCTCATAGACGATGGACTTTATATTGACTTAAACAAGCGCCAACGGGAAATATTAAAAGTGTTACGGGATCGTGGCGGTGATTTGTGGGTTTCGGAGTTCCTGGTTATTTGTAAAACAACTATTTCTAGCTTGAAAACGCTACAGCAGAAGGGCTGTATAGTCATCGAAGATCGGGAAGTATTAAGGAGCGAACAAAATCCGACGGTCGAAAGCGATCGCCCCAAATCTTTAACAACTGCTCAAGCTAAGGCATTAGAGAGGATACAAGCTATAAGCGAACTTGCGACTGTGCTATTACATGGCGTCACAGGTTCGGGAAAAACAGAAGTATACTTACAAGCGATCGCGCCCATACTCAGTCAAGGAAAATCAGCTCTGGTATTAGTACCAGAAATTGGACTCACACCCCAACTAACTGATAGATTTAGCGCCCGTTTTGGAACCAAAGTCAGCGTTTATCACAGTGCCCTTTCTGACGGGGAACGATACGACACCTGGCGGCAAATGCTCGCAGGCGAACCTCAAGTAGTAATTGGTACCAGAAGTGCCGTATTTGCACCCCTACCGAAACTGGGGTTAATAATTTTAGACGAAGAACACGATAGCAGCTTCAAACAAGACTTTCCCATCCCCACCTACCATGCCCGTACCGTCGCTCAATGGCGTGCAGAGTTAGAAAATTGTCCCCTGATATTGGGTTCGGCCACACCTTCCTTGGAGAGTTGGTTGAGTATCTCTGATGTGGGACAAGGGGGAGACGGTGAAAATTCCCCCCACTCCCCCACTCCCCCACGGCCTCCACTCAGGACTCATTACCTCGGGCTCCCCGAACGCATCAACTCCCGCCCTCTACCACCTGTAGAAGTGGTGGATATGCGGCAAGAGTTGCTATCGGGAAACCGGACAATATTTAGCCGTTCCCTGCAATCGGCTTTGCAGCAGTTACAAGAACGCAATCAGCAAGGAATTCTATTTATCCATCGTCGGGGACACAGTACTTTTGTGTCTTGTCGGAGTTGTGGATATGTGATGGAGTGTCCGCACTGCGATGTCTCGCTAGCCTATCATCAGACTGAAAACAAAGGACCTCAACTGTTGCGATGTCATTACTGTAATTATGTCGCACCGCATCCCAAAAGCTGCCCTGACTGCGGCTCTCCTTATCTCAAATTCTTCGGTAGCGGTACTCAACGGGTGACAGAGGAATTAGCAAAGTATTTCCCCGACTTGCGTTTTATCCGTTTTGATAGCGATACCACCCGCACCAAAGGGGCACATAGGAAATTAATTTCTGAGTTTGCCAGGGGTGAAGCACATTTATTAGTCGGAACCCAAATGCTTACCAAAGGACTTGATTTACCGCAGGTGATATTGGTAGGAGTTGTCGCTGCGGATGGACTGCTAAATTTATCAGACTATCGTGCCAGCGAAAGGGCATTTCAAACCCTAACTCAGGTAGCGGGACGTGCTGGTAGAGGAGAAGAATCTGGGAGGGTAATTATGCAAACCTACACAACCGAGCATCCAGTAATTGAAGCTGTACAGAAGTATGATTATGAGTCGTTTACTAATAGTGAGTTAGAACAACGACAAGCCCTGAATTATCCTCCTTATGGCCGGTTGATTTTATTGCGGTTGAGTAGTTTGGATGCCATTCAAGTGCAGAATACTGCGACTATAATAGCTACTGCATTTCCCCAACAAGAGGGATTAGACATATTAGGCCCAGCACCAGCTAGTATTTTACGAGTAGCAAATCGTTTTCGCTGGCAGATATTGCTAAAGATTGCCCCTGATGTTTTGCCACAATTACCCCCTTGGGAAGAAGTGCGATCGCTTTGTCATCCATCTGTGAGTTTAACCATTGATGTAGACCCGATGAATATTATGTGAGCGGTTCAATGGCATCTTGTACCAATGTCCGGAAGCCCAAAATTTTGAAGTTAATGCATCTTGGCTGACAACACAGTTTTGAGAAGCCAGATAAGAAGCTAACTGGAATCGTCCCATACATAAATTTTGTTGTTTATGCTGCAACTTGGTCATGACACTTTAGTTACTCGTATTCGGGACAACAAAGAATTTTTTACAGCATATAGCATCATAAAAATTACTTAATATTTATTGATGCGATAAACATGGGTATCGAAACTACTGCCAGAGCGATGCAATATATCTTAGCTCCTGTAGTCATGATTAGTGCTTCTGCGCTAATCTTGAATGGAATGCATGGGCGTTATATCAGTCTTAATAATCGCTTGCGGGATATGTCACGCGAACGGCTAAAATTAGTCACTACTAATGCCGAAGAATGGACTTATAAGGAAGAGCGACTGCATTACATTGACTCAGAATTACCTCTAATCCTAAATCATTATATCCAAGTACATCAAGCAATTATGGTTATGTACTTGGCAGTGATGTTGTATGTTATTAATATGTTTATGATTGCGATTGCGTATCAAACCCAATCTGCAACGATCGCACTCACAGCACTGGTATTTTTTTTAATAGGTACATCAACATCACTCGTTGCTTTAGCAATTAATGTTAGAGAATTTTGGAATTCGCATAAACTGACTGAAAACGAAGTCAAGCAAGCATTATCACAGTAACTGTGGGTGAGTTTCAAAGGATGGTTTTAAATTGATAAGGTTCCCAACCACACGCCGCCGAGAACCTCGAACGCCCACAGATAAATTTTCGGCGGTCGGGTGCATTGGGCGGCGTTTCTACATACTTAAGACTGCTCTTTTGATGCAATTACAGACTGTGTACCTGGCTGAGATGGTGCCTGTTGAATCAGTCTCACCAATAGGCGCAAGCCTTCATTGACTGCACCAGAATCTGGGAAAATTTCTGCTACATCAGGATCTAGCTGGACAGTTAGGATGGATCGTTTACGTCCTTGACCACGGGCTACAACAGGGAGTTGGGTAAAGTCGTATTCGGGGCGTAAGTCATCATCCATTTCAAAGGTCTGACTCATAAGCTTTACGTTCCTTGCGGGTTATCAAAAGGACATCACGAACGACAAGACTCAGCGGTTTAAGTATATACCGTCAATTTCCGATGGTCAGTTGTTGTTTATGCAGCATTTGATATCGAAGCTGAATGCGAACGGAATGGGAGTTGTGGTTCACAATGGCTCGACGCTATTTAGTGGGGATGCGGGTTCGGCAGAAAGCAATATTCGGAAATGGATGCTGGATTCAGACATTTTGGAAGCGGTGATCCAATTACCAACGGATGAGTTTTTTAACACAGGCATTTATACTTATCTTTGGGTATTGAATAAGAATAAACCCGGCGATCGCCAAGAGCGGGTAATGTTGATTAATGCCAGTGAGAAGTTTAAACCCTTCGACTCTTACACCATGAACGAAGCCATAAAAGACGGCTTCATTCTCAACCCCCTGAAAAACATTGTCCCCGTTGCCTCCAAGATGCTGTTTGACCTCCCCAGCAACGAACTAGAGGGCTTTGAGGCACCCAACTACAAAGATGCTGATAAAAAGCAAATTTACGAAAACCGCGATCGCATCTATGCAATTGCCCAATACATTGCCGATCTGCTCGTCAAAGATGTTTATCGCCAAATCCGGGGTACAGGCAAAGCCATGCTAGCGGTGTATTCAATCAAAGCCGCGATCGCCTACAAACAAGCAGTGACCCAACAGTTTAACGAACTGGTCAAACAGCCTAAATACGCCAAATATGCCGACGCTCCCATTTATATTATCTATTCCAGCAACCAAGACGAACAAAGCGCTACGGGTCTTAATGATGGACTCAGTGAAGAGAAAGTCTTAGAAAACTTTGCTCTCAAGAAAAACGGCTTAATTATCGTCGTGGCTAAACTCCAAACAGGCTTTGACGAGAAAAAACTTCATACCCTATTTTTAGATAAAGAAATTAAAGGCATTGCCGATGACGGTAAACGATTGGTTGTAAAAATCAACTCTAATGTCTCAGAAGATGAGATATATGATGATTTTGCCAAAATCTATCGCAAGTATAAAGTCTTAAATCGTAGGGAGATTGGGGATTATTTTTTCAAGGAAACCGAAGATTTAGTTAACAAGCTTTGTGATGATTTTGAAACCATTGTGCGTAATGCACAAAATCATTATTAAAAATATAAAAAAAACGTATTGATATAGACTAGAAATAATTATCTCTGCGACAACAATGTCAAATATGCAATATAATTTCGGCGTTGGTGAATTGAGGTATGAATTGCCCTCACACTTCCTAGCCCCTCTCCCTTGGGGAGAGGGGAGCTTTTAATTCTTGTCCCCTCTCCCTTGGCACAGAGGGCTAGGGTGAGGGTCAATTTAGCAATTCATACCCGGATTCAGCAACGCCATAATTCCTATCGCTGTATGCTCAATGAAAAATTTCCTTTTCTCTTTCTAATAGTTGAAATTCGCCCAGGAAAAAGTGTAAATTAATACTCTTAGAGATATAATGTACTTTTTGAAAGATAAAAATAGATAAGTATTTTTCGACACTAGAGAAATTTTAAACAGCAAATTTGCAGCAAAGTTGTAATGTCAAAATTATATAGAATTAATAAGACTACAAGACAACGGTATGCAATACAAGTAGACCACAACAGTATATATAATAACTGAGTACAAAATATATGGGACAAGGATTTTTTCAGATTGGGGTAACGCTGGTTATCGTAATAGCGATCGCCCCATTGTTCGGAAAATACATAGCCCGCGTTTTTATGGGGGAAAAAACACTACTTGACCCCGTATTAAATCGAGGAGAAGCACTGATCTACGCCCTAGGGGGGGTGCGGAGCAAAGATGATATGACGGGTTGGCAGTATGCCCGGTCAATACTGTTTAGCAATCTAGTCATGGGAGTTTTTGTATATTTACTGCTATCTTTCCAGAGACTTTTACCATTTAACCCTAACAAATTAGGTACCCCCACTTGGGATACGGTACTGCATACAACAATATCCTTTCTCACGAATACCGACCAACAACACTATTCCGGTGAGACAACCTTCAGCTATTTCAGTCAAACATCGGCTTTGGGCTTTTTGATGTTTGTCTCAGCGGCTACAGGCTTGGCAGTCGGGATTGCCTTTATTCGAGGGTTGACAGGTAGACCTTTAGGTAATTTTTATGTAGATATTACCCGTGGAATTACGCGGATATTGCTACCCATTTCAATTATTGGTGCCATAGTTTTACTAGCGTTGGGAGTTCCCGAGACTTTAGCCGGAACGATGGTAGTAGAAACTTTAGAAGGAGGGACGCAATACATAGCCTTAGGACCAGTTGCATCTTTTGAAATTATTAAACAATTGGGTGAAAATGGCGGCGGTTTTTTTGGTGCAAACTCGGCTCACCCTTTTGAGAATCCCAATAGTGCGGCTAATTTAATCGCTACCATTGCGATGATTTCGATTCCAGCATCGTTGATTTACACCTACGGCTTATTCGCCAACAACATCAAACAAGCTTGGCTATTGTTTTGGATGGTGTTTATAATTTTCGTGGTTTTAATTGGAGTCACAGCCGCTGGTGAAATGCAAGGCAATCCCTTAATCAATAAGGTATTGGGAAGCGAACAGCCGAATTTAGAAGGCAAAGAAATCAGATTTGGCTGGGCACAAACAGCATTGTGGGCGATCGCCACTACCGCAACCATGTGTGGTGCAGTCAATGGAATGCACGATTCTCTGATGGCACCAGGAGGTTTCTCCACCCTATTAAATATGTTTTTACAGATTATCTGGGGTGGTCAAGGAACTGGAACAGCTTACCTATTTATTTACCTAATTCTGACCGTATTTTTGACCGGATTGATGGTGGGACGCACCCCAGAATTTTTGGGACGCAAAATTGAAAAGCGAGAAATCGTCCTTGCCAGCGTCGTCCTTTTGATTCACCCGATCGCCGTTTTAATTCCCAGTGCTCTAGCTCTAGCTTATCCTCAAACTCTATCAGGAATCAGCAATCCAGGATTTCACGGTATTTCCCAAGTAGTTTATGAATATACCTCAGCCGCTGCTAACAATGGGTCCGGTTTTGAAGGGTTAGGCGATGGGACTCTATGGTGGAACTTAAGCACCGCTTTCAGTATATTACTGGGACGCTACGTGCCGATTATTGCCATGTTACTTTTAGCCGACAGCATGGCACACAAACAACCAGTACCCGAAACCCGAGGCACGCTTAGGACTGACACTACCCTGTTTACAGGTGTCACCGCCGGTGTAATTTTGATATTAGGCGTACTGACATTCTTCCCAGTTCTCGCATTAGGCCCAATTGCCGAAGGTTTTAAACTAGCCGCAGGAGGGTAAGGTTCAAAAGTTAGGAGTTAGGAGTGATGAGTTAAGAGTTCAAAACTTCTAACTTCCAACTCCTAACTCCTAACTCTTAACTCCTAATTCCTAACTCTTAAAAATATGGACTCAGCAGCAAATAACAGCTCCCCAAAACCCCGACGTTCTCGTCCAGGCGATCGCCGCCGTTCTGGCAATAAAACTAAAGTCAATACCCAAGGACTTTACCAAAGAGCAATAAAAGACGCTTTTGTCAAGCTCAATCCCAAAAATGCAATCAAAAATCCAGTGATGTTTTTGGTTTGGGTTGGAACTCTCATCACTCTTGTAGTAACAATTGACCCCAACTTTTTTGGCCCAGCCACAGGTAAAAACCCGCGACTATTCAACGGTTTGATTGCAGGAATTTTGTTCTTTACTGTTCTGTTTGCCAACTTTGCCGAAGCCGTAGCAGAAGGACGAGGTAAAGCGCAAGCTGATGCCCTAAGGTCAACCAAATCAGATACAACCGCCAAAAAACTCGCACTTGATGGGTCAATTAGTGAAGTCCCATCTACCAGCCTGAAACGTGGGGATAATATATATGTGGTTGCTGGCGATGTCATCCCCGCCGATGGGGAAGTCACAATGGGGGTCGCCAGCGTGGACGAATCGGCGATTACTGGGGAATCTGCACCTGTACTGAAGGAAACAGGCTCAGATGTTGCGAGTTCGGTGACAGGTGGTACTCGTATTATCTCGGATGAATTAATTATCCGGGTGACTGCTGACCCCGGCAAAGGCTTTATCGACCGGATGATTGCCTTGGTGGAAGGGGCAGAACGCTCGAAAACACCGAATGAAATTGCTCTGACTGTGTTGTTAGCGGTTCTGACTTTGGTGTTTGTCTTTGTTGTGGTGACGTTGCCCTCAATGGCTTACTATGTAGACAGTCCGGTGAGTGTAGCAGTCTTGATTGCTTTGTTGGTGGCGCTAATTCCCACAACCATCGGTGGATTGTTGAGTGCGATCGGGATTGCGGGAATGGATAGGGTCGCCCAATTTAACGTGATTGCGACTTCTGGACGGGCAGTAGAGGCCTGCGGTGATGTTAACACCCTAATATTAGATAAAACCGGGACGATTACTTTGGGTAACCGTTTGGCTGAGGAATTTATCCCGATTAACAATCACTCAATGGAAGAAATGGCCGAAGTTGCTCTGGTCGCAAGTGTGTATGATGATACACCCGAGGGAAAATCGATTGTCCGACTGGCGGAAAAATTAGGGGCAAAGGCAGATTTTGACCGCAGTCAGGCGGAGGGTGTGGAATTCTCGGCAAAAACTCGGATGAGTGGTACTAATTTACCAGGTGGGCGTGAGGCGCGTAAAGGTGCGGTGAATGCGATTAAGGGATTTGTGCGTTCCAGAAATGGTAATGATACGCCAGAGTTGGATGCTGCATACGAGCGAGTTTCTGAGTTGGGAGGTACGCCCCTAGCGGTTTGTTTGGATAGCGACCTATACGGCATTATCTATCTCAAGGATATTGTGAAACCGGGAATCAAGGAGCGTTTTGAGCAGTTGCGGCGCATGGGTGTGCGGACGATTATGTTAACTGGAGATAACGGAATTACTGCTTCTGTAATTGCTAGAGAAGCTGGGGTGGATGATTTTATTGCCGAAGCGACACCAGAAGATAAAATCGCGGTGATTCAACGGGAACAGGCGGAAGGTAAGTTGGTGGCAATGACTGGGGATGGTACTAATGATGCGCCGGCGTTGGCTCAAGCAAATGTTGGGGTAGCAATGAATACAGGGACTCAGGCGGCGAAAGAAGCTGCGAATATGGTGGATTTGGATTCTGACCCGACGAAGTTGATTGATATTGTGGGGATTGGTAAGCAGTTGTTGATTACTCGGGGGGCATTGACGACGTTTTCCCTTGCGAATGATATTGCTAAGTATTTTGCGATTATTCCGGTGATTTTTGCTTCGGCGAATTTGCAAAGTCTGAATATTATGAAGTTGACTAGTACGAATTCGGCGGTGTTGTCGGCTCTAATTTACAATGCTTTGATTATTCCCGCTTTAATTCCTTTGGCTTTGACTGGTGTAAAGTTTCGTCCGTTGACGGCGAATCAGTTGTTGCAAAGGAATATTTTGATTTATGGGTTGGGTGGTGTGGTTGCACCGTTTATTGCGATTAAGTTGCTTGATTTGTTGATTACGGCGGTTGGTTTGGCGTAGTACGATTTTGGATTAGAGTTCTTGCTTCATTGTCAAAAAATGAAGGAAGAAGGAAGAAGGAAGAAGGAAGAAGGTTTTGAGATCGGCATTGGGACCCCAACTCAAAACGGGCAACCCCGATTAGGTCGGGGTATTAAAAAGAACAAACCACAGTATGCGCTGTACGCATTCTGTGTAGGGTAGGACGCTGAGGGACGCAGATGAAAAAGACTTTTCTTCAAAGGATGGTTAGTGTGGGGTTTTTAGCGGATGTAATGGAAGCGATAGCTTTTATTTGGGGTGAATTCTGTCGGCAAAGGTTACCTTTAGTAATTTTTGTAGGGTTGTGTCTGAATGTTTTGGTTGCACCTTGTGTGTATGCAGCGACTGGTGCCAATTTGGAACCCCGTTATGCTTATGCGCTTGGTGGTTTGGGGTTGGTGACTTTAGCGCTTGTTGTTTATTTGTTTGATGTTGTTTTTCGACCGGAGCGTTATTAATAGGACTTATGTTGCTAAATGTCCTTCCCCCTTTGAATTGGGGGCAGGGGGCAAAAGCGTCAATAAATAACTATAATTAGCTAAAGATTTTTAGAAATTTTCAAAGATTCTCAAACGGTACGCTACTAATGTCTATTGTGCGAAACATAACCAGAGCTATTCGCATGACTCTGGTTTTCTGGGTGCTGACGGCGATCGTTTATCCACTACTAATACTTGCAGTGGGTCAAGTAGCGTTTCCGTTTCAGGCTAAGGGCAGTATGATGCAAAATATTGAGGGACAACCAATTGGTTCGACTTTGATTGGTCAACAGTTCAGAACCGACCGTTATTTTCATGGTCGTCCCAGTACAATTCGTTACAGCCAAGGCAAACAAGCCAAGCCAACTGGTATATCTGGTGCCAGCAATCTTGCTCCCAGCAATCCAGATTTGTTAAGTAGAATTGTTGAACAGGCAAATACCCTTAAAGATGAAAATATTAAACCTCCAGCGGATTTAGTCTATACCTCTGGTTCTGGTTTAGACCCCCATATTTCAGTGGAAGCAGCAGAGGAACAGTTAGACAGGGTTGCTCGTGCCCGTAGTGTACAGCCAGATGAAATTAAACCTTTAATTGATAGGTATACTGATGGTCGATTTCTAGGCATTTTTGGTGAGCCTGGAGTCAATGTTCTGAGATTAAATTATGCTCTTGACCTTAAAGAGCAGAATCGCAAACAAAATCAATAGAATGGTTAGTGGTTAGGAGTTAGGAGTTAGGAGTTAGGAGTAAACAACCAATAACCAATAACCAATAACCAATAACCAATAACCAATAACCAATAACCAACAACTAACGTGAACTCTTCAATTCGTCCGGCACGACGGGGTAAACACAAAATTTTTATCGGTATGTCTCCTGGGGTGGGTAAAACCTACAAAATGTTGGAAGAAGCCCACAGACTCAAAGAGGAAGGTCTTGATGTTGTTGTTGGGCTTTTGGAAACCCACGGACGCAAGGAAACGGCACAAAAAGCGGAAGGGTTGGATATAATACCCCGCAAGGAAATTCCTCGGGCTGGTCTTCTTCTGACGGAAATGGATACTCTAGCAATTGTTGCGCGATCGCCTCAGTTGGCGTTAATCGATGAATTGGCACATACCAATGTCCCCGGCTCCCTACGAGAAAAACGTTACCAAGATGTGGAATTCATTTTGGAGAACGGTATTGATGTTTACTCCACAATGAATATTCAGCATTTGGAGAGCTTGAACGACTTGGTAGTCAGGATTACAGGGGTAGTAGTGCGGGAGCGAGTTCCTGACCGCATCCTAGAAGAAGCGGATGAAGTGGTAGTAGTCGATGTTACCCCAGAAACCCTACAAGAAAGATTGCGCGAAGGTAAGATTTACGCCCCAGAAAAAATTGATCAATCCCTATCTAACTTTTTCCAACGTCGCAATTTGATTGCTTTGCGGGAATTGGCACTGCGGGAAGTAGCAGACAATATAGAAGAAGATGCCAGAGGGCTAGGTATAGCCTTTTCAAATGGTGACATTGCCAACGGAGCAGTCTGTAATATTCGCGAACGGGTTTTGGTTTGTGTATCAACTTATCCCAACTCAATCCAGTTGTTACGTCGGGGGGCACGGATTGCTGGTTACATGAATGCTCCACTTTTTACCGTATTTATCGCCGATCCAGACCGTTTCCTCAGCAAAGAAGAAAGCCTGCATATAGATACCTGTGAAAAACTTTGCAAAGAATTTGAAGGTACTTTCATGCGTGTCAATAGCAATAATATAGCCAAGGCGATCGCAGAAGTTGCAGAAAAATATCGGATTACTCAGATAGTCATTGGTGAAAGTCAGCGATCGCGTTGGAAAATTCTCCTCAAAGGGTCTTTAACTCAAAAATTGGTTAGGTTGCTCAAAAATGTCGATTTGCATATCATTTCTACTGATAAGAAAAATGTCTTAACTGGAGGACTTAGTGAAGAATAAGGGGGACTATCCCAATAAAAATCTGACTTCCCCTGTTTATATTTTGCAACAAAACGACAATAACCTTGCGGCACGTGGAGGTGTTTACAGCTTTCCTATGCCCATGAGTCAGCTTCATCCTTATTTCCATCTTCGTTTATTTTCATAGTCCTCGGGTGAGTAAAATTCCACAAAGTACTCTTGCTCAATTGTTTTCATATTAGAAAAATTACCACCTATACTCACTCCAAAACCTTCTAACTTAGCAACAACATTAGATGTAATGCCAAAGTTCTGAGTATAGGTAAAACTGACATTATACTTTTTCATCCAATTTCCATTTTGTCTTCCATGTACTATTGTCTGCCACGAACTTTCCTTCTTCAGCCATTTCAAACCATCTGGAACCCTTGGAGGAATTGTTGGAAGGTCAAATTCTCCATCAACTTTTAGCTCTGAAGAAAAAATATGCTCCATTTTAGCCTCAGCCTTAACGTCAGCTATACTTGTTGGATCGTCGATTTTTGCACTCGTACTACCACTCTTGCCCTGCTGATTTTTGTCAATTAAGTTGATTCTTTTTGCCCCTAGACTGGTTAGTAGCTGAAGGAATTCACTTCTTTTTTCATCCAGAAGTTTTTCGTGAAACTCTGCGACCCTCAGAAAATAGGTGGAAGCAGCAGGATGTCTGACATAAACTACGTTTGATAGGAAATGATCGTCACTACACTGGAAGTCTCTCAAACGTTTATCATCTGGAGATACTACCAAAGCCTCAGGCATCATTCTCGGTAAATCAACCTGATAGAGTCGTCGCATCAAATAGAGCAAGAGAGGCTTCATAGTGTCTAAATATATAGCTCTTTCAGATGGTTTTAGCTCTTTTCCCTGGATTTTATCTATCATATGGAGGGGATTGTATGCATTAAGCATAGAAATGCCTCTTGCTTTTAGTTTTCCACCCCATCCCTGAAAATCTTGAGGAACCAGCAACTCCTCAAGTAGCGATTCCAAAATCTTATCGGTTGGAGTGACATTGCTATCTGGAGCAACGATAAGTAATGAATGGTCACTAGTCATCTGTACCTTCCTAATTTCTAGTTAAAAGACCTGATGACTTTAACTACATTGTTAACGCAATTATTTTCGTAAGGATGTCTCTTTAGTTTTACTTCTAACCCTGCCTTAGAGCGATACGGATGCAACGCCGAACCGAAGGTTTATCGCACTGCATCCTAAGGTGGTTTTTTATTTTCAGCAAGTTATCAATAATTATAATTAGTAACGTCAAAGTCTTGGTCAATGTGGTGAAAACACTATCTACACTTTTAAACGAAGAACGCAACCATCTGCAGACAGAGATTGATAACACAACCAGCATTGAGCAGGTAGTCAAGTTAGTTCAGACCAAACTCGATAATCTTGAAAGAATTTACATTGGCCAGCTAAATGTGGGTCAAATACGTTTGGCTTCGATTTTCCTGGATACGTTGCGGCAATCTATCGGTACTCTTGCTGCGGCTAAACAGACTGAAGTAGTAAAACTAGAAAAAAAACAAATTACTCACCAAGATCGAAATTTCCCTAAAAGGTTAATCCTGAAACTTCTCCAAGGACTCCTAGGTATAGGTATTTTAGCTTCGTTGTTCTCATATACTAAAACGACTCCAAGCGCATGGATGGGTATCTTGCTAACCCTTGTGCTTTTCGGATTGGAAGTGCTTAAACTCGACAAAGAACAGGAAAACAATCCTATTGAGCATGAGTTATTAAAATCACCTCAACCAGTTCTAGGGGTTGATAGCAGAGTTTTTCTAGATAACCTTGCCGATGCTCTTAATACTATCGACCTCGCAGTTGCGATTGAAGAACGGAGCAAACATAAAGATGATGTTGGTATAGAAGAACAGCCAGAGCTATTAAATTTTCTGCAAAGGCTGATGGGGGCATCATTTCTGGATAAACCCCAAATGGCTCAAGCACTAGTGAAACTTCTGCCACAGATTTTGATGGAGCAGGGGATTCGCACTCAAATTTACCAACCGAAAAACCCTGATAGTTATCGCGAGTATTTTGACTTTGAGCCAAGTATCGACCCTGATACCCAGGATTACGTTACCATAACTCCGGCATTATTAAAGGGCGATCGCTTGCTGAAACGCGGTCGGGTAATTGAGCCTGCATATTCCGAAGCTAAAGATTGAATGAATGAAGGAAGAAGAAAGAAGGAAGAAGGAAGAGGTTTTGAGGTGTGGATTCAGACCCCAACTCAAAACGGACGACCCTTCTTAAGTCGGGGTATTAAACCCCCAAGTCCCGAATTAAAAAAAACGGTAAAATTATGTCTATTTTAGAAACAATCGGCTTCGATTTGGGGCATGGTGAAACAGCCGTAGCTAAAGCGATAGTGGAGAGCATTGAACCCCCTCAAATGCTTGAGATTAATAATAAGAAGAACCAAATTACGGCTCTCGGTTGGCATCCCAAACTTGGTTATCTTGTCGGGGAACAAGCATTAATTCAAGCTGGGGTTACGCAGTTGAAAATAGCTTTTAAACAAAAACCAAATAACGATCCAAATTACAAAGAAACAATTAGCACTTTTTTGGCAACATATTACCGCCAACTGAAGGAAAGCAGACAGATTGAAGGTGGGGAAAATAGCTACTTTTATGTTGGTTGTCCTTCCGGATGGTCTACCCTAGAACGGGAGGAATATCAAAAGCTACTTCAAGAAGCTGGCATTCCCAAACTAAATGTTGTGCCGGAATCACGGGCTGCTTTCCTGCAAGCGAAGGAAGCTGGCAAACTGGAGTATAACCAACTGAAATCTGAAGTGTTAATTATTGATATTGGCTCTTCAACTACAGATTTTACCCTAGTTAAGAGCTTACATGAAATCCCGATAGATTTCGGGAGTAATGCCCTAGGAGCATCTTTAATTGATAAAGCTATTTTTGCTCGCACACTCGCAGAACACGAGCAATCATCTTTACTAAAAAAAGTATTTCAAGAATACCCACATCATCAAGCTCGTTGTGAACTTGCTTGTCGCAAAGCGAAAGAAGATTACTTTTCTAATGAGCAGCTATATAGCGATTCTCAATCCTTTGCCCGTGGCTTCGAGTCTATCAACGAACAAATTTATTTTATCCCTCAAGTTAACAAATTAATTATGGAGGAAATATTAAATCAACAGTTGCCCGAACTGAGGCTTCATAGTTGGATAAAATCATTTCGAGAAGCTATAATTGAGGCGAAACAAAAGCTTGACAAACAGAGCATTGTACCGAAACTTTTGCTGATGACTGGTGGTGCATCCCGCATGAACTTTACACGCTTTATTTGCGAGGAAATCTTTAGCGAACCAGAAACACAAATTCGACCAGATCCAGAACCGGAACGGTGTATTGCATTGGGTTTGGCACGAGTCGGTCGATGGGATTTGCGTGCTACTGCCTTCAAAGAAGAAGTTAACAAACTGTTTGATGAAAAGTTTCTCAAAGAGTTGATTTCTCAGCATATTCCGGAGTTAATCGAATCATTAACTCAGCCTTTAGCAGAGAATTTGATTGAAAACGCAGTCAAACCTGGTTTAGAACAGTGGCAAAAAAACAAAATACGAACTTTAGCCGATTTAGAAGTCGCTATGAAGGGTCAAGCAGAGCAGTGGTTCAGAAGCGATCGCTCTCAAGAGATAATCAATCAGAAATGCATCAGTTGGTTTAACAATAAAATCCAACCGGAGTTAGGTGCAAAAACTGACCCAATATGCCGCAAGTATCAGATACCTAGAAGCAGTTTAAGGTTTGAGGATACCATTGACCCGGCTTTTGTCAACCCAGAACTGCGAATTGGAGATGCTATCCTTGGTGACACAGTGGCATTTATCATCAATGTATTAATTGGTGGAGCCACTCTTGCTAGCATTACCACTCTGATACTAACCGGACACTTCATTTGGCCGATTGTACTAGTATATGGGGCTTCGGTGATGGCAGCAGGAATGGAGTTAAATCGCAAGACTGTCAAAGAGGCAATCAAAACAAACGTGGATGTCCCCAGTTGGATGCGTTCTAGTTTTTTGAGCGACCAAAAAATTGAGGATGTATGCGAGCAAATAAAGCCTGAGGTAGAGAAAGTTCTTCGAGAGCAACTGACAGCGAATCAAGAGGCTTTTGACCAACTAATTGCAAAAGTTGGACTAGGGTTGCAACAAGCCCTTTCCACCAAGGTTCAAGAAGCAATTATTTTGATTCAGTAGAATAGTCAGTAGTCCTTTTCTTTGTTTGCCATGACGCTGAAAGAATTAGAGGCTCAACTTCTGGCACTCTCGGATGACGAAAAAGCGCAAGTAATTCAACTCCTATCTCAGGGTAAAATTACACTGGGACGCGGTATCGAGAAAACACCTGATGTTTGTGGTGGCAGTGCCTGTATTACTGGAACTCGGATTACCGTTTGGGGACTTGTAGAGGCCCGTCGAATTGGGTATAGTGAAGCCGACTTATACCAATTCTGTATGAAGATGCACATAATCAAGACCCCCCTGTAGTCCCCCCTTGGCAAGGGGGGACGGCGTAGCCGGGGGGTAATATATGCAGCTTCACAAAGAAACGGTATTACTTACGAGTTATCTATCTCTGTCTGCAACGGATCTCGCTAATGCCTGGGCATATGCCGAAGCCTTCCCTGACGAAATCGAAACAGAGATTCGGGAAAATGATGAAGTAATGTATGAGTATCCATGACAGATTGCACGTGTTTATGCCGATGAGCAATACCCATTACCAGTTGTAGAATTTCTGCGGGCTTTAGGTCATGATGTTTTAACTGTTCAACAAGCAGGTAAAGCAAATCAGAAAATTCCCGATCCGGATGTCCTAGACTTTGCAACAAGCCAGAAGCGTGCCGTCATTACCCAGAATCGTAAAGATTTCTTTCGGCTTCATCGTATACAGCCAGATCATGCTGGGATTATCGCTTGTACGAACGATCGGGATTGGGAAGCACTGGTTAACCGAATCCACATGGCGATCGCAGATGAAGAACCGGGAGCAAGGCAAATTGATTCGTGTTGTGCGTGGCTACTAATTAGAGGCTTATACCGTTTCTTTGTGAAGCTGCATATATTACCCCCCGGCTACGCCGTCCCCCCTTGCCAAGGGGGGACTACAGGGGGGTCTTGATTATGTGCATCTTCATACAGAATTGGTATTACATTTGAGTCTATCTAAACGTGGATGCTTTTTTGTTCACGATAAGTATTCAGCATCCAGTAAGCATCGAGCTTTTTAGAGATTTTGGAGAGAATATTACCTAACTAATAAACCTGATCGTGACTACCAATATCTGTAAATACTGTATTTCCATCATCTGTAAAGTAAAATAATACTCTCTCGTCATACCCCAGACTGAAACTCCATAAATCCTTCAACTTTCCAGATAATTTATGAGTTTTTAAACTTGCATCAAAAGGGTCAATTGTAAAAATCTCTACTTTCTGCCAAAATCTAACTTCTAATTCGGCATTTCCTTTAATTATTTTTTTGAAAGTTCGTCGAAATGAAGAACTAAAACTAATTTCCATTACTCGTCTTCAAGGATTTGTCGTAACTCACTAATATTTGAAGAAAAGTTAAGTTTCCCACTTCGTTCTTCATCTTTGCTAACGTTGAAATTATTTAGCATCTCTTCTCGACGTTCTTCTCTGAGATACTGAGCGACAAGCAACTGAATCTCTTGCTTTTCGTCATTAGAAAGACTTTTAATTGCTTCTACGACATCACTGAAAGTCATGGTGGAATGCTTTATATGTCCTACTTTTTAAGTCTAACATACTGGTGTTGAGATAATTTAACGTACTTCGGGAGAATTCTTGGGGAATACGATTCCTGAATGGTTTTGAAAGAGTATTACATAAATCATAAAATCTTAATTAAAATGCTTTATCCAACCCTGCTTGTTTCAATACACCATTAGCTGTATGACGTGACTTTATAGAACCATCCACGACAAAGCGACGGTTTGCTATTGGACTATACCAAATTTCGTGGTCGCCTTTCCCTTGTCGCTCAAAATAACAATCGGCTTCAGAAAGAATCTTTTTCAATTCAGGAGTAAACGAAGCACCCATCTACTAAGCAACCTCTATCAACTCTTGACGATGGCTAGTTAATTCAAAGCTGATTGAACCCACATAATCACGAGACACTATTTGATTTAGAACGATAAGTTCCAAGATTATGACTCGAAGCTTTTGTGTAAGTAACTCAATTGTAGAAGCTTCTGTCACCAATCCCAGCACATCTTCGCTTGTTGCGACCCAAACTTCCGCTTCAGCATCCCAAAATGCTTGGACTTTAAATATCATAATGTTTGGTTATGGGGTTGTGATAGTAGTTCTAGTTTAAAACGTCGAAAGAATTAGAGCCTCAATTTCTGGCTGTTAAATTACACAACTTTTGTCCTTGCCTAAAATAATGTCAGCACACCAACTGTTGCATCGTTATTCAACTGTTCGATATCATGATAATGACTTCGTAAAATTGTCTCGATATCTGCTGTTTTACAGTTACCCCGCCGAATCCAGATAATTTTGGGTGGAACGTCAAAACTCTGACGGGGTGGTTTGGTTCACACTCGTTACGGATTACTCCGCTTTGAGATGCTCTCATATACTGTAATTCTCATCCCTCGAATACAGGGTTTACCACCACGCTTGCCGGGTTCGATTGTGATAATCTCACCGTAGCTCATTGCTTTCACCTCCTGACGGTATGCAACAACCTTAATTTTAGCCTACAAATACTCAAGCAGTCGCCTTACTTGAGCTAGAGCGTCTTCTCCCGGAATCGGTTGCACAGTGCCCATTTCTAACTTCATTGCGTCGTCGCTTTGCCCGGAATGCTTCTTCAACCAACGCATCGTCAAGCTGAATATTAGTTCGCATTACTTTCGGCTAGAGAAAGATTATGGCACGAGAGTCTTCTACGTCTGATTTTTCGTTGCCTTTAACATCAACCGTATTGAGCTTTCAGCAGTCCGCTGCAACCGAATTGTTAGACAGTACTTTTCCTACAACCCTCAACCTTGAAAAACAATAACGGCTTGCCATCCACAATCTTTTCCTCTACTTCTCTCATTCCAATTCTTTCTGCTACTTTCTTTGACTCAAGGTTGGGCTGATCGCAGCTTGCGAAAAGATACTGATAGCCAAGTTCGTCAAAACAATGCTCCAATATTTTGCCTGCAGCTTCGGTAGCATAGCCTTTTTTAGTCGCTTCAGGCAGCAAAGCATAAACTAATTGGGGTTGCGTTTCATCAAAGAAATACCACAATCCAACAAACCCGATAATTTCCTTCTCATCTTTAGTGTGAATAAACCAAAGACCGAATTTCTTTTCATTAAAGAGCTTTTGGCTCTCTACTAACATTTCTTCAACCTGTTTCAAAGAAAAAATGTTGTCATCGCATAAATACTTTCTAACGTACGGATTAATAAAAATATAGTGTAATGCGTTCAAATCACTCTCTAAAATCGGCTTTAAGAGCAACCTCTGAGTTTCAAATACCCAATTCATTACCATCTTCCTACATTCAACGTCTCAAAAATTTTATTGCATCTTGAGGGTAACCTGCGACCCACAAACATTGAGTTGAAAGCCTTTCTGCTTGCTTTTCACAGCAGTCAGCTTTTCTAATATCCATAACTGCTTTTCATACTCAGCTTGAGCTTATCGGTTCATCTGAGACACTAGCCTTGATTTTAGCATTCTTCAGAAGTAGGTCGTTTTTCTAAAAATCAAATAGGAGTCCTAAGCTCGACTTTATCCATTTTTACGAAATCCAAATATTAGCCCTAAAACCCTTGTAGGGCGGTAGTTTTAGTTTTTGGACTTTATTGTCGTATCAGTGACATGGAAAAAGTATTGGTCAAAAAGCTAGGGTTTTTGCCGGATAAAGAAAGCCAAGTTGTTAATTTTGGATCAAGTCGAGCTTAGAGGGTGTTTATAAAATAAAGCGATCGCGATCGGAAGCAAACCAGCAACCATCCGTAAGGAACGTGGTTTTGCCTGCTCCGTTGGGATCTAACAACCAAAAAAGTACTCTTGACTCTTGACTATTGACCAATAACTATTGACTATTGACACTTAACTAAATCCAAAATTTCATGACTCGTGTAATCGGTTTAATGAGTGGCACGTCTGTAGATGGGATAGATGCTGCTTTGGTAGACATTTCCGGCACAGATTTGGATCTCAAAATTGAGTTAGTCGCAGCTTGTACCTATCCCTACCCCAACGAACTCAGAGAACAGATATTATCAGTTTGTGGTGGTGGTGCAATTTCAATGGCAGAATTAGCAGAATTAGATGATGCGATCGCTCTCAACTTTGCCGCTTCCGCACAAAATATTCAAATAGGTCACGAAAAAGCCGCCCTAATTGGTTCCCACGGTCAAACAGTTTTCCATCGACCAGCAACTGAAAGGGGACTTGGCTACAGTCTCCAACTCGGACGTGGTGCTGTGATTGCAAAGCAAACAGGAATTACTGCTGTAAGTAACTTCCGAGTTGCTGACATCGCTGCCGGCGGTCAAGGTGCCCCTCTCGTACCTCGGATAGATGCCTACACTCTCAGCCATCCTCAAGAGTCGCGTTGTATTCAAAATATCGGCGGTATTGGTAATGTTACTTATATACCAGCCCGAACAGGCAACTGGTTAACAGAAATTCGCGGCTGGGATACAGGTCCGGGAAATAGTCTGTTGGATTTGGCCGTACAGCATTTAAGTGCTGGTACTAAAACTTACGATAAAGATGGTGCATGGGCCGCAAGCGGTATTCCCTGTCATCCATTGGTAGAACAATGGCTCAAGCAAGATTACTTTCATCTACCACCACCCAAATCCACCGGTCGAGAGTTATTTGGTGTGGCTTACCTGGATCAATGCTTGCAAGATGCCGGATCTTACCAACTCAGCCCAGCCGACTTTCTGGCAACCATCACAGAACTAACAGCAGCCTCCATCGCTCACAGCTACCGCAGTTTTTTACCGCAAATGCCCCAACGGGTATTGTTGTGCGGCGGCGGTGGTCGCAATTTGTACTTAAAACAAAGGATACAGCACTTATTGGATGAAGTGCCAGTTATGACTACTTCCGAAGTCGGATTGAATGCCGATTTTAAAGAAGCGATCGCCTTCGCAGTTTTAGCTTACTGGCGACAACTGGGTATTCCAGGCAACTTACCCACCGCCACCGGGGCCAATCAAGAAGTACTGCTGGGCGAAGTGAACCAGATATAAGTCCTAAGTCCTGAGTAAATATAAGCTCAGGACTCATTACTCAGCTTTCTAGCAAGTCCGCAAAAAGTACCCTCTGCCCCCTGCCCTCTTCCTCTTCATCACCACTGATGGAGGCTATACTGGACTTGTTTCCCGCCTGACATGAGTAGGGCGGTACTCGTGAATAGGGCAAGGAACACACAAGGTGGCGCACACTTTTTTATTGGAACCAGGACGTTGGACATTACAAGGAAGTTGGATAGAACGTAACTCCATGCCAATCAGCGTCAAGGGTATGACCTTGGTGGCTTGGAATCGAGATAACTGGTTTACAATGGCGACAAAGCTAAAATTTCCTCTTAGCGATCGCCCGGAAATTGCTTTGGTATATAAAGGGCGTTTGGATGACGGCGAGCGACAGTATTCTTTTTTACTTCAGCATAATCTTTTGGGACAAGTAGAAGGCGAGGGTTGGATTGGTCCAGATACCATTGTCCAGCATTATTGGGGACTAGGCGTAAAAGTAACGACTCCTGGGGAGAATCGCCAACGTCGCAGTGGTTTTGAAACCCTATACCGGATGTCGGATGACACTTACCACCTCACTAGTAGCATCCTAGCTGGTCATTTTCTAAGCAGTACAATTGAAGCCACTTTAGAGCGTCAGGCAAAGTAATTAGTGGTTGGTGGTTGGAAAAGAACAACTAACATCATCCCCAAGCTAATTAACTTGATGAAATTTGGGCAAACTAAATTTAACAGTCAAAGTGCGAGAGAATGCCAAACACTCCAGTGAATATACTAGTAAAGTAAGTTTTAATTAATACAATAAAAATCCTGCAATTTGTATCCCATACAGGTTTCATCCCCATTATTATTAAACATTGGAGTCGAATTTTCTCATGTCAGACCCCAACATTGGTCGCTTACTCGCCAAACGCTACCAGCTTCAGGAATTAATTGGCACCGGAGCAATGGGACGGGTTTATCGTGCTAAAGATATTTTGTTGGGAGGCGTACCCGTTGCGATCAAGTTTCTGGCTTTGTCAATCCAAAATGAAAAGATGCGATTGCAAGACCGTTTTGAGCGAGAAGCGAAAACCTGCGCCTTACTAGGACAACGAAGCATCCACATAGTGCGAGTCATGGACTATGGTGTTGACGAGTATAATACTCCGTTCTACGTCATGGAGTACCTGCAAGGAAAAAGTCTGAGTTATGTCATCCGCAAGCAACATTTGACTGTACCAAGATTCTTGAGTATGTTACGTCAAATCAGCATGGGTTTACAGTGCGCTCATGATGGCATCCCAGTTGAGGGCACGCTCTGCCCAATTATCCACCGCGATATTAAACCCAGTAATATGCTGGTAATGCAAGACCCCAGTTTTGGGGAGTTAGCTAAGATTCTTGATTTTGGGATTGCCAAGTTACTCCAGTCAGATGGCGATCGCACTAATTATTATTTGGGTACCCTGGCTTATTCTTCTCCCGAACAAATGGAGGGTAAGGAATTAGATAACCGGGCGGATATCTATAGTTTGGGTGTGATGATGTTTGAGATGCTCACAAGCAAAATGCCAATAGTCGCACCAACTCACTCTTTTGGTGCATGGTATAAGGCGCATCACTATCAACAACCCCGGACTTTTGCTGAAGTTGCCCCCAAATTGCAAATACCTTCATTAGTAGAAAATTTGGTGATGAGTTGTCTTGCCAAGACACCGAGTTCGCGTCCCCAAAGTATGAGTGAAATCCTCAAAGTTTTAATATCTTTAGAACAAGAGTACGGTACAAACAAAACTCGGCAAGACATTAAGGAAGAAACAGAAGCTCCTACCCTGATCGCAAAATTTGAACAGAAAACTCACCAACTATCGCCTGCATTTCTATCAAATGATGAAATCATCCAGCAAGTTACCTGGCCGAAAAATAAACCCATAGCTGATATTGTTTTTTCTCACCCCATCCGTGGCAATAATGAAATTTTACCAGCTTTATGGGTAATGCTACCGTCTGAGGAAATTCAAAAACGCTCTATTTGTACCCGTTACAATCAATTTTTATTTATCACTTCCCCTCACCCCGTATTGTTATGGATTAGTATCATATATAACCGTAAGCATGGTGCGAAATGGCTGCCTTACTATCTTGACCTCAAAACAAATCCTGGTCAGGAAATCGCTCGTTTGCTAGGACAAGCTGGTTACTATCGGCTGCTATTTTTTACGCGGGAAGCACCTAATCGCTGTACTCATATTCTACTGTCAACCATCGCCCCGGCCCAACGCGAACGACTACAGCAGTGGTTGACAATGAGCAAAACTCTTGTTTCAGCGGCAGATCCTCAAATGAGTAAAAGTTTACTTAAAAACGAGTACGAAAAAATTAAACCCCAAATTTTGGCAAAACTGGAATCAATTGACACAGATTCGCCATTCGACCTTTCAGGCTGAAGTCAGTCTTGTTTCTTTTATCCCAAATATTAAGAGCGATACGAATGCAACGCCGTTGCCCTTGGCCTCACGCCGATCGCTCCTATTGATTCTTCCTTCTTTGTAGCGACACTCTCATCAATGTTAACTATTGTTAAGAGAATATGTTTTGCTCGTCAGAAACAGATATAAAAATATGGATAGAGAAGTAAAACTTGGTCAAAAAGCTAGCTATTGGCTTTACTCCGAGCAGATTGTTTAATGGTACGATTTGATTGTGTTATGTTCGTGCTTTTAAAACTCCCAAGCCAATACAAGTGCTGGAGAAAATTTTCTGTAAGCAGTTAAGTTAAGTTTGACATAAAATTACTAACTGACACTACAGGTAGTATGCAGCCAAATAGCGAGAATTAAGTTTAGTTATCAGTGTAAAGGTGCAAAAATTTAGTGGTTTCTTTGAAGTTGACGCCCCGGCATCACCAGCTCTTTTCCTCCTTGGAACGGAGCAAGAGAAGGAGGTCGTCCACTGCGACATGAGTCTTACTCTATGCCAAAGCGGAACCTGAATCTAAGCCCCACTGGTGCTTCAGAAGTTCTTTATAGGTCGCTTCGCGGACTACCATTTGTTCGTACAGCTTGACCAAAAAGTCTTTAGCTTGGTCGTGGCTCATTCCTTGCACTTGATTTGCGAAGGAGTGAATGCTGAATTGCTGTTCTAGAGAAAGTTCGATAGGTTGGTTCATATTTAAACTCCAAAAAACAACGCGTTAAGGTTACATCGTTCGCCAAAGTCCAAGTGGTAGTTATATGGACTTGATTTTGTCGTGCTTTGTTCCTCTGTATTAAAAAAGATAACAATTGTTTGACAAAATGCCCATATCCCAAGTGGTAACTTTTACTGCTTTTATATTTAGCACCTAAGCCTACTGATATATAACCCAAGTCCAGTAAGGTGGATTCCGGGAAGGTTGTAGGCTTTATTGGCATATATAAGTTGTTTTCTGACTCCAGGGTGGAGACAGGGTGGTAATGTTGAAGCAGTTAAGGGTGAATTATATTGCTCTTACCTCATTAAGTGCAAGATGTCAATTTAGCAAAATAAAGAAATTTAGCCTCCGAATGTAACTTTGGAGGCTAAGAATATTTGTATCAAGTTGCGAACATATAAAAAGCTCAGACTGAACAAATTGTTGAGTATTTGTACCAAGAAGGGGCAAGTCACACAGCAAGACTTACAAAGAAGCGACATAGGCATAACGACAAGAGCGTAGGTAGTCTACCTTTAGTAGACTTTTGCTATTAGCCAGGGACTTTAGTCCGGGAGCAAGGTAGCGAGGCAGGTGCTGTAGATAGTAAAATCTTGATTAGAAATTCAAAATATCTAACGAATCCTCTATTTCTAACTCTAAAATTCTTTCTTGGACATTTTTCTGTTCCACCAGTTTACCTTCTTTGCGATACAAATCTGTCGCTTTTTGAAAATCCTCGATTGCCAAAAGTTTATCTCCTAACTCGCAACGAATATTCCCACGGTGATAATAAGCATCGGCATCATTGAAATTAATTTTTATAGTTTGAGTATAATCATCAATTGCTCCCTGATAATCTCCGCAATAAGAACGAACATTAGCACGATTTTTATAGGCAAAAGCATCGTTCGGATTAATATCTATCATCTGAGTGTAATCTTCGATTGCCCCTTCGTAATTCCCTAATTCATAACGAGAATTTGCACGTTTTTTATAAGCATCTGCATCATGAGCAAATTGTGGTTTATCTTTTAGTAGATAACCAGCCTTATCAAGGCTTCTATAAGTATCCCGATCGTGAGGATTAATCTTGATAGCATGAGTAAAATCCTCAATTGCTCCCTGGTTATCTCCAATCTGAGAACGTACATTTGCCCGGTTTCTATAAGCAAGAGCATCGTTCGGATTAATTTTTATCGCTTGTGTATAATCTTCAATCGCTCCTTGATAATCTCCTAATTCGTAACGAGCCGAAGCACTTTGATTGTAAGCTTTGGCATAATTAGGATTAATATTTATTGCCTGAATGTAATCCGGAATTGCTCCTTCGTATTCTCGTAGAGAATAGCGAGCATTACCGCGTTTGTAATAAATATCAGCATTTCTGGGTTGAATTTGCAATGCATGACTATAGGCAGTAATTGCATCTTGATACTGCTTTTTATTAACGCATTCATCACCCAGTTTCAGATAAAGCAAGTTCCAATTATCAACCTTCTCGGGAATTAACTGATATTTCCGCTGTTTATGTATTTCCCGTTGATATTTCTCCCCGTGATAATTGCCATTACTAGCAGATTGTAACTCTTCTAAATAACATTTTAAGCCACCACCATATAGCAATTGCTCTATCCCAAATGAAATTTTACCAGTTCTCAGCTTAATCATTTGGGTGGGAAGAAAGCCAGCAAAAAAAAGGTGATATTCGGACTGTGCTTCGTTCACTACCTCTTGAATTAAAATGCACACTACAACTGCATTTTTTTCAACTTCCTCTGCACTCACCGACCACCGAACTTTATCAAAACTGCCATGACGAGATTTTACATCAATACCAATCGAAGCATTAGCAGTCAGGGTAAAATCAACTTTACCATCACCGCCGAAGCGTTTTTCATAATCTACTTCAGTAATCAAATCCGCTAAACGTTCCTTAACTACCTCCTCACCCAATTTTCCCTTCAAATTGCTGATAAAAACCTCACGCACTGGGGAAGTTCGCTTATATTTTTCAGCCATCTGCCAGCAAAATTCTCGCAGTGCTTTTAATCTCTCTCCTCTTATTATTGTTAATTCACTATATAGACCATCTGCTTCACTCAATAGCAGGCAACCAGATGTCAATCTTTTGATAAAGTCAGACTGCAGCGATCGCAGTGGGGTAGTCCAATCCATTTATATCTGCGGCGAATCTTTTGATCGGATTTTTTTTATTAGATTATTTTATATGAATATCAATTCAACGTAAAGCTTTCTTAATTGTACTTAATTTAATCCTTTCCACAGCTTGGGCTAAATTCAAATCAATAATGACCAGATACAAAAAAATTCGCATCTGGTCAAGGGTTTGACACAATGTGGTAGCCCATCAAATTAAGATGGGCTAGCTATTCTACGATATTTATGTAGTACAAACCGCCAAAAGAACAAACCAAGACCTTCATATTTGCTGCACAGTTGCGTTATTGACGGTTTGATGCAGAATGGAGATGCTCAATAACCAGCAGTTTGCCCGTGGGAAGCTTGAGTTTCAAGTTTCTTGAACAAAATAAGCGAATTATCCCAGGTAAAATACACTTTAGCTAATACTGATAGCTGAAGCGACATCCTTTTGTAGCTAGAAGATTGAGAACGGGTCTTTCGTGGTGGGATGTGAGCGAGAGTAACGTGTTTTATGAGGAGCAGTGGTGATGCTAACTATACAGACAGTTAGTTTACTTCGCGTGACCATTGCAAGCATTGATGACCAACTCTATATACAGAGCTTACGGAACAAATACTGAGCCTTGTTGAAGTTTATCGTGTCTTAACTTTTAGATTGCTGCGAAGGTTGCTGTGTAAACTATGTCAAGCATAAAATCCTGTAGTTACGTACAATTGATTTCCTTGATACAACACAACTGCCGCTTCAATAAGTTGTCTACAAGCTGTAGTTATCAGTCAAACAAGAGGATATGTAATACCCGCATATTCCAATAACTCTCTGCGACCGCTACCCCTATGGGGCGCTGGCTGCCGACGCTTATTAGGCTTGGGACTAGCTGATAGCAATGATTCGGAACCAGAGAAAGAACGCAGCATATCCGTAAAATTTTCGCCTACTACTTGACCCTCAAAAGCTAAGGAGCCGAGTACCAGACTTGTAACTAAAAGTGAAATGGTAACACGCATAGCAGATGTCTATTTTAGGACTCTCCACTTCACTGATACTGAGTTTTTATTACTGCATCCGGACATTTTGAAAGATAGTATGTTTTTTTACTATAAAAATTCTACTGAGTTTGTCCACTTAGATGTTCCACTAGTATCCAATTACCTTGTTGATTTAATCGACCCCAAACTTGCAGAGGCTGTTCGTGCAGACAAGCTTCTAAGAGAGAATCGATATGTGAAGCAAGAGTTACAAGCTCGCATTTCTGCCCCTGGTTTTGGGGTGGTGTGAGGATCGCAAATCTGTAATCCTGCGGAGCGATTCGCTGAAAAATACCTGTAAAAAAGTTGGAATTACGTAGAGTGGGAGTATTTTTTCCTACGTAATCATCCTGTTTAGGTCGTGCGTGATAATCACAGTTGCCAGTTGTTGGATAGGCTTCTGGATTATTCAAGTAATACAGTTGCCAGTGCAACCAATCAGTATGATTTGGTAGTAAATTGAATAACGGAACAATTGCTTGTGGTGAATACTTATCTTCTAACAAAGCCAATTGCAGCATTCTGACAGGCAAATCCCGAGGCTCTAGGTTCAATTCCACGCACATCGCAGCCGCCATTCCCGCAGCTTGACCGATACCCATGACTACAGGTTGCAATCTAGTCGCCCCATTGGCAATATGAGACACAGAGATATTTTTTTCACAGACCAATAAACCATCTGTTTCTCGGGGAATGAGACAATGGTAGGGAATAGTGAAAGGAGTTCCCGTCCAACGGCCCCCCCAGCGGATTGATTTGGGTTGCAAATCAAATTTGACACCGGGATAATGGTGGTCGTTGGCGTAGTTGCCAACAGCGATCGCATCCAGGTTCAAAGATGCCACCGTCCCTCCATCGACTGGCAAAATATCTTGTTCTCGCACCGTAGTTAGTCCTATTAGACGACGGCTTTCGCGATAGTATGGATGCAAAGCAAAGCCTGTAGGGACGGAGTTTCCCCCTCCATACAGCAGTGAAGGAAAAACATTTTCTGCCAAGCCATAGCGGCGACCAAGTTGGTTTTGGATAAAATGAGCAAAATTTTGACTGTGGTAGCGGCATTCTCGAAGAAAGTCAGATTTTGCTTGCTCTGACTCTAGCAAGCGCCCTACACCTTCGCCGTAGTCATTGCCACAAATCGGCCAATTGATCATAAACAGTCCCCCTGGTAGACGACCGTAATTCAGAAATTTCAGAGAGCCATATTCATCCCAAGCACCCGCAAACTTTGATGGGTCATAGTTAGGGGCAGGAGGAATCTCTGCTGCCATAGATTCCCCAAAATCTTGCATAATCGCTACCCAGGTGGGAGCTTGCACTGGATATCTTTGGGTAAGAAAATTAAAATCAACTGGAGCGCTCGGTTCTCCCCACTCCGACTGTAATTCCCAGCCCCAGCGATAAGGTACATCAGCCTGTTCAAGTATTTCTCCCAGTTCTGTACCATCAAGAATTATCTTGGCTTTGACAGTAAAATCTGCAAACCGGACACCAGTTACAGAATTTCCGATTAATAATACTTCTTTGGGTACTTGTCCGGAAATCCAGCGCAGATTTGGCAATTCCCGCACCCAATCTGCAAAAATTTCTGCTCCAATACGCGGATCGTAGCTAAAAAAGCTTACCCAGCTATTATCTAATCCTCCAGGCTGTCGTTGTTGCAATTCTCGCAAAAATGCACCCCACAACCCAGTTTGAAACGCTAACACTTCATTGCCATCCGGGACAGATACCCCAGCAGAAGTCAGCATTCCCCCCAGCATGGGAAATTCACTCACCAGAATAGTTTTGGCACCCCGACGCGCCGATTGGATAGCTGCTGCAGTTCCCCCAGTTCCGCCACCGACAACTAAGACATCCGCCGTTAATATTTCATTAACCATTACTTAACCTAAGTGGAGTATCGACATATTGTCTCCACATAGGTTGGCATTAGACAAGATAATCTATCAAGTTTTCGGATATTTCGTTTTTGATATTACCCATGTTAATATACTGCGGTTGATAGTCAATACCTGAAAAATGCCCAAAAAAATCAGGGAGTTAAAACAGATGCTACGCCAATTAGATTTTACTGAACTCCCAGGTAAAGGTAGTCACACCAACTGGATACATCCCTTATACAATGGAAAATTAACTGTCTCAGGTAAAGATGCTTCAGATGCTAAACCTTACCAAGAAAAAGAGGTTCAGCAAGCTATAAAGGAAGTAGAGGAAAAACAACAGCAGGAGAAGCCAGAAGATGGGCAAATTTAAGTATCAAATGTTAATTCAATGGTCTGAAGAAGACAATTGTTTTTTAGTGGGGTTTCCTGATTTTCCAAGACAGCTTTGGAGAACTCATGGCGATAGTTATGAGGAGGCTGTAACAAATGGAATTGAAGCCTTGGAGTCTTTAATTATGGCTTACGAAGCAACAGGTGAACAGCTTCCAGAACCAACTGTTTATAAAGTTGCTTAATTGCGTTCAACAAGAGTCGATTTTCAAAGCTCAAAACAATAATTACCAAAAGCCTGATCGCTAAAAGAACGCACAAGCGTGTTACACCTAATAACGTTGAATGGTGAAAAATCAACGTGAAAGCACAGGTATTTAGAGGCGTTAATAATCTTTCCTACGAAGATATCCCAGTTCCAACACTAGAACCCGATGAAGTATTGGTACAGGTTCAGGTCGTGGGGTTGTGTCAGTCGGATATTAAAAAAATTCGTTACCCCCTGTATGAACCACCCCGTATCTTTGGACATGAAACTGCGGGAACTATCTCAGCAGTTGGTCTTGAGGTAAAAAATTGGCAAGTTGGGCAACGAGTGGCGGTGATGCACCATATCCCTTGTATGCGTTGTAGTTACTGCCTGAATGAGAATTATTCAATGTGCGATACTTACAAAAATATCTCCACCACAGCGGGGTTTAACGCTAGTGGAGGGGGTTTTGCTGAGTATGTAAAGGTTCCAGGTCATATTGTCAGAAATGGCGGGTTAATTCCCATCCCAGAACAAATTTCTTTTGAAGAAGCAAGTTTTGTGGAACCGACTAACTGCTGTTTGAAGGCCGTGAAAAAAGCTCAAATTGCTCCTGGACAGACGGTTTTGGTTACTGGTGCAGGGCCTATTGGGTTAATGTTTATCATGTTGGTGAAATATTTTGGTGGTAAGGCGATCGCCACCGATTTGCTTCCCTCTAGAATTGAAAAAGCGTTGCATCTGGGTGCAGAAGCTGCATTTGATGCCCGTGATGCAGACTTACCTGCCAAAATTCATGCCCTCACTGATGGTATGGGTGTGGATGTGACTCTGCTGGCAGTTCCCAGCGAAAAAGCGTTCTTTCAAGGCTTAGATTGTACCCGCAAAGGTGGCAAAATCCTATTTTTTGCTGAATTTCCTGACGAATTGGAAATTCCGATTAACCCAAATATTCTCTACCGCAGAGAAATTGACTTGATGGGTAGTTACAGTTCATCTTACAAACTGCAAAGTTTGGCGGCTGATATTGTCTTTAATCGCCGGATTGATGTTAAGGAATTGATAAGCGATCGCTATGCCTTACAAGATTTATCACAAGCTGTAGAACAGGCTGTTAAACCAAGTGCCCAAACCTACAAGATTTTAATTTATCCCTAACAAATTGGAGAATAGGAAATTCGGAGTCCTATTTGAGTTGTGAGAATCGAAAGCCTTAGAAGCCAGGGACTTATAGTCCCTGTCTAACAGCATAAATCCATTGAAATGGACTAAAAATAATGCTTTTATTTCTAGTATTTTTAATAATTTATTAAATTAGAATTATGTGGTTTATATGCAAGGCGCAAGATAGAAGCAAATAAACCAATAAGGAGTAATATTTATAGAACAAGCCAAAAGTAAAAAGCAAAAAAAGATTTATTTTATGTTTTTAATTCCCTAGCAATTTGGAAGCGATCGCATTGAAGAAATCGTGCTAAGTCTCAGAATTTTATCGCGCTGAAACAAACCAAAATTTAAATTTGTTAATATTCATGAAGGATTCGCTCCTGCCCACCCACAAAAGTTTTGTTAAGAACTCATAGTCAATAAATTAAGAAATAGAAAAATAATTAATTTTACGAATTTTGTATTGATTTGATATTGCCAAAACCTTATTACTTAAAGATAAACTCAAGCTAGGTAGCAAAAGCAACGAATTTATTTTCGGAAGTTTCTATGTAATGCTATGAAGCATTTTTTTATCTGAAGTATTTTTATTCGCAGAGTGAATTATGACGAAAAAAGAATTGATTTCATCGAAGCCTGTTGGTAATCCCGTACTGATTCAAAACCGAAGCGGCAACCAAGGGAATTTTGAGTTGGTTGTTCCCGCTCTTGAAGGTGGTTTAGCATTCTATTGGCGCGATAATGACTCCGAGACGCTTCCCTGGCAAGGTCCAATTCTGTTTGGCCAAGAAGTTGGTCAGGTAGATGCCGTCACGATGATCCAAAGTAACTACGGCCATGTGGGGAATTTGGAGTTAGTAGCCCGGATTGGTGACAAATTGGCATTCTTCTGGTGCGATTTGGGAGTTGAAAGGCAATGGAACGGGCCGTTCTTTTTCAGTTCTGTTGCAGTTTCCGGAAATCCCGTACTGATTCAAAGTCGCTTTGGCAACCAAGGTAATTTTGAACTAGTAGTTCCCACTATTGAAGGTGGTTTAGCATTCTACTGGCGCGATAATGACTCGGAGACGCTTCCTTGGCAAGGCCCAATTCTGTTTGCCCAAGAAGTTGGTCAGGTAGATGCCGTCACGATGATCCAAAGTAACTACGGTCATATGGGTAATTTGGAGTTAGTAGCCCGGATTGGTGACAAATTGGCATTCTTCTTTAGGGATTCGGAAGCTGATTGCCAATGGCACGGACCGTTCTTTTTCGGCTCTGTAGCAGTGTCTGGAAATCCCGTACTGATTCAAAGTCGTTTTGGTCACCAAGGTAACTTTGAGTTGGTAGTTCCCGCTCTTGGTGGTGGTTTAGCATTCTACTGGCGCGATAATGACTCAGAGACGCTTCCTTGGCAAGGCCCAATTCTATTTGCCCAAGAAGTTGGTCACATTGATGCTGTAACGATGATTCAAAGTAATTACGGTCATGTGGGTGATTTGGAGTTAGTAGCCCGGATTGGCGACCAATTGGCGTTCTTCTGGCGCGATTGGGAAGCTAAAAGCCAATTGCATGGGCCGTTCTTTTTTGTCTATAATAATTCTCAATTGGGTGAACTACATACCTGATAGTTACTGTTTGCCCGTTGAGAACATAGCCCGCCTGCGCGGGCTAAATCATCAGCTTGACTTAGTTCATAACTGAGCACCTCTAAGCATCAGATGTGTTAAAGCATCAATCATGCGATCGCTTTCCATTGGGATAATTTCTTTCCCATGCAGCATTTCCTGAGTCATCATAAAATGCACCAACGCCCCAATCATAATCCTTGCTGTTGCTTCTGGGTCAGGTATATCGAGTTCGGGATGATCTGTCATGTATTTACAAAGAATCGCGATCGTCGGTTTCATGATATGTTGAACCCAAGTTTGGGCTAACTCGGGAAAACGACCAGATTCCCCAATCAGCACTCGTACAAATGCCTGATGTTGCTCATCGCAGATCATCCCCTGTAGCGCTGATGCAATCAATTGCCGCAGTACAATGCGCGGTTCCCCTTGAAGCGGTTGCCTACCAAAGGCAGACTGAAATTTTTCTTGTGCTAGCTGTTCTATTAGAGTTTTAAACAGCCCTTCTTTATCTTGAAAGTGGTTGTATACCGTGGCTTTAGAAACACCTGCTGCTTGTGCTACTCGATCCATACTTGTCCCAGCGAAGCCATGTTTCAAGAATTCTTGCATCGCTCCTGAGAGAATTTGCTCTACCTTATCGCTGGCAATTTCCTTGGACACTTCATTCGCCCTTATTCTCACCATTTTGTCTTCTTCGACTTGCTTTTAACTTCCCTACCTCTACAAAGTAGGGTTATACTTAGATTGACTAAACTACCCAGTTTAGTTTAGCATTATTAGACTAAACCGTTTAGTCTAATGTGCCAACCATGAGAGGGGAATTCTATGGCGCAGAACGTCAAATCACAGGAATCAGGTTCCAAAAATATTTTTCGCTCACCTCTATTTATAGCAATAATTGCATCTTTGATAGTAGGGGCGATAAGTATTTACACGGTAAAGCGGTTTCAGGCTGCCGCACAAAAGAAGGTAGAAGCGCCAGTGGCTGCACCAGCAATCACAACGGTGACAGCCTTAGGAAGGTTGGAGCCAAAGGGAGAGGTAATCAAACTTTCTGCGCCCACATCTTCCAATCAGGGGAGTCGGGTAGAAAAGCTGCTGGTGAAAGAAGGAGATCCGGTAATTGGGGGGCAGGTAATTGCGATTCTCGACAGTCGCGATCGCCTACAAGCGGCTTTACAAGAAGCCCAGGAAGCTGTAAAAGTCGCCCAGATAAATTTAGCAAAAGTGCAATCTGGGGCGAAAGTGGGAGAAATCGATGCCCAGAAAGCCGAGATAGCCCGCGTCCAGGCGCAATCTTTGGGCGATGAGGGGGCGCAAAGAGAATCACTCGCAAGGCTAGAAGCGCAGTGGTTCGGGGATAAAGCTGCCCAAGAATCAACACTGGCGAGATTAGAAGCGCAGTTGCTAGGGGACAAAGCCGCCCAAGCAGCAACAATCAAGAAATTAGAAGCAGAACTTAATAATGCGCAAGCCGAATTTCAGCGCTATGAGCAGCTATACAAACAAGGTGCGATCGCGCAATCTCTGTATGATAGCAAACGCCTTTTGGTAGACACAATCACCCAGCAAGTCAGCGAAGCTAGGGCAGTCCTCAACCGGATAAATAGCACCGGCGCAAAGCAAATCAGTGAAGCCAAAACCAATTTAGAAAGAATTACTCAAACAGGTAGCAAGCAAATCAGCGAAGCCAGAGTAGTTCTGAACCGCATCAACGCCACAGGTAGCAAACAAGTAACGGGTGCTACAGCCAACCTGAATAGAATTGCGGAAGTGCGTCCCATAGATGTGTTAGCAGCAAAAGCAGAAATTGGTCGTGCCATAGCTGCCCAGAAGCAAGCACGGGCAAATTTCGACCAATCTTACGTCAGAGCTTTTCAAAACGGCATTGTATTTAAAGTACATACCCGTCCCGGCGAAACAGTCTCAACTGACGGCATCGTTGAAATCGGGCAAATCAAGCAAATGATGGCGGTTGCAGAAGTATACCAAACCGATATCAGTAGAGTGAAACCAGGGCAGAATGTGCGGGTGACTGGGGATTCGATACCGGGAGAATTGCGAGGGACAGTTGATTGGGTCGGCTGGCAAGTACAGCGGCAAAATATTATTAATAGTGACCCCAGTTCCAACATTGACTCCAGAGTAGTTGAAGTCCATGTGCGCCTGGATGAAGCATCAAGTGAGAAAGCTGCCAGATTGACTAATTTGCAAGTCAAAACAGTAATTGATTTGTAAGGGCATGGGGAAGAAATTTAAAATCCAAAATTTAAAATTATTATGGTTGGATTTATTCAAGGAATAGGGCGGAGAACACCTTTAGGATGGCTGCAGCTGAGTCATGAAAAAGGTCGCTTATTAGTAGCATTGTCAGGTATTGCCTTTGCCGATGTTTTGATGTTCATGCAGTTAGGCTTTCAGACAGCGCTTTATGACAGTAACACCCGACTGCATCAGAATTTACTGACAGACATAGTTTTAATTAGTCCCCAAGCGCGTAACCTGATAAGTATGTCTACCTTTTCTCGACGGCGACTTTATCAAGCAGGGGATATACCAGGGGTAAAATCTGCGGAAGCCATGTATGCCAATATCGTCAGCTGGAAAAATCCGCAAACACGTCAAGAAACGTCAGTTTTGGTAATGGGGTTGCCCAACCAGCCGACATTTAATATACCAGAAGTCAACCAACAACTGGATACAATTAAGTTACCCGATACCTTCCTGTTTGACCGTGGTGCTAGAGGCGATTATGAAAAAGCGATCGCCCAAATAGAGAAAGGTCAAAAAGTTACTACCGAAATTGAACGACGCACCATCACCATTAGCGGTTTATTCAAAGTCGGAGCTTCCTTTGCTGCTGACGGCAACTTGATAACTAGCAGTGATAACTTTTTGCGGTTATTTCCCCGGCGAGAAGCAAGTAGCATCAGTATAGGATTAATTACCCTAAAACCAGGTGCTGACCCCAAACAAGTAGCTAATTCTTTAAAATCTCATCTTCAAGATGACGTCAAAGTGCTAACTCGCGAAGAATTTATCAAGTTTGAGGAAAATTATTGGAAAACAAACACCTCCATCGGCTTTATTTTTAGCTTGGGTGTAGGTATGGGCTTCTTGGTCGGGATAATTATTGTTTATCAAGTTTTATCTACCGATGTCAATGCCCACATCAAAGAATACGCCACCTTCAAAGCAATGGGTTATCGCAATTTATACTTATTGGGCGTGGTATTTGAAGAGGCAATCATCTTGGCGGTACTGGGGTTTATACCGGGACTTGTCGTACCTTTGGGGCTATATCGGATGACCAGAAATGCCACAAATTTACCAGTCTATATGACCGTAGCCCGAGCATTACAAGTGCTAATTATGACTATAATTATGTGTATGATATCCGGCGCGATCGCCACCCGCAAATTACAATCTGCTGACCCTGCTGATATGTTCTAACAGGGAGTGGGGGAGACAACCAACAACCAACAATTAACAAATGATAAATGATATAGATACGACTTTCTCCGCTTCTTTGTCGGTAGAACAAACAACAAATGCTGTCATCTCTATACAAAATCTCGACCATTACTTTGGTCACGGGCAACTTAAAAAGCAAGTTTTATTTGATATCAGCTTGGAAATTAACGCCGGTGAAATTATCATTATGACCGGGCCATCAGGTTCTGGAAAAACGACCCTTCTCACCTTAGTTGGGGGGTTGCGTTCTGCCCAGTCTGGGAGTTTGCAGGTGTTGGGAGAAGAACTATGTGGCGCTAGTAAAAGAAAGCTTACCCAAGCACGCCGGCAGCACGGTTATATCTTTCAAGCACACAACCTCCACGCAAGCTTGACGGCACTCCAAAACGTCAAAATGGGTTTAGAACTCCACAGCCGAATTTCTCTCCAAGAAATGAAAACTCGGTCAGCCGAGATGCTGGAATTGGTAGGATTGGGAAATCGCGTCAATTATTATCCCGATGATTTATCCGGGGGACAAAAACAACGGGTAGCGATCGCCCGAGCCTTAGTTAGTCATCCAAAAATTGTCCTTGCAGACGAACCAACAGCAGCACTTGATAGTAAGTCGGGTCGAGATGTCGTCAATCTCATGCAACAGTTGGCGAAGGAACAAGGCTGTACCATCTTGTTAGTGACTCATGATAATCGGATTTTGGATATTGCCGATCGCATTGTCCATATGGAAGATGGTCATCTCATCAGTGATGGTGTAGATGCACCGATGCAGGTTCATTGACCGAAGTTTTCGCAGCACACAAGCCCGATCGCGGATTTGAAAGGATTACTCGGATTCCACGGAAAGAATAATTAATTTTAGATCGAGGAGTGAAATCTTTTAATTTCTTTAATCCGCGATCGCACGATTGTTGGTGTTCAGTTAAACCTCAACTGAGCAAGTAGTCTGATCAGCATTGGCTAGATACAATAACCCTGAATCGTTCACCCACTATCAAGCTTAGATTTACCCCTCTCAGCAATAGTAAGAAACATCGGTAAGAAATCAAATATACATATTTTTTCACATAAAGATATAAAACTGTCCACTGACAAATAGCTAAGGTTATGATTAATACTGCTATCATTTAGTATTAATTAATACTTTTTTTTAGGAGTACTAATCAGAAAGGTATGCCCTTCTCTGAGAAACAGCAGCGAACTGACTCCTTGTCACGTTGTAAGCTGCAATTTTTACTGAGTAGTCACTGTCAGGCGTTGAGTAATGCTTTCTTAACCGCTGTATATCAAGTTCGGATAAATTAGGACTTGACAAGTGACCCACAACAGAATATAAGCATACTGTTAGAAAAATATCTGCTAGGTTGGGAAACACCACGCACAAGAAGCGAGTCAGTTTTTCACGACTAGGCAAGGTATTTTTTTTGTGGCTCTATGATTACTGAAAATCGGACTATTGATTCAGAGAAAAAATTGCTAACATCCACCGTTAAAACCCTAATACCAAAAAAAATTAGAAATAGTCTGTTAGTGGGAATATTTGCTGCCCTTCCCGTCGCATTTGCAGTACCCGCTGATGCTCTACAAGTAAAAGTGTCTCCTGCGAATCCTCAGTTGGGCGATACTATTTCGATAATGGTTAATCTAGATAACCCCGGCAACGGTAATAAAGTCACAGTCACCAGTGGCAAAGAAACTTATCAAGCCTTTGAAATTAAACCAAATGAGTATCGGGTCTTGATTCCCACAACACCACTAGAAACCGCAGGAAGAAGAACATTCAACGTATCTGGTGATGGTGAAGCCCAAAATGTGACCGTACAAGTGCGCGATCGCAAATTTCCCATCCAACGAATTAACCTACCACCCGGTAAAGCCGGAGTCAATGCAACAGAGTACGAACTCAAGCGGGTAACCGAATTCAAGGCAATGCGAACACCAGAAAAACTCTGGAATGGACCATTTATTGCACCTAGTAAGGCAAGAAGGAGTACAGGATATGGTGTACGTCGCTACTATAATGGTAAATTTGCAAAGGACTATTACCATCGCGGCGTTGACTTCGCTGGAGCGCAGGGTTCGCCCGTAGTTGCCCCAGCCGGTGGACGGGTGGTTTTGGTAGGAAGGGTATCCCAAGGATTCCGCATTCACGGTAACGTAATTGGCATTGACCACGGTCAAGGAGTGACGAGCATTTTTATGCACCTAAGTCGAATTGACGTTAAAGAAGGTGATGTTGTCACACCCGGTCAAAAAATAGGTGGGATTGGTGCAACGGGCGCTTCCACTGGTCCTCATTTACACTGGGGATTATATGTCAATGGCAAATCCGTAGATCCGGCATCCTGGCGGAGTACTGGGGTCGAATAGTATAAACTGTGTTTGACTTGCCCTTAATCTAGGGCAAAATATAATTTGTATTGGTACCGTCCCTACCTTGCTTGGCTAGCTTAAATATCATGAGTGTTATGAGTATAGAAAAAATTGTCGAACAAGCTCTCCAAGATGGTTATCTTACACCAGCAATGGAAGCAGAAGTCGGGCGAATTTGCGATAGTGCAACCAGCGAACTGCCAATAGAAGAGTACATGGCACTGGATCGGCTGATGGGGGCACTATTGACTGGTGAGGTAGTGGCGGTACCTCGCAAACAATTTATTAACGTCATGGAAGAAATGGTGCTGACAGAAGCGATCGCCAGAGTTGCAGAAATCGAAGCAACCAGCGAATCTTCTCTAGATGTTGGCGATATCGCTGCTTATGCCCTCAACCGTCTTCCACCCCTATATGCAACCACAGAGGAAGGGGCTAATTTTCAGCGCAAACGCGCCAAAGCAGAACTTCAGGAATTAATAGCCCAACAGGTCGGTGAAGCGATATCCCGTTACCTGGAAGTGCCCAATTATTTCCCAGAACGGGAAGCCATCAGTAAAAACACTGGGAATGAAGTCCTAAAGCAAGTCAGTACTCTACTCCAAGCATACGCACCCAACTTTGAACGCAAATCTCATTCTGAATAGCTATTTGTTATTGGTTATTGGTTAGTGGTTATTGGTTAGTGGTTATTGGTTATTGGTTCGTTGATCGCAACTAACAACTAACAACTAACAACTAACAACTAACAACTAACAACTAACAACTAACAACTTACAACTAACAACTAACAACTTACAACTAACAACTAACAATCAAGGTCGCACCTCTACTGGCGTCCCCATGCTCACTTGGTTGTACAACATTTTGACGTCAGAATTACGCATCCGCAAGCAACCGTGAGAAACAGCACTTCCCACCAAATGAACCTCTGGTGTGCCGTGGAAGCCAATATGGTCGCGTCCATCTGTCCAAAAACCAATCCAGCGTTCTCCTAAAGGGCTATCAACGCCGGCCGGAAAAACTTTCCCAGTAATAGGGTGTTCCCAAGAAGGATGGAGTTCTTTGTGTTCCACCCTAAAAGTACCGATAGGCGTTTCCCAACCATCTTTACCTATACCAGTTGGGTAGCTGGCGATTACCACATCTTTTCGGGAAACATACACCCGGCGATCGCTTAAATCAACCACCACCTGCGTACCAAAAAATGCTTTATTCGATTTTTCAGGAGCGGTTGGCTGATTCCATTGTGATGGCGGTTTTTTCGTATCTCTATACTGTTTCGGTGGTTGCTGCTGTGCGACAGCTGCCCCATTGTCGATTTTGCCAGTTGTTTTAAACTTGGTATCAGGCGGCACTGAATTCGCAACGAACCAATGCACAGTCAAAGATAGCATGGCTGTGCCAAAACAAAGCAACATCACTACACGCGCTACAGATTCATTTCTTACCATCATTATCGCCTTATTATTTCTCCTCAACCCGAGATGATACTAAGTTCGCATTCCCTGTGACAGTGACATGGCAATTTTGAGTCATGAGCAAGGAAAATCTATTCTATCTTTCATGCCTTCTCCCCGATAGCATCTGCCTTACTGTTTTACGGCAATCATCGATAAATAAACGAAGGCGTTGCCCAATACTAGTTTAAACTACCTACCACTAACATCTTTAACGTGCCAAATGCCAGAACAAGGGTTTTGGAACCATAACCGAAGAAGAAAATTTTAATTCATTATTTTTTAGTAACACCCAATTAAATAGACTTATTGCCCGACCATCAAAAATTTATAAAAATTTATCTATTCCTTGATGAATCTTTCTATACCTAGGGGCACACTAGGGCTATATCTACTGTGGCACTGCACGCACTTGCAAATATTAGATACAAGTGGTCATTTGACACAAAGAACGAAGGAAGAAACCAAAAAATAAAGTTTTGTCTGGAACTTTATTAGTGCAGCAATCAATCATTAATGGTGTGGGTGGGAAAAAAACTATGTTTGAAAAACTATTGCTAGCGGTCACAATTACATTGTCCCTTAATCTGTTCTTACAAATTCGCGGACCAAATCAAACTAATACTCATGCCAGTTACCATCAGCCAACGATTCTGGTCAGAATGTTGAAAAAATAAGCATCATGTCTCGGATTTTTTTGCATTTCTTGATACCGAAATTAGGCTTTAGCCAATTAAAAAGGCTTGTCGCTGAAATTTCTTCTTTTTTTTGACCCAATCTCAAATCCAGCTTGTAGACTTACCATGTCTAACCTTATCTGTCAAGCGTAAATGGTCACTTAAGATTGGTAGCACAAGATAGCATCAGTCTGCCTGGGTACTAGTGCGGGATAGCTGACACCGAAAATCGCAAGTTTGTCTTGCCAGGGAGCATCTTTCACTTTGCCGCAAAACATTGGGTACCTAGAATCTTGCTTGTTCCAGTCAAAAATCCGTCACTCATCAGGGGAACTTCCAAGCTGTCTTCGGGTCTAATGAATAGGGATCATTTAAAGCCAGTACGATCTATGAGTCAATCGATTACTGTATCCTGGTCAACGGTTGATACCAGGCTTTCGGAAGCGTCGGTGCAAGTTGACAAACTCTCCAACCACGATCTGATTTTGCGCTGTCAAGTAGGACTGCGCCCAGAAACTGCTGCGTTTGCAGAACTGTTGCGCCGTTATCAAAGTCAAGTCGATAGAGTTTTGTACCATCTGGCTCCTGACTGGGGTGATAGAGCTGATTTGGCTCAAGAAGTTTGGATCAGAGTATATCGGAATGTCAACCGATTGCAAGAGCCGGCTAAGTTTCGGGGCTGGTTAAGCCGGATTGCTACCAACTTGTTTTACGACGAATTGCGCAAACGCAAGCGAGTTGTTACTCCCCTGTCGCTGGATGCTCCCCGTGCTTTAGAAGACGGCGAGATGGATTGGGAAATTGCTGGAGATACTCCAGGTCCTGAGGAAGAACTCACCACTAGAGAGTTTTACGAGCAATTGCGTTCAGCGATCGCCGACCTACCAGAAGTATTCCGCACTACAATAGTCCTAAGAGAAATCGAAGGCATGGCTTATGAAGAAATTGCGGAAATCACTGGAGTTTCCTTAGGAACCGTTAAATCTAGAATCGCGAGAGCTAGATCCAGATTGCAAGCACAACTGCAAAATTATCTAGATAGTTAACTGGTAATGACGGAACTTAAATATTACATTAAGAATCTTTAAGTAAATGTAGAGTCCTTCTACCAATTGTTAAGAGTTGTTTAAAACAGTGAAAAGTTATCAGGGGAAAGCTGAAGGTTTACTCAATGGCGACTTGAAGAAAAGATACGGAGGCTCACCACCAAGAAAAGAAGAGTCTAATCGGCGTGGTGTTTCCCCGAATTTTATTAAACTGATAACTGTCAACTGTTAACTAATAATTGTTAAGTACTCAGGCTTGTCAGCTGTGTTTACCCGTGTATGAATTGGTAATAATGTTAAGATGACTACTGATTCTAATTCCGACCGCTCTCACTCTTCCTCGCAGCTAAATCAAGACTTGCCATTCAAGAAAGATAAGCTAACCAATGAATCAACGGGTGGTATGGACATGATGAAGCACGATACTCCAAGTGAGCCGATCCGCGAACGCTTCGAGTTATTGAGTGCTTACCTTGATGGCGAACTTACAGCTGCCGAACGCAGGCAAGTTGAAGAATGGTTGTCAAACGATGCCTCCGTTAAGCGCTTGTATGCGCGACTGCTAAAAGTCCGGCAAGGCTTGCGGAATCTTCCCGTGCCACAGTCACAACCTGCGGAAGAAGCAGTTAAGCAAGTCTTGGTGCGAGCGCGTCGTCGTTCTAGATTCCTCGTGCTTGGTGGAGGTGCTGCCATTGCCGCTTGTGTTCTCGGCGCAATAAGCGGAATATTTCCTGGAGGTGAATCTGGCGCACCTGAATTTGCTCAAAAACCAATAGAACAGACACAGCCGATAAAGCCTGTAGATGCTTCCCCATCACCATTGATGGTCGCAATCAATAATCCGATTATCCCGATTCCTAAAACCGACCAGGCATCTCCGAAAAATTCAGGCGACCGCTCCCAGTTAGACCGGAAGATTGAGAACGAGGTGAATTAGGTTAGGAGTTAGGAGTTAGGAGTTAGGAGTTAGGAGTTAGGAGTTAGGAGTTAGGAGTTAGGAGTTAGGAGTTAGGAGTTAATAATTCACGATCAGTCCACCAACCATCAGTTTGGTGAACGCCTCGAAAGAAAGCAAACTCGTTCTTTTGCCATTAAGTAAACCCAAGCCAAACCTAACGGTTCCCCTTGTAAATTAAATATATCAATCTCTTGTCGATTATAAAGGTTTTGTGAAATTTGTCTAGTGGGCTGATAACCTTCTAGTTCATCTAATTTAGCCAAGACCTGAAAATCGGTAAACGAAAGTAAATAACCGTGGACGGGGCTATTTCCTACGGTCATCGCTGGATATCCCATCTTGTAGAGCAAAAAGTTGACCTAGTGTTAACGCTCTTTCTTGCTCTACGACCTTGCCATTACAATATTTTTGATAATTAACTTCACCTGGTTTGAGTGTTCCATAAACGAACACCCGCAACAAACCAGGAACTTTTGTGTTTAATTTTGGCATAGTTTTTTTAAACCAACAGATTTCTCTGCTTACCATCTAAAATATGGATGCAGAAACGATTAGAGTCCCAGTAGGAGTATTTTGAGTGGAATCCCGATACAACCCAGCAGCAATTGAGGAAAAATGGCAAAGCGCATGGACTGAATCAGGCTTGAATAAAGCTGATACAGACAATAACAAGCCAAAATTCTACGCCCTGTCCATGTTCCCCTATCCATCAGGGAGCCTGCACATGGGTCACGTCCGTAATTATACAATTACTGATGTGATTGCTCGCCTCAAACGGATGCAAGGGTATCGGGTGCTGCATCCGATGGGATGGGATGCCTTTGGTTTGCCAGCAGAAAATGCCGCCATTGATAGAGGTGTACCCCCGGCAAAGTGGACTTATCAAAATATCGACCAGATGCGGCAGCAGTTAAAGCGTCTGGGGTTATTTATTGACTGGGATACTGAATTAGCCACTTGTTCCCCAGATTATTACAAGTGGACGCAGTGGATTTTCTTGCAATTTTTGCAAGCGGGTTTAGCTTATCAAAAAGAAGCAGCGGTGAATTGGGACCCAATTGACCAAACTGTGGTAGCAAACGAGCAAGTTGATAATGAAGGGCGTTCTTGGCGTAGCGGTGCGATTGTTGAGCGAAAATTCTTGCGACAGTGGTTTTTCAAAATTACTGACTATGCTGAAGAATTGTTAAACGACCTTGACAAGTTGCCCGGTTGGCCCGAGCGTGTCAAGTTGATGCAAGCTAACTGGATAGGGAAATCTACAGGCGCGTATTTGGAATTCCCCATAGTGGGGATGTCGAAAAAAATCGCCGTGTATACGACACGCCCAGATACAGTTTATGGTGTTAGCTACGTGGTCTTAGCGCCAGAACATCCGTTAACCAAGCAAGTCACCACCAAAGAGCAGCAAACACAGGTAGAAGCCTTTATAAAAGAGGTTGCCAATCAAACGGAGTTGGAACGGACTGCAGAAGATAAAGCCAAACGGGGTGTTCCGACTGGTGGTAAAACAATTAATCCGTTTACAGGCGAAGAAGTTCCCATCTGGATTGCTGACTATGTACTGTATGAGTATGGTACAGGGGCGGTGATGGGTGTGCCGGCACATGATGTCCGGGATTTCAAGTTTGCGACTAACTATAATTTGCCGATAGATTTTGTCATTGCCGAACCAGACAAGGTTGCAGGTTTTGATTTTAGCAAACCAGAGTCGGCTGTTTTCCAAATAGACTCGAACGAGGCATACACTGAACCAGGAGTTTTGATAAATTCCGGGCAATTTACCGGCATATCTTCAGGTGATGCCAAGCAAGCAATTATAGAATATGCCGAACAACAAGGTTTTGGTAAGCCGCGAATCCAGTATCGCTTGCGGGATTGGTTGATTTCCCGACAACGTTACTGGGGCGCACCGATACCAGTAATTCACTGTCCCAATTGTGGTGTGGTACCAGTCCCAGAGGCCGATTTACCCGTACAGTTGCCGACAGATGTGCAATTAACTGGACGTGGTGGTTCGCCTTTAGCTAATTTAGAAAGCTGGGTCAATGTACCTTGTCCTAGTTGTGGCACCCAAGCCTTGCGGGAAACCGACACGATGGAAACCTTTATTGATTCCTCGTGGTATTACTTGCGGTTTACTGATGCCAAGAATGAACAACAAGTTTTTGACTCTACTAAAGTAAATGATTTCATGCCCGTTGACCAATATGTCGGCGGCATTGAACACGCGATTTTGCACTTGTTATATTCGCGATTCTTTACGAAAGTATTGCGCGATCGCGGGTTGTTGAATTTTGACGAACCTTTCAAGCGTCTCTTAACTCAAGGGATGGTACAGGGTTTGACTTACATGAATCCCAACAAAGGTGGTAAAGATAAATGGATTCCCTCTAGTTTAGTAAATCCAGCCGACCCGAAAGACCCACAAACAGGGGAAGTTTTGGAACGTCTTTACGCCACGATGTCCAAGTCTAAGGGGAATGGGGTCGCGCCGGAAGATGTAATTGCTAAATACGGTGTGGATACAGCGCGAATGTTCATCTTGTTCAAAGCACCCCCAGAGAAGGACTTGGAATGGGATGAAGCTGATGTCGAAGGACAATTCCGCTTCTTAAACAGGGTTTGGCGGTTGGTGACTGAATTTACTGCCAACCAGTCCTTTGCGAAAATAGACCAATCCAAACTCAAGAATCCCAAATCTAGGATAGAGAAGGATTTGCGACGGGCAATTCACATCGCGATCGAAAAAGTCACAGAAGATTTAGAAGGTGATTATCAATTCAATACAGCCATATCTGAGTTGATGAAGTTAAGTAACGCTCTTGGTGATGCTACCTGCAAAGATTCACCAATTTATGCAGAAGGCATTCAAGCTTTAGTGATGTTACTGGCACCCTTTGCACCCCACATCACTGATGAATTGTGGCATTCGTTGGGCAATACTAAATCTGTCCATATCCAAAGTTGGTTAAAATTTGACCCGGAAGCGTTGATTGCCGACGAAATCACCTTAGTAGTGCAAATTAATGGCAAAAAACGCGGCGAGTTGCAAGTACCAGCCCAAGCAGATAAAGCCGAGTTGGAGAAATTCGCCCGCGAGTCTGAAGCTGCCCAACGTTACCTTGAGGGTATGGAAATCAAAAAAGTGATTGTGGTGCCGGGGAAGTTGGTAAACTTTGTAGTTGCGTAATACACAAGTTGTTAGTTGTTAGTTGTTGGTTGTTGGTCGCAATTCTTTCACGACTAACCACTAACCACTAACCAGCAACCAGCAGCCAATGACTCATTATTTACACGTAAAAGCGCTTGAGAGTTTTGCTCACTCAAGCGCTTAGTTGTAAAGTTTCATACCAACTCACTTGCTTGATACAACATTTGAATTCCGCAACACCCTTGATATAAAGGCATTACGAAGATAACCTGTGGCAAACATGTGGTGAAGTGGTATCACTCCTTGCACTAACTTAGAATATCTCTTCTGCAATTAAACGGGGAATCTGGTTAGTGACAGTTTCTTAACTGACACTAGTGAAAAATGCAAGATTCACTACAAAGGACGGGGTACAAAGGAGACAGAAGGGAAAAATGGGATACTAGTATAAAAAAGTTCATCATTTCGGGAGTGACTTTTGCGTATTAACAACGAGCTGAACGTGGTAGCATGAATTTCTCGTGTTTAGCTTTGAAGGTCGCTATCAAGAATTTGGGGTAATGCTTGCATGGGGTTAGGACAGGGTATGCGATCGCTACTAAAATGGAAAAGAAACATCTCCAATTGGTTGGGGTATCTTTTCAAGACCCATTTTGCACCCTAAATGTCTAAATTGACAAAAAAGCAAGTATCTGTCGTTGAATGGTCGCTTGATGCGTAGTCCGCTAAGAAAATAATCGAGTGGGATATTATAATAAGGCGATCGCATAGACTGAAGAAAGTAAATCGCATACACACAGTCATGAATGTACAACTTGTTAACTCTCTCGTAGAAGTGGTACTAAACCTCTCTCCTGAAGACCAGAAACTCTTTCAAGAAAAGCTTAGTAATAAGCATTCAATTTTACGAGCTACTAAGCCTCTAACATCAGAAGAGAGGTTACTACTTTGGCAAGAGTGGATAGATACAGCACCAAAAAGTTATGCCAACCTCTCTGATGAAGCTATGCGTCGAGAAAATATCTATGATGATGAAGTATTGTAAAACATGACTCATTATCTATTAGATACCAATATCCTGTTACGCTCAAGGGATATAGGTTCACCCGAGTACAATCTTGTCGATCGGACAATAAGGCATCTAATATCTAGCAACCATCAGTGTTTTATTACATCTCAAGTTTTAATTGAATTTTGGGTTGTAGCCACTCGTCCTGTAACTGTCAATGGATTGGGATGGACACCAGGAGAAACTCAACAAGCAGTGGAAATGTTAATAAATCAGTTTGAGTGGCTAGAAGAAACACCAGATATATTTCACCTTTGGTTTAACCTCGCTACAACTCACAAGATTTCAGGCAAACGCACCCACGATTTACGTATACAAGCAGTAGTGCTTGCTCATAACATCACCCATATTCTTACTTTAAACCCAAAAGACTTTGTAGAAATTGAAGGAATTACTATTATTCACCCCAACAGCATAAATAGCTAGTACTCTGTCAGATTAATTTTGATGGTTTGCGACAATGAAGCCCTCTCAGCCAATTCTGGGGAAAAATAAAATTCAAAGTCCCCCCAAACTTGAGGGATGGGGCTTTTTTTATCCCTCAATTATTTATTGACAGACTACTAGAGGCTAGGATTTAGTGCGATAGCAATGGTTAAAATTGACGATTTATGCAAAACAATAAAATAAAAAAAGCTGTAATTCCTGCCGCTGGTTTTGGTACTCGTTTATTCCCAGCCACCAAAGTTGTGAAAAAAGAACTTTTCCCAATTATTGATAAAGATGGTAGAGCAAAACCTGTAATTCAGGTAATTGTGGAAGAAGCAATTAACGCTGGGATAGAAGAAGTTGGGATTGTGGTACAATTAGAAGACAGAGAAGTTTTTACCGATTTCTTTAAAATGCCGCCAAAATCAGAACTTTTCCAAAAACTTTCGCCGCAAAATCAGGAATATTGTAAATATCTCCAAGAATTAGGTAGTAAGATTACAATTTTGACGCAAGATGACCAAGAAGGTTACGGTCATGCGGTATTTTGTGCTAGAGAATGGGTAAAAGATGAGCCTTTTTTGTTAATGTTAGGCGACCATGTATACTCATCTGATATGGGAAAATCCTGTGCTAGCCAAGTTTTAAATGTTTACGGACAAGTTAATCAAAGTGTTATTGGTTTAACAACAGTTTCAGCAGAATTACTTCACAAAGTTGGGTGTGTAACTGGTGATTGGCTGTCTTTAAATTCAATCCTTTCAATTACACAAGTATCAGAAAAGCCAACACTTGAATATGCACTTGAACATCTGCGTGTAAAAGGTTTAGCAGAGGATGAATTCTTATCTATATTTGGTTTGTATGCATTGACGTCGAAAATTTTTGAATTGTTGGCAGAAGATATTAAAAATAATCTGCGGTTTAAGGGTGAGTTTCAATTAACAACTTGTTTGGATAAATTGCGTCAAGCTGAAGGCATGACAGGATATGTTGTTAAAGGTACGTGCTTTGATATCGGTTTACCAGATGCTTATCGGCAGACGATGATTGATTTTGAAAATGTTGTTTGAGATACATCCCTCTGCCAGCCCTTTTTTGAATGCTGGCAGAGGGATGAGGGCAAGTGATGAACTTTAACTTTAATAAGTAGTGCGATCGTGTAGCGGCTTCTGCGGAGCATCATGTAAACGCTGACTTGCCTGTTGTCGTTCGTTTGCTAAAAAATCTACCTGATATCGTTCCGGTGATAGTAAAACTCCGATACCCTTATCAGCACATATTTTAGAGAACGCACTATATAAGCGAATCATCGTTTCTTTTTCCTCATCATTCTCTACACCTTGATTCATTAAAAATTCTCGAATCTTCTCGCTTTCTAGGGTAGATACCATACATTGGTCAAACTGATTATCATCAAGTTGATGCTGTAAAGATTTTAAAAAATCTTTGAATCCCAGAAAAGCTAATCCATAGAGCATTGTTTGACTAAACTCACCATAGAAATATGCATAATGAACATCCCTTTTCTGAAGCAAATAATCGAATATAAGAACAATGTAATCCCAATAATTCAGTATTGGTTTATTTAATGCTCTACTGACTACTCCTTCTCCTTTCTCTTTATAATCTGTGCAATCAAAGTAAGTGAATAATGCAGAAATCGGCTTTTTTTCTGAATCTTTTTTATAATCAGCAATTTCTTCTAATGTCTTTTGTCTACCATCAGAAGCAATAAAAATATGACTCATGATTCCATAAACATTAAAGTAATCTGTATAACCTTCTTTTAAATTAATGATTCCATATCTTTTTGGTTCCGGAACAGAATTTATATCTTGGCGAGTACCTACTATCACATTACCCAATCTGAAGCCTCTATCGTGGGTAATTGCGGGAAAACTTAAATAATTGGTAGCAGTAGAAGCGACTCTCAAAACTATATCCCCTTCATTACTGAAAACATAAGACTCTTCAAAACGTCGCAAAGAAGAGCGTAAGAAATTTGCTCTATCTGGCATAATGGTTTCAATAGGGATGTCAGGGGCTGCTAGTACTAAACGACCCAATGAAAAAACGTTACCAATATTTGGAGATGGTTGTTTTTGATGTTCATATGGCTGTTCAATTGAATTTTCATCAAAAATATCAGAGAGGATGCGAATCACGTTGGTGGTAACAAATGTACCCATACTGTGACCCATGAATGATAATTTTATTTTCTTGTGTTTCCAGTATTCTTTTTTTTCTTCTCGATTGTTGCCGGGTGAATTGTTGACGATTGCATAGTCTAATTGCCGAATTAATTCTACTAAATCTGGAACTCCGTAGTTAGTCGCTCGATAAGCATCTCGCAAGTAAACTGTTACTCTTATGAATATTGCACTAAATACAAAACCTAAACCAAAAAATGATAATGCCAGCAATAATGAAATAATAAATATAAAAATTTTCGGAATTGATGTAAATAAAAAAATAAGACTTATAACTCGAAGTGCAAACAATATAATCGAGACAAGAGAGACAATTAAAATACTTTTATATAAAACTGGCAGACCTTGAATTGCATCTTTAAATATCTGCTTAAAAGATTCAGATTCATTATCTCCTTTTCCCAAAAAATGTTCTGACGGCCAACGATAACCAACAAAAACTAATTTTTTGCCACTGATATAATTATCGGAGCTTATGCGGTTAAGAATCTTTTTATACAATTCTTTCGCATCAGATTCTTTGGTATTATATCCATGAATATTTATTACAATCTCTGTGTTATCTTGAGATTTTTGGAAAAAGTTAGCAATTTCCTGGATACTTTCATATGTCTTTTTAGGACTTATTTCTTGCGTTCTCTTACTTTCTACGTTAATTGGTGCATTACTAACAACAAAACATCCTAAAATGTTAGAATAATTATCAGGTTTATCGATAAAAAAGGGATAATTGGGATAATTTAACATCTGTATTATTTAGCATCATTTGGAGTAGTTAATTAATAATACATCGAGATCATCTTCCCGATCGCTCAAAACTAATTACAAAATATTTTACTTTTAATTAAGTGTGATAGTAGGAATTCAAACTCAGGTTAGTTAACGTTTGAGGACTACTACCCGCTTGTCAACATTCAACACTTGGACACATGAAGACAAAGCGGTTATCGGTACTTCCCAATGAGAATGACCGCAAATAACAAGTAAATCGTTTGCTGTCAAAACTTCAGCACGGATAGATTCATTGCCTTTAAGTTTTGCTTCTGGATTGTTGGGGCCTTCATGCAAAATTAAAATATCTGGTAATTCCTTCAGAAGTTGCTGGATAACTGTGAGAAATTGATTTTCTTGACGGCGGAAGGTTTTAGTTTTATTACCGATAATACCTGAAATTCCTGCAATAGAAAGTCCATCAATAGAAGTAATATCACCATCTAAATAGTATATATCTTGCAGGTTTTTAAAAACTTTAATTTCCTCTAATGTGTTACCAAAATGATCGTGGTTTCCTCCAACTCCAACACAAAAACGAAAACTGCGATTAAACGCTTGCCAAACTTCACGCACATCACCCATACCACCACGCTTATCTGCTTGTGCATAAAAGTCCCCAGCCAAAATGATACCTGTTTTTTCTGGCGGTGGGATTATCCCCATATAAGCTAATTTCTCTAATTCTTCAGCTACTAAATAACCGAGAAGACGTTGATTTGATTGGTCAATTCCCTGTAAGTCGCTGGTAGCGATTATGGCATCTAACCCATCTGGTAGAAAGTCAACTTCTGCGATTAAAATCGGTAGAATTTCATGAACCACATCACCATTTTTGGATGCTGCGGTAATAAATGGTATTTGATGAATGGGATAGTCGGAAATAGAAGTAATGTACATTTCTTGTGTGGAAGATATCGCTTCTCCATCAGACTATAATCCAGCATAGCGACGGGAAGGAGGAGCAGTCAAGGAATTATACCAATTCTAATATAGCGATTCCCGCCTACTTATTGCGATTTAATTTTATTATGCAAGTTCATAGAGCGATGTAGGCGATACTTCCCAGGAACCGCTACGCGATCGCAACTTTTTGAACCTTAAAGTTATTAGTTTTCTGATGTCGGGGCAAACTGTGCAAATAACTCTGCTCCTGTCATATTTTATCCTGTAACGTTCAAAGCTACAACAGCACCGTGTAAAACCTATTCGTTAGATTCAGCCGAGAAATTGTTGAAGATTTGGTCAGGGGATTGGGGCAATCGCGACCGAGTGTGTCTTTAGTACAGAACGTATTAAATTTGATTCTAATATCTCTGGTTAAGTTTTCATTACATAGTTATAAATTTTCTTGTCCACCTACTTACAGCATATTGAATTAAAGGCTTCGTTATAGGATGGATACAGATAAATTTGTACTTCAGCAGATTAGGAAACAATATAAGCTCTCAAATTAGCTGACAGCCGACTCTAACATCCGCAATGTCCCGATGTTCGCATCAATTTCAACTTCCACACCAATTGGCACAGTAAATTTATCTTTAATGTGACCAATCATGGAACCATACCAAGCAGGAATACCTAAATGTTGGATATGGTCTTGCAATACTTGCGTTAAAGTAAAGGAAGGTTCGTCTCCTAGTTTGCAATTTGTACATTGACCAAAAATAAAGCCAGCAATTCGGTTGAGAATACCGGCATTTTTTAACTGAGTCAGCATCCGATCTATTTTGTAAACATCCTCACCAATGTCTTCTACAAACAAGATATTTTTATTCCATGAAGGTAAATAAGGTGACCCCAACATTGCGGCTAATACTGACAAATTTCCGCCCACAAGCTTACCTCTAGCTTTTCCCGTTGTAATAACCTCTCTCCCCTCAGTGGTTAGATTTTGCATTGTCACAGCTTCACAATTAAATAGAATGCGTTTGAGGTAATCGACCGTAAACTCATTCCAAGTAGAAGTAGCGACAGCACCATGAAATGTGACAATTCGACTGCGGGCATTAATTGCTAGTAACAAAGAAGTAATATCGCTGTACCCCATGAGGATTTTGGGACGCTCTCGAATCAGGGGATAGTTGATTAGGGGTAAAATCCGGTTGCAGCCCCACCCACCCCGCATGGCGATAATGGCCTTTACAGAATTATCGGCAAACATGGCATTGATATCAGCAGCGCGATCGCGATCTCTACCTGCCAAATAACCGTAGCGGTCTAAAATATGAGTTCCCAATTTTACTTTTAAACCCAGCAAGCCGAAGCTTTTCTTTGCATCTTCAATATCTTTAGCATCAACAACACCCGCAGGGCTAATCAATCCTACAGTATCGCCCACTTGCAAGCGGGGTGGTTTGAGGATGGTATTTGGGGATACCTTAGCTTGGGCGGTAAGGGGTTGGAATGAGGTGGCAAGGGCACTGAGTCCAACGGTTGTCAGAAATTGGCGACGGTTGATAGTCATGATGGAAGATATGGTAGCATTCTTCACTCATATTGCACCTCGGGACTCACCGGATTGGGGGGGGGAAAGGAGATGTACTTCTAACTTGTTTTTATTCATTCCCGCTATCCGGTGAGTCCCGTCATACTCGGCTTGTATAGACAGTTTTGAATCTGATAAAAAACAAGTATTTTCTATACATTATTAATAGGATTTTAAATTATAGATTTTGTATCGCTAATTGCCTTTTCTTTAATATCCTCAGTTTTAAAATGTTATTTTTATAATAAATATGGACATAATGCTATCTAACTGCCATGATTTAAGTAATAATCTCGGACTTGAATCAACTTCTAATAATGCGAATGACACTATAACAAGTGGAGCAGAACTCGAATTTTTGCCGCTAACTGATTTTCCTCTCAACCGTTTATCAAAAAAAGTTCTAGAAGCATTAAATCCAATTTACCAATTGAGTAAATTAGAAGGCGAAATGATTTATAGACAGCCGCATTTTGGGCGGTTTGTCCAAATGTTAGTAACAGTAGGCTTAATTAATTACTATGCAAATAAAGAACATCCGGGAAATCTTAAGTATACTGCTAAATTAAATAAATCTGATTGTGAAAAAATAAAAGTTTCAATGCTTAAAACTGCTCAAAAATATGATTCTAATCCAGATTTAATTGCTTCCCAAGAAAAAAAAATAAATTATAAAAATAAATTATTTTCATTAATTAATAAATTAGCCAATAATCTAATAATATTCAAAATTAGCTATTTCATTAAATATAATCGTTTTTTTTCGCCCAAAATAGAACAACCACACCAGACGTTAGAAAGTACAGTATTGGCGATTTTTGACAGACTTGAAATGTTAAATTTAATTCAGTCAAATGAAGATAATATTTTAAATGTAGGTAATGACGGCTCTGTTCATGGCACAAATAAAGAGAATATTAACTATTATGAAAATCTCTATAATACCAACAGAGACAATCGCTTTAGATTTCGAGTATATAGCGGTCAAGAAATAAATTTTCCGGTATGTGATTCTATAGAAGAGATAATCAAGTTATATGATTTTGTTGTGTCTACCCTCAAGAAAAATGGGGTACATTTTACTACGACATCCGGTGTACATTTACATGTTGGGATAAAAAGAGAGGATGCAACAACCGAAGAAATTATTGACCATTTAGCTAATGTTACAGCCGCCACATCTGCCGCATCACAAGTAATTAATGATATTTTGCCATCAACACGGCAAAATAATATTTATGCTATGCCTTTTGGAGACAATGTTGATGAACATATTGCTCATTATCAAAGACAGATTAGCAAGTTAGAATATATTCAGAAAAAAATTGATATGATGAAGCAGGCAGTCAATTCAGACTCTGATTTACTAGCTGACAAAGATGCCGCAATGTACGAGTTTATTTTAGGCATCACTTATGGTATTGCACCTATACAACACGAATATAATTATAAAAAAATATTAGAAATATCGACAAAATCTGCACAAGAATTTTCTCGGAGAGCTTCAATGGTTGTGAGAAATCCTCGATATAGTTCTATAAATATTACTCCATTTTTAAAAGATTTATCTCTACCAACATATGAATGGAGGGTACTTCCATCTTGTGAAGACCCAAAATTACAAAGCAAGTTTTTAACATTTTTTTATCGGATTATAGAAAGCCAAAAAGAATGCGTAATTACAAGACTTTCAACTGATTATCAAACAAATAAGGATTATATTTCTTTTTATTTTGCAGATGGTACGGTTAGACAAATGGAAAATACACTACAAAATTGGCTGGAGTTTACAAAATGCAATGAACTATTTAGAATATATGATTTTGCAAAGCTTAATGACGAAGCGTATTGGAAGCATTATGATATTAAAAATAATCAATATATAAATCCCGAAGAAAATAAAATGTGGGCTGACGGGCAATATTATATTGCTCCCAAAATAGATGTTGATTTAATTGAATGCGAACGGGAAACGATTCAGTATATAGAGCAAGATTTAGCTATCTTACAATTTCTGAATCATGCCTTGGATATTAATAGTTAATATTTTTAACTTTAGCGGCAACTTTTGTTGTATCGGATGTAGGGGATAATTGGTTGGTAAACAATAAATTTGTTAGGGGTGCTTATGGCGCGGAAACGTTTGATAATTGAGATGGGGATGGGAATTGACCAGCATGGACAAGAACCGACGGTAGCAGCATCTCGGGCTGTGAGGAATGCGATCGCTCACAATGCGTTACCGGGAGTTTGGGAAGTCGCTGGATTGAGCGATCCTTCGGAAATGATTGTGGAAGTGCAGGTATCAGTACCTTATCCGGAGCAAGTACGAGAAGCTGAAGTTTTGGCGGTGTTGCCTTTTGGGAAGAAAAGTCTCACCGTTGAGTCTGGGGGTATGGTGGTTCAAGGACGGGCAATTCCTGAACTCAACGATAAAAATGACGAAATGTTAATTGCGGTTGCGGCGGTGACGGTTTGGGTGGATATTGAATAGTTGAGGCATTTATTGGCTTGGTTAATCAGAATTTCTTATCCGGGGTGATGTTGAGAAGTAGCGAGATTTCTTTTTAAGGCGATCGCTCCCATCCTTTACAATTATTCAATCGCCTTCAAAACTCGCAATATCTCTCGTAGTGCGTGCGATATTCACTTATAGCTGCATTGAAAAAAGCACACATAGTTCCTCCTTTTCTCATTCTCCAGTTCAAATTGTAGAGGTAATAGGTTGAAATGCCTGCAATAAAATCCCTAAAATTTTATCAACTTCTTTAATATAGTATTCAACAGAATCTATATAGACAGTCGTTTCTTCTATAAATAAAAACTTCCAATTAGTTCCGGTAGTAACAGAGCCATAAATTCGCTCTTTCTCACTACCTTGAGCTTGATTGAATAATTGTGCTGCTATCATTGCCGCAACACATTGACCAAAACCCCCATTAATATCTTCTTTTTTTGCCTCAAAAATAAACATTACAGGTGCTGAAATAAATAACTGTTCTCTAGACTTGCTGAAGATAAAATCGCAAAAGCCTTGTAAACCTTTTGTGGGTTCGACATTAAATTCATTACCAGAAAATAACGATATTTTATTGTTTAATAACTTTCTGACATCCGCTAAAATTGGTGCAATCAAAAACTCGGATCGAGCTTTTTCCGTTCCAATCGAAGTTGCTAAAGGAATATAGTCACTCAAGATTATTTTTAACGTCTCTGATGGTGAAACTGGGCTAACATCAGCAAATAAATCACCAGTTTCATCAAGTGTTAAATTAAAGCTTTTTTGCACCTTGGAAAGAGTAAAATCGCTGTACGCCATTTTTGTTTATTGAAAGAACCAATTCAATTTTACCAAATGAAACCTGAAAAATTTCAGGAGCAAGCCTAGCCCCGTTCCCTACGTTCCTTGCTTCGACTCTAAATTCATATAGTTTGGTTTTTATGTGCTGATCTACTTAGTTACCTAAAGTATTGACGACCAAGCAGCCACAACCGAGGCAAACAAGGTTGGCAATAAAAAACTTGCTTCAATTGCGCTCCTAATAATCGCTCGGTAATAGTGGTAATTCTTTCTTGGATGATGGGAGACTTTACAGTTTATAGTGCAATGATTTGTAACAATTGGCGCAATCAAAATTACTTGCCCACATTTGTCAGACATCCTTTAGGGCTGTTGCGTTAAAATATAAAGCATTGGGGAAAAAATCTCTGGCTGTAAGTTCAATCAACCAAATATTGATTACTACAGTGAAAATGTCTAAACAAAATGAAGAATCTCAAGAAATTCAGCAAATAAGCGAACTCCAACCAAACCATTTTGCCGACTTAATGAGAGCCGCACAATTAATTTTTGACCCTACAGGGGGAGTTTCGGGGAGATATATAGAAGTTGACTGGGAAGCGTTTGGTGTTCCCTTAGATGTGGTCGAGAATCTGAAATTACTCGGTGAAAAGTATCGATATGCGTCCCCTTACACATCGATCGAGAATATTTGGAGTCAATTGACACCAACAACTCGTCTTTGGTTCATTGACAATAAAGATTATTTGTGGGTGTTTGAAGAAGCTTTTCCAGCCCTGGATGAAGACTAAGTTGTTGACTGTGGTAGCCCACGTCTTGGTGTAACTAAAATAGGCTTCTTCTTCGTGCCCTTTGCGTCCTACCCTCAAAGGAGCGCTCCGCTTATGTGGTTCAACATGAAGATTTTTTGAACCACGAAGGACGCAAAGAACGCAAAGGAAAGAAAAAAATTAGCAATTTTAGACCAATTTTTATCCACCTTGACAGGGCTGCTGTTAACCGTCAACTGTTAACAGTTAACAACCTACATACTTTCCTTATATTCTTCTAACAGTTGAGGAATATGGTCGTAACCATCCACACCAATTACAGAAATGATTTTCGGACGATTTTGCTGCAATGCGTTTCCAAATGCTTCTAAACCAATTTGTCCTTGCAAAATTAGCAGTAACCCGGCTCCTTTGCGCCATTCTAAAGAGGCAATTTGATTCAATAAATACGTTCCCAAACAACCAGTGTAAATGGCTCTTTCCAAATTTTGCAGATTATAATTAGCTTGGGCTAAATTAGCTAAATTCAAGCCTTGGAGATACAAATCACCAGAGATTTGCGCGGTGTTAAAGCCATCCTCTAAATATTTAATGGCTGTTTGTGCTTCTCCAATTACTAAGAAAGCAATGCCTAAACTGCTAAAACACAAAGCTTTACTTTGCACATCCCCTAATTGTTCTGATAGCTTTAAGCCTTGCTGCAAATAATTAATTGCCATTTCATAGATTTCTGGTTCTATTTCTTGGAGTTGCTGGGCTTGCATAACTTCGCTGTAACCTAAGTTTACCAGCGCGTTTGCTTCACCAATTTTTTCTCCTACTTGTCTACTGAGGATTAATGCCCGTTGACTGTAATTGATCGCTTCAGAATAATTTTTCTCTTCTACGTAGGTGCGGCTAAGATGATTGAGATTTGCTATTTCACAAGGGCGATCGCTTTCTTTCCGGGCTATTTTAATCGCTTGCTCGTGAAAGGTAATTGAGCGACGAGATTGCCCCATTGCTCGCTGTGAATAGCCCAAAAGTGTCAAAATCCGCGCTTTTTCTTGAGTTCCTTCGACCTTACTCAGCGGTTCATCCAGATAATACAAGGCATCCCGTAAATAAGTGCCGGTAAAAGAAGCAAAAATTCCGCCATATAGGGGAAAATATGGACGCAGGGCAAAGGTACGCAGAGTTTGCAGGAGTATTTGCGAACATCCATTACTGTACAACGCAGCCGTGTCACTAAAACCGTTAGCGAGTTGACTCCAAACGACTGCAAAAGTTAAGTAAGTTGAAATCGATAACTTTGAGCCGGCTTGGATGTTATAAGCTTGTTGGTCAAACCAGTTGACTAACCCCCGCTGCAAAAATTGCAAAATCATCGCCATTTCCACCCAGTCGCTGAGGGTGATATTGCGTTGTTGTTGAACAAATTCAATTACCGATTGTTCCATTGCCAAAGTGCGAAGTAAATCACGGGGAAAAGCGCTCAAAACTTGTTTTGCCCAAGTTGCCCAAGGTCCATTTTCTCCCGGTACGGCACCAAAACCGATTGTTTCTTTACGCTCGTACATCCAACTGATTAAGTGGTCTTGCAGTCGTTGCACTGATGCTACACCACGACTGATGCCATTACCCAATTCTTGTAGAGGCGTTATATGTAACGTCGTCTCTACATTATCTGTTGGTTGTTGTAAAGATTTTGACAACTGTTGGAGTTGCTGCAAATTCAATGGATGCTTTCGATTGGCATCGGTTACACGTAAAAATGCCGCGAGATATTGGTTATCTTCGGCTGTGGTAATCTCTTTGCTAGCACTCAAGATGGCATCGGTTGCTCGATTGTGTTCTTGCCAACGTTGCCACTGATTTTGGATTGTCTTAATTGCTCTTAAACTGCGACTAGCTTTTGCTTTTTTGAGTTCGTCTTTCTCGCTGTCTACTTGCGAACCTACTACCAAAAGGCGATCGCTCAAAGCTACCTCAAATACTTCCCCAGTACCGGGAGCCACATCTTTGAGCAATTTTTGATACACCATTTCTACAGAGCTAATTTTGCCCTGGAGGGTAGTTTGGACAATTTCATCAATGAGGGCGATATAGCGATCGCGTAATGACAGTGATTCTGACACTTTAACAACTTATGATTAGTTAGGAGTTAGGAGTTAGGAGTGAGGAGTAATAGTATGTATTATAACTAAAAATTTATTATTCATAACTCTAGGATTTGCGCCGAATCAGCAAAAACGGTATTTTTACGGCAAAGCGCAGAGGCGATCTTGACACAGACGTATATTTTGCGACTTGAAAAAATATTCTCTGGAGAAGAATAAAGGTGATGGTTGTGTTTTATATCGGACTTACCTAAAAATTGCCAGAAACTTTGATTTATAGAACCGCGTAGGCGAAGCCAGCCGTCTCGGCTTAGGCGCTATAGGCGCTGTACGCCTTCCGTTTCGGTAGAAATAAGAGTTTCAGGCAGTTTTAGCGTAAGTCCTATTACATAAAAAAAAACAAATAAAAGGCAAAAGTTATACTAATAAACCAATTTTTTAGGATGAAATTATCGCTGATGAAGTGTAAATCAAAAATCGGTTGACGGATGTATCTAGTTGTGGTTTTTGAGAATTATTCAGTTTAATTATGCACGTTTTGGGCTATGAATAATTAAGGATGAAAAGTTGGGAAAAAGCGTCTAATGGCTCGCAGCCCCACATTAACTTTCGATCGTGGCACGTTAATTTTACATCCACCACCACGGGGTAAAGGTTGGATGGAGTACGCTCTATGGGACGACCGCGTGGAAAAGTTCCGTATTCCGGCGATTAAATACCGTCCTTTGGTGGAAGCGCTACAAGCGGAGGAGACTTATTTTATTGATGAAGCCAAAGGATTTTATCCTGTAGATTTGGTTCCCAGTCTGTCGATGGAACCTTACCAGCATCAAAATGAAGCGTTAGCAGCTTGGAAGTTGTCGGGAAGGCAAGGTGTGGTAGTGCTTCCGACGGCAGCGGGAAAGACTTATTTGGCACAAATGGCGATGCAGGCGACACCGCGTAGTACGCTGATTGTGGTGCCAACTTTGGATTTGATGCATCAGTGGTATGCACACTTGGTGGCGGCGTTCCCTGATGCTCCTGTAGGGTTACTGGGGGGTGGTTCGCGGGATAAAACGGCGATTCTGGTTGCGACTTACGACAGTGCGGCAATTCATGCAGAAACCCTGGGAAATCAGTATGCATTGATAATTTTTGATGAATGTCATCATTTGCCGACAGATTTTAATCGGGTGATTGCCGAATATGCGATCGCCCCTTATCGACTTGGGCTTTCGGCAACACCGGAACGCACCGACGGCAAACACGTTGATTTGAATATTCTGATCGGTAAGGAAGTATATCGCAAACGCGCTGAGGATTTAGCTGGTAAGGCGTTGGCAGAGCATGAAATTGTCCAAATTAAGGTGGATTTATCGCAGAAAGAACGGGAAAGGTATAACGAATTAATTCAGACTAGGAATGACTTTTTAAGGGATTCCAAGATTTCTTTGGGCAGTATTCAAGGTTGGCAACATTTTGTGCAAATGAGTGCGAGATCCCAAGCTGGACGCAGAGCCATGTTAGCCCACCGAGAAGCGAAGGAAATTGCTTTGGGTACTGATGGGAAGTTAAGAATTTTAGTTGATTTGTTGGCGAAGCATTACCCAGAAAGAGTTTTGATTTTTACTGCTGATAATGCGACTGTTTACCGGATTTCTCAAGATTTGTTAATTCCAGCGATTACCCATCAAACTCCCGTGAAGGAGCGACATGAGGTTTTAACGAAGTTTCGGGAGGGGGAATATAAATGTTTAGTTGCTTCTCATGTGTTGAATGAGGGTGTTGATGTGCCTGCAGCTAGCGTAGCAATTATTTTATCGGGGACTGGTTCAGCGCGGGAGTATACTCAGCGGTTGGGAAGGATTTTAAGGAAGGGAAATCAGGAGAATAAGCTAGCGATTTTGTATGAGGTGGTGGCAGCGGATACGAGTGAGGAGGGTACTTCCGCTAGGAGGAGGGGGGAGGAAAGGAGAGGAGATTTGCGGGTTGTGCAGCCAATTTATGGCGTGAGTCAGGATAGGGGTGTACGGGCTGCGGAACAGATGGAGATTAATTATTCTGTTGATAAAAGTAAGTCTAAAAATTCGGGAGATAATAAGTAATTAAGAACCACACTCTTAGTAGTGTACCGCACTCGCTATGAGGGGAAGCATTACGGCTGTTAAGGTGTAAGCTGTGAAATAATTTTTCCTTCGCGTTCTTTGCGCCTATCGCGGTTAAAACATATCTTTTTTTAACCGCGAAGAAGAGAAGAAGCGAAGGGAAGAGTTAAGATTAAGTGTTTTGCACTCCGAATTCAGTCACCTTAACAGCCGCAGGGGAAGGATTTAACCGCCAAGTACGCCATAGACAAAGGAGCGGCTTCCGTTTCGGTAGTACGCCAAGGAAGAGGAAAAGAAGATAAGAGAAGATAAGAGAAATTCATTGGTTGAGTCACCCACCATAGCGAGTGCGGTGGAGTACTAGCCCCCTCTTACCGCAACTAACAACTAACAGCTAACAACTAACAAATTCCAATGTTACCTACAGATTTATTGAGTCATAGGCAAAATGGGGAGGAGATAATTCCTAAGAGGTTGAAGCTTGATAAGCAGAATTTGGAGGTAGCAAGTGAGGTTATTTCTCGTTTTCAAGCGGCTTTAGGGAAGTCTCAAGGTGTGTTGGAACATGAGTTGTTGGAGTTGGAAGGTGATACGACTGATTATCGGGTGAAGCGGGGTTTGGCTTATATTTTGAAGAGCAGTTTTTGTACTTTTGAGGTGGTGAGTCCGCTAGAACCTCAAATGTTACGAGAACGGGTATTTGCTTTGGCGGCAAATTCTGTTTCCTGTCGGGAATCAACAGAATCTACTCTCAACAAGATTGCTTCTGATTTAAGTCATGAATTGGAACGGGAAGTTCTGGCTACACAAGTTAGAGACGGGTTATATGCCGATCTAAATGAAAATAAAATTTTAACTGCTTTTGATGCACCGACAACGACAGATTTATTGCATCGATATAATTTATCTCAGGTGCAAGGTATATTTTATCGTGCCAGTCAACTTACTTTAAATGCTCACCGGAATGTTCCGGGTGAATATAAGCTTTTGTTTCGCTATTTAAAGTTATTTCAATTGATGGCTTATATTGAAGGCGATGCCGACCACGGATTTACAATTACGATTGATGGACCCACGAGTTTGTTTAATCCGAGTACAAGATATGGGTTGGCGATCGCTAAATTGATTCCTGCTTTACTTCATGTAACAAAATGGAGTCTTGCTGCTATATTGCAAACCCGTGACACTTATACTGATACTTGGAGAACTGGACGTTTTACTCTCAATTCTGAGTGTGGTTTGGTGTCTCACTATTCTAAAGGTAAGCCTTACGATAGTATGTTGGAAGCATCTTTTGCCGATAGATGGGATGCACTAAAAACACCGTGGGTGTTAGAGAGAGAAGTTGATTTAATTCCGATACCGGGTAGTGTGATGATTCCCGATTTTCGGTTAGTTCATCCTGATGGTCGTACCTTCTTATTAGAAATTGTCGGTTATTGGCGACCAGAATATTTACAAAAGAAGTTTTCTCAGGTGCGACGTGCGGGACGTGATGATTTAATTTTGGCAATTTCTGAAAGATTGAATTTGGAAAAAGCAGGGGTGAAGGTGAATGACGTGCCGGCTAGAATTATTTGGTTTAAAGATAAGTTATTGCCGAAAGCAGTGTTAGCAATTCTGGATTAATATATATTATTTGGTCAGATGATTTTAAATTTAGAAGGCAAAGATAATGAGATATGTAATTTACAAGCATGGAGAAACTAAGCCAGGTTTAGTAACTGTGACTTTTTAGAAAGAGACGAATCTATTGTTGCAATTAAAAAAGTGCCGACAGAAGTTTGTAATAACTGTGGGGAATATTATTTAAATGATGATATTACTGAACAAGTCTTGGAAAGAGCAGAAGTGGAAATTATCAGATATGCAGCTTAATTCAACATTAATTGAATTAGAAACAATTAGCGATCGCATTTATCATATTTCCTCTGTGCTCTCCGCGCTAGGTGTGGTTAAAATATCTTTATATACCCGAAGACGTACTTCTAATAGAGGAAGAAATATTTACAAATATTAGCTATTTTCTAATGGTGAGATCCCCAACTTGGTGAAAGTTGTCGGGGATCTTGCAGTATCTCGAAGTCAAATTAATTAAACTTAATGCATCACTTTAGGTGGTTTTTATTAACAGTTAACCTATAATAAATAGCCAATGACATATTAGCTAATTTTTTTATTCTTTTTCTTTTAGCAATCATTGACATTGTACGTATCGAAAGATACCATATTTATGGTGATGCAGCCTATAATAAATGAAAAAAAATATCTTACTTGCTTGCAAAATAAAAAAGATAATTAGGGTAAAAACAATGAAACTGAAAATAATTGCGGCTTTAGGAATGATAAGCGCGATCGCGGGTTTAAATACACCTGTGAGAGGTCAGTCACCAGCACCAGCAACCCCAAACAGCGGACAATACACAATAACTGGTGGCTCTCTAACTGGAATTGATAACAGAACAGCGCAGGATGACTTCGGAAAATTTTTCACAGTGGGCAGTCCGGCCAGTACTGTGGGGAATAATACAGGAGAAACTATTACATCCGATACAGGAGTTTGGCAGCTTGGTGAGTCAGTTCAATTACGCAAGCTTGACCAACCCTTAACACTCATAGACACACCTCTTCTTTTGCAGCCGGCTCAATCTGTTAACGGTAATGATGGTTTGCAATTACAGCTTATCGGTCAATGATTTGATGTATTTAAAGCGTTTATAGCAGTGCGACATCTCTCAAAAGCCCGGTTTCTTGTGGGAAATCGGGTTTCTATTTAAGCAAAAATTTTTCTTTCCTTACCAAAAACTACTTTTCATTCGTTGAAAGATTATTCTGCCTTCCACTTTGCAGTAAAATGATTCCTTTAGATAGAGGAGGGCAAAACGTGACTCGTGTAATCATCGTACGCCACGGTCAAAGCACTTATAACACCGAAAAGCGCATCCAAGGGCGTTCAGATGCATCAAGATTGACAGAAAAAGGTAGTAATGATGCCTGCATTGTAGGTAAAGCCCTCAGTAATATTTTCTTTAGTGCGATTTACTGTAGTCCTTTACAGCGAGCAAAACAAACAGCAGATATTATCCACCGGGAGTTGGCAGTTAACTCTCTTCAGTCTGTTGTTCCCCAAGCAAACGATAAGCTAATAGAAATTGACCTTCCTCTGTGGGAGAAAATGCCGACTGACGAAGTGAAGCAGAAGTTTTCCGAGGACTATCGCACTTGGAAAGAACGTCCCCAGGAATTGCGAATGTTAGTTAATGATGAAGGGGGAACAAGAGAACATTTCCCCGTCCTAGCTTTATACGCACAGTCGCAGCAGTTTTGGCAAGAAATTTTACCTCAGCATCAAGGTAAAACCATTCTGATCGTTGGGCATAACGGCATTAATCGGGCATTAATTAGCACAGCCTTAGGTATTCCCCCGAGTCGCTACCATTCGCTACAACAATCTAATTGCGGCATCAGCGTGCTAAATTTCTCTGGTGGATTGGGAGAACCAGTCCAACTAGAGTCGATGAATCAGACACAGCACATGGGAGAAACTCTGCCTTCCTTGCGACCAAATCATCAAGGAGTGCGATTGTTACTGGTGCGGCACGGAGAAACCGAATGGAACCGTCAAGGCAGGTTTCAGGGACAAATTGACGTTCCCCTTAACGATAATGGCAGGCAACAAGCAACTTCTTCTGGGACATTTTTACAAGAAGTAGAAATTGATTTTGCTGTTAGCAGTTCCATGCTGCGTCCCAAAGAAACGGCAGAGATAATTTTGCAACACCACCAGAGTATCAAGTTGGAATTAGTTGATGACTTAAGGGAAATTAGTCACGGACTCTGGGAAGGAAAATTTGAGAAAGAAATAGAGCAAGAGTTCCCAGGAGAGTTGGAACGTTGGCGGACAATACCAGGGGCCGTCCAAATGCCTGAAGGGGAGAATTTGCAGCAAGTATGGGAACGCAGCGCTTATTGTTGGCAGAAAATTGTGCAATCGGCTTCAAAGAATCAACTCAAAACAGGATTAATAGTTGCTCACGATGCCACGAATAAGACCTTACTTTGTCATATTCTAGGTTTATCACCAGAAAATTTCTGGAATTTCCGTCAAGGCAATGGCGCAGTTAGCGTTATTGATTACCCTGGTGGCCCGAATGGTTTGCCAGTACTGCAAGCGATGAATATTACCACTCATTTGAGTGGAGGTGTACTGGATAAAACAGCCGCTGGAGCTTTATAGGAAAGTTAGGAGTTAGGAGTTAAGAGTGAGGAATAAAGTAAGGAGTGAAGAATTTATACACCCGGATGACGGCGTATTTCTATGAGTGAAGTCAATAACTCATAACTCATAACTCATAACTCCTAACTAAGAATTTTTATGACTGAACTGCTGCAACAAGTAAGGGTTATCGATCCTGTTTCTGGAACTGACAAAGTAGCTGATGTGCTAATTGCTGATGGTTGCATACTCGCTGTTGACTCGCACATTTCTGTACCACCAGAAACTCAAATACAAGACTGTCGGGGATTGATTCTCGGTTCCGGATTAATTGATTTATACAGCCACTCTGGCGAGCCTGGGTTTGAAGAGCGGGAAACCCTCACCTCACTCTTGCAAGCAGCAGCAGCAGGTGGCTTTACAAGAGTTTCCGTCCTACCTGATACCTCTCCACCCATTGATAGCCCTGGTGTAGTGGCGCAGTTGCTTTCTAGACAAGCAGGACACAGCAAAAATTTCTCCCCCTCTCCCCTGCTGAATATCTGGGGTGCTATCACCATCGACTTGGCGGGGAAGCAGATGACGGAGTTGGTAGATTTAGCTGCAGTTGGGGTGGTTGGTTTTACTGATAGTCAACAAGAGGGAAATTTGGGGCTGGTGCGGCGAGTGTTGGAATATCTCCAACCTTTGGGAAAACCTGTAGCGTTTAACCCTTGCGATCGCCAAATTATGTCTAATGGTGTTATGCGCGAAGGTATCGATGCCCTGCGTCTGGGCTTACCGCCAATCCCCGCTGTCGCAGAAACTTCGGCGATCGCTTCTTTGTTGGAATTAGTCGCTGCAACTGGTACCCCCGTACATATCATGCGTGTCTCTACCGCCCGCAGTGTAGAACTCATTGCCGCAGCCAAATCTCAAGGTCTACCCATCACCGCCAGCACCACTTGGATGCATCTTTTGCTTGACACAAAAGCAATTAAAAGCTATAATACGAGCCTGCATTTGCAAACACCTTTAGGAAATCCCAACGATATGGCAGCATTGCGTCTGGCAGTGCGGTCGGGAATAGTGGATGCGATCGCTATTGACCACAAAGCGCACACATACGAAGAAAAAGTGCAAGCCTTTGCAGAATCACCAACTGGGGCAATTGGCTTAGAGTTAGCATTGCCTTTGTTGTGGCAGCATTTGGTAGAAAGCGGAGAATTTACAGCATTGGAATTGTGGCAAGCCTTGAGTAGTCGTCCTGCACAGTGTTTAAAGCAGAAAACGAGTGCGATCGCATCTGGGGAAGCGGCTGAATTGACTTTGTTTGACCCTTCTCTAAGTTGGAAAGTAGAAAAGCAAAATCTTCATACACTTTCTAGCAATACACCTTGGTTGGGACAACAGTTAACGGGTAAGGTTGTGCAAATTTGGTGCCCATAAACCCACTTTAAATTTAGGATACTCTTGACATCTGGCCACCTATACGTATAAATCACCAATCAAAAAAATAAAACTAACTATTTTTTACATCAATAAATACTATCGAATAGTCCTCTACCCTACGGGAACGCCAAGGGCGAAAAGAGGACTTTGGCTATGAGACAGGGATTTATAATCGAATGGCACGCTTGTTAAGCCCTGAATTAAAATTCGGGCTAAAAGCTAAATTTTGCGGTCATCTTACTAAAATAAGAGTTTTAACCCGTTTTAACTCCTAAGATACACATTTTAACCGTTCGCGCAGCGTCCCGAAGGGATAATTTATTTCTGGGCTTCCTGACATTGGTGCAAGATGTCAATTTTAACGGGTTTAAGCTTTAAGCTGTGTAGCTTGCTTCTCGCGGAGCGAGTAATTTATTTCAGGGCTAAAAATAGCCTAACTTAGTGGCATTCGATTTATAATCCCTGGCGGACAAGAACGCAGTCAGAGAATCTATAAATACTTAGTTATTTTTTTGTTGAGAATATCGATAAAGTGCGTTCCGGTGAGTTCTCAAAAAAGTTTATTGTAAAACGCGCCAATAAGCAGGGTAAGGATGATTGGGATAATAATTGGGAGAGCAACTACAAGTCCCCATTTCCCAAACCGAATTTCTTGACCGTCAGATTTGAAGAGTGCGATAACACCAGCAGCTCCCATTAATACCCAAAGGCTTCCGAAGACAATAAAAATAATGAAGATGGAATTTTCCATTTTAACTTAATTTAGTCTGACTATTGACAAAAGCCTGATTATATGATTATAACCCTCTTTGAAACAGTGGGCAGATGTCTGCTCTATAGAACTTAGACAACTATTGACATCGTTGTAATAGTTGTTGTCTACTTCCTGTTTCAACCAAGGGAGACGGCTCCTTCTTGTCCACAGGCGTTTTCCCCCAATTAGAGGGCTTCAACT
>JAESGD010000067.1_pt1 | contig 117196 bp, 125 predicted proteins | sample 9269581 | NCBI WGS metagenome assembly JAESGD01 (sample SAMN14515903, study PRJNA621661) | algae metagenome | isolation source: Cyanomargarita calcarea GSE-NOS-MK-12-04C and co-occurring heterotrophs from... | place: USA: Grand Staircase Escalante National Monument, Utah | collected 2007-12-30 | reverse complement strand
CACTTGGCTACGATTAACACATAAATATACTAAGTACAACTGATGCTTAGGATTAGAAGCATAAATCTGCCAGTATGTACTGGAAGTATAAGCTTGCCAAAACGGCAATATTATCCTTCCACCGACACAAATCCGCCCTTTTTGACTTTTAAACCAGGTCATATCTTCGTTACTTTCATAACTTACAGGGAAGGGAATAGAGCTTGATTTCCTAAGAAGGGCATCTTGCCAAGATTTAGCTTCGGCTTCATTTTGAGGAACATTAGTATTTGCTAGTGATAGAATTTCTAGCCATTTGGTATCGGTTAAATCTCTACCTTTGGGAACTCTAGCCTGTAACTGTTCTGTGAGACGTTGAATCTGAATTTCTAATTTACGCCGACGTTTGGTAAATTTTTCGGGGTTTTCTTCTTTATCGCTAATTTTACAGCCATTTTTGAGTAAATACCTGATAGCACAACGAGTCAAATTATCTTCTGTATTCCCGTAAGCCTCAAATAAGTTTTTTGATAAATTACGCTCGCTTTCTGAATTTTGAGATTTTTTACCCTTTTTAACTTTTTTCTCTTGTAATGGTTGAGTTTCAGTAGTATCGATGGGAGTAAGTTGCGCCAAAATTTCAGTAGCTTTGGTACGGAGACTATCTAAGCTAACACCACTGGCTTCTACTAATTCAGCGTCACTATTGAGCATTTCCAACCACCGGATTTTGCCTTCTAATTGGTACTGCGATCGCTTCATTAATGCCAGCCAGGATTTATAAATGTAGCTCACTGTGGTAACTGAACTCGTATAAAACCTTGCTGGTTGTCCGGTAAAGCGGGGGTCAGTTTTTAGTGGTTCGCATAATTGCTTGACTACTACTGTTGAAATCTTGCCTTTTTGTCGCCAAGTCTCAAAATCTGGGTGTTGACGCATCTGCATCAATAACTCATTTATCAGTGGCGTGTTGAGTTCAGCCATCATTTTCCATAACTTTTGGCGGGTAGATGCACTGGCTACTAAACGGCACTGAATCGTAATTTGGCTCATAAATTAGCCATTAAATAATTATGTTTAATAATAACATATTTGTCTAATAAAATGCTTGTGTAAAATCAAAATCATGCAAGATACATTTTTTACGAGCAAACAAGCGGCTGAAATGACAGGTTGTACACTCCGTCAATTGCAGTATTGGCGGGAGAAGGGGGTAGTTGTACCTACGATTCGCAGTACGGGGACGGGACGTAGTGTTTATTACTCTCGCTCGGAAGTTATGGAATTGGCGGTGATGGAATATTGTCTTGGAGTAGGCTTAAATTTTGAGGTGGCTGCTGCAACGGTTAAACAACTCAAAGATAAGGGGTTGATTTTAACCAGGGATGAGAAAGCGCCTCAGCGTTTTATGTTGTGGTGGGATGGGAATAAGGGAAAATTGGAGCTTGTGGAGTTTGATTTAAAGAAAGCGATCGCGTCTTTACAAGTAGGTCAACCTGTAATTCCCTTATGGTTGGATATAATTCATCAGTTTATAGGAACTAAGTTGCAAAGCTAAGTATCATCGACGTTTGAACAACTTATCGTTAAGCTTCGTACAACACATCCTAGCGATTCTCAAAGATTCACAGGATTAATGCTACAGGTACAACATTACTTGGAACAAAATCCAGGTGAACTTTGCGAAATCTATCTCATAGATAAGGGTAGTACAACACGTAAAAGAACTATCGGTGGCTCTACAGGTACGTTAAATTTATTTCAAGGAAGAGACCCTTCTACCTAACATCTTCACTAACCTATCAACATTAACCCCAACTACAGCAGCCAACTTTTCCAACCGCTGGTTATTAGGAGGAGGATTAAATCTAAATTTCTCCCAACGTGCAACAGCACCCCCAAGTCCCGCAGCTTTACCCAACCTAGACGGAGTTAAATCATTCGCCCGTCTAAACCTTCCTAGAAAATGACTCAGGCTTTCTCCATCTAGCGGTTCAACCTGAAACAACCAGGGTTTAATATCTTTCGCTTCCATTACTTGTACTCAGCAGCTACTTCCTTCAAAATTTCCAAATCAATTTTTTGCAATCCCTTTTTCAAAGCCCGAATCGCAGTTTCTCGCAAAATCATATCCATCAAGCCAATATAACCACCCGTCGCTTCCCCCAAAGTCTTCAGCATCGTCTTACTCGAAAGATTAGAAGCAACTGGTAATTTTAAAATTTGCTTCTCCCAAATATCCACCGTCCGCTTAAAATCTTCACCCGACATTTTCCCAAAACGGTGACAAGACCTAAAACGGTTGTAAACCTGCTCATCCCGCTTAATTACTGCGTCTAAACGGTCAGTACCAACCAAAATCACCGCTATTTCCAATTTGTCAAAAATATCACGCACTTCGGCAAAAGTTTTCGGTTTGAAACGGTCAGCTTCATCAATAATCAACATCTCTACTCCACAACCTTTAAGTACACGCAGCGTCCTATCTCGGATTTCCGCTACTGTTCCTTTAGTTACCTGATATTTCAAATGCTCCATAATGACCCCAAATAACTCCTTTGCACCACACTCTTGGGGAATTTGGATATAAGCTACAGGTACAGTAGGAGGTTTTCCAGGTAACTGAATAGGTTTATTCCTCAGTCTGTAGGCATCGCAACCCATAGTTTTGCCAGTTCTCGACTCACCAACCACACGCCCAGATTGCCGCGACTGGCGCTTTCCTTCCAACCAGTCATGAAGAATTTGCACTTGTTCAAGAGGTACAAAACCCTTACGATTTAATCTTTGAATCTCCACTTGCAATTTCTCGCTATTAACGGGAATATCGCCCAATTGTTTGGCGATCGCTTGAGCTTCTTGTAAAGTCATTTTTACCACCCGTAATCTTCACGCATTTGTTCGTAATCAAATACTTCTGGCATCTCTGGCTCAGGTTCAGCATCAATAAATACCACCTCTACTGCTTCCTCTGGCTCAATGGGTATAGGTTGTTTGGCTTTTTTGACTTCAGCTTGTTCTAGTTTCTGACGTTCTTTTTTAGTTTTCTTCACAGTTGAGAAAGTCTCGCGTTCCCTAACTTCAGCTAAAATTGACCGATTACTAACAGCCTTACCCGTTTCCCGTACTTTTCGACTGGTAGCTTTTACCTCATAATACGAGAGTTCCTCTGTCTCCAAATCTTGAGCATAGGCACGGGCAAGAAATACTTCCTTATCTCCTTCTGTGCGGTAAACCAAAATTTTTGTAATGTCTCTGGGGTCATATCGCAATACGACACTTTCTCCTGCATACCCTGCTAGATACTCACCTCGGTACATGAGGTTCTCAAATTGCAAATATCCCCCACGTTGGATTTGTCGCCGTGTTTGCTTCATTAAACAAATATCCAAATCCCGCTCGGAAAGTAAATCAGGTGCTGCTATTAACCCAGATTCCCAGCGTTGGAACCTTGTCTGGTCGCCCATCCGCGCATCAAGTCGCTGGTTATAATTATCAACAATGTAACGTACCAAATTTTGCTCTAACTGCCGCAGTGTATAGCTCGCTTCTTTTTCCGCTTCTTCCGGGCGTTCTTGTACATTTGACCCTGTATATCCAGGCAAAGTTGAAAATAACTCGGTGTTGAAAGTTTTAAACGGACGCTCAACACTACCCCCTTCAGATGGTCTGTCACGAAGATGGCAAACAAACCCTAACTGCACTCCTATCTGTTGCAAATGGTTGGAACGAAAATCCTTACCCCCATCTGTATAGAAGTGTTGCGGCAAACCAGAAGTACCCCATTGTTCATGAAGTCCGTATTCCGAACCATATTGCTTGGGTAAAATCGCATGACGTAACGCCAAAGCTACAACTTGAGAACTTGGTGCATCGTAGCCCAAGTTAATCCCCATAATGCAGCGTGAATAACTATCAATAACCGTTGTTAACCAAGGACGACCGAGAATTTTGCCATGCTGATCTACCAACAAAATATCCGCAGGGGTATGGTCGCACTGCCAAACTTGGTTGCTATGTTCTACTTGTAAATCTTTCCCATCACGGGTTTTAACTGATAACCGCGAACCATGCCAACCCGGAGAGCGAATACTTTTAGCTTGCTCAATCTTATCTATTAACGGTTGCAAAATCCGATAAACCGTCATGTGGGAAGGAGGCTTAACACCTAGTTCGTCTGCTCTCGCCTTCGCTCTAATAAAAACAGAAAGGCGAGTCATTCTTTTACCACCCTTATTACCCTCCTTATAAGTTTTCAAAACAAACTCTTGCCAGTTTTCATCAACTCGATGCTTTCCTTTATCAGCGCGTTGATTTTGCACTAGCCCAGCTAAACCCTCCTGTTCCCACCTGTCAACCAGTCGCCTGATTGTGCGTACCGACTTGCCAAGTGTTTCTGCTGCTTCTTGAAGGCGCTGAGTATATGTAGTGCGATTCCCGCAGGGATCGCTTTGCGAATCGCTATTTTTTAAGAGGCTTTGAATTACCTCCATTTTCAGCAAAGCATCATCCGAAAGTTCGGAAACAATAACGTTTGCTTCAACAAGATTATTAGTACCTGCGGAGCTTGCGCTTGTGGTAGATTCTGCATTCTGCATACAGTGTTTTATCAAAACATAGTTGTATTATACTATTGTAATGACAAGTAATTTGTTAATTTATGCAAAATCATGATTTTTACAGGCTTCTGGTAATTGACAATTAAATTGTGAATTTTAGCTTATTTGACATACAATTTGTTAAATTAGACTTCAAATGGTATGACAGCCTTGAAAAGCAAAAATCCTGGTCAAATCCTTTTGATGCCAGGGTTTCAGTCTTTTAAATATCTATGACAGTATTTTGTTAAGTTGACAAATAATGAGTGAATGTACAAGACTTTCAGCCTTTTAAGACTTCTAAAAAACAGCTTAACAGGGATAATGATAGTCAAACTGATAGTCAAAGGGTAACTTTAATCTAAGATATAAAGTTGATTTCCTAAATGTACACAAGGACTAAAGGCTACAACTGATGACTAATGACTGAGCCCTCAGAACATTCTGGGGGTTTTTAGTAGTTTAACTACTGGTTATATACCAAATAGCAGGCTGATTTAAGTAGGTCATGGCTGGCTTTACTGTCCGCTATCACACTTAAAGAACCTCTAGCTGTTTTAGAATGGGAACTCCACAAGGCTCAGTAAGTATCCTATGGGGTACCCAATTGCACAATCTAAATTATTAAGCAGACTTGAAGCAATGGGTCAGCCACCACTTCGCGATCGCTATTCCTTGAGACAGGTGTATTCCTAAACCCGCAAAGGCAAAATAATGACATCATCTGGCCCAGGAGAGAACTATGGCATCAGGAATGATGGTTGCAGGTCAATGGATAACCGATGGGAATGAGCAAAATCGAAACGGTGAGTTTCACGACATACCGACAACGTTTCGCCATTACATCACGGCAGATGGTTTGAGTGGGTTTAAAGCAGAAGCAGGACGCTATCACCTCTACGTTGCCTTGGCTTGTCCCTGGGCACATCGCACCCTAATTATGCGCGAAATTAAAGGGTTGCATGATGCCATCTCTATTTCGATTGTCGATCCAATTATGAGCGATAAGGGCTGGATATTTTCCGAAGCACCAGGGACTATTCCTGACTCAGTAAATCACGCCCAATATTTGCAAGAAATCTACCTAAAAGCCAATCCCAAATATACGGGACGAGTCACGGTTCCGGTATTGTGGGATAGGCAAGCTCAAACCATCGTCAACAACGAATCTTGTGAAATCATGCGGATGTTTGATGTCGAGTTTGCAGAACTGGCAACGCAGAAAATAGACCTATACCCACGCGACTTGCAACAGCAAATTGATGAAACGATAAATGCAATTTATAAACCAATTAATGCAGGTGTGTATCGCGCTGGCTTTGCAACTTCGCAAACGACCTATGAAGAAGCGGTGACGGAAATTTTCGAGAGTTTAGATCGATGGGAAATTATTCTCAACAAGCAACGCTATTTGTGCGGGGATCGCCTAACGGAAGCCGATATTTGTATGTTTGCAACGCTGTATCGCTTCGACACCGTATATTACAGTCATTTTAAGTCCAATTTGCGGCGAATTCTCGACTATCCCAACCTCTGGAATTATCTAAAAGACCTGTATCAACGTCCTGAGTTCAAAGCAACCTGCAATATCGACCATATCAAACGGGGTTATTACATGAGTATGACCGATATTAATCCCAAGCGAATTGTGCCCAAGGGACCGATAATTGATTTTGACGAACCCTACATACGCAAAGCGCTGCCACCTGCGCAACTCGCACCTGATTACGAACCATAGTCTAAAGTTTAATAGGAGTAGCATTATGAACCTTGTATCGGGTAAGTAGTCAGACAGAATTAATTACACAATGTCATTGCGAATGGAGCAGAGCGGAATGTTCAAAGTATCGTTCCCGTAGGCAAAGCCAGCCCGTAAGGGCAATTGGTAGCAATCGCAAGGGCTGGGATTGCTTTGCTTTGCTCGCAATGACTGTAAATATTTTTGTCCATCTACTTATTCACCACGTTGCAGTTATCACGGCAGATATTGATCGCTTTATCGAATTCTATACCGATGTATTCGAGATGCCAGTAATTTTCCAAGAAACAACCCCAGCCTTTCGTCACGCACTTCTGCGAGTTGGACAGCAGAGCGTACTTCACGCTGTAGAGATGCCCGATAATATTCATAGTATTGGGCAGCCACATCGTTTTACGGGAACGGATTCCTCAAGCATTTATTAGCCAAAGGAGCGCACCATGCAATTGAACCCTTATCTCAGTTTCAACGGTCAATGCGAGGCAGCATTTAAGTTCTATGAGCAGTGTCTGGGTGGCAAAATTGTGGGCCAGCGATGACTGGCGAGGAGAAGATGGCGAAGTATAACGACGCAATCGAGTTTAAGAGTGACGATCGCCGGGTGCTGACATCGTATGTGTTGGATGATGATGGGAAGTGGCACGGGTTCATGACAACGAACTATTGGCGGAAGAAGTAGCGAAATGCCAGACTTGAACGGCTTGGAATACAGGGGAACAAATACGTATCGAAAAAACTGTGAGGAGTGGTTCCCCTTCTTCAAAGGTTTGGTTAGCTATGAAATTCGCGACCTGAGCATCACGATGCAGATGTAGGATTTGGAGGATTAAAAAAATCTCATCCAAATTTATATAAATTCAAAGTATCTTGAATTTCCTGAGCTATTTGCTGACGTAAATTCAAAGGTAGCAAAACTTCGACTTTAGAACCCAAAGCTCGCAACCATCTAAGAACATAATAGTCTGTAACTCGATAATATACTTGGTAGTAAGCATCGGTGGTTGGACGAGATTGGAGAATTTCTAAAAGAGCGTTTCGATGTTCGGGGTTGAGGGTGTATTGTTGAATTAATTTCGCTGTTTGCTCGGAGCTAATTCTAGTAAATGTATCGTGAATACTAATGCCATCAATATAACGCTGATGAAAATCTTGCTCAAACCGCAATATCATTAGTGCCTTTTCTTTATAAAAGTCATGTCCCCAAGCTTCTTTTAATTTCGCATTGATATTTTTTGGTGTTGGTAGTTGATTAGTTTCGTGCATTTCTCTTAATAACTGAGGAACGCGGGTATCTTTCCAATCCAGACATTCTATTCGTTGAGAAATAATTCGGTCGAGACGATATTTATACCAGTTGATATCACCTTTTGGAGTAGTACCATAGGCACACAAGTATTTAGCACGCTCCATAAAATAAATACAAACAGGGTACACAACACATTCTTTAATCTGATTTTGATGGGCACTGTGATAAGTCAACAGTAAAGGAAGAATTTGCCCAGAATCCCAAATTTCTTGCAATTCACTCTGGATTTGGTCTACTGCGTCTTGTACTGGGCTTGATTCTGGTACTACATAGTCAACGTACAAAAAAATGCGATGGGTATCTTTATCAACTTCCTCTTCTGAAAATTCTTCAGCTAGTACAGGTAAATTAGGGTCAAGAAAACTAAACATACCTAAAGTTTCGGCTAAATAAGCTTGGTTTTTCATACTTAAATTTGTTTTAACATCAATGTTTTCTAATTTAGTTAAAATTGGTAATTTCTTAACTCGGTGATAATATTTACTTCTACCTGTAGTGTGATTTACCCTTTGCAAATAGTTGCGGCTAACTAATAAATCGAAATCGCTTTGCAGTGATTTGCGAACTTGAGCAAATAATTTTTCCTCTAAAAGTTTCTCTAGTTCTGAGTTAGCTATAGGTATTTCTGTTTGTAGAGAATTTTGCCATTTATCTATGGGTACTTCCAATTCTAATAACCATTTTTTGGTTGTTTTGAGGCAATCACAATTAGAATCTTGATGATTGAGGATGTCTGCCTGGGTTTCATCTTTGTGGGTTTCGGTAAAAAAAGCTTTACGCCAATCAGTATAAGTAAAGGTGTCTGCGAGACTTGTGTAACCTTTTTCGCTATAAAGCCAGCGTAGCAACACCCATAACCGGATGGCACGGGTAAGGTTTTGACTTTGGTCGAGAGAGCCATTTGCCAGTTTTTGCAAAAGTTTACAATCTGGGTAATCTTTAAATAGCGTATTCACGGTGGTTTTGGCTGTTTGAGTTGTATTTTCTAGATTAGCAGTTATTCGGAAGAGGGTATTTCCGATGCTGTGCCATAATGGGCATGACGATTTTGTGATACATCTACCGCATGAGTACATCTGAGTTTGACGATTATAAAGTAGACCATTTGTTTTTACTGATTGGTGAGAATCCTTTGCCTAACTATGTTGCGGCTAAAATGCTGCTGAATGAGGGTGGAACTGCATACTTGGTACATACGACAGATACCGAAAAATCAGCGAAACGACTGCAAACGATTCTGAAAAGCGAGTTAAATGGGTTTAAGGATGTAGAGTTGCGATCGCTCGGTGATTTTGAGTCGGATGCTTACTACATCCAAGAAGAGATAAAATTAAAGCTGGAAAGCATTGAAAGCGGACAGATCGGCTTAAATTATACAGGTGGTACGAAAGCAATGTCCGCGCATTCTTACCGAGCGTTGTTTTACGAAGAAATAGAAGATAAAACCAATAAAATTTACAAGCGACGTGAAAGTATTTTTTTTAGCTATCTCGATCCTCGTAGATTGGAAATGTGCATTGACAGAGAGGATAACGAGCGTGTTCATATTCCAGTTACAGCAAAGCTGCTATCGGTAAAACTAGAAAAAGTTTTTCAAATACATGGATGGACTTGGCAAGAACAATCACCTCCTATATATACACCAGAATTACCTAATGCTGCAAAAGCCTTTGCTAAACTCCATGAGGATGAAAAATTAATAAAGCTTTGGCGTACTTGGTGCAATAATGTTTTGCGTGAGTATGCAAAAAATCCCAGTAATAAGAATAATTGGTTATCAGAAAAACAACTCAGAGAAAAAGAAGAATTATCTAATTTGCCTTTGCAGGTTAAAGTAGAAAAAGAAGTCATTCAACTGAAAGAATATCAAGCTATTAATCAAGCCCTAATTACTTTAGGAATTACAGCAGACAAATTATCACTGACCACTGTGCAAAAACAAGGATTAAAAAGTTTAGAGTCTGTCTGTAAATGGTTAGATGGGGAATGGCTAGAACATTACGTTTTACATCAAGTGCAAAGTATTCCTCAAAATCTATATATTCATGATTCTGCAACTTCTTTTTGGATTAAGAATCCTAGGAATCCTAAAAATACTAAATTTCAATTTGATGTAGCTTTCATGAGGGGATATCAACTATTTGTGATATCCTGCACAACTATTGAACGCAAATCTGATTGTAAATCAAAATTATTTGAAGCTTATATAAGAGCGCAACAATTAGGCGGTACTGAAGCAAGAGTAGCTTTAGTTTGTTGTGCTAGCCCAACTGATGTTAGTGCATTGGAAACGGAAATAACTAATGTTTTAAACCCAACACCAGATAGTAGTAATAAAAACTATAAATTAGTTGTGTTTGGCAGAGAAGACTTAGGAGAACTCACCGAGGGAATTGCTGAATGGATTCGTAATAATGAGGCAAAGTAGAAATGACGCAATTTACTATAACTGTGGTTGATACAACTGGCAAACAAAATTATATCTTCAACAGCAATCGTCTCCGCGAAAATATAGGAGCATCTTTTTTACTATCGCAATCTACGAAAGAATGGATTGAGGAAACATTAGTAAAATTAGGTGTTCCTAAAAATAGTCAAGAAGAAGCAATTGAAAATAGCAAACTTGACGCAGAACTAATATATGCTGCGGGTGGTAATGCACTTATCATGTTTAAATCAAGTGACATTGCTCTTAGATTTACGCAAATGTTGAGTAGAAAAGTTTTAGCAGAAGCACCAGGGGTTAATTTATTAGTTGCTCATGCTAACTTTGATTGGGAAAGTGATAGTAATCAGTTATATGAAATAGTAGGAAATTTAAAAAAACATGATATAGAACGCAGAAAATATGAGCGAGTCTCTTCTGTTCCACTACTCGGATTGGGTATAACTGCTAGCTGTAATTCAACTCTACTTCCTGCTGTTGATACAAGCGATAAATATGTAAATTATGACGATGAGGAAGAAGCTGATAGCTATTTAGTATCTACTGAAACAATGCGAAAATTAAAAGCAGTTCCTCAAGCTAATAGAAAACTACAAGAAATTTTCAAAGATGTAGTTGACCCGAATATTTATCAGTTTCCCTACCGGACTGACCATTTAGGTCGTTCTAAAGGAGAATCTAGCTATGTAGCAATTATTCATGCTGATGGTAATGGTATGGGAAATAGATTTAAAAAGCATGGTAAGGATGCTAAACATAATCGAGATTATATCGAAAGAATGCGAAAATTTTCTTATAGTGTTGACCAGGCAGGAATCAATGCACTAAAAGCTGTGGCAAAAGCTCTCATAAAATCAATTCAAGAAGGAAAGGTTGTAGGTAAGTTGGGAGAATTCAATTTAAATGCTAAATATTATTTACCTTTCCGTCCGTTGGTTTATGGTGGTGATGATATTACATTTATTTGTGAAGGAAGACTAGGTTTAGATTTAGCTGCATTATTTCTACGAGAATTTGAAAAGCAATCTGTAACTGATGATGAACTTTTAACAGCTTGTGCTGGTGTTTGTGTTGTAAAAACTCACTATCCTTTTGCACGAGCTTATGAAATTAGTGAAGATTTATGTAAGGAAGCAAAGAAATTTGTCAATGAAAAACGAAAAGAATATGGAGAAGATTATTTTTCATCTCTTGATTGGCATCTAGCAGCTAGTGGTTTAGTCGGTTCAATATCAGAAATTCGCAAACGTGAATATAAAATTCCTGTTGATAAGAATACTTGGAATTTAGCAATGCGTCCTATTCGTTTGCAAAATAATCGGAGCGATTGGCGTACTTGGGAAGGTTTCACTCAAGTTGTTAAAGAATTTCAGGAAGGAAAGGACTGGAAAGAACGTCACAACAAAATTATGGCTCTACGGGAAGTATTGCGGAAAGCTTCGATTGAAGCTATTGAAGAATTTTTGCTAGCTTACAAATTACCAAATTTACCCTTATTTCCCGAATCATCCGGTCAAAATGAACAGTTAATGAAAAAGGGATGGAAAGATAGAATGTGTGGATATTTTGATGCAATCGAAGCTATGGATTTTTATATTGGATTGGGGGATTAGGTGACTAAATATCAACTAAAAATAAAACTTTTAAGTGATACAACCTTTGGTAGAGGTGATGGTGTCGCTGGTTTAATTGACCAAGAAGTAGAGCATGATTCCTCTGGATTTCCTTACTTGCGTGGAAGGACTTTAAAGGGTTTATTAAGTGAAGAATGCGATAATTTAATTGCAGTTTTACCAGAAGAAAATATTCGCTCTGACTGGGAAAATATAGCTTGCAATTTATTTGGCATATCTGGCAGCACTTTAACAACAATGGGAACAATGCACATTGGTGATGCTTGCTTACCAGAAGATTTACAAGAGGTTGTTGCTTGGCAAATCAAAAATGAAGAGTTAACCGACAAAGATATTCTTGATTCGTTGACTACTATCCGTCGTCAAACTGCTATTAATGCTCAAACTGGTGTAGCTGAAGAAAAAAGTTTGCGTTCTTTTCGAGTAATTTTTCGTAACCTTGAGTTCAAAGCGGATTTACTTTTTGAAACTCAACCAAATGAGAAAATTCTCTCACTTTTATCTGTAAGTACGTTAGCTTTACGACGAATTGGAAGTGGACGAAATCGAGGTAAAGGTCATACTAAATGTACGCTTCATAACGCTGAGGGAGAAGACATTACACACCGCTATATATTTTTTTTTGGTAAAGCCTAGGAGAAACTTAAATGAAGATAATTACTTTTTCATTACAGACTCAACAACCGCTACTTGCAACTTCATTTCAAGGAGACCCAAATAGTGATGTTTCTTATTCTTATATTCCAGGTAGTATGATTCGTGGTGCGGTTATTGGCAGATATATAAGGCATAATAACTTGTCAGAGTTAGATTTAGAGAATGATGAAGTGAAACGCTTGTTTTTTGATGCGAATAATACACTATATTTAAATGGTTATTTGCAAAGTAATGAAGGTAAGCGAACACTACCTGTTCTACGTTCTTGGTTTAAAGAAAAGGATGCAGAACTCAGCGATGAATCACCTATGCCAGTTTACGATTTTGGTATTCATAGAGAACATGAACTGGAAAGTCCTAAATTTATTGGAGAAGGTTTTTGGACAAAGGGACTACGTTATGTAAACTTTTATAAAGAAAAGCGACGGATTAATATCCATAACCGACGCGATCGCAAGCAGGGACGCTCCACTCAAATCAAACGCGATTCTACAACTAATCAGTTCAAAGGAGAAGGAGAAATTTTTCGTTATGAAGCTATTGATAGCGGACAAACTTTTCAAGCTGTAATTTTATCTAGTAGTGATGATGCTCAATTACTAATAGATTTACTCGATAAATCACAGGATATTTGGCTTGGTGGTTCACAAACTGCTGGCTATGGACATACTAAAATTAGTAATATTAACTCTTGTGAAAGTTGGGATGAAGTAAATATTTCTGTTGATGATAGAACTCATAGAGATATTTTGACAATTACACTTCTTAGTGACTTGATTTTACGCGATAAGTGCGGACAATATGCCATCATTCCTCCATCGTCAAAAGATAAAGTACCTGCACCCCTGACAAAAGAAATCGAAAAAATTCTAGATGCAAAACTCAACCCACAAATTAGCTATGCCAGCAGTACATTAGTTGGAGGATTTAATCGTAAATGGGGATTACCTCTACCTCAAGTTCCAGCACTAGCAGCAGGTAGTATCTTTGTTTTTGATAGTGTTTCCATAACATCAGAGCAAATTAAAGAAATAGAAGCCAAAGGGATTGGAGAGAGACGAACCGAGGGTTTTGGTAGAGTAGCTGTGAACTGGTTAAAAAATGCTGATTTTGAGGTTAGACTGCCTAAGAAAATCTCTAGCGATAAACCAGAATTAAAAATAGATACTTCACAAACTTTAGCTAAACAAATGGCTGATAGATTGTTACATCAAAAAGTTGAACAAACATTACAAAGATATCTTGGGCGCACAGCTATAAAAGGTGATATTAGTAATAGCCAACTTTCTCGCTTACAATTGGTTGTAAGACAAGCTCTACCAACAGGTGATTGTGAATTAGTTTTATCGCTTTTGAATAATCTCACTGGTAATGCAAACAGTCAATTTGAAAAAGCTAAGATAGGCGATATATCTTTAAATCGAAAACTTTCTGAATGGTTGCGTAACTCAAATTCATGGTCTTGGGTGAGTAACAAGCAAGACTTGACAGTTACAGTTGCTAATGTGGAGCGAAGTATTAATGATGAGTTTGCAATTCAAAATAAATTAGCAGAAAAATCTACTTTACGGCTAATTATGGCACTTGCAAAAAAAGCAATTAAAGAGGACAAAAAATGAAATGCGAGCGCATAAGAACCCGCAATCAACGCTGTATTCGCGAACGAATTATAGTTAGAGGGCGTTTGATTTTAGATACTCCTACTTGTTTAGGAAGTGGTGATACTGATGGAGATGCTGATTTAATTATTTTGCGAGACAGCATTGAAGAAAAAGCTTTACTAATGGGTTCATCAATTGCTGGTGCGTTACGGAATTATTTACGAGATTATCAAAGTGGATATTCTTCGATAGAATCATCGTTGTTATTTGGGGGACAGCGGACTGAGGAAGAAGGTGAGCAAAGTCCATTAATTGTTAACGATGCTCTCAGTTGCGAACAAATGAAAGTTGAATTGCGAGATGGAGTCAAAATCAACAGTATTACCAGAACTGCTGAAGATGGAGCAAAATATGATTTGGAGTTACTAGAAGCTGGGACAACATTTGACATTTGCTGTGAATTATTGATAGAAAATAATAAAGACCAATTAATCAGAGAATTAGTAATTGTTCTTCAAGGATTAGAAAAAGGTGAAATTTCCATTGGAATGAAAAAGCGACGGGGGTTTGGTCGCTGTCATGTAGAAAAATGGCAAGTATGGCAATTTGATTTACGAGAAAACGAACAACGCATCAAATGGTTAACCTTCCCTCATTGGACAACAGGTTTATTGCCCGAATATTCTATATATGACTCAATTGCTGATGCTTTAGGTGTATCTGTGGATGGAGAAGATAAACGCGATCGCATTACCATCCAAGCTACATTTTCCCTTGCAAGTCCCCTGCTAATTCGTTCCGGACAAGCTTCTACAGACAAAGCACCTGATGTTGTACACCTGAAATCTCGACGTAACGGTGAGTTGAAATCAATATTATCAGGTACAAGTTTAGCGGGTGTGTTGCGTCACCGTGCAGAAAGAATAGTTAACACTCTCAAGAAAAACACAAATATTATTGATGAAATATTTGGTGTTGATTTTAGTAACGATACAACGAAGAAACCAAAAGCGAGTCGTTTAACTGTTGATGAAGTTGAAATTAACAATACAACTGATTTAGTTCAAAATCGGATTGCTATTGATAGATTTACAGGTGGTGCTTTGCATGGAGCATTATTCAACGAGCAACCTATTTTTGGTAATGATGAAACAAGTTTAGTAATTAAACTTGAATTGCGTCAACCAAAGCCTTTTGAAATTGGGTTACTACTTTTATTGCTCAAAGATTTGTGGACTGGTGATTTACCTGTTGGTGGAACTAGCAGTGTTGGAAGAGGAAGATTGCAGGGAAAAGAAGCAACTATTAAGTTTGGGAAGGAAACCTGGACAATTGTCCAAAAGTCAGTAGATGAACTTTTGATTGCGGATAACCCTGAAGATTTAGAAAAATTTGTTGCTGATTTACATAAGGAGGTAACTATTTGAATAAGCCAAAATGCGAACCTTTGGATATTCCAGATAAATTTCATCTGAAAATATGGTTGCAAGAACAAGCTAATAAATATAAATTACGATTTTTATTAGCACATGCTGAAGATGGAGTAATTTGGGGAGAATTTAGAAACAATCAGTTAGTAACGGCAGATAGTGCGTTTGATTATTTACCTAAATTACATCCTTCCACACTACAGCAATGCCGTGCTTTTGGTGCAAATGCAGAAGTAATGGTGTGGCAAACTGATGAGGGGTTTCAAGCACGTATTATTGAAGATGAAAAAGATACAGAATTTATTCCCGAAAATCAAATTCTTTGGGGTACGCAAGCAGAAAAAATTAGCGGTGGCTTTACTTTAGTATCGGATGGTTCGCAAGGTTTACATCATGCTGTACCTTTAGTTGATATCAAATTTGATGGAAATCAAAAATTATATCGTCCGTTACGTTTGAGCGTTCGTCATTATATTCATTATGACGATACTGGTTTAGCTCGTATTTATTTAAGTCGATTAGTTAATCTTAGTATAAAGAAGGAGTTAGGGAATGTTGCCTAGACATTTAAATAATGTACCTGATAATAAAAAAGCAAAAGCACCTTATAATTTCGTAGAATTGCCAAATGATATAATTAAGCTTGAGCCTGATTCTTTACCTCAGCAGAATACTTACTATCCTCAATCTGGAAATAGATATACAGGTAAAATTGAATGTACGCTTACAACTGAATCACCTTTATATATTCGTTGTGGCTTCACTAAAGAAGAATTTGAATGTGGTGCAGAATCAAAAGATTTACTTGATTTTTTCTATACACAGCCAGAAATCAAGAATTTAAAACCAGTTATTCCTGGTAGTAGCTTACGTGGAATGCTACGAACTTTAGTTGAAATTATCACTTTCAGTAAAATAGATCGTGTATCTGATAAACAAAGATTATTTTTTCGTGCAGTAGCAGCAAATCCAAGTAAAGATTCTTTAGGACAAGCATACAAAAAATATGTTGAGCCAAGAATAATTCAAGCTGGTTATCTAAAAAAAGATAGTCAAGGATGGTATATTCAACCTGCGATAAGTCATAACGGCAGTACTTTTGCTTGGGTCAGAGAAACTGATTTGAATTTGGCAGAATTGAAAAAATTTGATGATGCTAATTACTGCCCTCAGTATATCGATGTTAGTTACACAAAAGTAAATATTGATTTACCAGGTACTCATCAGAAAAAAGGAATGCTGGTTACAAGTGGAAATATGAAGCAAGAGAATCAAAGGCAAGCTTCACCCCGTCGAAACCACTGTCTTATTTTTGAGTGTTTAGTCTTTGAAGCTAATCCTGAATCTGCAAAATTGAGAATCGATAATATAGCACTCGAACATTACCGTAATAGTCTTACTGATTTTCAACAGCAAACTCCATTCGATAAAGATTGGGGAATATTGCAGGAAAAACGACCTGTATTTTACTATCTTCCGGAGGGTAGCAATACGGTTGGATTTTTTGGGCAAAGTCCTAATTTTCGTATTCCTTATTCTCCTCAAGGTAATGGACAAGCTACTACTGTTGTAGATTTTATACCAGAAGATTTAAAAAATGCTTTAGTTATCGATTTAGCTGATGCAATTTTTGGTTGGATTAAAGATGAAAATATTCCTACAGATTTGCGACAACGTGGAAGCCGAGTATTTATTTCTGACGCAAATTATATATCTGCTGAAAATGATATTTGGTATACAGGCAATTCAAATGATACGATAATTCCTAAAATTCTTAGTGAACCAAAACCAACTTGCTTTCAACATTATCTAGTTCAACCAGCTGAGACGAAAGCTGATAAATCTCAGCTAAAGCACTACGCTAGCCAACCGATTGATAAAACAATAATAAGAGGCCACAAATTATATTGGCATAAGGGGAGTAATCCAGATATTGAACACCCAGATGGTGATAATGCTACAGGAACTCAAATAACTAAAATCAAACCTATTAAAGCAGGTGTTTCATTTACATTTAAGATCCATTTGGAAAATCTCAGCGATATTGAATTAGGTGCAATACTGTGGATATTGAAGATAGCAGCAAACCCTAAATATTGTCTATCATTGGGTATGGGTAAGCCTTTGGGGATGGGTGCTGTTAAAATTGAACATGAACTCTTATTAAATACTCGTGATAACCGTTATTCCCAATTATTTAATGAAAGTAAGTGGTTGACGGGAGAAGAGAACCAGAGCGATACTATATCGAAATCTGAAGCTTGTATTGAGGCTTTTGAAAAATATATTACTGACAATATTCATCCAGATGACCATCCAGAAGGGGAGAATGCTATCAAGTTAGACGAAATACCTCGCATCCAAATGCTGTTATTGATGTTGCAGTGCGATAACCAACTATCAGCAGATGATACTCGTTACATGACTATTGAACCGAATGAATATAAAGATAGACCTGTTTTACCAACACCATTTCAAGTTATGGGTGTTCCAGAACAGGATAAACGAAGGTTTGGGAATATTAATGGAAATGTTCCAAAACCCAAAAAGCGTGATGCAGTGAAAATATCCCCAAAATTTCTAGAAGGTCAGATTTTGGATGCAAAAGTTCTCAACATAAAGGGGGTTGAAGTTACCTATGAATTACCGGATGGAGTTAAAAAAACGATAAAAGAGCATAAAAAAGCGAATTTTTTGGAAGAAGGGCAAACTATCAAAGTGAAAATTACTGCTTTGAAAGATGATGGCAGCATAAAGTATGTAAAATATCATGATTGATATCTTGCACTTTTTCCCAGCGATTATTCGACTCGCTTTATTGCCGACAGAGATTATAAATCCCTGTCTAATATCATAAATCCATTAAAAATGGATTAACGCTCTTTTAGTATAAATTCTCTGACAGTCCTCTTTCAGAGGACTTTAACCATTAGACAGGGACTTACAGTCCCTGTCGGATGAGAGCGCAGTCGATAAATCTATAAACGCTCATTCTTCTCATACATAATATAATCAATTTTCTTAATACTTAACATTCCCATGACAGATAAGCTCCAATCCGTCATCCCTGAATATTTCCACACCCTCACCACTCACCATCCCCACAACTTCCAAACCCAAACCATCACCCACATCCTCAACCATCAAGATACCATCCTTCGCGCACCTACTGGTTCGGGGAAAACTGAAACCGCGATCGCACCTTTTCTTTTTGCCAAAACTCTCAATCTTGACTTTCCCAACAAGCTGATCTACGTTGTACCCCTGCGTACTCTTGCCAACAGTTTGCGTCAAAGGGCAGAAATTTTAATTGAACGATGGTCGCAGGTTCATCAATTACCTTGTCCTGTAGTCGTCACTTTGCAAACAGGGGAAAACCCAGAAGACCCACGTTTTGAGGGTGATATTATTTTCTGTACTATTGACCAAATGTTGAGCAGCTTTTTAAATATACCTTATTCGGTCGGTCGCGGTTCTGCAAATGTGAATGCTGGGGCATTTTTTGCGTCCTATTTGGTGTTTGATGAATTGCATTTACTCGACCCGGATAGGTCTTTTACTACTGTCCTAAAAGTATTGCAGCAAGTTAAAAGAATTTCACCATTTTTGTTAATGACTGCAACGCTAACAGATGAACTTGCGACCCAAATTAAAAAGATAATTGAAGAGTAAATCTCAAATCACCTGATGGAAATTATTCGAGTTGACGACTCCGATCTAAAAGTAATTGAAGGTAATCGCTGTCGAACTTTTCGTGCTATGTCGCAATCTCTTAGCGCACAAGTTATCTGGGATGATATTTACGCACAGCAACGGCAGCGAGTCATTATTATTTGTAATACTGTCTCTCAAGCGCAGGGACTTTATCGTGATTTGGAAAGATTGAATCAAGATTGGGAGTTAAATATTACTCTTCTTCATGCGAGATTTCTACCGGAACATCGTGCAGTAAAAGAGAATAATTTGAAAGATATATTTGCTCAAAATTGGCATAATACGAATGATGCTACTTGTCAAGTTTTAATTTCTACTCAAGTCATTGAAGCGGGAATTAATATTACTTGTGAAGTATTGCATTCTCAACTTTGTCCGATGAACTCGCTATTACAACGTGCTGGACGTTGTGCTAGATTTCCCGGAGAAATGGGAGAGGTTTTTGTCTATCGTTCTGTAGAGGTTAATCAAGAAAATCGAGAATTCGCTGAAACTGATTTGTTTGAGGATGAAATGGAAAACCTCACTCCTCAGAAGGATAAGGCTTTAGATTCCGAGAATACAGCCAAGAAAAAAGAAAGTTTTTTGCCCTATAAAAAAGAAATTTGCGAATTGACTTGGCAGGTATTACAAGTACATACAGAATGGCAAAACGTAAATCACCATGTTGGTTTTAGAATTGAGGAAGTATGGATTAATCAAGTTCACTCCCCGGAAGATTTGCTAACTCTAAAACGTCGGGATAACAGTCAGATGGAGTTTGAAAATAAATTTGAGGCTGCTGTTTTTCGAGGTGATGAATCTGCCGCACGGGATTTGATTCGTAATGTGGATAGTCGCAGTATTTTTACTTGGGAACAATCGAGTGTATTTGATTTTGATGATGAAACAATCGATATTCAAAAATTATTACCTTTTTCGATTCCCGTTTCGACTTTGTGTAAAGTTTGGCGAGATTTTAAAGATAGTTTAGCTTTCGGTGATGATTGGATTTTCAAGCGTATTGAAACACCAAAAAATAAGTCAGAAACTTACAGTGAACCCGTGCTTAGTCCGATTACTTCCCGCGATTTTTTGATAGGTTGTTATCGAATTTTTGTAAATTTCCGTTATCTTTCCTACGATGAGCATATTGGTTTACAGATAGGGGTGAATATACAGGGAAATAAGTTTCAATCACCACAAAAAGAAGATAGAGTAATTCCTAGTCAGTACTCCTATAAGATGGATACATACGTTGCTCATCTAGCCTGTATGTGGACTTGCTGGCGAGATTATTTTACTACAAAAATTTTAAAAAATGGTGAGTGTGTAAATATTATTTATCGCAGCGTTCGAGATGAGTTATTAGTAGCTGGTGGTAAATTTATTAAAACCAAAATTTTCCCCGAAGCAGAAGTAAATCAAACAGAAGCTTTGTTTGAAATTCTAGTTTTTTTAGCAATTTTTACCCACGATCTAGGTAAATTACAAGTTAAATGGCAAGATGTAATGCGAGGCTGGCAGGAAATTGCCCATCGAGATTTTCAAGGCAAGAATCCTCGAAAATATTTACTAGCGCATACCGATTACAATCCCGAAGATATGGAACAAAAAGTCGCTTTGAAAGCTTTTGAAAAGAAAAATAAGCGTCCCAATCATGCAGTTGAAAGTGCTTTTTTAGCACGAGAGATTCTCCAGCAATCTTTGATACCATTACTCCGGGAGCATTTTACAGATGATACTGAGCAAATTAAGTACTTGTGTTATGTCGTCAGAGCAGCAGCAGGTCGTCACCACTCCGCTTGGGCTAGGGGATTTGTAAGTAGTGATGTGGCGAAGTTAAACCAAATTGAATTATGTGCAGAATCGCAAAAAGTCATTGCAGATAGTTGGCGGTGCATGACACGATTTTTACCTGATGTTTTGCCTTTATCGGAGGCTAACTTGAGTAAAAATATTTACAAGCTTAAGGAGTTGGATTTGGATGGGCTTGGTAGCGATGAGGTTGAGTTTTTGCAGCTTTATTCATTGGTGGTTCGCGCTTTACGCCTGTGCGACCAAAGGTCTGTACAATTGATGTAGGTGGGCGATCGCTATATCTGAGTTTCTTGGCAATCTCCCCTGTACGATAATCTGGACATTCGTTGATAATCGCTTTATAATTATGTTATTAGCCTGATGTTTGGCAAACCGAAGCGGAGACTAAAACCTGGGGGGTTCTGCCAAAATCGCCAGAACCTAGACAAGTTAATAGTTACAGCGTTTGGCTAATTGGGGTAAATGATAATTACTTTCAATAAGCGAGGCTGAAATGGGTCTGTTTTTGAGGTCTGCCAAAACCTATTGTGGAATCCTTGCTCTGTAAGGGTTTCAGGGGGCGGACTTGAAATTCTACGAATCCTGGAAACGGGATTGAAACTTATATGGAGCTTCTGCTGAATCCTTTACTATATTTCTTGAAATTCTACGAATCCTGGAAACGGGATTGAAACTTCCTTTCTCTCATCATCGAAAGTTGCCACAACATTCTTGAAATTCTACGAATCCTGGAAACGGGATTGAAACTTTGAGCTATTGCAGACATAGGAAGAATTGAAATGCTTGAAATTCTACGAATCCTGGAAACGGGATTGAAACGGTTCTGGAGTTGGCTCGGGAGTACCAGGAACAGCACTTCTTGAAATTCTACGAATCCTGGAAACGGGATTGAAACATTTTTAGAAGTATCTAACCATTCCAAAGACTGTTGAACTTGAAATTCTACGAATCCTGGAAACGGGATTGAAACGCCAATTACCAAGGCTGTTTCCAAGCCATAACTAACTTGAAATTCTACGAATCCTGGAAACGGGATTGAAACAATATTTGGGGGTTGCCTTCGCTATCAAGCACTAACTTGAAATTCTACGAATCCTGGAAACGGGATTGAAACTCCATCGGCAATTTTTACTGGACGCATCGTTGGTTCTTGAAATTCTACGAATCCTGGAAACGGGATTGAAACTTCATACAAATCTTCAAAGGACTCATTGTAGCAATAACTTGAAATTCTACGAATCCTGGAAACGGGATTGAAACTTTTTCGTTGTTTGATTGACTTTAAAATAATTTCTTCTTGAAATTCTACGAATCCTGGAAACGGGATTGAAACATTCGCAGCCTACGAATGATGCCGAAGTTTTAAATGCTTGAAATTCTACGAATCCTGGAAACGGGATTGAAACTCGATATAAAATAGAGAGTAAAGGCGATTTTTTTGTGGAACAAACAACAGTCGTAAGTAGGTCAGCACAAATAAACCTAACTATGTAACGAAATGTAAAACGCTCGAAACCCTTGCGATTGCTACCCTTCGGGAACGCTCCGCTAACGTCGTTCCTCCTCGCAATGACAAAAGTATAGTTATGTTTTTTTAACGCCCACCTACTTAGTTATTCGAGAGCAAACAAATGGATAGAGAACGTTTACTAGCTGTTGCCTCTGAAGTTAAAGACTTTAGTACTAGAGGAATTGAGTTGATTCGACAAGGAAAATATGTTGAGGGACACTCTTTGATGCGCCAAGCTGTTGAAGCTGGTAGAAGGTCGCGGAGTTTGATTAAAGAAGGTCAAATTCAGCAAACTTTACGAGCTTTGGAAGAAGCGCACAAGGGTAAATAAAAGTATCAGTGGTCAATGAAAAATTTTCCATCGACCACTGTGTATTAATTTATCTGTTCGCTGTGCTTTTGATATATTTTTGAGATTTCCTTAAACACCATTTTTTAATAAAACTTCAAGCGTTAGGTAGTTTTATACACAAGCATTACGCAACACCAAAGCTTGTGTATTGACGCATATAGGGAGCTTGAAAACCAAGAATAATGTCTTCTTTAGGAATTCCCATTGCAACTAATTCCTGAGCGATTTGTATTTCGGTAGTATTGTGTTGCACCCAGATTTTACCATTGATGATGTCTAGATGTAAAACACAGCCATGTACGCGGCGATGTCCAGCCCAACCGACGCTCATAATTTGATAGCGATCGCGTTCTGTATCAAAGATAAGTGGGGAATCAATTTCGCCATTAGCAATCGGAACACTAGCATACTCGGTCAAAAGTTTTTTAATTGCTACTCGATATTGCTCTAATTTATCCATTGAGTAATCACCTCGTTGATCGGATCGTAAACAATGCGCTTAATTTGATAGCGTTCTACTGATAGTTGAGCAAACTCACGTTGGAAAAAAGCTTCATATGCAATAAGGGGAATAGCTAGATAGAGATCGCGATCGGGTTCGTTAATTTCCAAAGCAAGCCGATAGTTCAAGAACTGTCCAAGAGCTGCATGGTAGTCGGTTAGGGGTGAGTCCCCCAGGAAGGATTTTACCTCGACAGCAATTTTTTTGCCTTGACGTTCAGCAGCAAGCAAGCGTTCAGCCCCAAGGTCAATTTCCAGCTTTGTACCACCCACTTCCAACTTTAACGGGTCGCTAGTGATAACCCACTGCTCCTTTTCAAGAGCGACTTTAACAGCGTTGTGGAAGAGGTCTTTCGCTCCCATCTCAAGCTTACCTAACTAAAATTTATATGAAGTATAGCTATATTTTATGTTAATTCCACGATGGCACGCTTACCAAAGTACAACTTTGTTTGCATATAGGAGACAAACAGATAAACTGCATGGAGGACTTCAACCCATACGAATAGTTTCAGTCCCGTTGCCAGGATTCGTTACCGTCCAAGCTTTTATTGGTTATCTGCCTGTCATCAATCAGAGTACAACACTAATGGCGTGAGTGGAAAGCCCACATTTTTTATAAGTTCAGGGTTCGCAGTCATCGTAATCTTTACCCAGATGAGATTTCGAGCATTTTTGGTGGGTAAGAATTTTGGTACAGTATGAAATGTATAAATTCAGCTTTTATAAGGCTTTGAGAAATATAGTGAGAAATTCAGGAAAGTTTCCGCAAAAATAAAGTATATTCGTATGGATTGAAAAGACACAAAAAATTGTGATATATTTTGCTTACACTAAAAGCGTCTCCGAAGTGCAAGTTCGGAGACGCTACCAGATTTATTTCATAAGCGATTGAACTTGTATCTCAACCCGCTTAATATTCCCTTACCTTTTTGAGGCAGGTACGTATGCATGGACATTCTAACTTAAAACACCAACAATTGAGCCTAAATTTCAAAGGCTTTGAGTATTTTCTAGTCGAAGGTTTGTTTACAAAAGCAGTCCGAGAACTAATTCAGATAATTGCAAACAAGCAAATCACAACTAAAGATATTCATCAATATGCTGAAAAAGGTGGACTTCAATTGCGCTATTCATATGGAATACTGCGTATAGTTCCATCGTACAAGGGAAAATCGGGTAGATTTTGGCGATGGGATGTAATTTGTTCTCCGGTTAGCCTGAAGTCTGTTTCTAGCCGAATCTCCTAACCGACAAGGCTTTTTGTACTTCTTCATCTTTTTTGGGAGACGGATAATTCAGATTTGGAATACCCCTTATCCAACCCCATGCTATAAATATTTCAACAAACAACACATGGCATAAGGCCAAATGACAGAGCGATTATTCATCACTAAAACGTACAATAATTATGCTGACACATTTTTGATGTTGGGTTTAGCGCAGCTTGCCGAATATGCCCTGAAAGCCACAAAGCAAAAAAGCGAAATCTATCTAATTGACAAAGGTACAGCCTACAGCCTTGAATTTAAAAAGCCTGTAAACCTAACCCCAATTACCAAACTTACTTACTCTAGCCCTTTTCCACCAGTCAAAGGACAAAAAACTGATACCAGTAAAATCCCGGCAGAAATTCAATTCTTCGACACGGAGGAAGAAACTAAAACCCGTAGAGTTTACCGAGATTTTATCTTCCAACAGCGGGGAAAAATCGAAAATGCGGAGGAAACACCGAAACCACCGGATTCTAGAACCCAAAATGGCGTTATTCTCACCTCTATGCGACACGATCGCAATCATAATGATTTGTGGTTGGGTAGTAGGGAACTCAAAGATAACTACGGTGCTTTAATTGCAGCATTATTTCAAGGCTTTGACGAAGATATTGTCAACCAAGGTAAGCTGGTAACCGAGTTAGTTGCAGAGTTATTCCACAAAGCGACGGGTTGCAAATTACCGGATGTTGCTAGTGCTGTTAAGGTTTATTTGCCTACCTGCGTTCAGGGTGTGAATCGAGTCAAAGCAGATAGCAATAAGGTAGACTCACAAAAAGCAGATTGGTTGAGTTTGTGGTTAATTGCTACTGGGTTCTTTCATTTTGGTATTGCCGAACGGGTAAAAATTGCTGATAGAGTCTTTGATTGGCGAGTTTTAGCGTTGCAACCGCAAAATATTAACTTAAGTAAATATCGCGATGTTATTAAGAGACTATTAGTACATAATCCACCCGGAGGAAGTCATGGAATTGCCCGATTTGATGCAGAATTGGTGTTACGATTTTGTCAAGAATTGCTCAACCATAACCAAGCTTTAGCAAATAGCGACACCGAAGCAACAGAAGAACAAGAAGAAGATTTTGAGATTTGGGACAAACCTGTAAACCATTTTGTCAGCAACTTTGCTGGAACTCATTTCGGTTCCAAAGGACAGGTTTATGGAGTCAAAGAAATCTTTAGCTTGGGACTTCCTAGTTGGATACATCCACGCGATCGCACGGAATTGCACGACTACCAGAATATCTTAGACGAGCATCTCAAAGTAGTGCGATCGCTTTCCATTGATGAAGGAAACAGCGAATTATTGGCAGCCTATCGGGATTTTATCACGGGCAATGATTTATACCAATTTTTTCGCTTCCAAGTCAGCTATGCCGATTATGTGACAAAAAAGCTAGCAGAGGTTAATTCTAGAGTTGTATTATTTTCAAAACAGGGAATCGACCTGATGTCAAGAAACTTTAATAATAAATTGCGTCAAAATGACCAAGATTGGAAATTAACCGAAATAACCGAAGACCCAGGTTTTTTGAATATTGCGAAAGCCATAAATAGCGCTACAGTTTACGCTGGCACTATCCGGGATAAAGAGGGCAAAACTAAAGAAACTGGATGGGAACGAATCTATGGTTTAGCACAGCGCTTAACATCTCAATCGGGTTCAAAAAAAGATTTTATCATTGAAATAAGTTCTTTTTTAGCTAGCTACGAGAATGAAAATTTACGTATTGATGAGGATTTAAGAAAACAGAAAAAACCTCGCCGCATCTGGACAAGCAAAGATGACTTAGATAGGTTGATTAATTTGATTGATAAATATGGCTCCAGCTTAGTTGCAAATCTATTAATTGCCTATGGATATGCAAAAGGTTGGGGCAAAGGGAAAGAGATAAATGAAGCAGATAAAGAACCAGAAAGCAGCAAATCAGGTGAATCAGAAAATATCGACAATGAAATAGAAGCCGCATAAGTAGGTATGAATGTAAATAATTCTCATTGGGATAAGGCAGGGGGCAGGGAGAAAAAGGGTTTGAGCCTTGTTTACTTTTCTTCACACAGTTTGGTTTTATTGTGCCGACTTACTTAGCTTCAACGATCGTAATATAACGTAGTTACAATACCCTACGGAAGGCAAGCCACATGTAGGCGCAACGCCAAGAGCGCAGCTATTGTAACTACAGGGATTACGGTTAATAGAGCGAACATCATATTATTTGATTTTTGCAATTCTCAAGTGTATATTCAACACGTAAAAAAAAAGACTCATAGCATCAAATGTCAAACGCAAAACTTTCCATCTATTCACTTTCCGTCAGTGGTTTAGTTTCCTGGCAACTTCACGCATTAAACAACGAAGGTAACGAAGGTAATCAATCATTAACTCGGCGTTACTATATCATCCAAAAAGGTATGAGCGAACCCGAATATGTAAACGGGGTTTCTGGTGATATGCTCAAACATATTCAAGCCGAACATTTACACCGCATTGCCATCGAATCTAACTTGAATTTATCCGCAGGTGGGAAACAATTTAACCCAGATAGAATCGGCTACGATATTGATAAAAACTTACCCATTTTTAGCGAAAAAGATACCGATTTAGCCGCAAAAACCACCAAAGCCTTACAACTTTGTAGCATCAGCGATTTAGAAGGGTTTATGGTGACAGTCAAAGGAGGACAAACCCTCAAACGTGAATCTGTAATTGAATTTGGTGCAGTTGTCGGTTTACCCACATTTGTCAAAACCCAAAGCTACTTTCACGCCAAATACGGTGTTGACAATCCTACACCTTACAACGTGCAAGTAAGTTCTGGTTTATACGCAACCGTCCTCAATATCGAAGCCTTCCGCATCGGTTACAACCCCCACAATTTCAGCTACAGCATTGATATAACCGAACGCAAACAACGCTTAGACGCATTACTCAAAAGCGTACTCTACACATATATGCAACCCAACGGAGCCAAACGCAACACCCATTTACCCCACCCCGACTATTTTGAAGGAGTAATCACCGTCAGCACCCGTCGCTGTCCGGCACCGATGTTGAGTCCCTTGGAGGAAAGCTATAACCGTCAAATTCACAGCTTGAAAGATACTTTAAACAAACTCAACGGAGAAGGTACAATTCACTGTTTTGAATTTGATTCAATGGCAAAATTCGCCGAACAAATCCAAACAATTATTGCACAAGGACAACCCTGGGAGAGCGAAAATGCTTTATCAGTTGAATAAATGGCTCACCGTTAGCTACCAACCTGTGAGTTTATTCACCCTCAAACGCTCCGATGCTACCAGCATGGCCGCTCGTTCCAACCTTGTACCGACACCCTACGCTATTAAAATGGCGTTGTTAAAAGTATTGCTGGAAAGTCAGGGTAAAGACCACCAACATGACTTTGATACCTGGATTAAACAGGAATTTGCCTGGATTCGAGATTTACAGATATACCTGCTACCACCAGAAAAACTAGTCGTCAATCGCAACGGTTACAAACTGCGCTATTACGACCAAACCGCAGATAAAGCTGACAAAAACCGCTCAACTATTCCGATGCAAGACGGGTTTGTATTTCGGGAATGGATACATTTACAAGGAGAATTACAAATTTGTGCGGGAGAGTCAGATAGGTTAGAAGAATTAACCCAATTATTCGCCCAAATCAATTACTTTGGTAAAAAAGGTTGCTTTTTTCAATTTCTCCCCGATGCCACTCAACAAGCGATCGCACCCACATTTATACCCGACCCCAGCAACAGTTTCACCGTCCAACCAATGGATGATTTTGGCAAAAAAACCACCTTTAACCGCATAAATCCATTCTCCAACGATAAAGCCCAAATCGGTAAAGACCGGATAATAGAACCAGGATTTTTACCCTTACAACTCCGCTCTACTAGTGCCCGTTATGACTTATACCAAAGAGACTGATACCAAAAATACTGCGAATCTCTCGGAAAATCATCCAAAAACAGAAACTAAATTTGCAGGCTTGAGTGTTGTTTTACACCCAACAGAAACATCTTCAACCCCGATTCCCTTAACCGAATGGCTGGCAGATTCTTCATTGGAAAGTGACACAACACCCATCTGGATACCCCTACGCAGAGTAGATGGTGTAGTTAAAGTTATGCCCGTACTACCAGAACCGCAACTTTATCCCAGCTTGATGCAGGCAATTTGTCAGCAAATAGGTCAAGATAGCTTAATTGAGTGGCAACAAAAACCCTACGAAATCGCGGGTGTAGAAGTAGATTCCCATTCCCTGCATACAATCCAAGCTACCATTTCCGCAGTCAAACCTCTTCCCCCAACTTTAGGACGTGCTATTCATGGATTATGTTTTCGCTGGTTTGCGAATACAAGCCCACAACTAGCCGAAAGTTTGCACCAACAGGAAAATTTACCAATGGCTTTGGGGTTAGAATACTGTTCCCCCAAGAAAATGCTGTTAAAGATTAGTTTATTACAGAAGGAATTGCTTGCACCATTACTGTGGGGAATGAACGCAGATTTAGGTAACGAAATTACCCTAGCAGGAATCCCCTGTCAATTGGGTAGTTGGATAGATATTAGCCAAGCAAGCAGCTTCGAGAAAATGGTGCAAGTACCAACCCAAAACCTCATCAATTTGCAATTTCTCTCACCCACCAGTTTTAAACAAGGTAAAAATATTCAACCTTTTCCCTTACCCGAATTAGTTTTTAATGGGTTATTACGTCGTTGGAATCTATTTGCACCAGAAAAATTGCACTTTCCCAATGTCGAATGGAGTGGTGTAGTTTCTGCTTACGAACTCAAAACCTATGCTATGAAAATGGAAGGTGGTGCAGAAATTGGGGCCGAAGGATTAGTTAGATATCGATTTGCTGATGCCGAACAAGCAAAAATCGCTACGATACTAGCCAATTTTGCCTGCTTTGCTGGAATTGGTCGAAAAACTACAATGGGGATGGGGCAAGTTTGCATGAAAAGTTAGTGGTTAGTGGTTAGTGGTTAGTGGTTAGTGGTTAGTGGATAGTGGATAGTGGTTAGTGGTTATTAGTTTGAACGCTCCAACCAACAACCAACAAATAACAACCAACAACCAACAACCAACAAATAACAAATAACAAATGACAACCAACAAATAACAACCAACAAATGACAACCAACAAATAACAACCAACAAATAACAACCAACAAATAACAACCAACAAATAACAAATAACAAATGATAGAAAATTACTTACCCCTTGCGTATCTTAACGCTTGGGAATATTGCCCGCGCCGATTTTACCTTGAATATGTGCTGGGGGAAATGGAAGACAATGAGCATATTATTCTTGGTCGTCATTTACACCGCAATATTAATGAAGAATTAGTGATAACCGAAGGTGATACGGTGATTCGTCAACAACAGTGGGTATGGAGCGATCGCCTGAAAATAGCAGGTATTATTGATGCTGTGGAAGAGTCTGAAGGGCAACTTACCCCAGTTGAATATAAAAAAGGGAAAATGGCACAACACCTCAACGACCATTTTCAACTCTGCGGTGCAGCTTTATGTCTAGAAGAACGCACCGGACGCACCATTGCTTGCGGAGAAATTTTCTACCATGCTAACCGCAGACGACAAACTGTAGCTTTTACCCCAGAACTACGACAAGCAACAGAAAATGCCATCGCGCTTGCTCAACTTACTGCAAATAGGGAAATGCCAGCCCCAATCAGCCATAGCAAAAAATGCCAGTCATGCAGCCTGCAAGGGATTTGCTTACCTTTTGAAGTTAAAGCACTCCGAAAAGAAATGACATAACCGAAACCCATATCTTTCGCGTAGGTGAGAAACCCGATTTATTAACCCCTTTTTAGGCGTTGCTGAATACAAGTATAAATTGCCCTCATCCCCAACCCTTCTCCCTCCTGGGAGAAGGGAGTTAGATTCAAGTTCCCTCTCCCAGGAGGGAGAGGGTTAGGGTGAGGGTCAACAGTTTGGCAATATTCCAAAATTATTCCTCAATTGAGCAACACCCCTTTCTACAAATCCAAAATCACAATGACTATTATCTACGTTACCCAACCCGAAGCTGTTTTAAGCAAAGTCTATGAAGCATTTACCGTTTCTCTCAAGCAAGAAGATGGTACTTGGAAGAAAAAAAGTATACCCGCGCAAACCGTGGAACAAGTCGTTCTCATGGGCAATCCCCAAGTTACCGGAGATGCTCTAGTCTATGCCTTGGAATTGGGGATGCCCGTTCATTATCTTTCTTTCTTCGGAAAATACTTAGGCTCTGCACTTCCTGGATACTCGCGTAACGGTCAACTGCGATTGGCACAGTATGCAGTTTACAACGATGCTGCACGCCGCTTGGAATTAGTCAAAGCAATAGTTACTACCAAAATTCACAACCAATACAACGTACTTTATCGCCACAACGAACGCGACAATCCCCTCAAACAACGTAAAAGCCTAGTCAAAAATCAACAAACTATAGACCAGGTGCGAGGGATTGAAGGATTAGCAGCACGGGAATATTTTGCTTGCTGGCAGAGAATGGTTGGCAAACAATGGACTTTCAACGGTCGAAATCGCAACCCACCCACCGACCCGGTGAATGCATTATTAAGTTTTTCCTACGCTTTGCTCAAAACCCAAGTGACAACTGCGGTTCACCTTGCGGGACTTGACCCCTATATTGGCTATTTACACGAAGTCCATCACGGACAGCCTGCAATGGTGTTGGATTTGATGGAAGAATTCCGCGCTTTGGTTGCTGATAACGTGGTGTTGGGAGTGTTGAGTAAGCGGGAAATTCAACCCCAAGATTTTACCGAAAGTTTGGGTGCTTATCGGCTTTCTGAGTCGGGAAGAAAATGTTTTTTAGAAGCATTTGAGCGCAAAATGAACGATGAATTTACGCACCCAGTCTTTGATTATCGCTGCACCTATCGACGTGCGATCCAATTGCAAGCACGGTTGCTAAGTCGGCATTTGCAAGAAGGGGTTCCTTATAAACCTCTCGCTTTGCGGTAAGACGGAGTAGTCACACGCACCAACTTTGATGGGTGAAAATTTTAGTCCGATCGTAGTTACAATTCATGTGGCTTGCCGGAGCGTAGGGTCTTGTAACTACAGCTTCGCGATCGCACTAAATCAGGACTTATACCGATTCTGTATAAAGCCCCCCTCAGCTAGTACTTCATGTCATTAGTTCTGAGGGGTTGGTTGGGTGTTGAAAACCTTATAGAGAGCCGAAATTTTGCGTCTCTACATCCATCAAAATTAATGACATGGAGTACTAGTAGTCTGTCAATAAATAATTGAGAGGTTTAAATAAATAGGTAGTGCGTTCGCAAAGCGTGCCGTTTCCGCTTACGTCCCCGCTTGCTTTTGTCCCTAGCGAGCGGGGACGTAAGCACTACCCATCAATCAAAATTAATTTGACAGACTACTAAAAGCCACTGTTCCTAGAAACGAAGTATTAATTGCATCTTCATACTAGTTGGTATTACGCAAAAAACTACAAGCTACATTTCTCAGCACTCTTAACTTTTTATTCCATGACTACACTGTTTTATCTAATTATTTATGATTTACCCGATAATAAAGCTGCGAATAAGCGACGCACTCGGTTACATAAGATGCTTTCGGGCTATGGAACTTGGACGCAATATAGCGTGTTTGAATGTTTTTTAAGTACGATACAATTTACTCAACTGCAAATCAAGGTCGAAAAATTAATCAAACCAGAGGAAGATTCAGTGCGGGTTTATGTAATGGATGCGGGCTCAGTTAAGCGAACAATTACTTATGGTTCGGAAAAACCTCGACAAGAGCAGGTAATTGTTTTATAGTTGGGTTATTAACCTGATGTTTGGCAGACCGAAGCGGGGACTAAAACCTAGGGGGTTCTGCCAAAATCGCCAGAACCTAGACAAGTTAATAGTTACAGCGTTTGAGTATTTGGGATAAATGATAATTTGTTTCAATAAGCGGGGCTGAAATGAAGCTGTTTTTGAGGTCTGCCAAAACCTATTGTGGAATCCTTGCTCTGTAAGGGTTTCAAGGTGCGGACTTGAAACTTTGCGAATCCTGGAAACGGGATTGAAACTTTTGAACAGGTTGATTAGCAAATTTGGCGACATTTCTTGAAACTTTGCGAATCCTGGAAACGGGATTGAAACATTTTATAAATTTTGCTACTCATAAGTATCTCCAAATGCTTGAAACTTTGCGAATCCTGGAAACGGGATTGAAACATTTTGCTCTCGCAAATAATTCTTGGCGTGTCATTTTTCTTGAAACTTTGCGAATCCTGGAAACGGGATTGAAACTATCATAATAGGAGATAATTAGGGCAATAATTTAGAGACTTGAAACTTTGCGAATCCTGGAAACGGGATTGAAACAATTAATTACAAAGGGAGATAAATATTCATCTCTCTTCTTGAAACTTTGCGAATCCTGGAAACGGGATTGAAACTCTTTTTTACTCGAACAAATTTGATTTAATTCGATCCCTTGAAACTTTGCGAATCCTGGAAACGGGATTGAAACTTATTAAAATACATTTCCAACCTTTATGTGTTTTATCCTTGAAACTTTGCGAATCCTGGAAACGGGATTGAAACCTAATACCATGCCATCGAAAAAATCTGAGCTTCCCTCCTTGAAACTTTGCGAATCCTGGAAACGGGATTGAAACAACAGGATAAGTTGCATGGCATTCTCTAGGACTGCCTTGAAACTTTGCGAATCCTGGAAACGGGATTGAAACTAAAAACCTTACTTTCTTCCCAGAATTTTTCTTTGTACTTGAAACTTTGCGAATCCTGGAAACGGGATTGAAACGCAGTTATAATACTTTTAAAAATGGTTCTTTGCGAGGACTTGAAACTTTGCGAATCCTGGAAACGGGATTGAAACAATCAAAGCCTGTTGGACATTCGAGATTGGGCGAGCTTGAAACTTTGCGAATCCTGGAAACGGGATTGAAACTTTTCGATAACCACTTCTTTTTCCACGATTTTTTCTCTTGAAACTTTGCGAATCCTGGAAACGGGATTGAAACATCGATATATGTCTGGAAAAATTCAACACATTATTCTTGAAACTTTGCGAATCCTGGAAACGGGATTGAAACCGCTATCTCGCTATCTGGGCAGTCTATGATTACCACGGGCTTGAAACTTTGCGAATCCTGGAAACGGGATTGAAACATAGAAAAGCCGGGTGCGTAACCAGTTGGAGGAGTGGCTTGAAACTTTGTGAATCCTGGAAACGGGATTATTGAATAATTACTGATATTTTAAAGAGAAAGCTGACGCTATTGCTTTGGGAAGTAAGAGCTACCCTGTTGCCCAAATTGTAACCAAAGAGTAATTTGTCACCTATTTTTGCGAATCTCCCCGTAAAATTACCAGGAACGCAACGCTCGCAACTGAGGAGTTTTTTTCACCTGATGCGCCTGCATTCGAGTTAGTACATCATCCAAAATTGTTACTGCTTCAGCAACATAGGGCCCTTTATTCAACATGACACACTCAGCCCGTTCCGCCATCGCAGCATCAGTTATCTCTGCGCGTGAGGGAATTCCATTTTTGACAAGATTTTCCATTACCTGAGTTGCCCAAATCACCGGTACATGGGCAGCTTCGCACAACCAGAGAATTTCTTCTTGAATTTCTGCAAGACGTTGGTAGCCAATTTCGACTGCTAAATCACCTCTAGCAATCATGATGCCAAATGGCTGTCTACCTGCTGCCTGCACAATTAATTCGGGGAGGTTACGAACAGCCAATGGAGTTTCAATTTTGGCAATAATTCCAGGTATCGATGCATTTGCAGGTAATCTGGCTTGTAATTCTCGCTGCAAAAGCTCTATATCAGCAGGTTCCTGGACAAAGGAATAGCCCACAATATCGGCATGGGTAGCAACAAAGTCTAAATCCTGTCGGTCTTTTTCGGTTAAAGGGCTAAAGCGCAAAGTTGTATCGGGAAAATTCAAACCCTTATCTGCGCCAATTTTTTCACCTTTAAAGCCTGCGTGGGTGATTCGCAACAGCACCCCCTCCTCAGTTATCGACTCAACCCTAGCACCTATATGACCATCATCAATCCAAACATTTGCGCCAACCTCTAATTGATCCAGTATTTCAGGTATGGTGCAATTTGCTTGGAAACAGTTAGATTCATCCATAGTGGGCAGATCGCGGGTTAACAGGAGACACTCACCTCGGAATATTCGCTGGTTGGCATTGGGAGCGTATCTCGCTACTCCAATCCGAGGCTTTGGTCCACCTAAATCCATCAAAACCTTGCAACAGTTTCCTGTTTCTACCTCTGCCATACGCACATTTGCAATCATTGCTGACCATTCTACAGAAGTATCATGGGCACAATTAATCCGCACGCAGTTGGTGCCACGTTGGATCAAATCTCGCACAAACTCATAATTGCTGGCTGCAAGAGTAGGCAATGTCACCATAATTCTAACTCGACGGTGATTGAGTGTCTTACCCAATAAATCTTCGGTGTGTTCTTTGAGGAGGCGATCGCCCTCAAAAAATGACTCCAAAGAAGGATGGTTAGGCAGGGAATCCGTACAAGCACGACAGATTGCGGCCAAAGTTGCGATTGCAGCATCTAAATTCGGCAAAACTCGTGCTTCAATCCGCCCTAGTGAAGACAAACCCCAAGGCATCAAAGCTGCTTGGAGGAGGCGCAAATCATGCCTCCGTAATGCTAAGTAATAAGAAAGGTTTTGACTGCTTTGTACAAAAGCTGGACGTTGGATGCACGATCGCCAATGGTTAAAAATTTCCTGTCCTTCCTGAATCACCAACTGACGCAACTGTTGTAAGGCCAAAAGCAAAGTTTCGGGTTCTGATAAATCCAAACAAGAGTAATCAAAGACAAAATGTTCATTTCTCTCTAAAGTCGGAATCATTATAATTCACCTCTGAAACTTCCAAGTAATTTGTTTCTTGTTTTGTACTGTCATGAGTAACTTATGGTCTTTTGGGGTGTAGAATCATTTGGTTAGGACTTACGCAAAATTGTCTGAAAAGCCCGAGTTGCCGTAATGGTAATTCATTTCACGAAGAAAGAAGGAAGAAGTACCCACATGAGTACTCATGTGGGATTGAAACAAGGACACTGTTTTTCTTCTCTGCGAGACACTACGTGAACGCGCTACAAAGGACTCGACAAACATCTTTTTTTTTACTGAAGCTCTAAACTTACGAACGCGCATTTTTATTAGCTATTCCTTCTTCCAACTTCGGTCCTTACTTCAACATCATTTGTAAGCGCTAAGTCGCAAGCGTCCCGGGAGGGATACGCCTCCGTAGGTATTACCACTCATTCGTTATGTTTTGCGTAAGTCCTGTTGGTGCAAATGATGGCGCAAATCAGCCGCAAGATACTTATGTCGCACGGCTTCCCAATTCGCCATTGCGCGATCGCTGTCCGTTAAAACTCCGTCCTGTTGTTTAACCATGTGATGGTATTGCTTGCCAATCAGCATAATGGGCATACTCACCAACAGTCCACAATTGTTTATCAACAGGCTCAGAATGTAGTGGATTTTCGCTTGCTAGCTGTATTATGGTCTTCACCATACAATTAAACCAGTTTTAAAAGATTTCTTGATTTACAAATTCAACTTTCTTTTTTGATTTCCCATTCAAAATATTTTCCTTATCTCTGGTAATACTGCTTTATTCTTTAATAAAAGTATGAGGAACTTGTGAAGAAAATTCCCTAGCGAAAGATTAATCGCGCCTATGATTCTTAAATATAATAAATTGATAATTTAAACTTATTTAACCAAGGTTAAAGTTTTGTTAACTAAAAAATGATATACAGGGTAAATTATTTGTGATTAGATTAAAAGAATTAAAATCAACTCAGATTGAATAACACCTATAGAACAGCTAATATGCTTGCCAGAATAAGACGTTTATCAAGCCAATTTTTTCGTAATTCAAGGACAATCAACAACGAACCACTGAATAGAGTGAGTTTGATTGTCATTATTTTGATTGATATTTTTATCTTAATCAATGTTTTTTCGGGACTGGATGATATTAGTCGATGGTATATTAGTCCTTCCCAAGCTTATCCTTGTTATTCCGAATGGCAAAATTACCGCACACAGACAACCAAAGATAAAGACTATGAAATTATCAAGCTTTCATTGCCATATAACACAAACAAGCCGCAATTTTTTCAGCAAAACTATCAAGAAGCTCAAGTCGGACATTTGGGTAAGGGTTCAGAAACTTGTTTTAACTATGCTGAATCCAAAGACAAGATTTCCAATTTGGAAAATCAGCAAACCATAAAAAGTATTGACCAGAAACAAGCAAAAATTAATATCTTGGAACAAACGAATCGCAACATTCGTTCTCAGTATGACTCTACACTTTTAGAAAGAATTGCAGGACAACCTCGCGAGCAATCAATTAATTCAGTTGGTGCTGAAAAGGCAAAAATTGAGTTAGATAAAAATAATCGGAATATTGCTACACTTCGCCAAGAAATTTCTAATTCTAAAAATCAATTGCTTGCGAAGCCAGAAAGCGTGAATTTTCTCACATTTATTAAAGATGATAATAAATTTACATTAGTTGAAAAAGGCTATAAGCAAGCCTTGTTTTGGTATCCAAGTATCCAACTTACTTTTCAATCACTCTTTCTTTTACCGCTAATTACTATTGCCCTATTAGTCCATAACTTTACTCAACGAAGGGGATATGGACTCATCTCGCTAATTAGCTGGCATTTGTTGGTCATATTTTTCATACCATTAATACTGAAAATTTTTGAATTTCTTCAAGTTGGCGCAATCTTTAAATTTATTTTTGATGTTATTCGTGCCCTTTTTGGTGGGTTACTTTTCCTGGTCAGTTATGTTTATATCTTGTTGATTCCACTTATTGGTTTTGGAATTATCAAATTTCTTCAAAAAATTGTCTTTAATCCTAAAATCCAGGCAGCTAACAGAATTCAAAAATTACGCTGTATCAAATGTGCTAAGAAAATTCAACATCATGATACCTACTGTCCTCACTGTGGTTACTATCAATATGTTGAATGCCCAAACTGCCACAGTCTTACATACAAGCATTTGCCGCACTGTAAAGAATGTGGATATTCTCAAGATTCAAGTAATGCACAAATGCAACAATAATACCAATGGCAAAGATAAAGCTTTCTTTAAGTCCCATTCCTACCAACAATTTAGTTAATAGAAAAACATAGACTTCTTGTGGTGCGATCGCCTAAATTGCATAATGTGAATTCATGACAGCACTCTGATAATTTTAAGAACCTCACAATCCTATCTATCCAAAGATAGTAGAGACTTATACGCACGTCTTTACTATCTTTGGTTTGTTCCCAGCCCATCTAGGATTATTGTTAGGCAAATAAATTAGCAATCAATCATTGTAACTCTTGCTTCTTCTGAAACCTCTGTATCATTGTGCGTGTCTAACTCTTCTGCTGCACGTTGGTGCATTGTTTCTCGTATGTGTTCGATATGCAGACGTTCTTTCGTCATAGCCTCACGCGCTTGTTCCTGTACTGTCAAATCAACTTTTACAGCATTGCGTTTAATAGTATCAGCTTTTGGTAAAGTTAGCGTGATGACACCATCTTTGAATTTGGCTTTGACTTGTTCCTGTTTAATATTTACTGGTAGCGGGACGATGCGTTTAAATTCACCGTAGCTAAATTCGGAATGAAAAACACCTTGACTTTCACCAGTCTTTTCTTCTTTATACTCTCCCACAATCGAAACCGTATTTTCGCTTACTTGAATGTCTAAATCTTTCGCTTCCATTCCTGGAACTTGCGCTTGTAAAATCAGGTCGTTATCTGTTTCTTTCAGTTCAATTGCGGGTAGATTAGTTACATTACCAAGTTTGCGAAATAGGCTGTAGGTACCAGTGCCATGAGTGAATTCGTCAAACAAATGATTCATTTGTTGGCGGAGTGTATCGAGTTCTTTAAGTGGTTGCCAAGGGATTAAAGACATATTGATATTCCTCCAATCATTCTTAACTGTTTTTAATAGATAGCCGTTAGGTAGATCGAGGAGAAATTACCTTTGCTATCGACTCCACTTTTAAGTTAGGGCAAGAAGTTGAGGAACTTGTGAAGATGATTTTTGAGAACTAAAAGCCCCAATCTATTGCTTCAGCATCCTTATATAGCAATCCCAAATCCCAAGTGAGAATTTAGATCCTCGACAACTTTTACGAAGCCGGGATCTGGACACCACGGTTTTTTACAAATCATATAGGATATGGTGAGCCTGTAATCCTTACACTGTTTATAGACTCTCAGGGAAAGCTGCTGAAACTGTCTTATCCACGTTGGGGAGAACACACGGATGATAGTAGTTTCACTTACATACCCTTTGGCGGAGAATTCCAGGAAGAACACACATTTGCAGGATTTACGATTCCCTCCCAGATGAGTTTGGGGTGGTGGTTTGGGACAGAGCGTTACTCAGAATTTTTCCGTGCCACAATTGAGCAGGCTGAGTTTAGTTGAAAACGTTTGAAAGAACTGGCACTTAGTCAAGGAATTGACATTATAATTTCCAGGTGCAAGATATAAGGTAACTGCTTCTAGGGCTTGTGCGGGTGGTATTGGCTTTTGGAAAAAGGTTGTACCTCCACTGCGAGCAATTTGCAAGCGATCGCTGAGGTTGGTTCGCTCGGAAAAAACTAGCACTGGTACAGGAGGTTTGCGATCGCTAAATTCTGCTAGCAGTTTTAAACTATCTTCATCTTCAGTGGAAACGCTAGGGTCAAGCAGCACAACCTTAAGATTGTCAAATTTAAACGGAATAATTTACCAGGTAGCTTATGACTTTTTGTTGCTATTGTTAAAGGTAAATGTTAAATTGCTACCCATAAATTGGCGGGTCTAGTTCATATCAACCAGACCCGTCAATACTCACAGTTTATTCCAGACAATGTTCCTCCACAACCAACTTTGTTTTGCAGGTTTCGCAGTTTTTAACCAAACCTCCCATAGTCGCATCTTCCTAAGATCCTGGTTTGACATTACTCTTAATAGCTTCACGCAAAGAGTCTAGCCGCTTATTCTATGCAAGAGGTTAACTCCGATCCCACTTGCATATTAACACAATTAATTGCAAATAATAGGCAAACTATTCACCAATTAATCATTAAGTTTTTTATCTGTCAAGCCATTAGGAATTAAGGGTATTTCTCCCGAAAAATTGCCCTTTTGGAGCGATTGCATCCCACTTTCAAGCGGCAACAAGTACAGAAATCTCGTCCACTACTTCTAACAGACGATCAATCTCTTGGACTGTGTTGTAGTGTACCAGTCCAATCCGCAGGAAGCCGCCACTGGCTTCCACTCCTAACTTTTCAGTCAGACCGAGTGCATAGAAATTCCCATGCCAAGTGAAAATGCCGCGATCGCCTAAGGCTTTAGCTATGCTGTAAGGAGTTTGCCCCACAAGTCGGACAGCAACTGTTGGTGTCCGCCAAGCAAACTGATCCGGGTCGGTGATGCCATAAAAGCTTAAACCAGGAATCTCCAACAGTCCAGAAATCAGTTTTTGGCTCAGTTGTTTTTCGTATAGCCAGATTGCTGACATTGCTGCGACTAAGGCAGCACGACGACTTGGATAGCCTAACCCAGGTTGATAAGGTGAGTTACTGAAGCGGGGACACTGAAAAGTTTTCAATATTTCTTTATCAGCCTTAATCAGAGATGAAAGTAACTCACTGTCAACTGAAGGTGAGACATGGCAACCTAGTTTTGCTAAATAATTAATTGTCGCAACCAACCCAGCCAAGCCCTCGTAATTTAGGGTTCCTGTTTCCCATCGTGATGGAACTTCTTCTGAGGCTGGTTGCACCTTGTAAGGATTTAAACGGGTAAGATGCTCCCGCTTGCCGTACAAAATACCAACATGAGGCCCGAAGAATTTGTAAGCAGAACAGATGAGAAAGTCGCAATCTAGCGTGCCCACATCAATGGGAGCATGAGGAGCGTAGTGGACTGCATCGACGAAAACCAAAGCATTAGCAGCATGAGACAAACGCACCACTTCTGCGATATCGTTGATTGTCCCCACAGCGTTGGATGCATATCCAATTGCCACTAACCGCGTCCGGTGATTAATTTGTTGCTTGAGATCGCTCATGTTTAGCGTGCAATCTTCAACATTGATATCAACCGTGCGGATGACCACCCCCCGTTCTTCCAAGGCATACCAAGGGCTAACGTTAGCATAATGGTCGAGCCGCGTGACAATAATTTCATCACCTGGCTGTAGTTCCCGACCGATAGCTCGGCTCAAAGCAAAGGTGAGGGTGGTCATGTTGGCACCAAACACCACCTCATCCCTGCTACACCCCAAAAAATCAGCGATCGCAGCGCGAGCCGAAGCAATGAGCGCATCTGTACGCAGACTTGTGGCAAAAGCCCCGTGGGCATTGGCGTTTGACCCTACCAGATAGTCGCTCATCGCATCTAGAACCGATCCAGGCAACTGGGTACCACCTGGTCCATCACAGAAAATAACGGGTTGACCGTTGATTGTTTGTGTGAATGCAGGAAAATGAGCGCGTATCCATGAAAGCTCAAGAGGCTCCATAACAAACTCCTAGTGTTCTATCACATTAATTTTAATGAGTAAATCAACATTCCAATTTCTCTGCTTTTCTTCTTTCTTCGCCTTCTACCGAAATGGAAGGCTTTGATATTCCCCCCTTCCCGAACATCAGGAAGGGGGTTAGGGAGTTAGGTTTGGGATTGTGGTTACAAATACCTGAAAATCGCTGTAATGTGGTCGAGTACTAATAGTTTATTTTATTAATTTTGACAAGTCATGAGGGTTAGATCCCCGACTTCCCAGGAGAAGTAGGGGATCTAGCAACCCTCCAAAATTAATCACAAAGACCACCTATCTGTTGAGCCACAGTGAAAAGTTAAGTTAATTCGGTATTTTATGATGATTTGCAACAAGTAATCCTGGACAAGTGAAAACAAAAACATCTCTGTTTCCATTCTCAGAAGCTATTACCCGAATCGGAGAAGTAAAGTGGAAAAATTGGCGGTCGTTAAAGACTAAAAAGTCACCAGGGTTAAGAACTTTGGTAAACACTGGGTTTTCATCCTGAGATTTGTATAGAAAGGTTTCTCCTCCGGCAATATGTTCTCTATTCACACAGAATATCCCTACCAAATCTACTCCATCTCTATGGATACCTTCAGGTGCTGGATTGCCAATTACCCCTAGAGAAGTAGTGGTTCTAATCTGATGAACGCCAATCTCATTATAGGTCGAGCAAAGCTGACAGAACTCGAAAAACGCCAAGACTATTTTCTGAAAATCTTCTAGTTTTATTAGTTCATTATCCAGTTCGGGATACTCTCTAACGACATCACCCAGCAACGGGTTATATTCTTGACTTTGAAATAAGTGGCTGTGAGGCAGCTTGATTAAGCGGTGGAAATCGACTTGAAAGTGAGATAACCGTCGAAAACGATAGTTATCTTCTAGATATGGATCGACAGGAAGATTATCAAAATAACTCTTAAGTCTCTCTAAATTGACAGAATTGATAGTTTCTAAAGCATAATCAGTAGCACAATTGAAGTTTTGGGTTTTTAACAATTCTGATATCATAATTGCCTCCTTCGCTTATCTAATCTACTAAAGACTATGATTTTTTTTTGATCCCTCGTTATTTCAGGTAGGTTTGAACTAGGTTTTTATGACTAATTAATTAGCTAGGGTTATTAATTTACCCTTATTCTCTAATTATAAACTAAATTCATAGTTAGAGGAAAAGTTATAAGCTAAAACACATTTAAACTGCATAATCTGAATTTCTCTAACAATGAGTGGGGTGGGCTTCTTAGTGCCGTCCGAATGTGCATTCCTATATGTGGAAAAGTTATAAAGCATTTAATACCACTTGACGCATATTTTCCTCACAACTTCCTCACATTGTTTTCGTAGGGTTGAAATTGGAGATATATTAGGTTCTACTTGGATAGGACTTACGCAAAAACTTTCCTAAACTCTTATTCCTAGCGAAACGGAAGGCGTATCCCTGACTCTCAGCTTGGGACGAGAGCGCAAGAGTGCGTCTTGACGGTTGGATAAATAAAGGTTTCTGGCAATTTCTGCGTAAGTCTTATTTAAAATTGACAAAACTTGGTTTGTGGGGCTATTCTGCCGCTTGGCACGCACGTTCTTCCTTTTACGCAGGTAGTACGCCTTCTTTCGCTCCTAGTTTAAAAGAGTATTGCGTAAGTCCTAGCTGATTGAAATTTTTTTGTAAACATTTTTTTAGAGATTGCATAATTTAGAATAACTAGCGCGTAAATAATAATATAAATAGCAAAATTGCTAAATTAATAGACGCGAGATTTTATAAGTCACGCGTGTAAATTTTATTTTTTGGACAAATTAAAGGGTGCGGTATATCAGGAAGTCTTTGTTTAAATTTCAGGAAATTAATTAGCTCGCGATGGAGCTACGAGTACATAGTTTCTGCTGTTATAGCTTGTTTTGATTTTTATATCAAATGTTAGGACAGAAATAAACTATATTTTTTTAATGCAAACTTATGAAACAAATATTAGGAGTCGAGGGTGATGCTCTTCCTGAACGAGTCGGCAATCCTCGCAAGCTCCTTGCTGAAATCCTTTTGAACCTATTTCCCGATAAAAGTAATTTAGTTGATGAATTGAGCCGGGGGTTTGAAATTCGAGAGTTTCAATTAGGAAATGAACTTCTTAAATATGATGGATTTCCTATAGTAAAAAACTCGGTTGACACTCCAGGAAACTATAGCAGTTTGCATATCGTTTGCCAGGGTCAAGCACGACTGTTGGCACTGGATGCTGTTTTGCAAAAGGAAGTTCCGACATTGTTGTTGGAAACTAAAGAAACTTATGGGGCTGATGAACTGTTATACAATCAACCCCTACCTTACCGTGCGATCGCAGCAAGTGCAGGTGTAATTGCTTCTATCTCCAGTACCAAGTTAGAGCCTTGGTTAAATAAGCTCCCTGAATTGCAAGACTACCTACAACGGGCTACCCAAAAACGGCAAAGTCTGATTTTTTTCAAAACACTAACTGAGTTGCGATCGCTTTCAAGTCATGCACTGAAACGACTCTTGCCCTATTTAACGGAAACTCACATTCAAAAAGGCAAAACACTCGAAGCAAACGGTCGCTTTTGGCTTCGCAGGGGTCAAATTCACAACAAAGCCAGTTCTTCCCAAGCATCCCCCGGTATTGGTGATAGTTGGGACGGCAGCAATCCGGTATCCGCAGATTGGATTGCCGAAACTGATTTGTGGGTTTACCAACTATCAAACGTACATTGGGAATCGGCCCAAGTTATTGCTCCGGTGTTGGGACAAGGGCAGAAGAGCAGAGGAGAGTATCAATTGAAATTCTCTCCTGCTTCTGCCACTCCCTCTCCTGTCAAGTCTTCTCCTGCTACATCCAAGGTCATTCCTTTTCCCCAACCGACGAAGGGACGCAAGCTAGGGTTTGGACAGCGCTATCCATTCATTCAACAACAAAGTACGGCAGATTGTGGTGCTGCCTGCTTGGCAATGGTGGCTCAATACTGGGGCAAACGGTTGAACATGAATATGCTGCGGAATATAGCCTTGGTAGGACGTTCGGGAGCCTCCCTAAAAAGTTTAGCTGCGGCAGCAGAAAATATTGGGTTTCAAGCCCGACCTGTACGCGCAAGTTTTAACCGTCTTGTGAATCAGACTAACCCTTGGATTGCTCATTGGCAGGGCGACCATTATATAGTTGTCTATCGCAAGAACAAAAAATCGGTTTTGATTGCCGATCCAGGAATGGGAAAGCGATCGCTCTCTATCCGCGAATTTCAAGCAGGTTGGACAGGGTATGCGTTGCTACTCGACCCCACAGATATATTACAAAAAACACCATCAGCCAAACCCGCACTGGGTAAGTTTTGGGGTGCATTTTTACCCTACCGTTCGCTACTGTTACCAATTTTCCTTGCTTCCCTGTTACTACAAGTTTTTGGTCTGATGACTCCGCTGTTTACACAGATTATCCTTGACCAAGTGGTAGTACACAAAAGTTTGCCGACATTGAATGTCTTTATTCTAGGTTTATTGCTGTTTAGCATTTGGCGCATCGGGTTGGTGGGGATTCGGCAGTATTTACTAGATTATTTCTCCAACCGAGTAGACCTGACTCTCATTAGTGCGTTTATCAGTCATGCGCTGAATTTACCGTTGCAATTCTTCGCATCGCGACATGTCGGTGATATTATTACTAGGGTGCAAGAAAACGAAAAAATTCAGTTGTTCCTCACCCGTCGAGCTTTCACAGCTTGGTTAGATGCTCTGATGGCAGTAGTCTATATCGGGTTAATGGCATATTACAACTGGCATTTAACCTTATTAGTACTGGCTTTGTTGCCTCCCATCATTATTTTGACCGTGGTGGCAAGTCCATTTCTACGACGGGTATCACGGGAAATCTTCAACGAAGCAGCCAAGCAAAACTCTTCCTTGGTAGAAATCCTGACGGGAGTTGCTACCGTCAAAACATCAGCAGCAGAACGCGAGTTACGTTGGTTGTGGGAAGACCACCTGACTAGTATGTTCAATGCCAAATTTCGCGGTCAGAAGCTAGCGAATGGGTTACAAATTGCAGGTGCATTGATTAATACCTTGGGCAGTACGGCATTGCTCTGGTATGGAGCAACATTGGTAATTCAAGACCAGTTGAGTATCGGGCAATTTGTGGCGTTCAATATGCTCATTGGCAATGTGATTAATCCAGTTCTATCGCTAGTAGGACTGTGGGATGAATTGCAAGAAGTGATGGTTTCAGTTGAACGCTTAGATGATATTTTTTCGGCTCAACCAGAAGAAAGCGCTGATAAACCTCTGCTAAATTTGCCACCACTCCGGGGTGAAGTCAAGTTTGAAAACGTTACATTTCGTTACACAGCCGATGAAGAACGGAATACTTTGCAAAATATTTCGTTTGAAGCGCACAATAGCAAAACCATCGCTATTGTCGGTCGTAGCGGTTCGGGTAAGACGACTTTGGTGAATCTACTCCAAGGGTTATATCATCCTACGAGCGGTCGAATTCTGATGGATGGACACGATATCCGTCATACTTCACCCCATTCATTGCGCTGTCAGTTGGGGGTAGTGCCGCAAGAGTGTTTTTTGTTTTCTGGAACGATTTTAGAGAATATTACACTGTATAGACCAGAATATAGTCTTGAGGACGCCATCGAAGTTGCCAAGTTAGCAGAAGCTCACGCTTTTATTCAAAACTTGCCATTGGGTTATAACACCAAGGTGGGTGAGAGAGGTTCGAGTCTTTCTGGGGGACAGCGACAACGGATTGCGATCGCACGGGCACTCCTGACAAACCCCCGCATTTTGATTCTTGATGAAGCCACTAGTTCGCTCGATACCGAATCCGAACGCCGTTTTCAGCAGAACCTACGCCGGATTAGTCTTGAACGCACAACCTTTATCATTGCTCATCGGCTCTCCACCGTGCGGAATGCTGACTGCATTCTTGTATTAGACCGAGGCCTTATTGTTGAAAACGGTACCCACGACCAACTAATGATGTTACACGGTCTTTACTACCAATTGGCACAGCAACAAATTGATGTCTAAAAATAGTTAGAAATTAGGAGTTATTAATTAGGAATTAGTACTTAGAAATTAGTAGTTATGAGTTAGGAGTTTGGAGATAGGAATTAAAAGTAAAAAAATGCCAATTTGGCAGAATTAGTCGCACAGAATGATTAGGATGTAAATAGGAAAAAATCTGATGTATGGGTAATTCATAAATTACCCATACGAGAATTTGGTAATTAATCAATTATCTCTAAAAAAATAGGTTTTGTAGACACTTTTTTTGAAAGTCCTATTTGATATCTCAACTATAATTTACGACTTGCCAAGCCTTCAAGCATGACAAGGCATACAGCTTCTATTTTAAAGGAAGCAACTTTGCGAATAATAACTGTCACAAAAGCAAATATAAAGTGCATCTATTACTTAGGGACATGAATTAAATAACTAATAAAAATTTGCTCTATAGGTTGATTTTAGCCAAAGTCAAAACCAAACGGGAGCAAGTTATTTAATTCTCATTACTTAACTAAGATTCCCGTTGGCTCGACTCCGCCCTTGCTTTCTCTAGGGGTACGCTTACGGCTTCTTTTTCGCCCTTGGTTTACCTCCCGTAGGCTCTTCCTGCCATGAAGGGTAAGGGGATGAGGTGTGGTTAATAAATGGTTTAAAACCACGTATTTATTCGGCTTCTTTATTCTTGCAGTATGACCCTTGGGCAAGGCCAGACAGAAGGGCAAAGGAAAAAAATTTAACAGGGCTGGAGTTTCTCATTATAGGTAACTAATATGGCAATTATCATCGAATCGCTTCCGTTAGAAGAAAATTTGTCAACCGCACCGCTATTAAAGGATGCAGAAACGCTTTACGGAGGTACCGCAGCAACGGTTGCAGTAATTCCCAATACACAAGCCCAAGAGTCAAAAAAATTAACAACATCGGCATTTCAGCAAGTTCCAAAAACACCTGAAAATTGGTCTGCATCATTGCAAACGGTTCTGGATTACCCACCTGCAACTTTTCCCAATCATCTGGTTGTAGGTGGAATCGTCTTCTGCATGACGTTCGCAGTGTGGGCAACGTTTGGAAATATTGACGAGGTAGGTAAAGCTTCTGGAAGACTTGCTCCCCAAGGTGAATTGTATAAAATCCACCCAGTTGTTTCAGGTAAAGTTGCTCACGTTTATGTTAAAGAAGGTGAGCTTGTCAAAGCTGGACAGGTAATTGCAGAGATTGACAACAAAATTGCACAGAATCAAGTGGAACGGTTGCAGCAAGAACGCATGGCGTTACAGACGGAATTGATTCAAACTGATGCCTTGGTTGACAAGACAAATCTGGAATTGGAAACCCGTGTAGAGATTGCTTCTTCCGAACAAAAAGCCCAAGAAAGTGCGATCGCCTCGGCACAAGCAAGGTTAGCTGCAAACCAACAACTGATGAATCAATTACAAGCTCAACAAGCGGCGAATAGGGAACGTCACCAACAACTTAAACCACTCTTGGCAAAGTCGAAAGAACTGCTCAAGCAACGTCAACAAGAGTCGTTAGCTTATAAGGAAAGACTTGAACGACTCAAACCATTATTGGCAGAAGGTGCAATTTCGCGGGATTTGGTATTTCAAGCCGAGCAAGGATTACGCGAACATGAGACAGCAATTATCAAAAATCAGTTGGAAGAAACGCCGATTGTACGCGATCGCTTGTTTGAAGCTTCGCAAGCTGAGGCACAGACAGCGCGTACAATTACCCAAAACCAAGGCGAAATTCAGCAGGCTGTTACAGAAATCAAACGTCTTCAAGCCGAGTTAGTCCAAAAGCAAGCGGAAGCTAGCACCACTCGTCTGCAAGCACAGCAGAAAATTCAACAACTGCAAGTCCAAAAAACTCAAGTGGCAGCCAAAGTTCAGGAAACACAAAAGCAACTAGAAAAAGCAAAAACCGAGTTAAAGCAGCTTTTACTAACCTCTCCCGTTGATGGGATGATTTTGTCCCTTAACATTCGCAACGCTGGTGAAGTCGTTCAATCAGGACAGACAATTGCAGAAATGGCTCCTCAGAATGCCCCATTGGTTTTGCAAGCGATTCTACCAAACCGGGAAGCAGGGTTTGTCAAAGTAGGTAAGACTGCACAAGTGAAATTCGACGCATTCCCCTATCAAGATTACGGCATTGTAAGAGGCAAAGTTCTATCAATTTCTCCCGATACCAAACCTGATGAACGATTGGGTGCTGTTTACCATGTAGAGATTGGTTTGGATCGAAACTACATCACTGCCAATCAACAAACAATCAAATTTAAAGCAGGTCAAACAGCCTCTGCTGAAATTATCATCCGTCACCGCCGCATTGCCGACATATTGCTCGATCCAATTCGACAAATGCAAGTAGGCGGAGTCAATTTATAAAACTCAATTTAATTCAAGCATAAAAGTGAGTGTGCATTATGAACTATCAATTTTCTTCTTCCAATCAAAATATGGATAAAGTCATGACTACTGAACAGTTCAATCAGGTCGTTGAAGCAATATCTGCTGGTCGATATTCTTGGGCTTGCGTATTAATTTTGCGCTTCGCGGGTTATAATCCACTCCATTTTATTCCATATCGAACATACAGCCGTTTGCTTAAAGAAAACAGCCTAGTCTCTAACCCATTGCTTGCTAACAAAAAGCAAATGCAATCAAGGACTCAATCGCCGATAAATTCCTCACTATCTTCAAAGCAAATCAAAAACTTAGATTATTTAGAACCATGCGCGAAAACAGAAGCTAATATTAATGGTGGCTATCTACCTTTACCTATCTCTAAATACGATTAATGATAATCAATAATTAGAGATTCGCACTTATCTAAATAACGCTATTTTTCAAGAATGTTTTTAATATTTTTGTTTATAAAGATGCATTGAAAAATAAAAATGCATCTTTATAAACATAGCTATTCTTATTTTTAGTGAACATCAAAAAACTCCTTTATTCTTGAAACTTTCCTGCCATAATGGCCGCACATTCATTAAAGTGTTAGCTATATTATAAGTAACAACTACAAGATAGTTGTTCAACAAACAACTTAAAGGACAAAAAAAATGATTATCTCTGACTTAGAACATTTTGAATTAGCTTCTGACGAAAATAGCGTTGAAGGCGGCAGTTTCCCAAGCCATGAAAGCTTTTCTGTTGATATTTGTTCCAACCCATTTATCAAAGGAAATGTTGCCAAATCAGAAAGTAATGCTATAGCATATGGTAAAAATACTTTCACGCTGACTCAGCAAGAAGCATATGTTGGATATGGATATTCATCATCTAGTGGTCTTGCAGTTGCTGCGGCTTCTTCGTATTAACAATGAAGCGTAGCATATCATCAAGTGAAAGCCAAATTGCTTTTAAGCTTTCATAAATGAATGCATGATTAAACTCATGAAGAAAAAATGGCTAATCGCTAATATATTTGATTTCAGTAATTAGCAATTAGCCATTTATCATCTCTCTACCTGCATTTGATTCAGATTAATAAGTAAATATTTTATGCAGAAATGGGGATAGTTTATTCAGAATCTAAAGCATACAAAAGTAGTTCGATTGATAAGCAAAGCAGTAGAGATTGCTTTGCTTATTTTACTTTTACAGCATATTTCATCTTGGTGAAGTACAATTGGACGGGCAAGGATGCCCATCCCACAAGACTTTGAGCTTTCAATGCAAAATGCTGTAACTTTTTGCCAAAGTCTTATTCATCTGCGTCCTATCCTACACAGAAGCCGTACCGATGGAAGGCGTATCCCTGAAGGGACGCTTGCGACTCAGCGCCTACAGCGGCTACTGCGGTTAATTATTTAAAAAATTCAAGGTGAAACAAAAATGATTAACTTTAAAAGTACGATGATTCAAGATGATGAAATTATTACTTCGCTCAAAAAAAGCATACAGCTAAAAGAAGTATGTCAAGAGATTTTACGTCAAAGAATTATCCAACAAGCGGCTCAAGAACGAGGTATAAGCATTACAGCCGAGGAAGTCCAAACTGAGGCAGATAAACTGCGATATGAACAGAACTTAGTCAAGGCAAGCGATACACTCGCATGGCTGACAGACCAACTAATTACACCAGATGAGTGGGAGGCAGGAATACGCGATCGCTTACTCTCCAAAAAATTATCGGAATTATTATTTGCGAAAGAAGTCGCAAAATTTTTTGTGGAAAAGCAGTTGGACTTTGACCAAGTTTTACTCTATCGAATTATTGTACCTTACGCACAGCTAGCTCAAGAAATTTGCTATCAAATTCAAGAAGGTGAAATTAGTTTCTATCAAGCTGCTCACCTCTACGACATTGACGAACGACGTCGCTATCACTGCGGTTGTGAGGGTAAAGTTTATCGCTGGAATTTAAAGCCAGACATTGCAGCAATTGTATTTAGCGCTAGAACGGGAGATGTGATTGGGCCATTTACCATTGACCAAACTAGTCATTTATTGATGGTTGAAGAATTTATTCCCGCAGAATTAACGAACGTAAGATATCAAGAGATTTTAAATAAGATATTTAAAGAATGGCTTGATGCAGAATTAAACTATATGCTTCATTCATAGTTAAAGTTATATCCCTATCAATACAAGCGTCAACAACCACAAAGCAACTAAACTGCTATTTTTGCACTCATTGAGATGCTCCTCTAAGCAGATAGGGTTTCGCAGATATCTACAAAACCCCACCGTCACTTATGGTCACATTTTTCTATGGATTGATATGGACGTGTATCTAACTGTCCTCAATGCCTTTGCCAAATAGATAGAGCCCCATTGTTCAATTAAGAACGACGGATATCTTTAATCAATTCTTCCCAGGTTTTCATACCAACAACACCATCAGCTGCTAAATTGTGGTTATTTTGGTAGTTTTTCACTGCTTGTTCTGTTTTTTGACCAAAGTTGGCATCATAGGATTCATTGCCAAGATAGCCATTGACGATGAGAATTTTTTGTGCAATTTTTACTGTTTGACCTTGGTCACCACGACGGATAAGTGGCAGAGCAATAGTTTTAGCCGCAGTAGCTTCGGTTGTTGTTGGTTTGAAGTCGGCTTGCATAGTCAACACCTTATTATTCAAGGTTTTCAATAGTCGATGCTCAGTTGCTTCGGGGTAAACAAGATATTATCCCGAGTAACTCTATTTTTAATCTAAAGTAAAAATGTGATGAACTTGTGAGGAAATAGATAAAATACAATTCTTAACTCACATCTTGACCAAGGATATGGTCAATACAAAAGTAACTAAGTATTTATAAATTGATCGACTGCGCTCCTATCCGCTCTTAGACTAGAAGTCCCTGTATAATAGCCAAAGTCCTCTGAAAGAGGACTATTTGAATATCATCGTTGGATGTTTAATTAGTTACTGCAAAACCTGTGAATAAGATTTTATACGTAAATGGCAAGATATGAGTTAACAAGTTCATTTTTCGGGGGATTCCCTTAAGGGTTGGACTGGTTGGACTTTGCAGGTCGCTCAGTGGTGCGAGGGGATATTGTGGTACTTGCATCCGGCGATCGCTCTTCTTGTATCTGTAGCAATTTTGGACTAATTTTCAGAAGACGATCGAAAGAAGAAGGAGGTTGATGAAGCAGCATTTGAATTTCTCTCTCAAACTGCTCCCTTCCCTCTTTAAAAAAGTTATCTTCTGTAGGATGAAGTAAGCCATTCAGTATCTGTTGATTCTGGCTAGCAGCTACTGGTGCTTCAAATATTAAAACAAATGCAAGTGCGAATATTTTAGTTAGAGCCAGACTAAAAACTAGATTTTTCAAAATTATTTTCATAACCCTCCTTTGGGCAGAGGAAAACTCTGCTGTTAATCAAGGAATATTTATTCTCAAAAAACCAAATTAATTCCCATGACATTTAACCATACCAATTTGAGATTTTTTTGGTAGAAGCCCCTATTTTTAACTATGAAATCAATCCTTGGCTCCGTAAAGCAGGAGCGTGTTTTGCTTTTCGCACCCTTGGCAGTTGCGCAAGTCCTAAACACAGTTACCAAAATTGTCTAAAACAATGACAGCTTAGAAGCGCAAGCCAACACCAGCTTGCAAGCTGACGGCATCACCAGAACTATTCTTGTAGGCATCAATCGCCCATTTCGCATCGCCATAGGCAACTATGTTTTTACTCACTTCAGATTCAGCACCAAGGGTCAATACTGTCGCGTCACGGGTACCAAGTTGAGTGTTGCGACCTTCCGAGGTATTGAATGAATAACCACCACCAATATAAAGGTTAGTTTTTTTGGCAATAGGCAGATCATAAGTTATGGTTGGTACTATTGATACTGCATCACCACCGAATAGAACTGCACCACGAGCTGAAATAGGTGTTTGAGGAACTGCAAATCGTCCTTGAACGTTACCGCCAAAAACAGTATCATCGTTGTTGTGTATCCCATGCGTTAAACCAGCAGACACTCCAGCACCAATATAGTTAGCTGTCATGCCTGTTTGTGCGACAGCAATTTCACTTGAAAGAATAATAGAAGCAACGACAAGTGCAGAGGTTGTTAAAGTTGCAAGTTTCATAGTCCCTCCTTTTTTAAGTTAAGTGGAAGCTATGTATGGTTTCTACTAATATTATAGTCTGATATTTGATAATACAATAGTTTTTATAAATGTATTTATCTCACCCATTCAGGTGATTTCTTAGGAAATAAAAATGAGATTTTAAAACTTTAAGAAAAGAAAAATTAGTGAAAAGATAACAATATGTTAAGGTCAATATCAAGAAAAATATCAAATTTGCGATCGCGACTCGATTAAATCCAAAATCAAAATGACTATTTCCTCACAAGTTCCTCAAATTTGTCGGCTATAAGTCAAGACTAGGAACAGAGTGATTTGTGGCTAATAGTAGCCTGTTAAGAGAACTTGGTGCTTTTCGTGCGTGGTATAGGGAGAGTTTCGTTATACAACAAAGTGAGGGATGAGGTATGAAGGGTCATCTCAGAAAACGATTGATTTTGGTCTTGATATCAGGCCTAATCACGATTTTTTTATCAACAACAGTTCTGGCACAAACCGACATTAACATTAACAATAGTAATATCATTCGGCTCGGGGGTGATGTGACTGTCCCCGAAAAACAGGTTGTGGAGAATGCTCAAGCAATCGGCGGTTCAGTCACAGTACAGCCGGGAGCAAGAGTCACCGAAACTGCGATCGCTGTTGGTGGAAATGTGTTTCTCAAAAAGGGTGCCCGTATTGACGGGGATGCCTACGCGGTGGGCGGAAGAATTATTCAAGAGGAAGGAGCGACAATTGGTGGCGCATCCGGTACACTCCCAGGAGATGGTCACAGAGGAATATATGGTCGCAGAAGGTGGGGTGTTGGCGGTATCTTATCTCCTATGTATTTTTTCAATGCCTTCTTTCGCATTTTGACAGCACTTGTAAGCGCAATTCTCGGTGTTGTGCTTTTGCTTTGGCTGCCAAATTTCCTCCCATTGCTTGCAGCAACAATCAATCAATATCCAGGTAAAACAGGGTTGTGGGGCTTAGGAGGTAGTATCGTTGTGATTGCGCTAAACATCTTCCTTGCAGTTAGCCTGCTGGGAATTCCACTGATTCCATTGGTTACTTTAGTCGCATTTATCACCACATTGCTGGGTTCTCTAGGAGTTGCTCTTTTAATTGGACAGAAAGCTTTAATAAACAAAAGACAAACAGCAATACAACAATTCCTTATCGGTTTGCTCATCCTGACTTTAATTGGTCTGATTCCGTTCTTGGGAGGTCTGTTTTTACTAGTAGTAAACATTTTGGGGCTTGGCGCAATTTTGGCGTGGAAGCTTGGCAAAACGCAACCACAAATTATGGCGTGATATCTCCTATACCAAGCTCTCGGAGTAGAGGGTAGAGTGGGAGCCACGAGTGCAGTTTCAGCTTATCTTCACAAGTTCCTCAAATTTTTTTTCTATTCTTAAGTAGAGCAAACCTTAACTTGCTCTAGTTCGCATAAATAAGCAGTTTGGTTTTCTTTGGCTGCAACAGGTGTGGGGTGTGACAAGTAAGTAATTTACTTGAAAAATGGTCGTTGCTAATTGAAAGTATGAAAATGGTGATCTGACATTTAGGATGCACTGAATAAGAAGCAATTCATGTGGCTTGCGCTCCTGCAAAGTATTCCTTCTACAAAATTCATACCTTATTCAGCAATTAGCAAGCAGCTTTTAGCAATGCTGAATTTTTAAGATCCAAAGGAGCATTTAACTATGCCAGTTGACACTGATGGCAACAACCCAATCAAAACACCCGAACCGAGACATATTGGTAGTAGTTTATTGCTCTGGCTAACATTACTCATATTTATCAACTTGATGTTTTGGGCAGAAACACCCCAAAAACGAGTAGCTTACAGTACCTTTGTATCGCAAGTGGAAGCTGGTAAAGTTGCCCGTGCGGTTGTAAGTTCCGACAATATTGAATATGAACTCAAACCAGAAACAAATACAAACCAACCTGGAACTGCACCCCAAAAGAAATTTGTAACTACACCTGTGGTTATAGATTTAGAACTGCCGAAGATTCTCCGCCAACATCAAGTGGAGTTTTCTGCACCACCTCCCAATCGTACAGGATGGATTTCGAGTTTGTTTGGTTGGGTGTTGCCTCCCTTAATTTTCTTTATTATTTTAAGCTCTTTGATGAACCGCAATCAGATGGATGGTCCAGCGGCACTCACAATTGGCAAAAGCAAAGCGCGGATTTACTCCGAAGGCATTACAGGTGTTAAGTTTGATGATGTTGCAGGCGTTGATGAAGCAAAGGCAGAACTACAGGAAATTGTCGATTTTCTCCAACACAAAAGCAAATATACTCGCCTAGGAGCAAAAATTCCCAAAGGAGTTTTGCTGGTAGGACCACCGGGGACAGGTAAGACACTATTAGCAAAAGCGATCGCTGGTGAAGCTGGAGTTCCTTTCTTTAGTATTTCCGGTTCTGAGTTTATCGAGCTATTTGTCGGTATTGGTGCAGCACGGGTGCGCGATTTATTTGAGCAAGCAAAGCGCCAAGCACCGTGTATTGTTTTCATTGATGAATTAGATGCTTTAGGAAAATCGCGGGATGGGGTTAGTTCAATGCGAGGTAGTAACGATGAGCGCGAACAGACCCTCAACCAACTACTTTCTGAGATGGATGGTTTTGACCCCAATACAGGTGTAATTCTTCTCGCTGCAACCAACCGGCCTGAAGTTTTAGACCCTGCATTGCGCCGTCCCGGTCGGTTTGACCGTCAAATTGTCGTAGACCGTCCTGATAAAATTGGTCGAGAAGCAATTCTCAAAATCCACGCCAAAAATGTGCATCTGTCAGAAGATGTCGATTTATCAAAGCTGGCAATTCGGACACCGGGGTTTGCAGGTGCAGATTTAGCAAACCTTGTAAATGAAGCCGCACTGCTCGCAGCACGAAAGAACCATGAAACTGTGACAATGGCTGATTTTAACGAAGCAATTGAGCGAATTTTAACGGGGTTAGAGAAAAAATCTCGCGTTTTGAACGAGATGGAGAAGAAGACTGTTGCTTATCATGAAGTCGGCCATGCATTAATTGCTGCGGTAATGCCTGGTGCCGGAAGTGTTGAAAAAATCTCAATAGTCCCCCGTGGAATTGCCGCTTTGGGCTACACACTGCAACTACCCGAAGAAGACCGCTTTTTGATGACAGAAAATGAAATTCGCGGACGTATTGTCACGCTGCTGGGTGGACGAGCGGCAGAAGAGTTAATTTTTGGTAGGGTTTCGACTGGTGCGAGCGATGATATCCAAAAAGCTACAGATATAGCAGAGCGATTTGTCACGCTTTACGGGATGAGTAGTAAACTTGGGCCTGTGGCTTTTGAGAAGGCTCAACAAACGTTTTTGGATGGGTTTAGCAATCCTCGTCGTGCAGTTAGCCAGAAAATCACCGAACAAATTGACCAAGAGGTCAAGGAAATCATTGATGCGGCACACTATCTAGCGTTATTGATTCTCAACAATAATCGAGAGCTACTGGTGAATACAGCCAAAATCCTGCTAGAAAAAGAAGTTTTGGAAGGAGAAGAATTGCGATCGCATCTCATCCAGGTTCAAACTTTACCAGCAAGCGATGAATGGTTAAGCAAAGGAGAGTGTCTTGAAGATAAGTTATTAATACCAACAATACTTAACGGCAATTCAAAAATAGGAGTTGAGAAAGGACTAGTATTGAGTTAAGAAAACACAAGACCCTCGACTTCCCAGGATTTGTCGGGGGACATCATAATTTGATATAAACTATTAATTCACGTTTGTTGTTACAGCAGCAACCTCAGCTAACTTTTTCCATGTTTCTTCACCGACAATACCATCGGCTCTCAAGCGATAAACAGTCTGAAAGTTTTTCACTGATAGCTCAGTTCTGCCATTAAATTCATCAGTCAACAAATCACGACTAAAAAAGCCATAAGCCATTAAGAGCATCTGAAGAAATCGTACAGCTTTCCCGCTAGCACCAATCTGCAAAATTGGCATATCATCAGTAATTTGTTTGTTTATGTTAGCTTGAATTTTTGCTTGCATAATTCAACCTCTCACAAGTGTTACCTTAAACTTTGATAGCGAAAAAAAAACTATAGATTAAAGTTCAAGTATATAACCTGGTAGCTTGCTTAACATCTTCAATGTAAGTAATAAATGTGAGGATTGTGTGAGGTGTATATAAAAATACTACTAGTATTACCAGGAAGTGAATTAGTATTTATCTATCGATAACTTACGTTGGATTCGGGAGTTTACAATTTCTTCAGACTCCAAAACCATAACGTAGTTTGGTCTTGGTAGTTCAACAATCTGTATTAATCTGCTGATTAAGCATGGAGTTGCAAGCAAATACTACTTTTATATAAAATAATAAATTGGTAGCTTAATGTCAATAAGATTCCATAAATGAGAAGGGTCTGGATTGAGACACTTTGAAGTCTTGTTAACCCTCAAAGCGATGACTCAATTTCTTCCAATGCTTGAAGATTTCCTACTACCCACGAGTGACATGAGGAATAGTTGCTAGGCTACCAGGCTCTAGGCGTATTTCGCTTACAGGTTTGACAACAGAGATAGTGGTTGTCATGGGGTAATTTTAGATATGGGCTTGCTGTCAGTTTAGCAAATATATTTCACGATTATATATAGGACTTACGCACTGTACAAACTGATATCTTGCACCATTCTCAATAAGCCCAGAAATAATGCCCTGAAATAAATTATCCCTTAGGGATAATTTATTTCTGGGCTGGATTCTGGGCTTCCTGACATTGGTGCAAGATGTCAGCCTCTAACGGGCGCGGCCATCGCGGAGCGTAAAATATGAAAATAACACATTTTTTTGTAACCCTTGCTATATATGGATTGTGGAATGTGTTAGTTAGGAGCTATTGTTGATTGTTTCTCAACAGTTTCAGTAGTTAACTGCGCTTGCGATCGCTCGATTATCGCTTCTTGGGCGGTAATTTCTGCCAATTTTGCTTCCCCCGCTTTGATTTGGGCGAGTTTTGCCCGTTCAACTGCTAAACTTTTTTCTGCTTCAGCCAGTTCCACCTGCTTTTTATCCATCCCTTGCAAAGTCGCGATCGCTTGACCAGCTTTTACCTTGTCACCTTCATCCACAAGTAATTTATCAACTCGACTATCTTGGGCATACGCAACCGATAATTTAATTACTTCGCCTTGCGGTTGCAGTCGCCCCAAGGCAGTAATTTTAGTTACAGGGGCAATGGTTGTAGTCGGAGTAGGTGTAAATTTTTGTGTATGAGTTTGGGAGATTAAATCAACTGCGATCGTACCAAGAAAAGTGATAAAAGCTACGCCAGCGAGCGAATAAACAAGTGTTTTACCGCTCCTTTGTTTGGGAATCTTTGCTGGCTGTAAAAATGCCGAATTTGCTGGTTTGTTATCTTTAGTTACAACCATAATCTACAAGCAGGGAGAATGTTGGTTGATTTATTTATCTGTTTTATGGAAATAAGATGAGGAACTTGTGAGGAAAATATTGAGGATGTAGCGAGTGAAGACTTGGTTGATTATTTGTGGTTTTATGTAAGAGCGATTTTCGGTTAAATAAACCACATTCGGTGACCTCTCTCCATATATCTCCCCTATAAGGAGAGAAGCTTTGATTCCCGTGAGTTCAAAAAGGGGGGCAAAGGGAGTGCGTGTGGTCTATTTATTAGAAAATTGCTGTAACAAATCAAATTTCCTCACAAGTTTCTCAACTTATTTGTTTATAACCAAAAGTGTAAGGCAACAAAGAAGCACTGCAATAAGCAAAAGCCAGACACTGATCACCGATTCTGCGAAGGACACAAGCTTATGAAGCAACATAAACTCAGTCAATGGAGTAGCTGGGGCTTATGGGAGCGATGGGTGTTAGCAACAACTGTCGCTGAAGTTGTCGGTTTAGCAGTTATTTGTGTGCTGAGTGTTGCAGTTAGTCCCTTCGGCTATGTACGGGGTGTACTGACATTAATCGGCACTATATTTGGAATAGTTCTGGGATTTGCTCAATGGCTGGTTCTCAGACAGTATATCCGACATTCCCGCCGATGGATATTTGCAACAGCGATTGGATCGCTATTTGCATGGTTTACTGGGTTAACAATTATTACTTTGATGGCGTTTGTCTATGCAGGTGCTTCCGGTGATGGAACAACTGCGGCATTGATCAAAGGAGTGGTTTTGTTAGGTGGTGGGTTGGGTGCAATGTTGGGCTTTTGCCAATGGCTGGTTCTCAAATCAGAAATTCGCTTTTCAATGTGGTGGATATTGGCAAATGCCTTAGCTTGGGCGCTTGGTTTGCTGGTGGCGTTTGTTGGTGTGGGTATGGTGCCATCCGGTTTAACTATTCAAGCGGCTCTAATAACTGCAGCAACGGGAACAGCAATGGGTACCGTAGTTGGGGGAATTACAGGAATTGTTCTAGTTTGGCTATTCAAACCACGTAGAAAGCAGTTTCACTGACTATCATGAGGGAGGTTCAGAATGCTAACAGCAGCAGACATCATGACCAAAGATGTTGCGACAATTCGGGGCTCGGCGACTGTGGTTCAAGCTGTGACATTAATGAAGGCAAGAGACTGGAAGGCACTAATTGTAGACCGCCGTCACCCACAAGATGCTTATGGCATTATCACCGAGTCGGATATTGTTTACAAGGTAATTGCCCACGGTAAAGACCCTTACTCGGTGCGCGTATACGAAATTATGACCAAACCGTGTGTTGTTGTTAATCCTGACTTGGGTGTGGAATACGTCGCACGGTTATTTGCACAAAACAACTTACAACGCGCACCTGTCATTCAAGGCAAACTGTTAGGAATTATTTCGATATCTGACATTATCGCTGAAAGTAAATTTGTCGAGCTTCCTCGAACAATTGTACTTGAGCAAGAATTGCAAGATGCGATTAAAAAAGCACATGAAGCCTGTGCAAAAACTTCTCCATATTCTGAAGAATGTGCCGCAGCCTGGGATCTAGTTGATGAGTTGCAATCAGAACTTGCTCACTATCGCGTAGAAAGGGTAGAAAAAACTGCATTTGAAGAATTTTGCGATGATTTTCCAGAGGCAATGAGAGAAGAAAGTGTTAACAATTGGGGTAGTGAGTTAATTAATGATTTTTGAGTTTTCAATAGTGAACTTATTTAAATGTCCTGCAAACTAAATTTAGTTTGAACCAGGACATTTTTAAATTTTATTTATATTTGTAAAGATATTATCCGTTCTTTGCTCACATTTTCCTCACAATTTATTTCTAGTATTGAAGTAGAGGAAAGACTAATTAAATCAGTGAACTGTCTTTATGTTAGTGGCTCAAGCTTTACCCAAAGCGCCTTAAAAGGATGTTTCGTTTAGCGGGAACTCCTCTCCATGTAAATATTTATCGTATGTTAGTTAAATTTAGATTGCATTGCTAAGGAACTATTATGCTTTACAACAAAATTTTGGTTGCGCTGGATAAATCCCAACAAACTTCAATCGTTTTTGAAGAAGCACTGGAAATGGCTCATCAATGTGGTAGCAGGTTAATGTTATTTCATTGCATGAGTAGTCATTTCAAGGATGAGCCAATTCCATCTATTGGTACCATTGCTGATGTGGATATGTATGGCAGTCTTCTTCTTCAGCACAAACAAAGTTTACAAAAAGAGATAGAACAAGTCCGAGGTTGGTTGGAGAATTGCAGCCAACAAGCGAATATAAGAAAAATTCCTGCAGAATTTACACACGGATTTGGAAATCCTGGCAAACAGATTTGTAGTTTGGCAAAGTCGTGGGATGCGGATTTAATTATATTAGGTCGCAGAGGACACAAAGGAATCGCAGAAATTTTGCTTGGTAGCGTTAGCAATTATCTTCTCCATCACGCTTACTGTTCGGTACTGGTTGTACAACAAAATGTGTCAGCGACAAAAGATAAAAAGCCAGTTACGTTAACACCAGTAGAATCGGACATCTCATAATTATGGATTCTTCCAAAAAAATACGTAATTTACAAGCACATTGCCGTTAACTTTGCTAATTTAAAGTACCGATTAAACCATTGATTAGCTAACCGTGCGGCTTCTTCTAACATTCCCGGTTCTTGGAACTTGTGGGATGCACCGGAAATAACCTCAAGCTGTTTGTCATGGGCTGGAATTTGGGCGATCGCATCTTCATTCATGGCGATAATTGGGTAATCTTCCCTACCGACAATTAATAATGTTGGGACTTGCAAACAAGAAAGCGCAGAACCGATTAAGTCGGTGTATCCGCTACGTGAAACGACTGCACGAACTTTTGTTGGACGTTCGGCTGCTGCAAGTAGAGCTGCACCTCCACCAGCACTTGCGCCAAAGTAACCAATTTTGAGATTGCAAGTTATTGGATTTTCCGTCAGCCAATCGGTTATTACTACAAGTCGCGTTGCTAGGTGTCGGATATTACAACGGAAATATTTACTGCGTTGGTCGAGAATTTCTTCCTCTTCGGTTAGCAAAGGAATTAATATTGTTGCCAAACCAGCTTGGCGTAATAAATGGGCAAGATAACGAAGGCTATATCCGTGCTTAATGTTACTTTCAATGCCGGGAATTACAACTATTCCCTCTGCTTGTTCAGGAATTACCAACTCTCCTTCTAGCCTTACTGCACCGACCGGAACAGAAATAATTTGCTCTTCAACGTCAAATGTTTGTTTTTTATACATTGTAATTACTTTACCTTTTTTATACCGCAGTTGGACTCAACCAAAATTCCTCAATGCCAATATGGGTGCGAGATGGTTTTGCCATGCGCAGTTGCTGAATAATCGGGATTACAAAGCGATCGCCCAATCTCCCACTTGTAAATCATTGGATTTACAAATGATGTTGAAGTAAGGACCGAAGTTGGAAGAAGGAATAGCTAATAAAAATGCGCGTTCGTAAGTTGAAAGCTTCAGTAAAAAAAAAGATGTTTTTCGAGTCCTTTGTAGCGCGTTCACGTAGTGTCTCGCAGAGAAGAAAAACAGTGTCCTTGTTTCAATCCCACATGAGTACTCATGTGGGTACTTCTTCCTTCTTTCTTCTTCCTTCTTTCTTCGTGAATTAGTAGTGCTACTGGTAACTCAAAAACTGCTGATTCATAAAATAACCAAGCAGTTTAGACTCAACTGAGCCTGTTTGTTTCCTTTACTCTGAGGATAGAAAAAAAATTTGAGGAACTTGTGAAGATAGTTAAGTCGATTTATTCAAGCTTGAAATTATATATGCAAAGATATGAAGATAAAGTGTTAAGTTTTGATAAGCGAGCAGTTGATTTAAATTCATAACTCATAATTAAATTTCCTTGCCGTGAATCATCCGGTTGAGTAAGTTAATTACTCGCTGTTCAAGTTCCCTCAGGGGTAATGTGTCCTTTAGTGAGAAATAGAATTAGACCTAATTTTAACCATTGGCGATCGCTAATGTCTTTCATGAAGCAATAATACCCGATGAATTCCAGAGTTAGCTTGTAGGCTTTGACTAACACCACTTGTTTATCAAATATCGAGCCTTCTTTTCGTAAACCCTGAACTAGTACAGTATGCCAGAAATAAACCCACCATTTGCACTCTTTGAAAATGGTAGGCGTATTTACGCGCCCGCTGTACTAGTCTGTTTCCTTCAATTTGTCATGCTCATTTTGCTCAACTCGGAAGGTTGTTCCATCAACCATATGGATTTCATACTCTGCTTCTTTTCCGCCAAACCATAAAAATCCAGGTTTTTCTTTTTCCACTTCTACTATTTCAGAAATTGCATCAGGATTGATTTCAACCTTCACGCCATCTGTTGTTTCCACAGGTACAGGTTTCATGCGGCTACCTCTTTTCTCTTTGTGCAGCTTAATCAGAAATTTTTATACATTTAATACTATTACAGTTACAACTGACTAACTAAAATCAGCAAAATTAATTAACAATAATGTGAGTTTTACGCAAGTGGCTCTGACCCTCTGCGAAACATCTCCCTGACAGGGAGAAAAACTTAAAAAGCTCTAAACAAACTCAATCGAGCTAGAAAGGCTAAAAAATGTTACTTAATTCCTGGTCAATATCTCTTTGTTGGATAATAGAGATATAGCGAAACAGAGGCTAGACAAAAATCTGACATCTGCCTCTATGAGTCGCAAAACAGATGAAATCATTTGCTTGAGAGTTGCAAGGTAGGTGGAATATGATGTTCGATACATCAATACCTAACATCATCGCATACATAATCCTTAAAATTAGTGTGCTGGTTTTGTTACTATTGCTTGTGTGGGCAGTCCTTGCGTTCCCTGTCATTTAGGAGCCAAGTCCAAAAAAGTTAGACTTCGGGCGCAAATAGACTTTCGAGAATTACAAGACAAGCCAAAAGTTTTTTTATAAGCAAAATGCCGAAAACCTTCGTTCTTTAGAGGAGGGATGAGAATTTTTCTCGTTTCCTAAATCTTTATAGAGACGTTATATATAACGCCTCTATTATTGGGAGAATATTTAGTTATCTATCACCCAAGTCAAAATCGACTATTTAACTGCTAATGATGTTTTTTCTTGTCTGTTTTACCTTCAAATGGTTGGACTCCGCTTTCCGGATAGTCATCATCTCTAGGCGAAAAAATCCTGGAGACTGGCACTAAAATAAAGTTTATGACTTTTTGTGGAGCTTCTTTAATGGCTTGAAGTATTGTTTGTAATTGTGTAGTTTTAGTCATGTTTTTATCCTCTGTTTTCTGAAAAATTATTATGGTTCTTACTTCAACTCAAAATCCCAGCATTTTTCCAAAAGCTCGATTGTGTCAAGTTCCCAGCAAGAATCTAATAGTTGGATTTTGTAGTTATGCCAAAAACATAATGGATTGATAACCGTTGTACGGTCAAATAATGGTTGGTTTAAATATTTCCACAATGGAAATCTAATTTTAATCTTGTTACGTTGAGTCATATTAACCACCTACGATATAAAGTGAATACATCATGAAACCGAGAAATCTTCAGCAAACTGCGATCTAGTTAGTGGCTCGGTTAAAATTACTCCTTCTCCTCCAAGTGGATTATTCTCGTCAATTAATTTTCCTTCAACTAACAAGTAAACTTTCACATTGTTATCTAGACTAGAAGCTGTGTAAAGCACCTGAGCGACCCGATAAATCATTGAGGTACTACCACCTCCCTCCGTAAAATCTTTCGAGAGATTCACATGAACTTCGTTTTTGTTAACTTCCAAATTCAATAACTTGGTACCTCTAGGAATCGTTGTGGTTAGTTCGCTGCCTTGTGGAGTAGCAAGGATATTACTGAGGGCTTCTGTTAAGGCTATTTTCTTTGATACTCCCTGTTTTACAACAACCTTTCGCGCTACTAAATGAATATTTTCGCCTTCAGTTTGTAACCAATAAGCTTGTGGTTCTAATTGCGCGATCGCTGTGTTAACTTTCGGAGTTAATTTTTCTACTCGTGTAGGAATTACTCGACTGGAAACTTGTGGAAGTGGTGAACTATCTGCTTTTGCTTTTGCTTTTAACTTCTGAGGGATTGTAATTGGTAAATTTTCGATCTTTGAAGAAACTGATTGCTGACTATCAAGTTTGGAATTTGGGTGGTTCCAAGCCCACCAAGCGACTCCTCCCACAGCCAGCAGAATAAACGTATAAATGATTAAGATATCTCTCTGAATTGGAGTTGTATATTTAGTTTTCATACTGACCTCCTCAGACTACGATGCGAGGAATTTTTATTGACGGACTTCCAATAAAGGCTAGTTCCGACTCCACTATTAAGATAGGAAAAGAATTTGAGGAACTTGTGAGGATGAATATCGAACGAAATCGGTCTGATAAGCTGTCCTACATTTAAGTTGCACAGGTTCACTGCGCCGAGAGAGAGAGAAGCTGTCTACCCACTCATTATTATAGAAGTTATATGTGTAAATTGAATTTATATTTATTCTTCACAAGTTCCTCACATTTTTTGTTTAACTTTAAGATCAAGCTGAACTTGTGCAAGCTGGTACAAGTAACTAACTAGTTGTAAATAAGACAGCTACTTCTGGGTTCTGAGAATGAAGTGTCAACTTTATGACTGGTCAGTTATTTTTGCTCTTGTTGCATTAGTCCGCCGTGCTGACTAGCGAACTAAATTCATTAAGATAAAAAGCTGGAAAGCTTTTCTTTCGGTTATTACAGCCATTTTAGAAGTGGGTGGTGTGTTTTTTGCAAGTTTGCTACTCAAATTCCTCTGAGAGTACCAATAGTTTAAACAAGTTAAATGTAGGATAAATCGTCATGAATTTGCTAGAAAATTCGGCAGAGATTTGGACAGATGTTTTAGAGAAGATGGGTAGAGCCTGGTGGGTAGAAATTATTACGAAATCACCTAGTTGTATTTACTACTTTGGACCGTTCCCAAATGCTAATACAGCTCTACTTGCTCAATCGGGATATATTGAGGACTTAGAGCAGGAATCACCTGAAGAAATTGCTGTCAATATAAAGCGTTGCCAACCTCAAAAACTCACGATAGTTAACGATTCCGAGTCCGAGTACATTTGATTGAAATCAAAATAGTAAACTAAAATACATCTTATTTCCATACCCAATCATGCAATAGCGCTCATGGCTGACTTGTCAGTTAGCAACAACCCAAAGCGAAAATTTTACATATCACAATATGTAAATTTTAGCTGCTATATCATATACATATACATCAAATAAGCCAGAATTAAGATAGGCATAAATATAAAACAAATGCCTCCTTCTTAGGAAAAATAAGGAGGTAGGGGTTATGAAAAATACAAAAAGACCTTACTTAATAGGTGCAGCATCACTGACTATACTAGTAGTATTCTTCGGTTTGGCTCGACCTGCGAATGCTGGAACGTTAAGCTTTAGCCAAAGCCAAACGAAGCAATTACCAGCAGAGTCATTAGAGCAAGTATCTATCCAAGACTTCACTTACGGTGGAAGCGGTTGTCCATCTAAGTCGGTTGGTTATCTGTTGTCGCAGGATAGACGTATTTTAGAACTGCTCTTTGATAAGTTCCAAGTCAACCTACAGCCATCGAAAATGGGGCAAACGAATTATCCGCCCCAAGCAAACTGTGCGGTTTCCATTAAAATGAACGTCCCGGCAGGTTGGTCGGTTACTTGGCACAGAGTTGAACACCGGGGTTTTGCTGACACGTCTGGAAATGCTCGGGGACAACTACGGGCACGTTACTACATTCCAGGAGCCGGTGGTTTTGATGAACTGCGTGTTTTCGACTTCACACCGAAAATGGTGCAGGATTATACAATCGTCCATGATGAGATTTCCACAGCCCGGACGCAATGTAGCGCAGCCGTTCCAATGACGGTGAATACGCGAATTCGTCTGACTGGCAACCCCACGGGCTATAATGCGCTGACAGTTGACTCCCTTAGCAACAAGCTGAAGACGATTCTTTACTTGAGATGGGAAAAGTGTAGAAATTAACTAGTACAACAAGGCACTCATTAAAAAGTAAAAAGCGCAAAGTGTTGCTTAGTCGGTTTCCGTCCCGCCTAACTTTGTAAGAAGGCACTCATAAAAAAAGATGATTTTGTAGGCTTTTCAGCCATTTTAGATAGTAGCTTTATTTCCAAAAGACCTGTACTAGTCTTTGCGTTTGGTTGTTGTAGCTTTTAGTTGAACTCAAACAAAGTAGTTAGCAGTACGAAGAAAGCAAAGTAGACACTTTCCAAGGGGTCTGCGATCGCGTTTGAGTTCAACTTATTTGTCTTTAGCAGAAAGGTACTGATTTTAGGAACGTGAAAATGTCTGACTCAAATCAATACGATGCCATAATTATCGGTTCTGGGATCGGCGGATTAACAACTGCGACCATTCTCTCCAAGTTAAACCACAAAAAAGTGCTGATTTTGGAACAGCATTTCATTTGTCGGTGGTTTCACCCAAGAATTTAAACGCAAAGGCTTTCAGTGGGATATTGGTGTCCAAGCAGTCACAGAAATTGCTTCTGGTGATATTGGACGAGTAATACCAGAGGTTAAAAGCTGGGTAGTTATTTTAGCCAAGATCCACTAGCTGATTAGATGTACTAATAAATACAGCATTGTCTAATGTATTATTATTGAGTGCGCCACTTAGTGCCAGCATCAATTTCAATGCTCAATAAAAAATCTTAACCTAAATTTGTCCAAGTTTTAACTTAACCTTTGCTATTAGTGTATTGCCTAAGTCAGAAAATTGTTAAGTCACAAGTGTAAACTACGCTATATCTATCGAAATACAGATATATGCATTGAGGGTGATGTCTGATAACAAGCCGCTACCCTACCTTACTCTTCGGGGAAAAGATTCTGAAGAACAGTAAGCGAAAGAGTGCATACCGTGAATTTTTCTTGGTTTACGTGAGGACTGTAAATGCTTAAGATTATAGCTGTGGCTTGGTTATTACTGTTTATTGGCGACTTCCTTTCTACTTTTATATACCACGTACCCGAGCATATTTTTGGTAGTCTCCACTTGAAAACGCACCATTCCTCAAAGAAGGAATTCCGTCACTACGCTATTTTAATGCTCAATCACCAGGTTCTTTTAGATGGTTTATTGGGTGCTGCACCGTATCTGCTGGTGGCAGTACTGTTGTGGTCTTTTTCCCCCGTTGGTGTTTTTTCAGGACTACTTTTTGGTCAGTTTCACGTGTGGTGGAGACATACCAATGTCATGAATTGGCAAACCCCGAAGTTTGTAACTTTTTTGTGTCAGATTTTATTCATCACAACTCCTGAGCAACACTGGCTCCATCATCAAAAAACTAATGCGGGCTATGGCGACATTTTCACATTTTTTGACCAACCTGCTAAAGTTTGGTTGCGTTGGCTACGTCTATTAAGGTTGCATCTACGTTACTCACAGGTTGAGCCAGAGTAACAATAAACTTTTTTGGTGAACTGACTACTTGCACCCTTGGGCTATCGTACGATCTGAAGTCCGTTTGAATAGTTATGATAATTAGCCCTTACTCCTTCTGGTGCCAAGTTCGATAAAAGGGGTGTCTACGCTTAACGGGGTGTAGCTCCCTTTCTTGTGCAGGGTGGGCTTATATAATAAGTAGTTAACCAGACATCAGATTTGGATAAGCACAGCAATACTGCTAAATGGGTTCAAGAAACTCCATCTGGCAATCCATCTCTACCCCGTTGGGAAGCTTTACTCGCACGCTGTCAAGTCTAGATGGATATAAATTTACGATGACCAGCACTCCCAAGGTTTTATGCCGTACTGGTTTATTGGCAATGTAATACTTGGTGGCTGTTTCAATGTTCATATAATTTACCTCTGAACTACCTTTATAATCACACAGTTACCAATGCAGTTCTCTGGTAAAAATACTGTCAACAGTAAAATATACTCAAAAATTTACTAGATTTTTGTAATTATAAGCATACCTGTTTTTCTTTTCTCAAATAATAAATGTTACCTTCAGAGCAGCATTGGCTATTCCGCAACAATAGCAAAAGAGTGAAATTTATATCGGCAAAAACGAGACATGGGCCGAAACAACTTTCCATCCTTCAGGAAACCTGTACCAAGTCTGGCTTTGTCGCCCGAAACGCTCTACATCATTGATGATACGGCGAAACTCTAAAGTCACTGTTGCCGCATCCTTCTTGAAAGTAACAACCTTGAGATTTGAGATTTGTCGCTCTATTTTTGGGTTCGGTCGGGAGGTGCGAAAGTTACGAATTTCCTCGCTACCGTATAGGTTTTCCGTTATACCGAAGCGCACCACCTCTGATGCATCCCAAAACAAGGAATCCATCACCTCCAGATTGTTCTTACACAAGGCTTCTTCGTACTTGAGATACAATTGGGTCACTTCAGCCACAACAGCAGGGTCATTTACTGTACTCATTCTTGTCAGTTTTTAGCGGCATGAGCAATCGTACCACTTTTTTGTCGCAGCTTAAACACCAGGGGATTGTCCGCCATCAACGATCATCTCTGCACCAATAATCAAAGAAACAAGGTCAGAAACTAAAAATCGGTAATAGCTGCGCAAGGTATTCACGCTAGTATCCCTTAGTCTCTTTGGTTTCTTTACTGGTTTGATGCTTCCTCAAGATTGGATTGGAATGCTGGGAATTGCACCCATCGCTATTGGAATCAATCAATTGCTAAATCGAGAAAATGATGGGGAAGATATTCAACAAATAAACCAAAATAGCAACTCGACTTGGATTAGTTTTCTATCTCCCCAAACCTATGGTGTAGCATCTGTAACATTCGCTAACGGTGGAGACAATCTAGGAATTTATATACCCTTGTTTGCCAATTGTTCGAGTGAGAGTCTGCTAGTAATTCTTGGTGTATTCTTCTCAATGGTAGGCGTGTTGTGTTACAGTGCTTATCGATTAATATCTGTGCCTGTAGTTGCCGACACCTTAACCTGCTATGGTAATTATTTGGTTCCCTTTGTCTTGATTGGACTGGGAATTATGATTTTAACGGATAGTCACACCCTTGAAAATTCTGGTTTAACTGTACTCACTCTAGTTATCAGCTGCTTGTATTTACTGATTTTAGGATTTAATAGTAGTGCGTTTAAAGCTACATTTCGAGTTGAGAAAAATTACTAGTCTCCTACGCTGTTCGCGGTATTGTTGGTAAAATGTTCATATATTCAGCCAGCTAAAGACTTGCTCGACGGTTAGAGATAAGTCAATACTACTGAGGATGGGAAGTGTGTCTGTCGCTTCTAGCAGTTCAATGCGTTGGTTGGGATGTACAGCAAAAATGCCAGCTTCATCTGGAAGAATTAACCACCCTAGCTCTGTGCCATTTTTACAGCAGTGCAATAAGTTACGAAGGACTTTGGTTTGGCTTTGATCCGGTGAGAGAATTTCTATTGCCCAGTCGGGATGACTTTCAAAGCGGTTTTTGATTCTCCCTGATTCTGTGCGGGGTATGCGCTCCCAACGAAATACAGTAACATCGGGAACTATAGTCGCACCGCCAAATGTACAGCGCAGTTCGGGTAATGCTAGGGCAATTTTTTGAGGTTTGGCGACACGGTTAATAGATCCACAAAGTTCAACTTGTAGTAGGCTGTGCTCTCCTTGCGGCATCGGTTTTTGGTTAATTTGTCCGTCAATGTACTCAGACGCAGGTTCGGTTTCGGGCAATTGGAGGAATTCGTCTAATGTGATAGGTTTGGCTACCGTAGTCATGATTGTTTAAAGCCAAATTCGGTTATATCAATTTTACTTGCTGCCGATTAAAATATTTTCGGATGGAATCTCCATGCATTCAGCCCACCTAAGCGATCGCAGTTCTGTGGCACATCTCGGCACAGTCGCGCATCATACACATTAGGGTCATATCTGTATTGCCTTTGGACTTGCAATAATTCAAAGTTTCCATGCAAGTTGTTTGGGATTCTATGCAGACTTCTTTACAAGCTTCCATAAGAACGAGCATTGATTCTGTAACCATCGTAGCAAATAAATTCCCCAAAATTACTAAACTGTACACAATCAAGGATTTCGGTGGTTGGGATGCGGCACAGAAGAAATTCTTCGCCGATGGTGCAATCTTTGACCAGATCCAAACTGGCAGACGCTAAAAACATTTCAAGTATTTCTCTAGAAGGTGCATAATACTGCGAAAATGAAACTAAGGGAAATTAAAACCTCCTTTAGTTTCTTGTCTTTTGAGAAGTATAGTTAAAAAAATAATTGGAAAGCTATTTTTAGCTAAGTCATGATAGATAAGAAAAAGCGTAACTATTTTATAAAACTTGGTTTGAGTATTGCTCTAATAACTATCATTTTTTTCCCTTTTGTGGTAGTCGAGGCTGGACAAAGAGGCGTATTAATGAAGTTTGGTGAGGTGCAAGACCAAATATTAGGAGAAGGACTGCATTTAATTATACCTACAGTTACCAAAGATTGTGACGAATGGAAAACTGAAATTTGATGTCAGTAAATTTTAAAATTGAAAATTTAGAAGCTCCACATTATTAGTCGCAGACGGACTCTAATTATTTTGATCTATCTTTTGCCGGGTGCATTTTACTAAGTCAACCTAGTTAGTAATATTATTTTCTTCATTAACTAAATTGACTGTACTAGAATGTGGTCTAATTATCATATAAACACCCACTGTCCAAGCTAACGAAAGCAACCATCCAGCTAAGATATCGCTGGGAAAATGAACTCCTAAATATAGCCGCGTCCAGGCAATTATGGGTACGAAGAAGCTACCAAAAATCAAAACTGGTAAACGCCAACGTGTCTCCCAACTTAATACAATCAAAATTGCAACGAACGTCATACTAGCCATCGCGTGACCGCTAGGAAACGAAAAACTAAGCTTGTGATATGTTGACTCCCAAAGGTGAGGACGCACACGATGCATAAATTGTTTGAGTGCAAAGTTGATCGTAGCGCTACCTATCGCAGTGGTGAGCAAATAAACAGAAAGTCGCCATCTTTTTTTCAGGATTAATCCTAAAGCGATTACCAACAAAAGCGGTATTAGAGTTTTAGGCGAACCGATTTTGGCTAGGATGACGGCTAAAGTATAAAGTTGCGGTTGCGCTGTTTGATGAATCGCTAGCAAAATAGGTACATCCCACGGAAAAGCGCTTTCACTTTGCGACACTTTTGCAGCCATGATTTCAAAAACCTGTAGGGGTAAATATACTCCCATCAAAAGCAGTAAGAGCGATCCCCAATTAGAAATCAAAAAAGAACGGAAAATTTTGATAAATGATTGGATAGTCTGCAAAAAATTAGATTTTGATAAATTCCATTTAAACATTGTTCATTATCCTTTCATCAAAATTATGTCTTTACCTAAAATACTGATAATTTTTCGTGGAAAAGTTATTTTAAGCTTCTTTACATAGTTTAGAAAATATAAACCAAAATTTGTATCATAATAATTAATAGAGTTGAAAAATAAAAAATGATGAGCTTATCAATTACAAATTTATTATTAATTTTCGGAATAGTTTGCTTAATGATTGCTATTATTGGGCAAGCAAAGCTATTTTTTGGTGAAATTAATCCAGGTTTTTTTGGCAGGCTGCTGGCTTTAATTATTGCCATTTTTAGCCTCACATTGGCGGCTACGTTCATGCTATTTCCAGCAGAAACACCAGATTTAGTGAGAAGTTACTTGACAAAGTATATTTCGCAATTTATAGGCATGATTTTTCATTATGAAGTTATGTCTTAAGTAAATAATGATTAATAGGGATAAGATTTAAATAAATTTACCTTATCCATAGCTCAATACAACTAAAAATTTTATCCAAATTCTCTCCTTAGCAGTAGCCACCTATAAGGCTATAAATCAAGCTAGTTAGAACTAACAAGGTGATAATGACAAAGCTCCAGTTACGCATTCTTAAGAAAGCGAGTAGTGAAATTACTACACGTATAATTGGAATAGCAATGAGTAGTAATAATCCTAATTGAATAATTGCTCTGTCACTGCCGGCTAAAACCGCTTTCGTAACACCCTCTAGAGAAAGGAACTGAGATGGCTCTCCTTTAAAAAATTGATATCTTGCGGGTTGATTACCATAGTGGACTAAGTAAATTATGCCGCCAAATAGGACTACAGCACTGGCAATCAAAACTCCAAATTTTAACAAGTTACTGAGCAAATTTTCTAGTTGCTGCTCGCTTTCGGTTTTAGTATTATTATTAGCATTTTTAGCAAGCTGTTTTAATGCTTTAATCTCGCTATCTGGTTCTTCTAGCTGTAAGGATTGTACATTAACTTCACTCTTAGGTGATATCAAGGAAAACGGAAGCAAAAATAAATCAAAATTAGCCATTTATTACACTCCAGTCAAACTGTTGTACACCATCTTCAGCGCCATTGCTACTAATACAAAACTGAAGATAATTCTTAAAACTTGTGTCTTTGCTCCTACTAAAATCTTTGCCCCCAAGAAAGCACCAGGTAGTACTCCCAACATTACAGGCATTGACAGTCCTGGGTCAATATAACCCCGTGCTAAATAAACCCCGGCTGATGCTGCTGCTGTCACACCAATCATGAAATTACTTGTGGTTGTAGAGACTTTGAACGGAATACGCATTACGTTATCCATTGCCAAAACCTTGAATGCACCCGAACCTATACCAAGTAACCCAGAGATTATTCCAGATACAAACATGACAGCAAACCCACCTGGAACAGCGTGAACTTGATAGGGAATCAATCCATCTGCCGTTGGGTAAGCACCATTTAGCTCTAAATAACTTGCTAAGGCATCTTGTGATTCATTCTCTGGTTCTTCACGTTTGGGTTGTTGTGAGAGGTAGGCAGAATAGAGTAGGACAACTGCTAGCACTATTGTTAGTGATTTAACTGAAACTCTTGTAGCAATTATAGCTCCAAGTATGGCTCCTGTTGTTGTCGCTACTTCTAAAAACATTCCCAATCGTAAGTTGGTGTAGCCTTCCTTTATATATGTAGAAGCTGCACCCAAGGAAGTTGCTATTACAGATACTAGAGAAGCACCAACTGCATAGCGGATATCAACACCAAATACTGAAGTTAATAAGGGGACAATTACAACTCCACCTCCTAAGCCAGTTAATGCACCTAACAAACCTGCGGTGAATGAACCAACCCAAACTAATAATGAAAATTCCAGAATATTCACATTTTATATCCTTTTAGAAATATTCTATCTCTAGAGACGTTTTATGAAACGTCTCTAGAATTTTTTATTCTATCTTCTAATCGGCTTCTTCTTCTTCAGTACCTGTAGGAACATCAGGAACTCTTGCAGCGATATTTGTTTCTGATACATTGGGGATATACCAGTTAATATCACCTGTTTTGAAAACTTTATTGGGAGTGATGTTTAATTCCAATGCACCTGTTTGGGGATTGCTCTTAACTATCAATTGCGTTCCTTTCAATATTTTGATAGCTGTGGCACCTTCTAGTTGTTGATTTTGGTCGCTGTTTAAACCAGCAATTTTAGTATCGTTGGGTATATAAATCCCCTCACAATTCCATCCTGTTGTTGTTGCTTGACCAGAACCTAGAAAATACAAGGCATTATCATATGGGGTTTCAGGTTTTTTTGGTTTGGGACCGTAAACAGCTATTGTTTTGCCTGTTTCATTGCGACATTGACCCCATTCTGAAGCTGTTTCGAGAATGTATTTTTGCAGATTTAGCTCGCCACTTTTCTGTTCAATTTGTTCTAGTGTATATCCCGATTCTTCCAGTGCTGCTTTTGCCTTTACTAGTTCATGATGACAATCTAAAAATTAAACAATACATTTATATCTACGTGTTTATTCTGAAGTTGTTATTGTGCTAGTTAAAGGTGTGAAATGTGGCTTTTATTCACTTCTGTACATAAAATTCAGAGGATGCGTTGAATGGCAAGAATGACGCTGGAACAGTTGCGAATCTTTTTGGCAGTTGCCGAACACCTGCATTTTACCCGTGCGGCTGAAGCACTATATGTTACTCAACCAGCGGTAACTACTGCTTGCCGGAGATAATAAGCCAGTTTCAACGTCAATATTCCCGAATATTAGATTTGTCTTTTCCAAGTCTGCTCCCTGTAAATTGGTCCCCACCAGGTTTGCACCCAACAGATTTGCCTTTTCTAAATCTGCATCAAATAAGTTTGCTCTCTCCAGATTCGCTCCCACCATGTTTGCCTTACCCAAATCTGCTCCCTGCAAGTTTGCCCCTAGCAAATTTGTTTCCTGTAAGTTGGCTCTCTCTAAGTCTGCCTTTTGCAAATTCGCACCCTCCAAGTTTGCCGCTTGTAGGTTTGCGTCCTTTAAAACTCTTGTGGGGTGGGCATCCCGAACCGCCCTATTGTACTTCACTCACTTGAAATCTGCTGTATATGACTTAAGCAAGTCAATGAACACCCGAACTTTCAGAGGAACATAAGCACGAGAAGGATAGACAAGCCAAGCTGCGGTGCTGAAATCTGTTGCCGTCACATCATAATCAGGAAACACGTTGAGGAGCGTGCTTGCACGTAAATCTTCGTCAATCAGCCAGTGTGGGAGCAGTGCCAAACCCATTCCGGTGATCGCACACTGTTGAAGGGCGATCGCGTTTGAGATGATGGTGCGTCCACGGACGGGAATTTCGCTCTTTTTCCCATCCCTATCCCTGAATATCCATCTTGTTCTGAAACCTGCTAGTGGGAAAAGAAGACAGTTATGTTGCTCTACATCGCTCGGTGTTTGCGGATGTCCCCATTGCTTCAGATAATCTGGGCTAGCACAGACCGAATAGCGAGTTTGCATCAGTTGTTGGGCAATTAGGGTCGAGTCTGCGAGTCGTCCGAGACGAACTGCAACGTCAATTCTTTCAGCAAACAAATCGACGACGGCATCTTTCAGTAACAGTTCGACCGTGAGTTCTGGATACATCGTGCTAAAGTTCGGCAATAGCGGAACAATGCACTTGAGTCCGAAAGAGACAGAAGCTGTGACGCGAAGTTTTCCCTTTGGTTGCCCAGAAATGTCCGTTGCAATAGCGATCGCCTGCTGCATCTCCTCGACCAGTGGCTCAATGCGCTCAAAATAAACAGTACCAGCCTCGGTTGGTGACAATTGGCGTGTCGTTCGCTGGAATAGCCTGGTACCAAGTTCTGACTCCAAACCCGCAATCGTCCGTGAAACAGAAGACGGGTCAATATTGCGATCGCGTGCCACAGAGGCAAAACTGCCCTGCCTCATCACCTCAACAAAAATTTGCAGTACAGATAATTCCATTCCTCAACTATAAACACTAATCTGCCTTAAAAACTACTTATTACTAGTCATTTTGCACCAATACATCTCAATTCATGCAGATAATACACGAGATTAATTCATATATTGATATTTATTGCTTTTTTCGCAGCAAGTATAGTAGTGCCATGTTCATATTCAATAGTTTACTTGGAGGTAGGTTATGAGTCGAATCGCAGTATTGGGAACTGGGGCAATGGGATTTCGCGTCGCGCAGAACCTCATACACGCCAATCATCAAGTCGTTGTGTACAACCGTACGGCAGATAAGGTAATGGCTTTAGTAAACCAAGGCGCTGCTTATGCCGCAACACCAAAAGAAGCTGCCGAGCAAGCCGAAATAGTTATTAGTATGGTTACAGATAGCAATGCATCACGAGGAATTTGGCTCGACCAAGAAACGGGTGCAGTAATGGGACTTAAGGAAGATGCGATTGCAATCGAGTCAAGTACGCTGACAGTTGATTGGGTAAAAGGATTGGGAGTAGAAATATTAAACCGTGGGGTAGCCTTTCTTGATGCACCGATTGTTGGTTCTCGTCCGCAAGCAGATGCCGGTAAGCTCATCTATCTGGTTGGAGGCAAAGGAGAAACCTTGACGCAAGCCCAAAATATCTTATTGTCCGCAGGTGCTTCCACAATCCATCATGTCGGAGACATTGGTCAGGGAATGGCGATGAAACTAGCAGTCAATGCACTTTTTGGCATTCAAGTAGCAGCATTGGCAGAAATCATCGGTATGCTAAACAAGAACGGGATTAACGCAGCAAAAGCGATGGAATGTCTCGGTGACTTGCCTGTTATCAGTCCAGCTGCCAAGAACGCAGGAAAGCTGATGCTGATGGACAATCATTCACCAATGTTCCCCATCGATTTAGTGGAGAAAGATTTCCGCTATATGGCTCAAACAGCCGAAGCAGTTGATGCTCCAACTCCAGCATCTAATGCCATTCGCGATATTTACTTGAATGCCATCGCACTTGGATATGGCAAGGAGAATATTACAGGTGTTGTTCGACTTTTCATGTGAGTAGCTGCATAACTAAACATCCAGCACTACTCTTGAACTCCCCGGTTGAAAAATACAAATCAACACCGAACCTTGATCAATTTCTGCACTTGCCTCTTTCTGATAATTAACCTCACCTGCATGAATTTGACACATACAAGTACCGCAAATTCCTGCGCGGCAACTAAAGGGAGGATTAATATCATTAGCTTCTGCAAATTCTAAAATACTGCCATCTCCCTCTTTCCAAACCCGCGATCGCAATAAGGTAGACTTTCCGGAACCTGAAGGACCCAACAACGCAACAAGCGAACCAGCCTTTACTTCTAAATTGATGTCGTCAAGAGCAAGAAAACTACCAAACTGCTTGGTTACGCTTTCGACTGAAATCCCCATTACCTCTAGTCTCCTTTAGTAAAAAATTGACAGCCAACGACCCTGTAATACCTGTATAATCACCGTTAAGTCGGTAGATTTTTCGTAGATTTTATTACTAATGTACTTTTTTTTGCTTACAAGTTTCTGTATGTTGATAAAATCAACTGCATCTCTATCGAATTTGAGTAGATTCATGGTAGCATAATAACTATAATCTAGATAGTAAAAAGAGAGTAAAAAGATACGAAAACAGTTAAAGACAAGTATCCCACAGTAAAAACTCTGGGCACTGTTCAGGACTTCGGGGGATGGGATGCAGCACAGAAGAAATTCTTCGAGGACGGAGCTATTTTTGACCAAATTCAAGCCAAAAAGAAGGAGTTAGGAGTTAGGAGTTAGGAGTTGGGAGTTAGGAGTACGGCTGTTAAGGTGACTCAATTCGTACTGCAAAATACCTAATCTTAACTCTTACCTTCGCGTCCTTCGTTACTACCCTCCAAGAAGGCGAAGCGCCTATCGCGGTTAAATATATCTTTTTTTTTGAACCGCGAAGTAACGAAGTAACGAAGAAAAAACTATTTTACAGCAACAGCCGTAGAGTTAGGAGTTACGAAGATTATTAATGTGCCAGTTACGTAAGTCCTATGTAAGACAGCCAAGTGATTTCCAGTCGTTTCTTTTATTTTTTTATGACAGTATCATCACCTGGGCAACGATTTCAGACTCAAACGCCTGCTTGGAAGAAATTTTTGAACATATTCATCGGAAGTAGCTGGGCATGGCGAATTAGTTTCGGATATCTGACAGTAATGTTGTTGGTGCCGATTGCCGCTATGTTGCTGAAATCTACTACCGAATCTCCTGCTAATTTTTGGAAAATTGCTACTAGCCCAATAGCGCTGTCAGCTTACGATGTAACTTTTACTACAGCATTAATTGCTGCACTCATCAATGGGCTATTTGGCACTCTTCTTGCCTGGGTGCTTGTGCGGTATGACTTTCCGTTAAAAAAGCTTGTTGATGCTTCCGTAGATTTACCGTTTGCTTTACCAACAGCAGTAGCAGGTTTGACTCTAGCTACTGTTTACAGCGAAAATGGCTGGATTGGTTCGCTGTTCGCACCTTTCGGAATTAAAATATCCTTCACCCGTGTGGGTGTAGGGGTGGCGATGACGTTTATTTCGCTGTCGTTTATTGTCCGAACGGTGCAACCCGTACTTATGGAACTCGAGAAGGAAGTTGAAGAAGCGGCTTGGAGTCTTGGTGCTTCTGAATGGCAAACTTTCACGCGAGTTATTTTACCACCTTTATTTCCCGCAATTTTGACTGGCGTGGCACTGGGATTCTCTCGTGCGGTAGGGGAGTTTGGTTCAACGGTGATTATCTCTTCCAATACTCCATTCCAAGATTTGATTGCGCCCATACTCATTTTCCAGCGTTTGGAGCAGTATGACTACTCTGGTGCAACGGTGATTGGTATTGTGATGCTGCTAATTTCGTTGGTGTTGTTACTGGCAATTAACCTCTTACAAGCATGGGGCCGAAGATATGACAAGAAATAATTTCGAGCGAAATCAAAAGAAAAGCTGGGTTCCAACAATTTTGATTGGAGTCGCACTGATTTATTTAGCTCTGGTTATTTACATTCCAACTGCGAATGTATTTGCCCAAGCTTTCAAAAAAGGGTTTGGGCCGTTTATGTCTAACCTGACTGAACCGAACTTTCTCCACGCAGCTTGGCTCACAGTGTTACTAGCGCTGATTGCTGTACCTTTGAATACTGTATTTGGTTTGTGCGCGGCCTGGGCACTCACCCGAGACAAAATTCCCGGTCGCGCTTTTATTTTGAGTGTTCTTGACCTACCTTTCTCGATCTCGCCAGTAGTCGCGGGGTTAATGATTGTATTGTTGTACGGACGCAACGGCTGGTTTGGTGGCTGGTTGCTAGACCATGACATCAAGATTGTCTTTGCTTTCCCAGCCATGCTTCTAGCAACGGCATTTGTCAGTATGCCCTTTGTAGCGCGGGAAGTAATTCCGGTATTAGATGAAATCGGTAAAGACCAAGAAGAAGCTGCGAAAACTCTCGGTGCAAATGGCTTGCAAATTTTTTGGCGTGTCACCCTGCCAAATATCCGTTGGGGTTTACTGTACGGCATACTTCTGACTAATGCCAGAGCAATGGGCGAATTTGGGGCGGTTTCGGTAGTATCTGGAAATATCGCCGGCGAAACTCAAAGTTTGCCTCTGTTTATTGAAGATGCTTACAAACAGTATCAAACTGAAGCTGCATTCTCTGCTGCGGTCATCTTGGCACTCTTGGCACTGGTGACGCTGGTGTTGAAGGAGATTCTCGAAAATAAAACAGGTCATTCTACTAAAAAAGTTTCTTAGAACTAAGAGGTTGATTTCGATATGGCTTCTAATGACACACTCGTACACAAACAAATTCGAGTTAGAATCCCCAAAAATTATCATGAGGAACCTGTAATTTCTCGTCTGGTTTCTGATTATGGTCTAGTTATCAATATTAGGGCTGCTATTCTGGGAGCAAATGCCATTGGCGATGGTTGGTTTGATTTAGATTTACAAGGAACAACCAACCAAATTGAAAACGCCCTCTCTTATCTCCAGAGTTTGGCATTAGAAATTTGGGATAACAATGACAAGGCAATTTGGTAAACCAGTTGGTTTGAAAAGCCCGAAATTTTAGGGAGCATCCCAATTTTGTCGCCGGCACCCTTACCTTTGGGTGCGGCTACACTTAAGTTTGCGTGGAGCTAAGGGAGGATATGTGTTAGTAAAAGAACCCTGGCAGATTACTTTGTACGAAGTAATCGCAATCATTGATGGAGATGATAAGCCTAGAGAAGTTGAAGGTTCTGAGTCTTCAACAGTGTCCAAGGGTGTAATTTATGAAATCTGGTCACAAGCCAACCAAGCATCTCAAAATATTTTCAAAGGCTACACTATTCAATCTTTGTGCCAACAGCGAGATATTTACAGACAGGAAAATACCATGTATTACATTTAACCCGCAAAGAAAACTATCATGTTAGATGTTCCTTTGAATACTTAAAATAAGTTATATTAAATCCTATAAGAGTATTCCAATTAAAAAAAATATCAAAAAAAACTTGTAGGATAGGCGTCTCACCTATCCTAGAGGATGATTTTATTTTTTATAACAAATGTTCGTTATAAAAAAGGTTGACAAGTAGGATTTTACTAAGCTATATTAATTTATAACAAATATTCGATATAAAAAGAGGATGCCGAAGATTGTTGACCACGAGCAGTATCGGAAAGAACTGCTAGCTAAGTGTTTTGACTTATTTGCAGAAAAAGGATACGCAGCCATAACCATGCGCCAAATTGCAGAAGGCTTAAAAGTTTCTACGGGGACACTTTATCATTATTTTCCGAGTAAAAAAGCTTTATTTGAGCAATTCGTGGAAGAGGCTAGCAAGCAGGAAGTGCTAATGGCAACAGCAGAATTAGAAGGAGCGCAGACCCTGCAAGAACGAGCGGAAGCTTTAGGAAAATATCTAGTTAAAAATGAAGATTATCAAATTAAATGGGTTTATATTTTAGTAGATTTTTTTCAGCATAAAGATGCAAAAGAAGTGCAAGAAAATGGCGGATTTGAATGGGTAACTGAAATATATAAACAAGCAGCTTATGATTTGTTTGGTATTCAAGATCGAGTGTTGATTGCTTTTATTCTAACATTTATTGATGGTTTAATTTATGAGCGATTATGCGGCAATAGAATGGTGTCTATACCCGAGCAATGTACTTTATTAGGCAAAATGTTAACAGCTTATTTGGTTGAATGAAGGAAGAAGGAGGTTTTTAAATAGGGATTGGGACTCAAACTCAAAATTGGCGACATGAGCGAGGTCGGGGTATTAAAAAGAAGAGCGAGGATAAAAAATAAGAGAGTCCGGGCCTAATTCTTCCCGCAATCTTCAGAGGAAGCAAGATAAATAAAAATCCAAAATCTCAAATTTAAAATATAAAATATTAAGAGGAAAATTTATGACTTTCAAACTGTTACTTAAACCAAAAAATCCGTGGTTGATTGGATTGCTAGTTGGTGCAACTGCAATCACAGGTGGAGTTATATTTTATGGGGTTTCTCAGTTTGGATTTGTTGCTAAAACTCCTTCATCGCAAACTGTGGAAGCTGCACCTATTGTCAAAAAAGTGACTGCTTTAGGACGACTGGAACCTTCTTCACAGGTGATTAAATTATCAGCACCTCTAGCTTTGGATGGAGACAGAATTTCTCAAACACTAGTCAAAGAAGGCGATCGCGTTAAAGCTGGGCAAGTTATAGTCATTCTGGATTCACGCGATCGCCTTCTTGATGCACATAGACAAGCAGAAAAACAAGTTGGCGTTGCGAAGGCTAAACTAAAGCAAGTGCAAGCGGGTGCCAAAACTGGAGATATTCAAGCACAAAAAGCAAAAATTGCTACCTTGGAGGCACAGACGCTAGGGGATAAGACTGAACGACAAGAGGCGATCGCCCGTTTGGAGGCACAATGGTTTGGCGATCGGATAGCGCAAGAGGCAACTATTAACAAACTTGCAGCAGAACTCAGCAACGCTGAAGCTGAATTTCGACGCTATCAGCAATTAAATCAAGAAGGTGCTATTTCTAAGTCTTTATATGATAGTAAGCGGCTGAGTTTGGATACTGCCAGACAGCAACTGGGGGAAGCAAAAGCCGTTCTCAACCGCATCAACGCCACCGCTATTCGTCAAGTTAGGGAAGCAAAAATTGCCCTTAGCCGGATTAACAGCACTGGTAGCAAACAGGTAACTGAGGCACAGGGGACTCTCAGTAGTATTGCGGAAGTGCGTGGCGTAGATGTGCAAGCAGCGCAAATGGAAGTAGAGAATGCTGTTGCAGCGATGAAACGGGCACAAACTGACTTAGACCAAGCCTATATTAAAGCACCGATGGCGGGGCAAATTATCAAGATTCACACCAGAGTAGGAGAGAAAATTAGTGATAATGGAATTGCAGACTTGGCACAAAACGACCAAATGGTAGCAGTTGCAGAAGTTTATCAAACAGACATCAGCAAAGTGAAACTTGGACAACAAGCAGTAGTTACCAGTCAAGCATTTGAGGGAGAAGTGCGGGGAACTGTTTCTCAAGTTGGGTTGCAGGTAAACCGTCAAAATGTTTTTGCCAGTCAACCAGGAGAAAACATGGATAGGAGGGTAATTGAAGTGAAAATTCACCTCGATCCCGAAGCTAGCAAGCGGGTTGCAGGTTTTACAAATTTGCAGGTGCAGACAGCTATTGAGTTGTAAGTTTGTGTCTCTAAAAAGATAACGAATGTTCGATATAAGCTAATCCATGAGGGAATTTACATGACTGCTAATGTGATAAATCTCGATCGAGCGCAAATCGCTCAGGCAAGTGAAATTCTCAGTAATGCGTTTGATAGCGACCCAATATTTCGCTACATGATGCCTTCCGAAGAAGCTAGAAGGAATGCCACGAAATTAATTTTTGGCATCATATTACGGGAAAACCAACATTGTCAACATATTTATACAACTACCCCGGAGTTAAAAGGGATTGCAGTTTGGGTACCACCAGGACGTTCTGCCTTATCGTTTTTGGGGTCACTACAATTGGGATTACTAATGCCTTTTAAACTGGGTTTGCCTGCACTAGGACGAGCTTTATCACTATTTAACATCATAGAAAAATACCACAAACAGGATATGCAGCGTCCGCACTGGTACTTAGCTAATCTTGGTGTTGCACCAGCTTATCAGGGTCAAGGTATCGGTGCTTCACTACTGCAACCCGTGCTTCAACGGGCTGATAGTGAGAGGTTGCCTTGTTATTTGGAGACTTCTACAAATAGCGCTGTGAGATTTTACCAAAGACAAGGGTTTGAAATTTTGAGGATACCTGAGTTGCCGCAAAATGTACCACCTATGTGGACAATGAAGAGAGAAGCGCGTTAATTTTATGTGCAAATTTTTCTTTCTCTCTTGGCGTATTTGGCGTCTTGGCGGTTGGTAATAATTATAGTTTTTTTGAACTAACCGCCATAGGCGCTTCGCCTTATGTGGAGGGTAGACGCAGAGAAAGAAATAATGAGAGTTAGTAAACTGGATTAAAATAAGATTATGCTTCCTAAATTGTTCAAGAAAACGCCGCTAGCATGGCGACAGTTAATGAAAGAAAAAACCCGCCTTATAGTTGCGGTAGCGGGAATTGCTTTTGCAGATGTGTTGATGCTGATTCAAATGGGATTTGAAAATGCTTTGTATGATGCATCTATTCAACCCCATCGTCAATTACAAGCGGATTTGGTCTTGATTGACCCGCAAATGCAAAGTTTATTTTCAGTCAAAAGCTTTGCTCGGGAACGTTTATATCAAACTTTGGCATCTGAGACCGTTGCATCAGTTACTCCTATATACATTGCCACCGGACAATGGCGCAATCCAGAAACTCGCTTGGAACGGGCTATTTTGGTGTGGGGAGTTGACCCGACAAAGCCGACTTTTAAGATGCCTGAAGTTAACAAAAATCTTGATAAAATTAAGCAGTTGAATCAAGTGTTGTTTGACATTGCCGGTCGTCCTGAATATGGAGTTACTGCGAATAACTTCAAAAAAACAGGCACTTTTGAAACAGAGTTGAATAGTAAAACTGTTTATGTGAGCGATTTATTTGTTAATGGTGCCTCTTTTGCTGCTGATGGTAATGTCATCACCAGTGACTCAACATTTCTACAACTATTTAGTGACCGCAAACCCGAACGGATTGAAGTTGGATTGATTAACCTCAAACCTGGTGCAAATGTTGAAAAAGTGCGATCGCAACTGGAAGCAGCATTACCCAAAGATGTAAAAGTCCTGACTACAGAAGGTTTTGCTCAAATCGAGAAAGCCTACTGGGCAAGTGGTACGGCAATTGGTTTTATTTTTGGGTTGGGTGTCGGTGTCGGATTTATTGTGGGAATAGTAATTGTGTATCAGATTCTGTATTCTGACGTGTCCGAACACTTACCCGAATACGCTACTCTCAAAGCAATGGGATACAGTGATGGCTACTTGTTAGGAGTTTTGCTGCAAGAAGCATTACTGTTGGCAGTACTCGGTTATCTCCCTAGCTTCTTTTTATCAATTGGGTTATATTATGTTGCGTCTGCTGCCACAATGCTACCTATATTTATGACTGTAGAACGGGCATTGAATGTGTTCATTTTGACAGTAATTATGTGCAGCTTTTCCGGTGCGATCGCCATGCGAAAACTGCGTTCGGCTGACCCTGCGGACATTTTCTAATCTGTTAAAAGGTAGGTTCCAAATGAAAGTTTTTTTAAAAACAGAAAGATTGATTTTACGGCAGTTTACTATCGATGATGTTGATAATGTATTTAGATTAGATAGTGACCCAGTAGTTATCCGTTTTGGTAGTGGTGGCAATCATCCAAGTTTTGAACATCTCAAAAATGAAGGTTTGCCCAAATGGATTAAATATTATGAACAATATGAAAATTATGGAATCTGGGCTGCAGTAGAGAAATCTAGTCATGATTTTATTGGCTGGTTTCATTTTTATCCAGCAATAGAAAATAAATTTGGCACTGAATTAAATATAGTGAATGATGGTGAAATTGCCCTTGGTTATCGCTTACTGAGTGCAAGTAGAGGTAAAGGATATGCCACAGAAGGCTCACATATGCTCGTATCTAAAGGCTTTAATGAATGGGATGTTCAACGAGTTACATCATGGGCATTAGCAGATAATAAAGCATCGATTCGAGTCATGGAGAAAGTTGGTTTAAAATTTGAAAAAGAATTTAATTTTACAGAATATCAACTTCCCAATCTGACAGCATCGGAACGCAAAGCTGTTAAATACGGTCTGAATAAAGATAATTAATGGATAGTATAAAATACAACGTAGTTACAATTCATGTGGCTTGCCTCCCGTAGGGTATTGTAACTACAATTACTACGGTTAATTGACTGAACTTGATTTAATACTTATGAATACTCAACCAGTTATTACTATCAACAACCTAAACCATTACTTTGGAAATGCTGAACTCAAAAAACAAGCCTTATTCGATATTAATTTAGATATTAATCAAGGCGAAATTATCATCATGACTGGTCCTTCTGGTTCGGGAAAAACCACGCTATTAACCCTGATGGGTGGTTTGCGTTCTGCCCAAGAAGGAAGTTTAAAAATCTTGGGGCAAGAAATCTGCGGTGCAAACAAAAAACAATTAACACGACTGCGGTGTAATATTGGCTATATTTTTCAGGCACATAACTTGATGACATTTTTAACAGCTAAAGAAAATGTCAGGATGTCTCTGGAATTGCACGATAAATTTCTCAATCAAGATATGGATGCAAAAGTTATTGATATATTGGAAACAGTTGGCTTGGGAAATCGCGTAGATTACTATCCAGAGAGCTTATCGGGGGGACAAAGACAAAGAGTTGCGATCGCTCGTGCGTTGGTGAGTCATCCTAAAATTGTATTGGCAGACGAACCCACTGCCGCACTTGATAAAAAATCTGGTCGGGATGTAGTGGAGTTGATGCAGAAATTGGCGAAAGAACAAGGTTGTACGATTTTGCTTGTTACCCATGATAACCGTATTTTGGATATAGCCGATCGCATTGTTTATATGGAAGATGGCAAACTTGTGAGCGATCGCATGGATGCCACTGTTAAGGTCGGGTAATAACGCCCGCAGGCTAGAAGCCTGGGGCTATCTATACGAAGCCCACCTGCGTGGGCTAAAGAAATCTAGCCCACGCAGGTGGGCTTTGTTCAATTAGCCGCACCATTCTATGGTGACGGTGGGATTGCGGGTTTTAGAGGGGGTCTTACCCTTGATTCGCCAGCGGTATCCTTTAAGAAGTCGGGGATTTGGACAACACGGTGTTTAACAAATCATATAGGATTGCTATATCAAGTGTTGCCGTTGGTAATATATTTTTAATAACTTCCAGGAGAATATCTTATGACACTAAATGGCCAGCAACACGAACAACTATCAGATGCTTTGCGTGAAGCCTTTAGGAGTCCCCAAAGATTTACTGAATTTGTCAAATTTCGATTTAATAAGAACCTTTATGATATTACAATTGCTGACGATTTAAAAGAATTGGCTTTCGATTTGATTGATGAAAGTCGTCCGTGTGTACTAGAAAAGCAAAATCCCGATGAACTAGATTACGCATTGCTTCGGGTAAGTGGAAATCCCGGCAAGATATCTGTTGGGGAAAGAGATTCTCCACAACGAGGATGGATTAATTTACCGACTAAACCTTACGAGTTTTCGCTTAATACTCCACTTTTCATTCTCCAACATCCAAAAGGTAAGCCATTAAAGTTGGCAATTGATGCGATTATTGATGTGAATGACATAATCGTTAAATATGAAACTAATACTGAGCCTGGTTCCTCCGGTTCTCCTTGTTTTGACATTAATTGGAATTTAGTGGCTCTACATCATAGCGGTTACACCAATTACAATGCTGGGACTTCCTTCAATGCTATTTGCCCTCTAAAAGAGAAGCGGGGTTTATTGGCTGGGTTGTTGGATGACAAACAAATGTAGCTCGGAACCCCACCCCCAACCCCCTCCCCGCAAGCAGGGAGGGGGCTTATATGTCCTTGATGAGAGATATGAGAAACTTGCCCTGAAATAAATTTCGGGCTAATAGCCTAAACCCGTTAAAACGGGTTAAAATTTTACCCAGTCAGATTTATCTGACTTAAACTATTAGCCCGAAATTTATTTCCGGGCGGGAATTGGGTATATGCAAGGTTTAAGGGTTTTCGTGTATTACACTAATATATAAGTAGGTAGATGTAATTAAATATAAGGTGTCATTGCGTTGCGTAGTTTCCCGTAGGGTGGAGGAACGTTCCTCTCTACGAGACGCAACGCAACGCTGCAAGCAAGAAAACATTAATTTTCAAGCCGAACTAGATACACTACTCAATTGTTCTCTCTTCGAACTCCCTGAACAAGTGCGAAAAAAACGCTTAGAGGCTTTTCCTATAGAGGATAAAAATGCACATATCGGACATAATCTCTCCCTCTTATGGGAAGATCCTCACTTCCTTCAGAAAAACCCAGGGTGTTATTAATAGACGAAATCGATAAAAGCGATATTGATTTACCTAATGATTTATTAAATATTTTTGAAGAGGGAGAATTTGAGATTACTGAGTTAGCAAGGATAGCTGATACAATTGGTGAAGTCACGAATCATATCATGTTCGGTAAATCACTTATATTTCCCCAAGAACCCCACCCCTTTGTCCCTAGAGCGCATGCGCGGAGGGGACTATTGCACAGCTAAAAGGAGGTGGGCTTGGTGTGACTGCGGGTATTACAACTAATCATCCGAACATGATATCACAAAGTGCATAAGTTAATTTTCTGAAAACTATTTAAAAACTATAGAGACAAGTGACAAATTAAGTTGGTTTTAAAGTGGAAATATAGTTCCTCCCAGAAGATAGGTGAAGATATCATGACTCAATACGATTATGTTGTCATTGGTGCAGGTTCGGCGGGCTGTGTAGTCGCTAATCGTCTGACGGAAGACCCTGAAACGACCGTGCTGCTGCTGGAAGCGGGTGGCCCGGATACCAAACCAGAAATTCACCTGCCCTTAGACTGGACTAAACTATGGGGTACTGAGGTAGACTGGGCATATTTCACTGAAGCCGAACCCCACTTGAATGGACGCAAAATCTATTGTGCGCGTGGTAAGGTTTTAGGTGGAACCAGTTCGATTAACGCCATGATTTATATCCGTGGCAACCCTCACGATTACGATCGCTGGCAAGATTTAGGTAATCTGGGTTGGAGCTACCAAGATGTTTTGCCTTACTTCAAGAAATCTGAAAACCAGCAGCGAGGTGCATCCCAATTTCATGGAGTTGATGGACTGCTGAACGTGACCAATCCACTGGCTCCTGCGGTAACATCACAAAAATTTGTGGAAGCTGCGATCGCACTGGGTTACGAGCAGAATCCTGACTTCAATGGCGCACAACAGCATGGTGCAGGACTTTATCAGTTAACAATCAAAGACGGTAAGCGACAAAGTACAGCGTCGGCTTTCTTACTGCCAATTCTAAATCGCCCCAATTTAACAGTCACCACAGAAGCATTAGTCACCCGCTTACTATTCGAGGGGACACGCACCGTTGGAGTGGAGTATCAGCACAATGGGATAATACACCAAGTCAGAGTAAACCAGGAAATCATCCTCTGTGCAGGTGCGTTCGATTCACCCAAACTGCTCATGCTTTCAGGGATTGGACCAGCAGAACACTTGCGATCGCTAGGCATTCCCGTAGTTGTTGATTTACCGGGTGTTGGTAAGAACCTCCAAGATCACCTTAGTGTTCCAGTAGCACATCAGTCAACTCAGCCTTTGGAACTCGCACCGACTAGCAATATTGCAGAAGCTGGATTATTTTTACATAGCGAGAGCAATTTAGAAACTGCGCCAGATTTGCAGTTTTTCTCAGGTCCTGTTTTGTGGGCTCCTCCTGCCTATGCTCGCTCTGGTTCGGGATTCAGCAGTACAGTCTGTTTAAACCATCCTCAAAGTCGTGGCAGTGTTAGTTTGCGTTCTGCTTCTCCCCAAGACTCACCCTTAATTCAGATGAACTATCTCCAGAGTGAGTCTGATTTGCAAAAGCTGGTTGCAGGGGTCAAAATTATCCGTCAGTTGAGCCAAACAGATGCATTTGATGAGTTCCGAGGTGAAGAAGTTGCTCCTGGGGCTGACAAAAAGAGCGATGAAGCCCTCCAAGCTTATGTCCAAGAAGTCTGCGAGAGTATATGGCATCCTGTCGGCACTTGCAAAATGGGAACTGATTTATTCGCAGTGGTAGACCCACAACTGCGAGTCCGTGGGGTGGATGGCTTGCGCGTTGTCGATGCATCAATTATGCCAATTATCACTACGGGAAATACGAATGCGCCCACAATTATGATTGGAGAAAAAGCAGCCGATTTGATTAAAGGTTCAAGACGGGTTCCAGAGCATGAATATTTAACAATTGGCGATCGCGTGACTACCTAAATTTACGATGCACGGGAAAACAAAGGAATAGTGAGCCTGTTATAGCGTTTCCTAATCACTTGAGGTACATTATAGCCCCCTCCTCGCATGCCTCCCGTGTACACACAAGTTGAAAAAACCTTAATTTGTCCCTCAAAGCCCCTCACCCTAGAAGGGGTGGGGCTATACGGGCCAAGCCCACCTGCGTGGGCTAAAAAGATTTTAGCCCACGCAGGTGGGCTTTGTTGATGTAGCCCCACCCTTCCAGGGTGAGGGCGATAGGATTTGTGTGTACACCGTAGCCTCGCAAGCGAGGAGGGGGTTGGGGGTGGGGTTCTTTGGGAATTATGAGTGATTTACCGAACTTGATATAAGAGGTGCAGTCCTGTGGATGTAAAATACTACATATGATTGAGCAAACCATTGCTATTTTACAACAAGCAGGATTTGACCTCACCGCCCGCGAATTAGCGGAAATTATCTGGTTGGCGGTTCATCTTGATGCGTCCGAACAACCGCAGCCACAACCAACCACCAACCACTAACAACCAACTACCAACCACCAACCAACTACCAACCACCAACCACCAGAGAACAGCGCCGACATTTATCTCCCTTCCTCTGTAAAGTCTTTAACAACAGCCACAGAAAGCCGAGAAGCAATTCCCATCAAAGTTCCTGCTGCAGTAGCATTGCGAAATTCTCTCGATTTAGGGCGATCGCTTCGTCCTTTGATGCGAAAAGTCCCATCACCTACAGAAAAGATCCTGGATGAGGAAGCAACTGTTCGACGAATTGCAGATGAAGAAGTTTGGATGCTTATTCTCAAACCAGCCCCTCAAAGATGGTTAGAGTTAGCGTTGGTGGTTGAACAAACGAGTTCGACTGCGATTTGGAAACAAACTATCAATGAATTGCAACAACTCGTAAAACATCACGGTGCGTTTCGGGATGTCAGAACTTGGGGATTGAAAATAACAGAGGCAAAGACACAAATATTTGCTCAAAATCGCACCGGGAATTTTGATTCCAAACCCCGCAGCAATGATAATTCCCTGACCTGGACTGGTTTTATTAAGATAATCTTCTGACCGGGATAGTAACATCGTTACTTCACCAATATAGTAACCATAAGAGTCCAGAACCAAGCTCAATAGCAGGCTTAAGAACACTATTGATAATTCGGCTTTAGCTGTCAGGGTACTTTCCATTATAAAAGTTTCTCTACATCAGTAACGCAATGCGGTGCATTGAGTTCGCCGCTCCTAACTAACACATTCAACAATCCATATATAGCAAGGGTTGCGAAAAAAAAATGTGTTTTTTTCATATTTTACGCTCCGCAATCGCCGCGCCCGCTAGTTAAAGGCTGACATCTTGCACCAATGTCAGGAAGCGGCTAATTGAGAATGCTGCAAGATTTTAGTTTTAACGGGTTTAAGCTTTCAGCCCGTACGCCCTTGGCGTTCTGTATCATTGCGTACTGCTCGTTTCATGAGTAGAGAGGCGATCGCTAATTTTTCTTCTTCGGAATAACCTGAAAGTTGAATGATTTCTAAACCAATCAAGATAGGTGCGAATTACACCACCCTCAGATGAACTGCTGCCAACCCTTTCCAGACGAGAGATTTCCCGTTTTGCTTGCTTGTGGACATCTACGGGTAATTGCAGAGATACTATACGCGATCGCAATTCCTCAATTTCTCTGCTTTCTGGTTCGTTTCCCCCGAACTACTCTTGAATTTTCTTTAACTGCTCTCGCAAAAAGAACTCTCGTTGTTGTCTTTTCGAGTTCCTTTTTCGTTTGTCCTAAAACTTCACTTTGCAAGCGTTGAACTTCTAACTCCTGGCTTAAGTCTGTCAAGGTTTGTCGCAAAAGCTCTTCTAAATTTTCCTCTTCTAGCACTGCTTGCAACTTGGCAACATCATGGGGCAGTAACATCAAGCTTTGGTAAGCGAGCAATGCAGGATCGTCGGTGTTCAATAAAACAGTGAGAATTTCTTGAGGAAAGTTGGCAGTTAAAATTGCAGTTTTTCCCCAGAGAGATTGAATTGCGGCAGTTAGTGCTATTATCGTAGCTGAAGAAGCAATTTCAGGTAATTGAGAAAACTTGACTTCGCAGATTTGGTCAACTATCCGCAATTGCTCAATACAAACTCGCTTTAACCCTTGGACAACCAGTTCCATTCCCGTTGGTAACCGAATTATCCGTTGTAGCACTGCTAAAGTGGCGATCGGATATATTTCTTCCAAGCTTTGAATATCAACATTTTCGCTGACATCAGGTCGAACCGTAGTAATTACTAATTGTTTCTGCGGTGAAAGTAGTGTTGCCTCAGCTACTCCAATATTATTCGCTTTTCTTACTATTACAGGTATTGTAATTCCTGGCAATAATACGACATGATGTAGGGGAAGAAGTAGACTGGTTCCTACAGCTTTTGACGTTTTTGGCAAGCAGTTTGTTAGGTAATTCATCATACCTCCCTCCTGGGAATCGCCAGGAAATAGTACCGCACGAGCATGACGGCTCTATTCTTAAGTTATGCAAAAAATTTGAGGAACTTGTGAGGTTAAGGGCCAGAGCCAGGGACTAAAAGTCCCTGTCTAATAGCTAAAGTCCTCTGAAGAGGACTGCTATGCTTATATCTTGGATCTACTCGTGGTCTGTCTCATTAATTTTGATGACTATTGTAGTTACAATTCATAAATTGTAACTACAGGAAACCCTAAAATTCACCCATCAATTATTTATTGACAGACTACTACCCCATAACGATAAATCTAATGATACATACGCCCTTGGCGTTCCCGTATAGTAGCCCACGCAGGTGGGCTTTGTACGTATAGCGACACCCTTCTAGGGTGTTGAGGATCTACACCACCTATAGAGGACTGGGCAAAAGGAAATCGGAAAGCGCAAATTTTTAAAGAAACAGGAATAATTTTCCGAAATTCATAATTGAAGCGTGGTAGTTTTTATAAGTGTATAAGCACTCACCACATCTAGTTTGCATATTTAAAATTCATGTAACTCCTGTGAGGCAAGCTTCTCCAGCCCGAATTATGTCTATAGAGTTTATCCTCGCTGCTCTTTTTAATACCCCGACAAGAACGCAGGTGTTTCGTTTTGAGTTGGGTTTCCAATCCCCACATACAGCAAATTTCAACTTTGTGAGGTACAGAAATACCCCTCCCCAACCCTCCCCGTATGCCTTGGGGAGGGGGTGTACTTCATTTACTTGCAAAGTGCTGTATAAACCTCCTTCTTCCTTCTTCCTTCTTCCTTCTTCCTTCATTATGACTACCAACCTAGAGACTTATCCGACTCCTACCCAAGAGCAAATTACTCAAACTCAGCAGAGAATAGACGCTTATATCGAAAGTATAAAAGGGAATCCACATTATCGTTCAAATTCCGAGCCATACTATGGATTCCATGATGCAGGGAAATCAGTACATGGGACAGTCTTAATTTTCCACGGTTTTGCCGCCAAACCTCACCAGATGTCCCGTCTGACAGATTATTTATTCGAGAATGGGTTTAATTTCTATCAGGCAAATATGGCAGGTCATACGTTGCAGCCAGCGGCTCAATTCTGGCCTCAAGTCGATCTTAAACCAGAGATTCTCAATCCTCTGCGGGAGAAAGTGCAAAAAGATCCTATTTTACAAAATTATATGGCTAGTTTGCCGAAGGACCCAGGTAAATTTCAAAGCCCTGGTTATCGGCAGCAAATTGCCTTAGTTGCTCGACTGCTGTTGATTGAACCGCGTTTATTAGATATTGCAAAAGCAGTTGAGAAAGAGAATGACCCAGATTTTCAGCGCTATTTTATCTCCTCCCATATGGATTATTTAACAGATGCTCGTCAACGTCTGTTAGATTTAGAAGCGATGCCGGGACCAATTTATACTATTGGGCTATCAGTTGGTGCAGCCGTAGCATTAGGGTTGGCAGCAGACCAACCAAAGCGGATTCAAAAAGCCGTTGCTTACGCACCATTGCTGAAAATTTACGATCCTGAGCGGGAACGATATATTAACCTTGCTGGACCTCTTGATATTTCCGAAAAGAGTTGGGACCCAGCCGAAAGTTTTCCAGTCGGTGCCTTGACAGCGACATCTCATTTTGGGGCTTTTGTCCGCCAACCTCGAAACATCAAATCTCTTAAGAAGGTTGCAACTATGATGGTTTTGACGGAAAATGAAGATGCGGCACATATCCCCACAAACCAAGCATTTTTCAAGGGTATTGGCGGTAACGCTTCCGGACATCGCTTTTATATATATCCAAAAAGCGACATGGTGCCACACCCGATGGCAGAACCGAACACCGTCAGTCAAGGAATGACCAATCGCTTTTGGCAGAGTCTATATCAGGAAACCTTCCGTTTCTTGACGACTAGTGAACTTGACTCCAGTAACATGAGTACCATAGAACAAGACCCGAATTTACCCCAGGTAAAGCCCCTGTAGTCTTTTATCACGGGTATAACGGATAATTTATCTTTTTCCAACCATCATCCGTTATATCCGTTAAAACATCCGTTGCCGACTTAGTTAAAATCCAAATTCATCGGTATGTAATATCATGTTCGGTCAATTAACCGTAATATCGTTCGGGAGGCAAGCCACATGAATTGTAACTACGAAAAGTTAGGCGTTGCTGAATCCGGGTCTGAATTCCTAAATTTACAGCTATTCAGAAATTTTCTCCAACTGGAATTCAGTTAAGCTAAATATAAACAGCTATTTGGGGTGATTGTCGGAACTTAAAAATAATGACAGAAATTCCTATGAACTCCTTACCCCTGAGCAATCAACAGATAGATTTACCTGCTCTCGAACAGGTTATAGATTACTCTCCTTTGATAGTTGCGCCTGATACAACGGTAGTTGATGTTATTACTTTGCTAAGTCAACCACCAGGTAACAGCAATCACGGCTGTGTTTTAGTTGTGAAGGAGTCGCAGCTAGTGGGAATATTCACGCTGACTGATGCATTCAGGCTTTCGGTGAATGGAATTAATTTATCCAAAATGCCTATTACTGAGGTGATGACATCCCAAATTATCACTTTGAAGCAATCTCAAGTTCAGGATATATTTACTGTGTTGTCTTTTCTGCGGCAACATAAGATACAACATCTACCGATTTTAGGCGAAGGCGAAGAATTACTAGGCATTGTGACTGAGACTAGCTTAATGGCTAACATCATCGGCGCTTTACAGGAACAGTTAGAAGCACGAACAACCCAATTAAGAGATGCTCGGTTAATAGCATACACTATTCAAGAAAAAAGACAATTGGAACAATTCTCTGACATTGTTCAGCCCCAGATTTTGCAACAGGCTCCTGGCGATCGCCAACATACAGATGAAGAACTTCTATACACTGAAGAATGGCTGCGTTTGGCGCTTGATGCTTCCAAAATGGGTCTTTGGGACTGGAATATCCTGACCGACAGCTTTATTATATCTGAAAGTGCTTCACGCTTATTTGGTTTAGTTCCAGGTACTTTTGGCAGAACTTATGAAGCTTTCCTGAATTCCGTTCATCCTGAAGACAGAGAACTAGTTGCCCAAGCGATGACTTTTTCTCTTGATGCTGGAATAGAACACTCTATCGAGTTTCGTACTGTCTGGGACGATGGTAGTATCCACTGGATAGCGGGGCAAGGTAAAGGATTTTACAACTCTAATGGCGTACCAGTGCGGATGATTGGCACTGTTATGGATATTACCCAACATAGACAAGCTTTCGCAGCCCTACAGGAAAGCGAAGAACGGTTTCGGACAATGGCAGATACGGCTCCGGTGATGATTTGGCTGGCGGGAACTGATAAACTTTGTAATTATTTTAATAAAGGCTGGCTGGATTTCACTGGATGCTCTGTAGAACAAGAAATTGGTAACGGCTGGACCCAAAACATTCATCCTGAAGATTACCAACGTTGTGTAGATACCTACTTTACTGCTTTTGATGCCCGACAATCTTTCTTGATGGAATATCGGCTGCGACGTTTTGATGGGGTATATCGCTGGATTTTGGATCGAGGCACCCCAAGATTTAATGCTGATGGAAGTTTTGTTGGTTACATCGGTTCTTGTATTGATATCAGCGATCGCAAACGCACGGAAGATGAACTCAAAGAAATGAGTGAAGCTTTGAGTAATGCTGTGGAAGGTATTTCCCGGATAGACACTCAAGGTCGTTACGTTGCAGTTAACCGTGCTTACGCTAGTACCATTGGCTACATCCCTGAAGAAATGATTGGGATGGAATGGTTCGGAACCGTTCATCCAGAAGACAGAGAAAAGATGATTGCAGCCTATCAACATATGTGCAAGATAGGCAAAGTGGAAGCTGAAGTTAGAGGTGTCCGTAAAGATGGTTCTATATTTTATAAGCAATTGGTGATGATCTCTGCTTTTGACGAACAGGGACGCTTTACCGGGCATCATTGCTTTATGAAAGATATTAGCGATCGCATCGAAGCAGAACAAAAAATTTCCGAACAAGCAGCATTACTTGATGTCGCCACAGATGCAATTTTAGTTCGCGGTTTGGATAGAAAAATTTTATACTGGAACCAAGGCGCTGAAAGGTTATATGGTTGGACAGCAGGAGAAGCTCTGAATCAAAACGCAAGCCAACTTTTATACAAACAACTATCACCGCAACTAGAAACAGCACTCTTCACTGTGATGGAATCTGGCTCTTGGCAAGGGGAGTTGCATAAAGTCAATAAAACGGGTAAAGAAATTATCGTTGCCAGCCGTTGGACACTAATCCGAGATGAAGCTCGGCAAGCCAAATCTATTCTTACAGTTGATACAGACATTACCGAAAAAAAACAACTCGAAACCCAATTTTTGCGTACCCAGCGCATGGAGAGTCTGGGTACATTAGCAAGTGGTATTGCCCATGACCTCAACAATATTCTGACACCCATTCTAGCAGTTGCTCAACTTTTGCCCCTGACAATTCCCAATCTTGATGAGCGAAACCTTTCTATGTTGGATATGCTAGAAACCAATGTGAAACGGGGAGCAGATTTAGTCAAGCAAATTCTCTCTTTTGCCCGTGGGACTGAAGGTAAACGCATTCCAGTCCAAGTTAAACATCTGCTTTTAGATATTGAACAGATTGTTAAAGGCACATTCCCTAAAACCATCGAAATTCACAAAGATATACAGCCAAATTTAATGACAGTAGCTGCCGATGCAACCCAACTACATCAAGTATTGATGAATCTCTGCGTAAATGCACGGGATGCGATGCCCAATGGTGGGACTTTAACTATTTCTGCTGCTAATTTCTTTATTGATGCTCACTATGCCGGGATGAACATTGAGGCAAAAATTGGCTCTTATATTGTAGTTAACATTGCTGATAGTGGAATTGGCATTCCAGAAGAAATCATCGATCGCATTTTTGACCCCTTTTTCACCACTAAGGAAGTTGGCAAAGGTACGGGGCTGGGTTTATCAACTGTAATTGGTATTATTAAAAGTCACGGTGGCTTTGTTGAGGTATTGAGTCAAGTTGGGAAAGGTAGCCAATTTAAAATATATTTACCAAGCTCTCTTGAGCAGCAAATCCAATCTACAGAAGATTTAGAACTTCTAATAGGAAACGGAGAATTAATTTTGGTAGTGGATGACGAAATTGCAATTGCAGAGATTACCAAAGCCACCTTAGAAACTCACAATTATAGAATACTAATTGCCAATGATGGAATAGAGGCTATTTCTATTTACGCCCAACAAAAACATGAGATTGCCGTTGTTCTTATGGATATGATGATGCCATCATTGGATGGTTTGACAGCTATCCGAACCTTGCAAAAAATTAATCCTGATGTTGTGGTTATTACTATGAGCGGTTTGACATCATCTGGGGCAACAATTGCAGAAGTAGTGGGGATAAACGTCCAAGGAGTTTTATCAAAGCCCTTCACTGCCAAAGAATTATTGAAGAGTTTGCACAGAATTCTCACCCCAGAATAGGGATTCAAAATTTTACGTTTAACCATCGTCTCGCTTCACCCCATCTTGAACAGTGATAACGCAAAAACCTCCCTTCCTTTGAAGCATGGGGAGGGGATTAAGGGGTACACTTCGTGAGTGTGGATAAAAAAATTCGCGCCTTTTCCTCTCTCTGGCAACTCGATTATCTTTTAGTGTAGCGAATATCGTAAAATCCAAACTAGACAAGATTTTTGAAAAGGAGCTACACAAAAATTATAAGCCCTGCCACACTCTTCTAAAAATCACGCGAGGTATTGTATGAATTGGATCAAGGTGCTTTCCCAAGATGAACTACCGCCTAATGAGCGAAAAGTGGTAAAAGTAGAACAACGCGCCATCCTACTGCTTCACCACGACAACCAAATATACGCAGTTGAAAATTCCTGTCCTCACATGAAGCTACCCATGAAAAAGGGCAAAATCACCGATGATGGGGCGATTGTTTGTCCTTTCCACCGCAGTGCTTTTGACCTTGCTACTGGTAATGTCAAAGAATGGAGTACCTTCCCTCCTGGTGTAGGTAAGTTGATGGGGATGATTTCCAAAGAAAAGGCTCTATCCGTTTTTCCTACTCGCTTAGAAGAAGGAAGTATCTGGGTATCAGTTTAACTCAATCCCACTCCTCTACTATGTCGTGAGGGTCAGATCCCCGACTTCGTAAAGGTTGTCGGGGATTTTGCAGGAAGAGCGAAATTAATGTGGCAAACTACTAGTCCGTCAAGGTAAAATTGCGCTCATAAAGCTGCACTTACCGAGTTGGTCAGCATACGGCTAATCGGAAACAAAATCGCTGTAATTCAAAACTCAGAACTAGACCTCAAGTTACTGTTACTTCCGCTTCTTGTGGAGTTTCTGTTATAACATCAATTGCTCCTTGTACGGTCAGAACTGAACAAGGTGCATGGTGTAGTACGTAATTGCTAACGCTACCCAAGAAAAATTCAGAAAGCCCGCGACGACCGCGACGACCCAGCATAATTAAATCAGCTTCCCAGTTGCGAGCAACATCACAAATCATCCGACCCGGATCGCCAGAATTTTGAGTAAATTCAATTGTCACACCTTCTGAGACCGCCCGATCGCAAAGTAATCTCAAAAACTCAATTCCCTCTTGTTTTAGTAGTTCCCACTGTCCCATGTAGTTTTTGACAGCTTCAGTGTGCAAAGTTGGGTAGAAGCTATAAGGCTCTATATACACAGGATTTGGATACTTGTCATCAAATGGCGATACAACGTGTAACAACATCATAACCGCACCAGTTTTTTTTGCTACATATAAAGCTTCATCAAAAACATGACGACCGATGTCAGTATCATCTATCGCAACCAACATTTTGTGAAACATAAATTTAGTCCTTTGACAAATACAATAGCTTGTCCCACACACTCCTTGTTATAAAGAGATAATTTGAGGAACTTGTGAGGATTTAGTTAAATATGTTTGATTATTGTCAATAAGAATTGTAGAGATATATTAACTAAAACTTTGTGAAAATTAAATTTTCCTCACAACTTCCTCACATTTTTATCCTATTCTGAATCTACAAGCACTACCAGCAATATGTTTTTCGATTTATTTCGGATGAGATATTGTCTGTCTTTATTACAAGAGTTTAAGAAAATGATGAATACTTGTCCTTGTTGTTCCGATATTCTTTTACGTCAGATACACAGCAATCAAGTTTACTGGTTTTGCCGCCATTGTTGGCAAGAAATGCCAGTATTTACTTGCTTGAAGAACAATCTTTCAGACGAACTTCTTATCAGCGAATTACCTCGAAGACTTCAAAAAGCTAAAAAAGTCAATACCAACATTTCCGTCAATTCGCGTGAAATGATACATGGGTGGATAGGAACGCAAAAATTGCCCCATTGGGAAAATATGCCAGAATGTGCATAGTTTCAACCATTAAAACAAAAATATTTTTCTTAAGCCACCAATATCGAATTGTAATTGATGCAGTTTTTCAACCCTCGAAATTATTCGGGGGTTTTTAAAATTCTATTTTTTATTTTCAATCAAAGCGTCTTAGGTCGGCACACCAACTTTTAAGCCCCCCTGCCCTCAATTCTGGGGGTGAAGAAAATTCAAAGTTGGGGGGTTTGGATGAATCTAAATTTTCGATAATTTTGTTAATGGACTAAACAATTGAGAAAATTCACCCACATAAAACATCTCATCCCAGTCAGCGGGTAGACGATAGGGATTGGGGTTTTCTTTTGAGGGTATACGCATAAATATATAGTCGCATTTCACTCTTGAAAGCTTTGTTTCCACAGTTACACCCCAATCTTCGATATATGCACCTGTAAGATTTGCACCTCTCAAATCTGTTTTATCTAATTGCGTTTGTACAAGGGTTGCTCTCGAAAAATCAGCATTTTGCAAATTAGAATTACTCAAATTAGCCGCAATCAAACTCGCGTCTTTTAAATTTGCCCCTTGCAAATTCATTCCTTGCAAGTCCCATCCATCTAAATTTTTGTTTTGCAACTCTTTAGTAATTAGCAATTGTCGAATCTCTAAGTTTTCTAGATAGCTTTCTTCAAAAGCAGCAAGATACAACTTTTGGACTCGAAACCAGCAAGTACGTGTTAGATTTGCGCCGATAAAATTGCTATTTTTCAGCTTTGCTTGAGTAAAGTCAGCATCTGTTAAATCGCTTTCTTGAAACCTCGTTCCATATCTCGTCACCAAAGAAAGAGCAATCTTGCGAACAAAGTTTTGCTTCTCATCGCCAAACAAGGCACGGCAACCGACACAAGTAGATAGTAATACTACTAATACTGCCACAATTCCTGCGATCGCCCCAGCTAATAAACCTACCTTGGATGCTGCTACTGCTACTGCTCCGGCAATTATCCCAGCCCATGTCACAGTAGTAACCACTGCCAATAGCCCCGCAATAGCCCCAACTAGTGCCGCTGTCCCAGCAATTATCACCGCCGAAATCGCAACAACAACGACACCTACAGCCCCTGTGACTATTACAGCAACGACTTCAGCTAGTTCCATCGCTCCAGTCGTGGCGGCCCCAGCCCAAGCTAATGCCACTACACCAGCCCATAGCACTCCCCCAATTCCAGCCCATGTCACAGCCACTGCCAAAAATCCACCACCTGCAGCGACTCCTCGGCGCATAGTAATCGCAAAAAACGCTAACAAGACAATTAAGCTGATTACACCGACATAAATATTTTCACGGTTGTTATCAATTAAGATAAACCCCAATAGAGAACCGCCAACAGCACTGAGCAATCCGGATACAGATGATACAAGTAATGCAAATATTACTAAGGTAATTGCCCAACGGCGTTGCAGCCCTGCTTTCGCATGACTGAAGTTTGCACCTTTGAGGGTGGCACCAGTAAAGTCTGCACCTCGGATATCTGAATAGGAGAAATCTGCACCAGTTAAATCTTGCCCTTTGAAGGATTTACCTCTGAGCTTCGCACGGCAGTAGTTTTGAGCCATGTTCAATTTCAACAGAGTCATAACATTTTTGGCTACAGGTTGTAGGATAGCAGCTTTTGGTAACTTTATACAATTTGGGATTTTGGATTTGGCTTCATGTCCAGTCATCTCAGATCCCCGACTTCGTAAAAGTTGTCGGGGATCTCTACTTAGTGAGTAATCACGGTATAATCGATTTTATGGACTTTCTGGTTCCGCTATACTTTCACCTTGAACACCGGGGAAAAAAGCCTTACTAATCCAGGAGGTGAAGATGTGAGAAAGTAATCCCATTGGCCCAGCAAATAAACATAGAATCAGGGAGTGAATCGTCCAAACACCTGTTTTTTGCCCTTCTAAATAAATATATCTACCAACAAATAAATCCATCACTAAAAAATGAATCCAACCAGTAGCAGCAGCATTTTCATTAGCAAAAAATCTGGCAATATCTGCTAGTTGGGGATTCGATAATGCTTGGGCATTTTCAGGGGTAATGCTCGTAACAAATAGATATAAATAGGTTATGGCTAAAGGCACAAAAACCAAATAAGATTCCATTGTCCGTCGCGTCACTTTCCAATTTGGTAAGATAATCATCAAAGCCCAAAAAGGTATGACAAAGAGATTCGCAATGTTGAAAATTTGAGCAATCATATTTAAATACTGGTAAAGAAACCCGGTTACTTTCGGTCTTTCCGGGTTTCTATCTATTCTATTACCAATTAGCTACAGACTGAGCGATCGCCTGTTTTGCTTTGGTTAAAGACTGTTCGCGGACTTCATCACCAGTCGCTAAATTTTCTACATTGATGAAGGTAATATCTGTAATGCCTAAAAAGCCAAAAGCTGTCCTCAGGAAGGGTTCTTGAAAATCGTAAGCAGCGGCAGGGGTTCCTGCGGAAAAGCTACCACCTCGTGCGGTAATTACTAGCATTTTTTTGCTTTCCACTAAGCCCTGAAAAGCGCCATTTTCACTCACGGCAAAGGTTCGACCTACACGGATCACTTGGTCAATGTAAGCCTTGAAAGTGGATGGTACGTTAAAATTATACATCGGTATGCCGAAGACGTAACGGTCAGCGGCTAGGAATTCATCAACTAGACTATCAGAAATAGCGATCGCATTTTTTAGTTCTGGTGTGCGTGCTTGTGGTGGTGAAAAAGCTGCAGCGATCCAGTTCTCGTCTACATGGGGGACGGGGTTGTGTCCTAAATCTCTGTAGGTGACGGTATCACCCGGGTGAGAAGCTTTCCATGATTCAATGAATTCATGGGATAGGGTTCGCGAATGAGAGCGATCGCCACGAGGGCTAGAATCAATATGCAGAATATTTGTCATAAATTATTTTGCCAAAGCCAACTACTCAACATTAAACGATGTAAAGCTAATATAAGAAGTAGGCACTTAAAAGTAAGATACTGACCAAAAAGAAACTATGAAAGCTGAAGCAGAAAGCCATAGCAGGCTGACTTGTGAAGTGGAAACCACGCTAAAGGTAATTGGCGGACGCTGGAAGGTTTTAATTATTAGAGAATTAATGGAAGGCGTAAAACGGTTTGGTGAATTGCAACGTGCTTTAGATGGTATTACGCAAAAAATGTTGACCCAGCAGCTGCGAGAATTGGAAGAAGACGGTATAATTCATCGAGAAATTTATGCACAAATTCCCCCAAAAGTCGAATATTCACTCACTTTGTTGGGAGAAAGTTTGCAACCAATCCTGTATGCAATGCATGAATGGGCAGTAAAAAATTTCCATCAAGTTAATAATCCGGAATTAGGAATAGCGAATGGGGAATGGCAAAATAACCAACAACCAACAATTAACAACTAACAACTTTGTAAATATTCAATTGCGGCCTCTAATTTTGATGGATATCCTTCAGCAAAACTTTCAAACCAAATTCCTTCTGCCGAGAGTGGATCTAATTTATCCAGCCAATCTTGAGCATATTTATTTAAAGTTTCTAGTTGCTTGGCTTGAAGTTGTTCTTGTCTAATTCTCTCCTGTTCTAATTCTTGTCGTTTTTGCAATTCAAGAACTTGATCGCGTTCCTCAAAATCAGATTTCACATCAGCTAGAATGTTATCTATTAATGATGATGCTGATTTGATTTCTGGTTGGATATGTAGTTTGCTTAGGCTGGGTTTTGATTGCTGTTGGGGTTTGAGTGGTTGCTCGTATTCAGATTTTAGTTCGGCTAACAGCTTGTCAATCGAATCCATTGTTTTTAATTGGTGTAAATGGGATAGCTAATCATTAATGGCATTGAGTAGCACTTCCGATAAGCTCAAATCTTCCATATCTTCCATTGTAATGGTGTCACAAATATCAAATTTAGCACCAGCTCCTTCTAACTCATCATCCAAAACTTTGAGAAAGCGAGTAGCTTGGGCATCTGTACCAACTTGAATGAAAGAAATAGCCAGTTCTTCATCGCGTTCCATGCGACGAGAAGCTTCGATAATCACCTTCATTACCGCCTTGCGATCGTCAGGTTCACCATCGGTAACAACTAGAATTGTCTCACCATTTGCCTTACTTTGACCCGAGCCTTTGCGTTCAAAGTAATTATCTGTTGCATGTTTTAATACAGAAGCTAAGTCTGTGGTACCAGAAGGGTCATTTTCGCGAAATATTTGCAAAACTTTACTTGATGTTACATTTTCATAGCGTTTAAATCTGCCTGAAAATACATAAACAGTGATACCATCCGGGTCAAACTGTTCGCATTTACTCGCTAAAGCTAAAGTAGATTCTTGTGCGGTTTGCCATCTGTTTCTGCCACCCTTTTGGTCTGGGGTTGCCATGCTGCCGCTTTTGTCGATAATTAGAGTATAATCACGATTTTCTAACATTTGTAAATTTTCCTTTCATTTGGTTATTGGCTAGTAGTTAGTAGTTGATAATCAACGACCCACAACCAACTACTATTGAAGAAGGAAGAAGCAAGAAGGAAGAAGGAAGAAGGAAGAAGTTTTGAGATAGGGAGGGATTCAGGCCCCAACTCAAAAGGGACGACCTGTAGAGGTCGGGGTATTCCCCCTGAGGAAGCGGATAGATAAATTAATCAGTTACTGCGTCCATCAATACATCTACAAGGCTCATTTCTTCTAAGTCTTCTAAAGTCATGGTGCTGCATATATCATATTTAGCACCAATACTTTGCAACTGGTCATCCAATGCGTGGAGAAACTTAGTTACCAGGGGATCGGAACCGACTTGAATCATAGAAATAGCCAATTCACGATTGCTTTCCACACGTTGCGTAGCATTGATAATCACCTCAAAGACAGCTTGGCGGTCCCCTGGTTCACCATCGGTGATAACTAAGATTATTTCACCGTTTGGCTTGGTCTTACCGACTGCTCTACGTTTAAAATAGCTATTGATTGCGTCCTGAAGTACACCAACTAGGTTTGTCGTCCCAGAAGGTTGATTTTCTTCAAAAATCTGGGCAACTTTCGCTGATGTCACATAATCGTAGCGTTGAAAGTTTCCGGAAAATAAGTAAACAGTTATACCATCAGGGTCAAATTGTTCGCATTTACAAGCCAAAGCAAAGGTAGATTCTTGTAAAATTTCCCATTTACTTCTACCACCCTCTACAGTTGGCTTTGCCATACTGCCACTTTTGTCAATAATCAGAGTGTAATCGCGATTTTCCAGCATTTATTGTGATCCTCCATACCTGAGTCATTTATAACCGCTTTATTACAAATGACACAGAGACAGATGAGGGATACGCATAAGACTTCTGTGCGAATTAGTCAGTTATGGCGTTCATTAATATATCAGCCAAACTCATATCCTCCATATCATCTAGGGTAATTGTGTCGCAAATATCGAATTTCGCACCGACACCTTGCAATTGGTCATCCAAAGCTTTGAGAAATTTAGTTGCTTGAGCATCTGAGCCTACTTGAATCATGGAAATAGCCAATTCTTCATCGCTGTCCATTTGCCTTGTAGCACTAATTATCACCTCAAACACGGCTTTGCGATCGTCTGGTTCGCCATCGGTGATAACTAATATTGTTTCCCCATTTGGTTTGCCTTTACCTGCAGATTTGCGTTGAAAATAATTATTGGTGGCATCTTGGAGTACAGCAGCCAAGTTTGTTGTCCCTGCGGGGTCATTTTCTTGGAATATTTGTGTCACCTTAGCTGAGGTCACATCATCGTAGCGTTTAAATTTACCGGCAAATACGTAAACTGTAATGCCATCAGGGTCATACTGTTCGCATTTTCTTGCCAAAGCCAGAGTTGATTCTTGGGCTATTTCCCATCGACTTCTACCACCCGCTTGGTCTGGAGTGGACATACTGCCGCTTTTGTCAATGATTAATGTGTAGTCGCGATCGCTCATCATGATATTCCTCTAATTGCCAGACTCGTGTTCTAGTTTAACTGTTACCCACGAACACCGGCTATTGATTGAATTACTGCAACAAAAAAATAGCTAATACCAATTCTGTATGAGGTTGTGCTTTATTCACGCACACCCTTCTAGGGTGTGGCTATACGTTGCTTGCTTCCTCGGAGGGGTACATAGGCGCATCTTCATAAAGAGATGGTATAACCTGCAACTGTTTTCATGGGATGGAATCGGGTTATAATTTTAGAAGAATGAAAATTTTGCAGTGAGTAGTTATGTCTCAGCAATATTCAATCGAACAAATTCCTGTCAACTTGAACCAAATTATTCAGCAAGTAGAGGAAGGTGAAAAAATCGAAATTAAAAGACAAGGTAAACAGATTGCTGTAATCATTTCCACCGCAGAATATGAAAGATTGCAAAATAAAACAACGAATTTTTGGGAATCGGTAGAACGATTTCGTCAGGAATATAATGTAGAGTCAGCAGAAATCAATCCCGATGAAGTTTTTGCACTTGTACGAGACAAATCATCTGGACGTGAGGTAAATTTTTGATTTTATGCGCTTCCTGTTAGATACTAACATCCTTTCAGAACCATTGCGCCCTCGACCAAACCCAGTTACAGTGAGTCTCCTACAGCAACACTCAAAAGAGATCGCCACTGCTACTGTCGTTTTTCACGAATTATTATTTGGCTGTTATCGACTACCAGTCGAGTCAAATAAGCGCCTAATTATTGAAGTATATTTACACAGAGAAGTTAAACAAAAAATTCCCCTACTCCCCTATGATGTTGCAGCAGCCGAGTGGTTCGCCAGAGAAAGAGCAAGACTGACCGCAATCGGCAAAACTCCGACTTATGCAGATGGGCAAATTGCAGCGATTGCTCAAGTCAATAATCTGACTTTGGTAACAAACAATGTTGCTGATTATGCCGATTTTCAAAACCTAAAAATAGAAAACTGGTTGGCAATCTGAACCTAAATTATCCAGAGTTTAAATCATAGCATTGATTATTCGGTTGATTCATTACTTTTACTCATAAAATCAGCACAAGCAAGTTTAAAAAAAATGTATTAAATAATACATTTTTTGTCATAGAGGTTAACATCTGCTCAAATTAGTTTCAGACTGGCAGGAGTTATATAAGTTTTACTTAATCTTCAAAAAGGTAGAGAGGATATTGGGCTTCTTTAACTAAATTAAGAAGTATTAACCACGCAAGTGAATGGTTAAAACCTGGGCGGCTGATTTAAGCATCAATTGCCTAGAATAACTAGTAATTATTACAATGCATATTGCACTAAGTCATGAAAAATACATTAGAAATTAACAACACATTATTTGATAAAATCTTCCGTGACAGCGATGGCAAAATTGTTATAGCTCAGATGCCAAACCTGCCGCTTATCGTCTGGATTGTAGCTAGTTTACTCCAACTAGTTTTGACAACAGGCAAAATTAGTACAGGATTAGATGCACTGGCTTTTGGCTCCTTGTTTACTTGGGCGTGGGAGGAATTATTTCAAGGGGTTAATTATTTTCGCAGAGCGCTAGGTCTGGGTGTGCTTATTGGTGTTATGGCGTTGAGAATTCAATAGTCGTAAAGCTAACTCGGTGTTCGAGCTTTTAAGTTTAAAGATAGCGATGACAAAACTCTAGCTCGTCTGTAGGGTTAACTTTTCCTTCTGAAAAAGCATGATAGCTATTTCCTGACGCATCTCAGCTTCAGTCATGCGGGTTACGGTTAAAATTTCGTCAGGGACAATAATGCTCATAAGTATATTCTTCTCTACTACCACTATTCTAAGCCCCTTACAAACCAATCGATTCTGACGGCAATTATCCTGGGCGTAATGTATCGCTGGAAGTGAAGTAAAAAATCGCAATACTCCTAACTCCTAACTCCTAACTCCTAACTCCTATCTCACCCAGCGTTTTCCGGTAATGTGCGACTAACTTTGGCTGGGCAAATAATTTTATCTTGATGCTGATAACCGACAAATCGGATGTATACTAATTCCCCTTCAGAAATATCTGTAGCATCTGGTTCATGTATTTGAGGATTGTATGCAACCTGTTCGCAAGCTTTTCCTATTGTTTCGTAACCCGATTCAGAAAGTAGGTTATCCAGGGGAGTAAACATTGATAGGAGATTTTTAGCGGGGAGTTCTGGATTCACCTCTACCATTTGAAGGATGCTGGGATAGTTTGTCAGCATCCAGCAAATGGTAGAATTCCGAAAGTCATTGGTGAGTTCCACACGCTGTTGCTGCAATTCTTCTTGACGTAATGTTTTTTTCTCAGTCGCAATTTGTTGTAACTGCTGCTGCAATTTGGAGCATTCTTGACGGCTTAACTCTAACTCTGGATTTGGCTGTACTATATTTAACTTTTCCAACAATTCAAAAACCGACAAATTAAATACTGTTGCCAAGTTAGTGATTTCTGTGAATTTTAACTTTGCGGCTTCATTATCCCTAAGTTGTAAAAAGGCAGTTTTATTTAAACCTGATTTTACTTTTAATGCTTTCCAGTTGGGAATACCAACTCGCTGCATTAACTTTAACAACAAGGCATCACTTTGGAGAGTTAAAGTTTGGTCAATTGCAACTTGAATCAGATACATAGACACAACTATTGCAAATATTACCAAAAAGTTAACGAGTAGAAGAATCTTGACATCAAAATTGCCCAGCATTATCAACCTTCCTTTTACTTTTGTTTAAGTGACTGATTTTCTGTTCCAGTCTCGTTTTCTTCGTCTTCGTAATACTCTAGTAACAGTTCTTGATTTTCTACATTTCCTAAAGCTTTCTCAATACCTGATGTTGCTTCAGTACAACCAAAAGCAGTACCGTTGATGAGTGTACCAGTAATTTTATTGTCTTTGGCGATACATAGCATTTTTTTTGATACTCAGCTATAACTGTACTTATTCAATGACAATAGAGCAATCCTCTTTAAGTGTGAGAACTCGCTCCTCTCTCAAGTTAATACAAGAGAACCAGAATTGCTACCTTTAGTTTCCGTTGAAATCTGCCTTTGGTATGACTTGATTGGCTGCTGTATTTTGGGTCGTACCTGTTCAATCACCTTGTCAATTAGTGGTCTGTGTCATTAATTTTGCCGTATTGTGAGGGTCAGATCCCCGACTTCTACTTCTTTGAGAAGTCGGGGATCTCACAGCCCATCAAAACTAGCTTGACAGAGTACTATGCGCTCAAACTCTTTCTCTTCTTCAAAGAATATAGAATTTAGGCGTTATAATGCAAGTCCCTAGGATATGCATAAAAAATACACTATTGCGTCAGGCAAAATACTTAAGAGAATTATTTTTTAGATAATAAAATGCACAAAAGTCCTTGTGATTTTAGGTGACACCAGAGTAAAATTGATCGCTGTTGAAATTTATATCAGGGAGTAAGGTTATATTAGTCACAAATCTTCTAGAAATTTTTCGCAATTTATGGGGTTAGTTTACATTGGAAAAGGATAATTTGAATAGTTAGAAGATTCTTCAATTAGGTTTTGTCACTCATCTTAGAAAGAAAGTAGGAATTTCAAAATGGACTGGGAATCACTAGCTGTGATAAGCAGTGTTTTTTTATTTGGATTTTTGGAAAATTTGTTTCCCTTCTTTAACTTTAAGCAAAGTTTTCAGAGTAAAACTGATACTAATTTAATTTTGGGAATCGTCAATTTAACTGCCAGCAGTCTGACAACAGCTTTACTTTTAAATTGGGTTTGGCAGCAAAGTATTTGGCAAGGTTTTTTCCATTGGATAAAATCACCCTTGCTGGGAATAGCTTTATCTTTTTTGTTGCTGGATGCTTATATGTATATCTGGCATAGGTGGATGCATACTATCCCCATAGCATGGCATTTTCATAAAGTACACCACACGGAAGTGTCAATGAATACATCTACTGCTTACCGCTTTCATCCAGTTGAAGCTATTGCCTCTAATATCCCGAAATTATTTTTAGTCTTGCTATTTGGGATTACTCCGAGATATTTGCTATTTTATGAAACTCTGTTGGCAATTGAGTTAATCTTTCATCACAGTAACTGGGCAATACCTCGGCAAATAGATAAATTTCTCAGCTATATTATTGTGACACCAAATTGTCATCGTGTTCACCATTCGGAATCTCTCAAAGAAAGCCAATCTAATTATGCAAGCTTTCTGAGTATTTGGGATAGGTTATTCAATTCTTACTATTATCCTCAATACCCAGATAAAATTAAATTAGGATTGCATGAATCTTATCAAAAATTTAATAGTTTATCTCTTTTAATGTTACCTTTTGCAAAGAAGTTTTAATACTTTGCTTTTAAACGCAGAGGTTCGCTGAGTACACGCTGAGGTACGCAGAGTTTTTACTATAAATTTATTCAATTTGGTACTTAGAGAATGTCAGCCAAAACAACTATAAATTTTCGGGAAGCAACTCTGCAAGAAGATTCTTTGATTGCAGAGCATTTTTATCAGATGTGGTTGGATAATAACGTTTCTTCTGAGTCTATTCAACCTGACTGGCTTGATATTAATCTCCAGTTTATTACTAAGGCTCGCCAAGATTTATGTTACAAAGCTTTTATTGCTGAAGTTGATGGTAAATTAGTTGCTTCTGTTGGTTGTCAGCTTTTTGCTGGTCTTTACCCGAATATTCTTACAGAAAATTACCGTAAATATGGTTATGTTTGGGGTGTCTATGTTTACCCGAACTATAGAAGACAAGGCATCGCAAAGCAACTTACAAACATGGCGATCGCTTACTTAAAAAGTATTAATTGCACCCGAGTCATTCTTCATGCCTCACCTCAAGGCAAACCAGTATATCCTCAACTCGGCTTCTGTGATAGTAATGAAATGCGTTTAGATATTTGTTAGTTGTTGATTATTAGTTTTCTTCACAGTATTAGAGTTCCCACCAATGAATCACAACTGACACACCATTGGCTGGGCTGAACGTAATACCACATCCAGCAAACCCGGAAATAACGCTTCTAGATCATCTTGCCTTAAACTGTTTATATGTTGCGTCCCCTCTTTGCGCGTCAACATCACCCCCGATTCCCGCAAAATCTTAAAATGATTTGACATGGTTGACTTGGCGATCGCAAAATCAAAGTCAGCACAGCATTGTTCCCCAACTGTCGCCAACCGTCGCACAATCTCTAGCCGCACTGGATCGCCTAAAGCATACAGTACTCCTGCTAAGGTCATGTGTTTTCGGTCTGGGTGATAGAGAAATCTCATACTTGCAACTTCTAAGAAAAAATACTATAGTTTAGTTATTCGATTATATCGAACAAACGAATTATATAGCGAGGGCGAATATGTCATCCATTACAGATGTGACGGAAGCCACATTCAAACAAGAAGTGCTAGAAAGTGAAATGCCTGTTTTGGTGGACTTTTGGGCACCTTGGTGCGGTCCTTGTCGGATGTTGGCTCCCGTGGTAGATGAGGTTGCTAATGAATACACAGGACAGATAAAAGTAGTAAAGCTGAACACAGATCAAAATCCTACTGTTGCAAGTCACTATGGGATTCGTAGCATACCCACGATGATGGTTTTCAAAGCTGGTCGGCAAGTTGATACGGTCGTGGGTGCAGTACCAAAAACAACTCTGGCTAAAACTTTAGCACAGTATCTGTAATCCAATAACAAAATGGGGTGGGCAAGATTCCACCCCAAAGATAGAGGTAAAGGAATCTCTGTTTTATTAAACTCGGTATTTTTGACTATTAGTCCATGTCAACTACCTAGACTTGAATCAAGTGCGTAGCTTGTAGGAGTCAGTTTGCAAGCAAGCTACGCAAAGCCTTAACGCAATCTACTAGCTGCGCTTAAAAATCCAAAATCCCATGATTGAACTTTACTATTGGACGACGCCAAACGGTCATAAAATCACGATGTTCCTTGAGGAAGCCGGATTGCCCTATACCATTGTGCCTGTGAATATTGCTGCTGGGGAGCAGTTCCAACCAGACTTTCTCAAGATTGCCCCTAACAATCGCATCCCAGCAATTATTGACAAACAACCCGCTGGTGGTGGTGCTGAGATTTCAGTTTTTGAGTCTGGTGCAATATTATTATATTTGGCGGAAAAAACCGGGAAACTGATTCCAAATAATACACGCGATCGCGTTCAAGTGATGGAATGGTTATTCTGGCAAATGGCAGGTTTAGGTCCAATGGCCGGTCAAAATCACCACTTCAGCCAATATGCTCCCGAAAAGATTGACTATGCGATTAACCGCTATGTGAATGAGACAGGACGCTTGTATGCAGTCTTGAATAAGCGGTTGGAAAATAGAGAATTTGTGGCTGGTGATTATTCGATTGCCGATATTGCTTCCTATCCCTGGATTGTAGCCCACAATATCCAAAGCCAAAATCTAGAGAATTTTCCCAATCTGAAGCGGTGGTTTGAGACGATTAAAGCACGTCCGGCTACAGTTCGCGCTTATGAGAAAGCAGAGGCTTTCAAAAATCAAGCGTTAGATATTGAAAAATCAAGAGCAGTGTTATTCAATCAATCCGCGAACACAATTGAACCTTGATGTTCATATCTTGATTATCTTGCACCAAGCTGCAACACCCTATAAGGGTTGGCATTACTAAAATTAGATGCCAAAAAAAATAATTAACCGCAGTAGGCATCGCTTAACCACGAAAAAACTCTTGCGATGTCGCAATAGTTTTCGGACACGAAAAATATTAGGGGGAAATCATGCCAAGTTTATTTGATTCTTATCAGCTTAAAGATGTTACTTTGCGCAACCGCATCGGGGTTTCGCCGATGTGTCAATACAGTTCCAACGATGGGCTAGCAACTGACTTTCATTTGGTACATTTGGGTTCCCGTGCGGTAGGTGGTGCAGGATTAGTTATCGCTGAAGCAACAGCGGTGGAAGCACGAGGACGCATCACTCCAGGCGATGCGGGAATTTGGTCAGACCAACATATTGAACCATTACAGCGCATCAATAAGTTTATCAAAGAACATGGGGCAGTAGCAGGAATTCAAATAGCGCACGCTGGCAGGAAAGCAAGTGCAGCACGTCCTTGGGAAGGCGATAATTCTTTGAAAGATGAAGAAGGTGGTTGGGAGACAATTGCACCGAGTGCGATCGCCTTTGATCCCGAGGTATTATGGCGGGTTCCCAATGAGATGACACGAGAAGATATCCAGCAAGTGCAGGATGCATTTCGATCTGCAACTGTGCGATCGCTGGAATCTGGATATGATTGGTTGGAATTACACTTTGCTCACGGTTATTTGGCACACAGCTTCTACTCACCCCTATCTAACAAGCGCACAGATGAGTATGGCGGTAGTTTTGAAAACCGCATTCGCTTTGTATTAGAAACGACCCGTGCAGTCAGGGAAGTTTGGCCCGAACGCTTGCCTTTAACCGCTAGACTATCATGTTCTGACTGGGTAGAAGGCGGTTGGACAATTGAAGATTCGGTAGAATTATCGAAAAAACTGAAAAATGAAGGTGTGGATTTAATCGATTGTAGTTCTGGTTTTAATACACCCGATTACAAGCAATATCCTTTTGGTGCTAGTTGGCAAGTACCGCTTTCTGAGAGGATACGGAAAGAAGCCAACATTGCCACGGCATCTGTCGGGTTTGTCACAAACGCCATGCAAGCGGACGAAATCATTCGCAACAATCGTGCAGATATTGTATTATTAGCGCGTGAACTGTTACGCGACCCTTATTGGCCCTATCACGCTGCACAAGAACTGCGCAAGAAAAATACAGCTACATTGCCCGTACAATATGCAAGTTGGCTGTAAGCAGTCCTGAGTCCTGAGACCTAAGTAAATAGTATAAATTTATTTTACTCAGCCATTCAGCACTAAACGTTAAACAACACCCGCAGGAATTTTATGAATCCAATCACCCAAATTAAACCTTTGGATGTACCGAATGCTATTCTCCAGCGTCGTTCGATCAAAACTTTCAAACCAGAACCCATATCCGCAGAATTGCTGAAGCAACTGGTAGAATTAACTGTTGCTGCACCCAGTAGCTATAACGTTCAATCTTGGCGAATTATTTTAGTTCAAGATGAAGCACAAAAAGCCGCTTTGTCTGTAGCATCTTGGAATCAAAAGCAAATTATAGAAGCACCATGTACCTTCGTTTTTGCGGCTGATGCAATGGCAGGAGAAAAAGATTTAACCCCAATCTTAGAACAGGGTTTAGCTACAGGTGCTTTCAGTGAAGGAACAGTAAATTATTTCAAAACTGCTGTACCACAATTCCAAGCTGCACTTGGAGACAAACGTCGGGAATATGCGATTAAGGATGCGATGATTGCCGCAACACATATGGTATTGGCTGCAGAAAGTTTAGGTCTATCCACCTGCTTTATGAACGGCTGGATGGAAGATAAAGTAAAAGAAGTGATTGGTGCTAGTGAAGATCCAGATTTAGCGATCGCTATTTTGGTGCCTGTAGGATATGCCGCAGAACCCCGCAAAAATCCCGGTCGTTTGCCTACTTCTAGTAATGTTTTTGTAGATAGAGTCGGAAATCCTTATTAAGGTAATCTTAAAAAGTAAAAAGTAAAAAGATAAAAGTAAAAAGAAAATACTCTTTATTTATGGAGATTTGTAAGGGAAGTGCTCCCTGTCGGTAACGGACGCATTTTTTCTTGCGGTGTAGGTCTAGAAAAAATCTTTTTACTCACTTTTTTCCATAAATTTAATGGCTTTAAATCCTTTTATTTCTTCTTTATACTTTTTACTTTTGCATTATTCGGGAATTGTTAACGGTTAACCGTTAACCGTTAACAACCTTAAAACCGATTAAATCTGCCACGCTTTCAACCATTTACTCCAAACAGAGTTAAATAATTTCTTCACCTGATGATTGCGACTCCACTTTTGGAAGGCTATTTCGTAGTCTTCTCCCTCAGTTTGAAAACTATTCCAACCGTTAAGACCGACTCCTAAGCCCCAAAGTGTCAAAATATACAATGACCAAGTAATCCCCCCACCAGTGATCAAATCGAGCATCACCAAGACGGTATTAACTATTGCATAATTTCCAAAACGCTTTTTGAATCTTGTGCGACGAAAAGAGTTAAAAGCTTGTCGTTGTTGGATTTCTCCCTCTTTTGACAGCCAATCACGTTCGGCAAGTTGGAGACATTCTGGTGCTATTTCTAACTCAGAGGCAATTTCTAATATTTCCTGATAGGAAAATTCTTTATCTTGGTCGTCCGCTTGACGAGCGATCGCTAGATGTAAAATTTGCTGTACATCTTCTTGGCTATAAGAACGTATGGGTTTGGGTTCCGACGTCATAATTTTAAGATCCTGAGTTATGAGTGGAAGATCAAATAATTGCATTCTCTTATATAACTTTAAATATAGAATTACTGTTTGATAACAGCAGTCCTATCTCGATTATCTTTAGACTAGCAAATCTATATTGTGTTATGCTTGGTGGGTTTTCCGCATTCTTGATTACAAATTACCGTCTGTCTTGACTCAGGACAATGGAAGCGCAAAAATATTATACCGTAATCCGCCAGGGACTTATAGTCCCTGGCAGACTGGCTTAAAAGCCCATTTTGTTGACTCTCACAGGCTGGGGTTGCTCAAAAGTATAGATTTCTTTAATCGCTTGTACCCAACCGTCAGAAACAGATTCGAGGATGCGATCGCCTTTTTCTTTGGTTGCTGTCGTCGGGTCTCCGATTACCCCACTTTTACTAATATCCCGTGTGACCCAAGCAAAGGGTAATTTACCTTCTGGACTCAGCAAGCTCCCTTCTGGTTGTTCTGGTGGATACTCGGCAACTGCTTTATCCATCTTCACCAGGTCAGGCAAAAGCGCCAGCATAATACTAGTTTCGGCATCTCCAGCGTGCATCCCTAACTGTGCTTCTTTTGGTGTGAGCAACTCCTTGGTAATATGAGGCACACGCCAGGTAAAAAGGGGGAACACCATAAAGTCACCATACTTCACATGTAAATCCCGTGCCGCCATTTGCATGATTTGCGGTTGTCCCCCGTGGGAGTTCATCAACACGAGTTTGCGGAAGCCTGCACGGTAAATGCTGTCAGCAACTTCCATAATTGTTGCCGTCAGGGTTTCCGTACTCAGGGTAATTGTACCGGGGAAGTGGCAGTGTTCGTTTGATTTACCATAATAAAGGCAAGGCATAGCATAGGCAAGAATGCTAGCGTCCAGCTTTAAGAGCGCTTTTCCTAATACACCCATACCAATTGCAGCATCAACAATCAGCGGTAGATGAGGTCCATGTTGTTCAATTGCTGCTACAGGTTGAATTATGACTACATTTTCTTTGTTAGGTATGGACTGGATTTCTGTCCAACTGAGGTAAGGAAAAAAGCGTTTTGGCGGAATAAAGCTATGCATAAGCAATCCAAATTTCTAAATTTCAAGACAATTAAAAATGCTATAAACTCATGGTGGTGATTATAAACACGAGTAATATCGTGTTTTGAGAGTTAATTAATCCATCTAGTTCATTTAGCCTTCAAAGGCATTTTACAGATATTTCGCACCTTGCAAGCGATGAGGATAAAACCCAATGGTTGAGGAAAATGGATCGATTCGCACCCTGTCAGTTGATATTGGGGGAAGTGGCGTTAAGGCTATGCTATTGGATATTAAGGGAAATCCCTTAACCGAAAGAGCGCGTTTAGATACACCACAACCTGCAAAGCCGGAGATTGTGATTAATGTAATTAACTCTTTAGCAGATATTCAAGGTGAGTTTGATCGTGTTTCCGTTGGTTTCCCTGGTGTTGTCAGAGGTGGGGTGACGGAAACTGCAGTCAATTTAGATCCAGATTGGATCGGGTTTGATTTAGCAACATCGCTATCCAAACGTTTAAATAAACCTGTACGGGTAATCAATGATGCAGATATGCAAGGTTACGGGGCAATTTCTGCGAAAGGTGTGGAATTGACGATTACTCTGGGTACCGGCTTTGGTTCCGCGTTGTTTGTGGATGGCAAGTTAGTGCCAAACTTGGAAATGGGACATCATCGCTTTAGAAAAGGCGAGACATACGAACAGCAGTTAGGGCGGGCCACCTTGGATATAATAGGTGATAAAAAATGGAATGGGCGTTTATCCAAGGCGATCGCTTCTTTAGAAAATCTATTTAATTACGATTATCTCTATATTGGTGGTGGGGAAGCTGCAAGGGTGAAGATAGAGTTACCTGGAAATGTGAAAATTATTCCCAATATCAGTGGGTTGCTGGGTGGAATCGCTTTGTGGCGAAATTAGTGTAACGGGTAAGGGTGAATCAAAAAATTGAAGCCACTGGTGGGATATTTCTTTAATTAGTAAGTAAGTCGGCGAGAAAAAACCAAGCTATGTAACGAAAAGTAAAATCTCTGTATTTAGGTATTTCTTTTTGCAATCGCGGCATAGTAGAATACCTATAGATTTGTGCGTTTCATTATCCAAAAACTTACTTACCAAAAATGCCTGAAACTTTTATTTAACTATTCAGAAACAATTGAATCTTGTCAGCAGTTTCTTGTTGCAAAATTAAGTATAAATAAGGTTATTGTCTAATGCCTATTTTAACAAAAGAAAATTCAGATTATATCTACGAAACAAAATTTTGGGTTGTACTTCTAGCTTGGAAGCAAATTTTTCCTCGTCTTGTAGTTTTTGCTAAACCAAATATCAGTGGAATTTTTTATGAAAACCTTTCTCAAATGCCAATAGAGGTGATAATTGATTTTCAAAATAATGTAATCAAAAAAATCGAACCTGCGTTTTTACAATTATTTGCTGGAGATGTAAAAGAAGACTTTGTAGCAAACTGGTTTTGTATGATGAACGATGCTTACAAAGAATATCCCCCAAAGCCACAGGTGCATTGGCACTTTAAGGCAAGAATTAGAAATCCTATTAAAATTGCCCAGTTTCAATTTACTGATCCTGCTTTTGGACATTTTCCACCAAGAAAGGAAGAAAAGCAACTACCTGAGATTGACGGTACTCCTGAAGAAAGACTTGAGTTAATCAAAATAATCAGAAGTGAAATTCAAAAAATTAACTAAAAAATAAATTGATACAACATTATAAGTTACGCATCATATCATGTCCGCATAATCGCTTACGATAAAAGCAGAGAGTAAAAATATGATTTATGCCAAAACGGATCAGTATAGTGGAGCATTCAAATATTTCTGAATTAGAGCAGCTCTACAAACAAGCTAA